>OLFZ01000830.1_pt1 | contig 30911 bp, 30 predicted proteins | sample 1604861 | NCBI WGS metagenome assembly OLFZ01 (sample SAMEA3888895, study PRJEB22519) | human gut metagenome | biome: human gut; feature: human-associated habitat; material: faeces | place: Denmark | collected 2011 | reverse complement strand
AGGTTAACTTCATTGAGGGTCAGGGTATTCTCGTTAAGAAGGTGAAGTGTAACTTTAGAGTGATGGGTAAGAAGTTTGGCAAGTTGATGAAGGGTGTTGCTGCCCAGATGTCAGCTCTCGACCAAGACCAGATTGCAGCCTTCGAGAAGGCTGGCAACATCACTTTGAACGTAGATGGTCAGGAAGCAGTCGTAGAGGTTGCAGACGTGGAGATTATCTCTGAGGATATTCCAGGATGGCTCGTTTCTAATGATGGTAACTTGACCGTAGCCCTTGAAGTAGAGTTGACTCCTGAGTTGAAGAAGGAGGGTATGGCTCGTGAGTTGATCAACCGTATCCAGAACCTTCGCAAGGAGACTGGTTTGGAGATTACCGACCGCATCAAGGTGACCGTGGCTCCTCATGATGAGACCCATGCCGCAATCGAGGCATTTGGCGACTACATCAAGGGACAGGTGTTGGCTGATGCCATCACAGAGGCAGACAACAATGGTGCAGAGACCGAGTTTGATGACTTCAAGTTGAACATTCTCGTAGAGAAGAACTAAGTATCTCGGGAGTGTCTAGATAAACAATCATAACAGGTCACCGCCTAGCGATGACACGTCGCATGGCGATGACCTGTTTTTTTCCTAATAATAACTTTATAACAATTAACGTCTATGGCTAACGAAAAACTACGTTATAGCGATGAGGAACTGGAAGAGTTCCGCGCTATTATTGATGAGAAATTGAAAGTGGCTCGCCAAAACTATAAGGAGATGATGGCCCAGTTGAATCATTCTGATAGTAATGATGTGGTGGATACATCACCTACCTACAAGGCTTTGGAAGAAGGTAGTGAAGCACAGAGCAAGGAAGAAATCATTCAGATGGCACAGCGCCAGCAAAAGTTCATCGTGGGCTTGGAGGCTGCGCTCGTTCGTATTCAGAACAAGACCTACGGCATCGACCGTGAGACGGGTGAGTTGATTCCAAAGGAGCGTCTGCGTGCTGTACCTCATGCTACATTGAGTGTCGCTTCCAAGGAAGCAAGAAAACATAAATAGATGAAAGAAAATAAAAACAAAATAGGTTGGCTCGTCACGGCTATGGTGTTGATTCTCTTGGTGATAGACCAGATTATCAAAGTTTACGTTAAAACCCATTTCTGCCTTGGCGAGTCAGTCCGTGTCACCGACTGGTTCTTTATCGACTTTGTAGAGAACAACGGTATGGCTTGGGGAATGTCGTTTATTGGCAAGTTCTGGCTCAGTTTGTTGCGTACGATAGCCATCGTTGTCCTCGTTTGGTACTTGCATCGTATCATCAAGGCTGGCACCCATCGCAAGATATACATCTTCTTGGTGGCGTTGGTGCTGACGGGTGCGATAGGCAATATGATCGATTCAATGTTCTATGGGTTGATGTTCTCTGCCTCCTCACCATACTATGTGGCATATCAAGTGCCATTTGGCTCTGGTTATTCCGAGTTCTTCATGGGCAAGGTGGTGGATATGTTCCGTTTCCCATTCTTTACCTACACTTGGCCTGATTGGGTGCCATTCTTTGGGGGAAGTCAGGGGACGTTTTTCGACCCAGTATTCAATTTCGCCGACTCGTGCGTCTCTGTAGGCGTGATTTCGTTGCTCCTCTTCTGCCGACCAGAACTGGAGAAGTTGGGAGGAAGTAAGAAAAATGACTAAACATTTGGATATGAAATCATTACATAAGGTATTCTTGAGTATGTCTTTCTTGGCGATTGCGCTTGTCTTCTTGCAAGCGTGCAAGCCTTCCATCCCTACCCAATATCTGTCTAAGGATGAGATGGAGGATATTCTCTATGAGTTTCATATCGCCGAGGCAATGGCTCACGAGAACTATGATGCTCAACAGAAGGGGGATATGATAGCTTATCGTGAGGCTATCTTCAAAAAGCATGACATCACCCAAGCCGACTTCGATTCTTCAATGGTGTATTACATGCGCCATACCAAGCTGATGCACGACATCTATGTGAAGTTGGGCGACCGACTGACGGCTGAGGCGAAATCCTTGGGAGTGGATGTCAACAACATGAATCAGTATGGTGACGTGGCTTCGGGCGATACCACCAATGTATGGAAGGATGCAAGCGCCTTGGTGCTTTCCACCTATCAGCCATACAATTATCATAGCTTTGAGATACCAGTCGATACGGCATTCCATAAGGGTGATAAGTTGATTCTCGACTTCGAGAGCCAATTCCTCTATCAAGATGGTATGCGTGATGGCATCGCAATGTTGGCTATCACCCTCAAGAATGACAGTGTCATATCCAATACCATCCGTATCACTAGTTCCCAACATTACATGACGGAGTTGGAAGATCGTGATAGCATCGGTATCAAGAGTGTGAAAGGCTATTTCCTCTTGAATCGCGGTGATTTCGTATCGGGCAGCTCGTCATCTACCACCTTGAAGCTGATGTTTATCGAGAATATCAAGTTGGTGAGAATGCATGCGCGCAAACCGGTAACACCTGAGAATCCTTCTGCTTCGGGAGATTCAGCATCTACTCATAGTCCAAATAATGCAGGAGTCAATCCAGATGCCTCGATGGCACCTACACCTCCAGGTGGTCCTCGTCCTGTCTTGTCTTCTCCTACGGGTCGTCCTCTACCTCCTAATCGATTGGAGAAGATTCAGGTCGAAACTGATGGAAACAGACCTAGGAATTAAGGGAATCTCTCAATGAAGAGCTAGTCATGGAAGATTTAAGAAGATGTGGAGCGCATGAGGTGCGTCTTTCTGATGGCAATGTCCTCTCACAAGCCGTGGTGGAGATTTCTGATGGAAGAGTAGTCAACTACTTCGAGTTTCAGGATGAGTTGCCTATGACGGAATGGCTCGGTGGTGTCATTGAGGTGAAGCGTGATGAGGAGGGCATCCTTCGTGCTTTTCATCAAGGCAAGAAGTTGTGACACAATGGATGTCGTGTAAGATATACTACTGAGTGTAAGACAAACAAAGTAATCAATCAATTAAAAATAGAATAATATGTTAAGTGTAGATCAATTAGAAGATAAGTTGATAGACTTGGCTTTTGCTGAGGATATCGGTGATGGCGACCATACAACCTTGTGTTGTATTCCTGAGGATGCCATGGGTAAGAGTCACTTGCTCATCAAGGAAGATGGTGTTTTGGCTGGTGTTGAAATGGCAAAGAAGGTGTTCGCTCGCTTCGACCCTACGATGAAGGTAGAGGTACTTATTCAGGATGGTACTCCTGTGAAGAAAGGTGACATCGCCATGATCGTGGAGGGCAAGACTCGCTCTTTGCTTCAGACAGAGCGCTTGATGCTCAACATCATGCAGCGTATGAGTGGTATCGCTACCATGACAGCCAAGTATGTGAAGCGTTTGGAGGGCACCAAGACTCATATCTTGGATACTCGCAAGACGACTCCAGGTCTCCGTATGTTGGAGAAACAGGCAGTGAAGATTGGTGGCGGTATGAACCATCGCATCGGTCTCTTCGATATGATTCTCCTCAAGGACAACCACATCGATTTCGCTGGCGGCATCGACAACGCCATCGACCGTTGCCATGCTTATCTCAAGGAGAAGGGCTTGGACTTGAAGATTGAGATTGAGGTTCGTAGCTTCGATGAGTTGGACCAGGTCTTGAAGCACGGCGGTGTCAACCGTATCATGCTCGACAACTTCTCTGTGCCTGACACCAAGAAGGCTGTTGACATCATCGCTGGCAAGTATGAGACTGAGTCTTCTGGTGGTATCACCTACGACACCATCCGCGACTATGCCGAGCAGGGTGTTGACTTCATCTCAGTAGGTGCTTTGACCCACAGCGTGAAGGGTTTGGATATGAGTTTCAAGGCTTGTGAGTAATAAAATATAATATAAAATGAAGAAGAATATATTGGCGGCGGCTTTCATAGCTGCCGCTTCTTTTAGTGCCATCGAGGCTGATGCCTGCACCAATTTCATCGTGGGTAAGAAAGCTTCTGCTGATGGCTCCGTTATCTGCTCCTATAGTGCAGACGACTATGGCATGTTCCAGTATCTTTGTCATTATCCTGCGGCAAAGCACGCCAAGGGCGATATGCGCAAGGTTTTCGATTGGGACACCAATAAGTATCATGGTGAGATACCTGAGGCTGCTGAGACATACAATGTCATCGGCAACATCAATGAGTATCAGGTGACGATAGGTGAGACTACCTATGGTGGTCGTGAGGAGATGGTGGATTCCACCGGTATCATCGACTATGGTTCGCTCATCTATATCGCCCTCCAACGTTCCAAGACCGCTCGTGAGGCTATCAAGGTGATGACTACCTTGGCTGAGACCTATGGTTATAACTCTGAGGGTGAGACCTTTACCATCTGCGACCCTAACGAGGCTTGGATCATGGAGATGATGGGCAAGGGGCCAGGTAGCAAGGGTGTCGTTTGGGTAGCTCAGCGCATTCCTGATGATGCTATCTGTGCTCACGCCAACCAGAGCCGCATCGGCAAGTTCAATATGAAGGACAAGCAGAACGTGATGTATGCCAAGGATGTCGTGAAGTTCGCTCGCTCTAAGGGTTGGTTTACTGGCAAGGATGCCGACTTCTCTTGGAAGATGGCATACGCCAAGCCTGACTTCTCCGGTCGTCGCTTCTGCGATGCACGTGCTTGGGCGTTATTGAACCATTTCAAGGACATGAGCCGATATCTGCCTTGGGCTTTGGGTAAGGACCCTAATGCAGAGGATATGCCTCTCTGGGTAGTGCCAGACAAGAAGGTGAGCGTACAGGATGTAGAGGCTTGTATGAGAGACCATTACGAGGGCACTCCATTGTCTGTTGCTGATGGCGATGACCTCGGTGGTGGTATCTGGCAGATGCCTTATCGCCCAACTCCACTGATGTTTAAGGTGGATGGCAAGCAGTGCTTCAATGAGCGTCCTACCAGCACCCAGCAGAGTGGTTTCGTATATGTCAGCCAGATGCGCTCTTGGTTGCCAAGAGAGATTGGTGGCGTACTTTGGTTTGGTAATGATGATGCTAATATGGTGGCGTTCACCCCAATCTATTGCAGCTCTACCGTTCAACCTGAGTGCTACAATACTCCAGGTGCCGATGCCGTGACTTTCAGCGACAAGAATGCTTATTGGGTATGCAATATGACTAGCAATATGGTTTATCCTCGTTACAGTTTGATGTTCCCAAGCTTGAAGGAGGTGCGTGATAGCCTCGACAATAGCTATTTCGCAGCGCAGAAGTCTGTGGAGGCAAAGGCTCAGGAACTTTATAAGCAGAATCCTCAGCAGGCAGTGAAATATCTTAACGACTATGGTATCGAGAAGGCTCAGCAGATGTTGGCTCGTTGGAAGCAGCTCTTCCAGTTCATGGTAGTGAAGTACAACGATATGATTATCAAGCCTACTACCAAGGATGGCAAGTTTGAGCGTACCCCAGAAGGTTTGGGTGCTCGCCCTGTTCGTCCGGGCTATCCTGAGAAGTATGCTCGTGAGTTGATTAAGCAGACAGGCGATAAGTTTGTTTGTCCAGAGGAATAATGAACTTTTAATGGTAAGACGATTACTATCATTTGGTAATGTCTTCACCACGCTTTGGTCAGGTTATTACCGCTGTGTGGTAATCACATTACCAAAGTTTTGGTGAAACTGTATGGTGGTAAATGTATGCTTATTAGCGATTGATATTCCAAAATAAGGCTAGAATATTTGGGCATTCTATTTTTTTATTGTAATTTAGCGGCGTGAAAATGCAAAGCAAGGAAAATATGGAAGAAATCGTAAATAAATATCCGGTCGGAATTCAGACTTTCGAGAAGATTCGAGAGGGGCATTATCTCTATGTTAATAAGACGAAATACATCGTTGATTTCCGAAAAAAAGGAATGTCTTATGTCTTTCTGAGTCGTCCAAGACGATTCGGAAAGTCTCTCTTTGCCTCTACGTTGGATGCTTATCCTCCTTTTTGCCATTACTCTATCAGTGTGGTTGTCTAACAATCAAAAAAGTTCATCCGCTTAGTCAACGTTATCATTTGGCTTATCCTAATCAAGATGTTAAGATTAGCATACATCAATTTCGATAGCAATCAGCGTACAGTCACCGACTGGATAATCAAGGAAGGATGATGGACTAGGTCACAGAATCATTCATCCTTCGGGGAGGCTTTCAGAAAAACCTCCCGAGGAAAATATAAAAACGTCCCGAGGTTTTTCCAAAAACATCGGGACGTTTTTTTTGAAGCCATTCCTTCGAGTCTTAGGAGGCTCGCCAGGAATGGCTTTTTGATAGGTTGTCTCTTGTCACGCAAGAGCATAACAGATATTCTTTATTCCTCCGTCTTCTCCTCTTCCAACTTCTTAGGTAAGACGAGGTTGAGGATGACGCCGATGACGGCAGAGAGACCGATGCCTGAGATGGCGAAGTTGCCTGAAGAGAGCACGGCACCTCCCAATCCCATGGTGAGCATCACGGAGATGATGATCACGTTGCGAGTATTGTTCATATCGACCTTGTTTTGCATCAAGTTCTGCACGCCCACACTGGCGATGGTACCGAAGAGCAAGAGCATGATGCCACCCAATACCGCTTGCGGAATGCTCTGCAACAAGGCACTCAACTTTCCTACGATGGAGAAGCAGATGGCAGTGGCTGCTGAGATGCGAATCACCGCAGGACTCGTCACCTTGGTAATCGACATGGCTCCTGTCACCTCGGAATAAGTCGTCTCAGGAGGACCGCCGAGGAAGGCTGATACAAGGCATGCCACTCCGTCACCCAACATGGTGCGATGGATGCCCGGCTCCTTCACGAAGTCTTTCTTAGCCACGGCGCTTACTACATAGATATCGCCGATATGCTCCAATACCGGTGCTATCGCCACGGGTATCATATAGAGGAAAGGACTCCAAGAGAAATGGGTGATGGTATCGAAAGAGATAGGGCAGGAGAACCAAGATGCCGCAGCGATACCCGAAAAGTCCACCTCGCCCATGCAGATGGCGATGATATATCCCACGACCACACCCGTGATGATGGGCACGAGCTTCATCAGTCCCTTGCAGAAGGTGAGCACGAGGATGGCGGTGATGAGGGAGGAGAAGGCGAGAATCCAGTTGGCCTTCGCCATATCCACGGCACTGCCGGAGAGGGAGAGACCGATGAGGATGATGGCTGGTCCGATGACCACTGGAGGGAAGATGCGGTCGAGCAGTTTCTTGCCTTGCCATTTCACGAGGGCACTCATCACGAAATACACCAGTGAGACGCTCGTGAGTCCGGCGATGGTTCCCGGCAGTCCCCACTGTTTGCTGGCTGCGATGATAGGGGCGATGAAGGCGAAGGAGCTACCGAGGAAGATAGGTACCTTGCCGCCAGTGATGAAATGGAATAGGAAGGTTCCCACACCTGCGGTGAAGAGAGCCGTTGCAGGGTCGATGCCGATGAGGAGCGGCACCAAGACTGTTGCGCCGAAAGCCACGAAGAGGAATTGTACTCCCACGATGGTTTTCTTGGTCATTGATAATTGTTCTGTATCCATAAAACTATTGTTGATGATTGTCTTTGTTTTGTGCCATTGTCAAGCGTTGTATTGGATATCCTCATTTCACTCGGAGAAATATTCATCTTTTTTGGCTGATGCTTCTATCGCCAATACGGTAAAAGCTAGCTTGTCCATTTCTGGAGTTTTGATACTTGCTAAGTTCTCTGACATCATACGAAAATTCTACGTTATTATTATCAAAGGATGTCTATAGACGGAAAGCGCTGGTCATCATAGACGACTGAGACTTGTCGTAATAGACAACGAACATGAGTCGTCATAGGCGACAAATTCTATTCATATAGATAGAACATCCGTTCCATCATCTGCCATTTCTGGTCGGACGTGGCATCGGCGGCGCAGTCTTGGAACTCTGCCACGTGCTTCTCCCATTCCTCTTGTCTAGGCAGGGTGGCGAGTTTTGCCATGGCGGTATCCCAGTCGAAGTCGAGAGGAGCATCCACTATCATCACGAGGCGATTGCCCAAGATGTAGATTTCCATCTCTAGGATTCCCACGGCTTGGATGCCTTGTTTGATTTCGTCCCAGAAGTGCTCCTTGTCGTGCGCTTCCTTATATTTCTTGATGAGCTCGGAGTCATCCTTCAACTCCATGGTCTGTACGAATCGCTTGGTCGGCTGATTGTACTGCTTGCTCTTATATCCTTCTGTTGCCATAATACATTTCTTTTCTTTCTGCAAAAATACGATATTTCTTCTTTCTTGCCAAAAAATAGAGCCGAAATCTTCCCTTTTCCTATCAAAAGAGACTTTTTGCTGTGATTTTTTTGTCAATTCGCTTGAAATGATTATCTTTGCACCCGCAATTGGTTCACTGCCACGTCGTGCCGACACAGGGGCGATGGTCATTTTGGTTGAAATGCCAGGATGCGTGCGTAGTGATTAAAAGGGAATCAGGTGAGAAGCCTGAGCAGTCCCGCTGCTGTAAACATCTATCCTCCTCTTGGGGGAGGGCAGGCAAGCACCAAAAGGTCACTGACATTTTTTCGGGAAGACCGCTTGCCTTGGGTCACACATCATTATATAGGGCAGGATGCCGATTTCATGGAATATCTGCGGAAAGCTCGTAGCGATGTGAAGACGAGATGTAAGTCAGAAGACCTGCCGTTGTCATCTCTGCATCTGCTTGATGAAGCGTAGTGAAACTACCAGAAAGCTAGATGTGGCGATGCTGCCATCAAGTCCCGTGGGATGGACTTTGAAGGACTTAAAATTTATATTTGGATGAAAAGAATGTTAGCAATAACCACGTGGGTTGTTGCACCCATTTCTGTACTTGCTTCCCGTGAGGTGGCGATGCCAGATACGGTGCATCATATCCAAGAAGTGGTCGTTACTTCAAGGTTGATCTCTAGGGAGACGATACCTTCACAGACGTTGGCAGGCGAGGAACTCAAGAAGTTGAATACCTTGTCTGTAGCAGATGCCTTGCGCTATTTCTCGGGCTTGCAACTGAAAGACTATGGCGGAGTGGGAGGTATCAAGACCGTCAATATCCGCAGTATGGGAACCAATCACCTCGGCATCTTTTATGACGGAATAGAACTCGGGAATGCGCAGAATGGGCAAATCGACCTCGGACAGTTCTCGCTCGATAATGTGGAAGAAATCTCTCTTTATAATGGTCAGCGCAGTGCCATCTTCCAACCGGCGAGCGATTTTGGCAATGCTGGTTCGGTGTATATCCGTACCAAGGCTCCTCGTTTCCGTAAGGGGAAGAACTACAACCTTTCTCTGAAGGCTAAATATGGTGCTTGTGATACTTTCCGTTTTTCCTCGCTATGGGAACAGAAGCTATCAGAAGTGCTCAGCTCTTCGTTGAGTGTCGGTGTGCTAACCTCTAGTGGGCGATACAAGTTCCGCTATAAGCGTGTGAATCAAGACAATACCGTTGCTTACGATACTACGGCTGTCCGTCACAATGGCGACATCTGGGCATTCCGTGCTGAGGAAAATATCCGTGGACATATCGCAGACGGCTATTGGAATGTGAAGGCATATACCTACCACTCGGAGCGAGGAATACCAGGTGCCATCGTCAATAATGTTTGGCGAAGAGGTGAACGGCAATGGGACCATAATACCTTTGTACAGGGATTGGTGCAGAAGTCAGTGGGCGACAAGTTCTCCACTCGTTTCTTGGCGAAGTACGCCTATTACGATACTCGGTACGTCAACAATGATGAGACGCAGATTCATGTAGATAATACCTATCGCCAACAAGAAGTCTATCTCTCTACCTCCAATGTCTATGAGATACTACCGAAGTGGAGCGTGTCGATGAGTTATGATTTCAAGTGGAACAAGTTGAATGCCAATATGGTGAACTTTGCTTATCCGCATCGTTTCTCCAATTTCATTTCGGCAGCTACAGCCCTCACGCTCTCTCGCTTCCAGGCACAAGCCTCCATCGTGGAGCAGTTGGTGAAAGACCATGTGAAATTTGGCAAATCATCCCCATCGTTGAGTACGCTGACACCGGCTTTCTTCGTCAATGTCTATCCTTTCGATAGTAAACTGTTAGCAGTGAGAGCCTTTGCGAAGAAGAGTTTCAGAATGCCAACCTTCAATGACCTCTACTATGCAGATATGGGCAATAGCAACTTGAAGCCAGAGTCGGCTTTGCAATATGACTTAGGTTGTGTATTCTCTTACGAGTGGAAGTCGGCGTGGGTCGATCACGTCAAGTTGCAGGTGGATGGTTATTACAATACTGTGCATGACAAGATAGTGGCTTATCCTAAGGGACAGCAGTTCAGATGGACGATGCTCAACCTAGGTAGGGTTCACATCAAGGGCGTTGATGCCTTGGCGGAAGTGGGCGTGACCCCAGCGAAAGACTGGAGGTTGACGGCACGATTGCAATATACCTATCAAGATGCTCGTGACGTGACCGATCCTCATACCTCTTATTACCAAGACCAAATACCATACATACCTTGGCACAGCGGTTCGGCTATCGTGAATTTGTCGTGGAAGCAGTGGGACCTCGTATATAGTTTCATCTATTCGGGCGAGCGGTATTCCCAACAGGAAAACATCCTCTACAACTATCTGCAACCTTGGTACACGCACGATATGAGCTTGGCTTATCATGCCAACAAATGGTCGGCTCGACTGGAGGTAAACAATGTGTTTAGCCAAGACTATGATGTGATACTTAACTATCCGATGCCGAAGCGCAACTGCATGTTGACATTGGAAGTCAATCTATAGTGATGGCCGTAGGTTAGGATGAAAAGATGATAAATAATGATTACTAGACAGAAATGAATGAGAAATCTGAGATATACAAAAGGCCGTGGCTGGCTTTCGCTAGCTTATGTCTTCTTGACTTGCTGCATGTTGAGCTTGCAGTCGTGTAGAGACGGCGATACCGTCATCTATTCTACGAAAGAAGACACAGGAACGAAGGCGGAGCAAGGCGATATAGCCGGCATGTACTTGCTCAACGAGGGTAACATGGGTAGCAATAAGGCAACGCTCGACTATCTCGACTTGTCGGGTACGGAAAGCCTTAACGCCATGTACCATCGCAATATCTATTCGGAGCGCAACCCGAATGAAATCAAGGAGTTGGGTGATGTGGGCAATGACATCAAGGTGTATGGCTCCAAATTGTGGATGGTTATCAACCGCTCCAATAAGGTCGAGGTGGCAAATGCCTATACCTGCACAAAAGAGGGAAAGATTGACATCCCCAACTGTCGTTACGTGGCTTTTGATGGAGGCTATGCCTATGTGAGTGCCTATGTCGCTCCTATGGCTATCCGTCCGGATGCCGAGGTCGGAGCCGTCTATAAGGTCGATACACTTACATTGAAGGTAGTCGATAAGATACCTGTGGGCTATCAACCAGAGGAAATGGCAGTGCTCAATGGCAAGTTATATGTTGCCAATAGTGGTGGCTATCGTGTTCCCAACTATGATAAGACGGTGAGTGTCATCGACTTGAAAACATTCACGGAAGACCGCAAGATGGATGTTGCCATCAATCTCCATCGTCTTCGTGCCGATAAGTATGGACAGGTTTGGGTTTCCTCACGCGGTAATTACAAGGATGTGCCTTCACGCCTGTACTGGCTTGAGCCTGATGATACTGGAACGATGAGGCAAGGCGGCGAAGTAGATGTGCCTATTTCAGATATGTGCATCGTGGGCGACTCCTTATATTATATAGGTGTGCAATGGAGTAATGTCAGTCAATCGAATACGATAGAGTATGGTATCGTGAATGTACGTACGCATCAGGTACTTACGCATTCCCTTTCTTCTGCGCCAGAGATACAATCGATAGAAATGCCGTATGGCATCATCGTCAATCCACAAAAGAAGGACTTCTATCTGATGGATGCCAAGAACTATGTATCGAGTGGTGAGTTGCTCCACTTCAAGGCGGATGGCACGTTCGACTGGCGTGTATGGACGGGCGATATTCCTGCCCATGCAGCTTTTGTGTATCGCAAGCCGCAGATTCCGTGTGAACCTAGCAAACCGGTGGAGGAGTATAGCAAGTATATCTTGGCGGTAGATGAGTATGTGCCTGCACCAGGACAGTTTGTTAATACGATGCCAAAATACGAGGAAGGCGATGATGCTGCATCTATGGCAGCGAAGTGTACACAGGCAATTGGTGGCAATCGCAATGGTATGATTTCTTTGGGAGCATACGGTGGGTACGTCACCTTCCATTTCGACCATAGTGTGGCGAATGTGAAGGGGGAGAAGGACCTCTACATCAAGGGTAATGCCTTCTCTTCGGCTGCTTATCCTGACAAGTTTGGAGGCAGTTCCGAACCAGGCATTGTGATGGTATCGCAAGATGTCAATGGCAATGGTAAACCTGATGATCCTTGGTATGAGCTTTCGGGTTCTGCCGATGTGGATAGTGTGGGCAAGGTGGCCTATGGATATGAGATTGCCTATACCAAGGCGGCTATGCAAGATGTGCCTTGGACTGACAACCGAAACAAGAGTGGCGTTGTCAATCGCAACATGTTCCATACTCAGGAGTACTTCCCTCTGTGGTTGCCGAGTCCTTTGAAGTTTCAGGGAACGCTCCTTCCTCCTAATGGTGAGAATCTAGGAGATGATGCGAATCCTTACTGGTTCCTGTACGCTCTCAGATATGGCTATGTCGATAATGTCGGCAATGGTGACATTGATGCTTGCAGTTTCGACATCGGTTGGGCGGTGGAGCCTGTCACTCGTAAGCCAGTCTATCTAGACCACATCGACTTCGTGAGAGTGTATTGCGCACAGAACCAAGTCTGTGGCTGGTTGGGTGAGACGAGTACGGAGGTGGCTGGTGCGGAAGACTTGCATCTATACAAGTCTATCAGTGCCAATCGAAAATAGCGAAAGGTATAGTGGTTATGATTGGATAAGTATTAATTAATAAAATATGTATTTATGAAGAAACAGTTTACTTTATTGTTGTTAGCGTTGCTGGCTTCTATGACTTCATGGGCTTCAGCGCTATGTGACGTTGATTTCTCCAAAATCCAACGTTGGGTGGGTGAAGGAGAAAACAAGGCGGCTTTGGTTATCCAGTGGAATGATGGCAAGGATGACAACAGAATGTTGGTATGGGGCTATCGTTGGAAAGCTGGTGAGTCAAAGACAGGTGCAGATATGGTGCTTGATATTGCCAAGGCTGATCCATCATTGACAGTATGTGCATCTACGGCTGGTTATGGACTTTATATTACAGGTTTTGGGTACGATATTAATCAGGATGGCACCGTTTGCTTCTTGGATAATTCTGATAATATGACATATCCACGTCGTGGAAGAATTGGTGGCGGAACTCCTATTGATGATGAGGATCATTGGCAAAATGGATTCTCAACAAGTGGATATTTCGCATATGGTCTAGGTACTGTAGGTAGTGATTATGAGTATTCTGGCGTAGGTTGCTCAAATCGCAAACTTACGGATAAATGCGTTGATCTTTGGACCTATGGAAGTGGTGCAATCAATACATCCGAAATGTATTACCTTCCAGAGGCATTTGACTATACCAAAGGTGCTTTCGTGGTGAATGAAGACTGGTTTGGTCATCGTAATTCGGCAGTTACCTTCTTGTCAAATGATGGTAAATGGAACTACAAGGCAGTAGAAGATATAGGCTGTACAGCTTGCTTTGGTACCTTCTATGGAAATAAGTTTTATGCCATAGCAAAGCAGGCTAAGGATAAGAGTGCTAGTGTGACTGGTGGTCGTATTACAATTTGTAATGGAACCACAATGTGTATTGTCAACCAAATCGAGAACATTGATGCGGCTAAGGGTGCTGACGGTCGTTCGTTCTTGGGAGTTGATGAGCATAAGGCTTATGTTAGTACATCTAATGGAATCTATGTCTTGGACTTGAATACTCAGGAGATTACTGGTGAGGTGACTATGGACGGTAATTCTATTGTTGGTGAATGTGGTAACATGGTACGCAAGGATGATCGTGTTTATGCAGTGTCTTTTTCTAAAGGTATTTGTGTCATCAATCCAGAAACCAATGAGGTAGAGAATGTTATCTCTGGTTCTTTCGGCTCAATAGTTATGTCAAAGGATGGAAACCTTTGGGTTAGTTTGTTTCAAGATGGAGCAAATGCTGGACTTGCAAAGTTGAACCTCGAAGAGGGAAAAGTTGAAAAACTCTCATTGCCAAAAGGTATTGGCAATCCTGTTTGTACTTATCTTTGGGGAGCTTGGACTCCTGATGCTCTTTGCGCCAGTGCTAAGGAAAACGCACTTTATTGGACTTCTGCTTCTGGTTGGTCAACCTATATGGTTTTCAAGTATGACATCGACCAACAGAAATTTACTAAGTTCATTGACTTGAGTGCAGAAGAAGGTAATACTTGGAGCATTTATGGTTGTAGCTTCAGAATAGACCCTGTAACTGATAATGCTTATACAACTTTGGCTGATGGTTACACAAACAATTATAAGGTTCGCAAGTATGACAATAAAGGAAATCTGTTGGCGGAGTATGCGATGGAACCTGACGTTGATGCGTCTGAGCGTAATTATTGGTTCCCTGGTATGTTTGTCTTCCCTGATACAGAAGACCCAGTGTGGAACAAGCTCGCTCAGCAGACTGTTGAGGTAGGTTCAACTGTCACCATCGATTTGGCAGGTCAAGTTACTGATGCTGACAATATGGATGCCAGCATCGTCAAGAGTATTTTGAAGGTTAGCAATGACAATGTTGTCGCAACAATGAATGGTAGCAAGCTCGTTATCGAGGGTAAGAAGGCTGGTAACACTACCATCACATTGAAGGCTAATTCTAATGGTATCATAGCCACCACCACTCTCTCTGTTAAGGTGGATGAGGCTACTGGTATTAGCAATGTGGAGAATACTTCTAATGTATATGAGGTAGCTCGCTATACCGTAGATGGTAAGCGCATCGCTGCTCCTCAGAAGGGTATCAACATCGTTCGTATGAGTGATGGTTCAACTCGAAAGGTTGTAGTAAAATAAATAAGGATATTTGAAATCCGATCCATGGGGGTGTTCTCTTTCGGGAGGCATCCCCTTTTTGCATCCCTACTGATGGGGGATGAAAGTCTCTTTTGAAAACTTGGGATGGCATTCTCCTATAAAAACAATGAAGGGTCGCAAGGCAATCGAATGCCTGCGACCCTTTTTCTAATTTATAAATGGTAAAATTGCGATTTTCCTTTTATAAATACTGAAGCTCTTGTCAGTAGATTTACTCGATGACGATCAAAGCATCCTCTTCGAGCACTGCCTGACCAGGCTTTACGCAGATAGCTGTTACCTTGCCATCCTTCTCAGCCTCGATGTTGTTCTGCATCTTCATCGCCTCAAGGACAACAACGGTGTCACCTGCCTTCACCTCCTGACCAACAGTAACCTCGATGCTGGTGATAGTACCAGGGAGAGGAGCCTTCACTGCGTTGGCTGTGTTGACATTGGCAGCAGGAGTAGCCTCTGCATCATCAGAAGCGGCAGCTGGCTTACCGAGCACTACCTTCTTCTTCTCAGGCTCAGCTTCCTTCTCCATTTCTACCTTGTAAGCTTCGCCATTCACGTTCACGCTTGCGATGTTGTCCTCAACACCCTCAATCTGAACCTTGTATTCTTTTCCGTCGATTGTATATTTAAACTCTTTCATTTCTTTCTTTTATGGTTTAGCTGTTAAACTCAAGAACTTGGCGTTCCACATCGTCTGACGTGGCTTGATTGTGATGATGCCAGGCTCCTTGTCGTGTACGTTATTGCCCTGGTACTCATAGAGTGCCATGGCAATCGCAGCATAAATATTCTTATCCATTCGTTTTTACTTTAATTTTGAGTGTTGATTGTTGAGTGTTGAATTAGGCTTGCGCCCTTCTGTTATGTTGAGTCTGTATATAACTCAACATTCTACACTCAACATTCAACATTTCTATATTACATTGGCATGCAGCCATGCTTCTTAGCTGGCAAGCTCTGGCGCTTGGTAGCGAGCTGAGCCAAACCACGGCAGATGCGGAAACGGGTATTGCGTGGCTCGATGACATCATCGATGTAGCCATACTGAGCAGCCTGATATGGATTAGCGAACTTGTCGGTGTATTCCTGCTCCTTCTCAGCCAGGAATGCCTTTACATCCTCGCCAGCTTCCTTCTTAGCCTTAGCTTCCTTACCACAGAGAACGGCAACGGCACCGCTGGCACCCATTACGGCAATCTCTGAAGATGGCCAAGCGAAGTTCAAGTCAGCACGCAACTGCTTGCAACCCATCACGATATGGCTACCACCATAGCTCTTACGCAATGTGATAGTGATCTTTGGCACGGTAGCCTCGCCGTAAGCGTAGAGCAACTGTGCACCGTGGAGGATGACAGCGTTGTACTCCTGACCTGTACCTGGCAAGAATCCTGGTACGTCAACGAGAGATACGATAGGAATATTGAAAGCATCGCAGAAACGAACGAAGCGGGCTGCCTTGCGGCTAGCGTTAACATCGAGTACACCAGCGTAAGCTGAAGGCTGGTTGGCTACGATACCTACGCTCTGACCATTGAAGCGGGCGAAACCTGTGATGATGTTCTTGGCGAACTTAGGCTGGACCTCGAAGAACTCTCCGTTATCAGTTACAGCGCCAATCACCTTATACATATCGTATGCCTGGTTAGGATCCTCAGGGATGATCTCGTTCAGAGTATCGTCCATACGGTCGATAGGGTCTGTGCACTCTACGCGTGGAGCCTCTTCTGTATTGTTGCTAGGGATGAAAGAGAGCAGGCTCTTGATCATCTCAATAGCCTCTTCCTCTGTCTTGGCAGCGAAGTGGGTAACACCACTCTTGGTTGCGTGGACAGATGCACCACCAAGGTGCTCTGCATCGATGTCCTCACCTGTTACGGTCTTGACAACCTTAGGACCGGTCAGGAACATATAAGAAGTCTGCTCCTTCATGATGATGAAGTCGGTCAAGGCTGGAGAGTAAACGGCACCACCTGCGCAAGGGCCCATGATGGCAGAGATCTGTGGGATGACACCAGAAGCGAGGATGTTGCGCTCGAAGATTTCTCCATAGCCAGCGAGGGCGCAGATACCTTCCTGGATACGGGCACCACCAGAGTCGTTCATACAGATAACAGGTGCACCCATAGTCATTGCCATATCCATTACCTTGCAGATCTTCTGTGCCATAGTCTCAGAGAGTGAACCACCATTTACGGTGAAGTCCTGAGCATATACGTAAACCAGGCGGCCGGCTATAGTAGCGCTACCAGCTACCACACCATCACCGAGGTACTGCTTCTTCTCCATACCGAAGTTGGTGCAACGGTGCAGCTTAAACATGTCGTACTCCTCGAAACTGCCAGCATCTACCAACATTTCGATACGCTCACGAGCTGTATATTTGCCACGTGCATGCTGCTTCTCGATGGCCTTCTCACCACCGCCAAGACGAGCCTGTTCGCGCTTAGCGATCAGCTCCTTAATCTTTTCTACTTGTTTGCTCATAATTGATTATTATGTATTATTTCTTTATTCTTTATAGAATGTATTTCTGAATAGATGGGGTGGGGAACGGGCCGTCACCACATAATTCGGGCGCAAAGATACGAAAAAAACCGCAGATAGCGAACTATCTACGGTTAAATATTTAGAATAATGTGAAAAATCACCATTTTTGAGTGCTAAAACTCCATGAGAATGCGGGCATTGAGCTGTCTGCCGGTGAGATAATTAGGCACGGCATACTGCTGATTTGTGACATCCGTTACCCAATAGTAGCTGTTTACATTGTCTATGCCGAAGAGATTGAGGCAATCTATGCCCACTGTAACATTCTTGAGGAATGTTCTGTGCTCATGATGGCGGTTGTCCAGTAACTGATAGCTCATTCCGATATCTGCTCGGCGATAGGCGGTGGCACGGAAACTGTTGGTTTCCAATTCTCTATGAGGTGCTGCGAATGGAAGTCCATCGGCAAAGGCAAGCTTGAGAGAGAGGAGCCACTTCCTGCTGCCTGGGAAGTAATCGGTGAAGAAGAGGTTCACTGCATACCGCTGGTCGGTAGGAAGCGGGATGCTCTTGCCGTTGAGTTTCATCCTGGTATCCATCAGCGACAGGCTGAGCCAGGAATCCGTGCCGGGCACAAACTCGCCATAGAGCTTGAAGTCGAGACCTGCTGCATGACCGCTGCATTCGTTCTGTCCGTAATAAACAACCTTTACATTGCTGACAGAGTAGGGCACCAGATTGCTCAATGCCTTATAGTAGGCTTCTGCCGAGAACTTGTATCTCTGTTCATTCACCTTGAACCGGTAGTCGTAACCGGCAATGAAGTGGATGCTTCGCTGACTCTTGATCTTCCTGTTGAGCGAGGCGATGGTTACTCCATTGATGGTGGATGTATCTCTCAGCTCCTTGAAGAAAGGTGCCTGATAATAAAGTCCTGCAGCGAAACGGAGCGTCGTGTTCTCATGGCTTGCCGGAATGATGGCGAGGGAGACGCGTGGGCTCAGGATGGTTTCCCGGTTGAAGTTCCAATGGCTCAGACGAAGACCATAGTTCAATGTATAGCGTGTTTGCCTGATATCGCCAGACTGGGTAGAATCTCCTCCGCTAGTGAAACGGTAAGTATCTTGAATATAGGCTTCTATGCGGTTGGCATTCAACTCGTTTCTAGCCTTCATGGAATAGTACATATAGAGGTCTTTTCCAGTGTGCGGAATGCTGTATCCGGCAGAATCTCTCATCTCGTATTCTACGGAATTTTCTTCTATGTGCTCCCGTTTCAGCGTGACTGCAGTCTCCAAATCATGCTTCTTCACCTTATGTTTCAGCATCAGCTTGGCACTCATCACACGAGCCGTGAGATAGTTGCGGGCATGTTCGAAGTAAGTTCCTACACCCAGGTTTTCGGAGGTCTCGGTCTGGTCGAGCCAATACTGTCCCTGGATATCGTATTTTTCCTGTTCCCTGGTGTAGAAGGCACTGCCCAGGAGCGAGATGCTGGTGTTGGAAGTGATGTTGCGGGTGATGCCCAGTGTTCCGAAATAGGTGAGGAAGCGATCCTTCTCCTGACCATCGAAATATACTCTAAAGTTCTTGACGTTTTCCATTGTTCCGAAGGCGGTTTCACGGTCGGATGGTTCGAAATTGTAATGGTTGTCAGAGATGTTTCCGATGAAATCAATCTTCCAGCGCTTGTTGGGCTGATAGCTCAGATAGGTCTGGTAGTCGAGATAGTTCGGCTTGTATTCTCCCTTGGTTTCCATCGAACCGAGCAGATAGGCTGTAGTCTTGTATCTCACACTGTTGAGCCAGGACAGCTTCCGGGTTCCCAATCCTATGTAGGCATCTGCTCCGAGCAGGCTGGCAGCAACGCTTCCTTCTACAATCGGGCTCTTTCCTTTCGACCTTAAGGTCTTGTAGGTGATGTCGAGTGCAGAACTCATCTTGTCTCCGTATTTGGCTGCATATCCACCCGTAGAGAATCCGATTTTATCTACCATATAGGGATTGATGATGGAGAGACCTTCCTGCTGACCGCTCCGGACGAGATAAGGACGATAAACCTCCACATTATTTATATATACGGAGTTCTCGTCGAAAGCACCGCCACGCACATTGTATTGCGATGAAAGTTCGTTGTGGGTGCTTACGCCGGCTTGCTGCTGGATGATGCCTTCTACGGCATTGCTGTTAGCAGAAGGGGCCAGTCTGGCATCCTTGAGCTTGATTTCCTGCGTCTGGTCGGTCTGGATCTTTTCTCCCGTTACATTCACTTCTCCCAGCATGGAATCATCGGTATGGAGAACTACTTGCAGGTTTTGCCTGCTCCGAGGTTTTCTCAGCACTCTAACCTTGCTCTTGTATCCTATCATGGAGAACTTGACCATCACGCTATCGGCAGAATGAAGGCGCATGCTGAACTCTCCCTTCAGCGAGGTAAAGGCTACCTTTCCCTGGCTTGCCACGGATACGGTGGCAAGCTCTATAGGATGGCTGTCTTCATCAGTCACCCTGCCGTGCAGTGTAAATTCCTGTGCCATCATCTTCAGGGTGGCAATCAGGCATATCGTGAGTATGAATAATCTCTGTTTCATACATTATCTAACGCAGAAACACCTTATTTATTATAATAATGAAGTAGAATAATGGAATGGATGAAAATAAAAAAGGTGAGTCATCAAAGAAATGACTCACCTTTTTCATATAGAGTAGGGTAGTATTTTGCTTGTTGCAAGCTTACTTGTTGCAAGCAAAATACAAACCGTCGTTAACAGCCATGCGGAGCTGGTAAAGACCAATCTCGTTCTGCTCTACGTTCATCTTCTGTCCGTTAGGCAGGCAAGCCTGGATGCTGCCATCCTCGTTGAAGCTGAAGAGCTCGCGGATGTCTCCATCCTTGCTGTAAGACCAGCTCTTGTTCTTCTTGTCGAACACGAAGTAAGACTTCTCGCCAGCAGGGTCGGTAATCTCGTAGCCATTCTTCAGGGTCTTGATGGCATACAATCTGCCATCCTTGCCAGTAACATTCTGAGTCTTGCCAACATTGGCAATCACTTTGTCGCCAGTCCAGAACTCGATAGTGTTGAGAACAAGCAAGTCAGCTGCTGAGCAGACTGCATAAGCAGGGCTGATGACAATGAAAATCAACTCGTTGATGAACTTGTTGTCGGTTGCACGCTTGTTCCAGTTGAGCACATTGTTAGTCAAGCTGAAAGAGCCGATGCAAGAACTTAAGCACATTGAACCCAATGCGAGCGCAATGATGGTGTTAACTGTAATTTTTTTCATGTTGATTCTTATTAATGAATTACTTTGCTGATTCGAATTCACGCAGGAATCGGGTGTCGTTCTCTGAGAAGAGACGAAGGTCGCTCACACGATACTTCAGGTTGGTGATACGCTCAACGCCCATACCGAATGCATAACCGGTATATACGTTGCTGTCGATACCACAAGCCTCGAGGTCGTGAGGGTCAACCATACCGCACCCCAGGATTTCAACCCATCCTGTATGCTTGCAGAAGTTACATCCCTTGCCACCGCAGATGTTGCAGGAGATATCCATCTCTGCGCTAGGTTCTGTGAATGGGAAGTAGCTAGGGCGCAGACGGATCTTGGTATCTGCACCGAACATCTCGCGAGCGAAGGTGAGGAGCACCTGCTTGAGGTCGGTGAAGCTTACGTTCTTATCTACATAGAGACCTTCTACCTGGTGGAAGAAGCAGTGAGCACGTGCGCTGATAGCCTCGTTGCGATATACTCGTCCTGGGCACAATACGCGGATAGGTGGCTCGTGGGTCTCCATATAGTGAGCCTCGTCGTTAGAGGTATGGCTACGGAGCAGTACATTCTTGGTAACATCGTCGGAGTCGGTCTTCTCGATGAAGAATGTATCCTGCATGTCGCGGGCTGGATGATCGGCAGCGAAGTTCAGCATGGTGAATACGTGCTTGTCGTCATCTACCTCTGGACCCTGATAGAGAGTGAATCCCATGCGGCCGAAGATGTCGATGATCTGATTCTTCACCACGGTCAATGGATGGCGGGTTCCGAGCGCTACAGGATAAGCTGTACGGGTCAGGTCGATGTCATCGCTTGAAGACTCTGCCTCCTCCATCTGTTCTTTCAGGCCATTGATTTTCTCAAGGGCTGCGTTCTTTAATTCGTTGATCTTGATACCAACCTCTTTTTTCTGGTCGCCTGGCACATTGCGGAAGTCGGCCATAAGGGCATTGATTTCACCCTTCTTGCTGAGATACTTGATGCGAAGCTGCTCTACCTCCTCTGCGTTCTGGGCAGTGAGAGCGTTGACTTCTTTCAAGAGTTCTTCGATTTTCTCTAATAACATATCTTATTATTTGTCTGTTTACAAAATTGAAGTTTAAGCGATTTGTCCGCCATAAATGGCTCGCAAAAGTCACTATTTCATCTATTTTGAGTGCAAAGATAACATTTTTTGCTTAAAATATGAAATATCTCAAAAGAAAGTTGTACTTTTGCATAGAAAATTTGAGAAATTTTATAAGTTTATGAAGAAACTCTCTTTGATAACAGTTATGTTGGCGGTGCTTACCATCGTTTGCTTCACCTCTGTAGGATGCACAGACAAGAAGCCGGCACCCGCCGTTGATTCGACTGCGGCTGATACTGCCGTAGCCGACACACAAGCTATGGACTCAACTGAGAAATTGATAGAGGAGACTCCGATGCCGAAGGCTGCAGACGAGTTGTTTGATGATTTCCTGTTCAATTTTGCAGCCAGTCGCAAACTTCAGATGGAACGCATCCATTTCCCTCTGGCAGTATATCGTAATGATAAATTAAAGAAACACATCGCGAAGCGACATTGGAAGATGGAACATTTCTTCATGCGTCAGGATTACTACACGCTTATTTTCGATAACCGTAAGCAGATGAATCTGGTGAAGGATACCACCATTGACCATGTAGTGGTAGAGAAGGTGTTCTATAGTAGAAAGGTGGCTCAGCAGTTCCTCTTCAACCGCATCAACGGCCAGTGGATGATGACCAGCATCAATTACAAGCCGATGTATCAGAATATGAATGCCAGCTTCCTGAAGTTCTATGGATCCTTTGCCACGGATACGGCTTTCCAGTCTCGCCATCTGCATAATCCGGTGAAGTTTACCGGTCCAGATCCTGATGATGATTTCAGTACGATGACGGGCGAGATTGAGCCTGAGACCTGGCCTGCTTTTGCTCCGCAGTTGCCTCATGGCATGATATATAATATCATCTATGGACAGAAATATACGGAGAGCAGCCAGAAAATCTTTGTGATTCGCGGTATTGCCAATGGAATGGAAACCCGTCTTACCTTTAAGAGAATCGGGGGTAGGTGGCAGCTGATGAAGCTGGAGATGTAGTTTTTTAGTTCACTGTTAATAATTTGACCAGATATGAAGGATATCCGAGACTATAGCCTGTTGGCTCACAATACGTTTGGAATTGATGCAAAGTGCAAGCGATTCCTGGAATACTCATCGGTAGAAGAGGCACAGCAGATTGTGGCTGGACTTACGGCTGCCGATCAGCCGCTGCTCATTCTGGGCGGAGGCAGTAATCTCCTGCTTACAGGTGATTATCAGGGCACAGTGCTCCATTCTGCCATCAAGGGCATTGAGGTGCTTGAAAATGGCGATTTGGCTGCTGCTGAGCATGATGATGCCCTGCTGAATCCGGATTGGGTGTTCCTGAACTGTGGTAGCGGCGAGGTTTTTGATGATGTGGTGGCTTATGCGGTTGAGCATGACTTCTATGGTGCCGAGAATCTGAGCATTATTCCGGGCGAAGTTGGAGCGAGTGCTATCCAGAATATCGGTGCCTACGGAGTAGAGGCAAAGGATATTATATATAAGGTGGAGGCTGTGGAGATTGCTACCGGCAAGTTGGTAGTTTTCGATAACCAGGATTGCCAGTACAGCTATCGCCAGAGCAAGTTCAAGCATGAGTGGAGAGATCAGTATCTCGTTACCCATGTCATCTATCGCCTGAAGAAGACTTATGCCCCAGACCTGGACTATGGTAACATCCGTGCATCTCTGGCGACTAAGAATATCGAACATCCTACAGCGCAGCAGCTTCGTGATGTCATCATCGAAATCCGCAATGCCAAGTTGCCTGATCCTAAGGTGCAGGGCAATGCGGGCAGCTTCTTCATGAATCCTATCGTAGAGAAGGCGAAGTATGATGCTTTGGCAGCCCTGTATCCGGGCATGCCTCATTATACCATCGACGGGGAGCATGAGAAGATTCCTGCAGGATGGATGATCGATCAGTGCGGATGGAAGGGCAAGAGCCTGGGACGTGCCGGTGTGCATGACAAGCAGGCGTTGGTGCTTGTGAATCGTGGCGGTGCTACGGGTGAGGAGATCGTCAATCTCTGTGAGACCATCAGGAAGGATGTGAAGCAGAAGTTTGGCATTGATATCCATCCGGAAGTGAATGTAAAGTAACTTTTAAGGTAAATCAAGATTCAATGTTGAAGATAACATTATTGGGAACAGGAACATCTAGCGGTGTTCCTGTTTTAGGTTGTGATTGTGAGGTGTGCCGCAGCAAGGATCCACGGGATAACCGTTTGCGCTGTGCGGCGATGATTGAGACTGAGCGTACCCGTATTCTGATAGATGCAGGACCGGATATCCGTCAGCAGCTCCTGCGGGTTCCTTTCCGCAAGCTGGATGGTGTGCTGATTACGCATATCCATTACGACCATGTGGGAGGTATCGACGATCTGCGTGGCTTCTGTGTGTATGGTGATATCAATATCTATGGCGATGAAATCACCACGGAGACATTGCCGCATACGATGCCTTACTGCTTCCCTAAGGACGCGGAGAAGCTCTATCCTGGTGCTCCCAAGTTGAAGCTGCATACCATCGTACCCCATCATTCCTATCAGATTGGAGATATCGGGTTTATGCCTATCCGGGTGATGCACGATCAACTGCCTATTCTGGGATACCGTTTCGGAAAGTTTGCCTACATCACGGATATGAAGTCGATGAGTGATGAAGAGTATGCTTACCTGGATGGCGTAGAGACCTTGGTGATCAATGCGCTTCGCTTCGACAAACCTCATCATAGTCATCAATTGGTGGATGATGCCATCCGTGTGGCGCGCAGGATAGGAGCTAAGCAGACCTGCCTTACTCACGTTACTCATCAGATAGGATTGCATGATGCCGCCAATGCCCAGCTTCCTGCTGGTTTTTGCTTTGCCTACGATGGTCTGGAGCTGGAAATTGACGAAGAATAAGTCTTAATGAAATTGAAAGAAATAAAAAAGCACAACATTTAAGATTAAAGAATCTTAAGAAAAAGCATTTTTTTTAGAAAAAGCTTGTGGGATTCGCAGATTCTTTCTACATTTGCATGTGTGTTTTTCATAGTATTAGATTTAAGGTTAACAAGGTATTGGGTCACGGCGGTGACCCTTTTTTTGTTTTTATACCCTGGTAAAGACACAAAAAATGCGGTCTTTTGCAAGGCCGCATTTCTTATGATGGTTTTCATTCATATCTTTCTCTTGAGATAGAAGGATTCTCTTATTTCTTTTTCTTGAATTTCCGGTAGAGCTTCCACGCCAGCAGAGCTCCATCGAAAGCTCCCATACCAATAGACATCATACTTTGCAGTCTCTTGCCTCTGCTTGCGTCTTTCTTGAAGGCGTCAGGCTTGGTGAAGAGAGAGTTCCACAGGGTCTTGATCTTCTTGTCGTCTGCCTCTATGCTTTTGCGAAGTGCTTCCTTGCGCAGTCTGATGTCGTTGAGGCTGTTATACTGTGGGCAACTGTTGTCGTCGTCCAGGTACCTGTTGTCATTGTTTGGCTCATTTGTCATCATCATGCTCTTTATTTATTTTTGCATAAGCAGGCTGGCTAAGAATTTCACGAGTGGTTTTTCAATCCATTGATGTCGGAAAAGGATGAAGAGAACCAGTATCAATAAGTATGCTCCCGCCACGATGCAGAATGCAGGTGCCAAGCCTACGTAATCAGCCATGGCGAATGCGGCAGCAAACGAAAGATATATCAGAGCCAAGGTGAGGAGAGTCAGCAGCAGCGATCCCATGATCAGCGCAGCGAGCAGTCTTACCACCTTGTCAGCTACATCGAGTTTCATATACTCAGATCTGAGCCCGATGTAATGCTTGAGCACCTCTACGAGTTGCCCGATGGTTTCTACATTCTTATCGCTCGAAAACATTCTTATCGCTTATTCAAGTAATAATATGTTGTACTTGTCGAAATCTCAGGGTAGTTGGGTGGGGCTTAAACCTCAGGAGCAACATCCTTGATATCGTCAACCAGGTCGTCAACGTCCTTGCGTGTCAACTTGATGTCGTGCTTCTTGCAGAAATCTTCTACAGCTCCAGCAATCTTGCTGCGAGTATCCTCACCCTTCTCAGGAGCAAAAATCATACCGAGTGCTGTACCAGCGATAGCGCCACCGAGGAATGCGCCAATGTAACCTAATGCCTTCATAATCTAAAAGTTTTAAATGTTATACAATATATTGATGTTAATTGTGTGATGGCGATGGCATTTTGGAGTTTTTGCGTCCAGATGCACTTATTTCGCTTATCAATTGCAAATATACTAATTATTCTTCAAAAAACAAGCTTTTAAGTCTTAATATTTCGTTAAAAATGTTGTTTTACGTAATGTTTAACAATCTTTATGCTGAAAACGTTTCTTTCTTTGGGATATATTTTGTATTTTCGCAGAATAAAAGCGTAAGGCTATGTATTGCCCCTATATATAATAAGGTGTAGGCTGAACTCAAGTTGAGACGGCACCTATATATAATAAGGTGAAGCAATATAAAATATTTAAGTAAACACAAATACAATTTTAGAAAAGATTATGAAGAAATTATCAGTTTTGAGCTTAGGATTGTGTGCTGTTCTGGCACTCGCAAGTTGTGGTACATCTAAGGAAAGTGCCTACAAGAAGGCATACGAGAAGGCACAGCAGCAGGAGGCTCAGCAGGAACCAGCTGTTCAGGAACCAGTAGTTACTCCATTGGAAACAACAACTCCTACAGAGAGCACAACTACAGAAGTTGATAATGCTACTGTTCGCCAGGAGAATGTAGATCTCATCTCAGGTTCTGGCCTGCAGAACTTCAGCGTAGTAGTAGGTTCTTTCTCTCTGAAGGCTAATGCTGAGGGATTGGCTAGCACTCTGAAGAGCGCTGGTTATGATTCTCAGATCGTTTACAACAGTGCACGTAACATGTATCGTGTCATTGCTTCTACATTCGTAGATAAGGCTGGTGCAGTGAAGAGCCGCAACGAGCTCCGCGCTGGCAAGTATCCAGATGCTTGGTTGCTTTTGAAGAAGTAATTTTCACGTTTCACATAGAAGATTAGAAATTTCGTAACTGAATGCGAATTTTATCTATAGACTACGGTAAGAAACGTACCGGACTGGCAGTTACCGACCCATTGCAGATCATTGCTAATGGGTTGGCAACTGTTGCTACGCCCGAACTTTTCGAATTCTGCGAAGCCTATATCCAGAAGGAGCAGGTGGAGCGCATCGTCATCGGTAAGCCTACCCAGCCCAATGGGCAGCCTAGCGAGAACCTGGCGCGTGTGGAGAATTTCTTCAACCGCTGGCGCAAGGCTCATCCCGAGGTGCCTATCGAGTACTACGATGAGCGCTTTACGTCGGTTTTGGCACATCGTGCCATGATAGACGGCGGCGTGAAGAAGAAGACGAGAAGAGAAAACAAGGGATTGGTAGATGAGATAAGCGCTACCATCATATTACAAGACTTTATGCAATCAAGAAGATGATTTTACCAATTTATATTTATGGTCAGCCAGTATTGAGAAAAGTGGCTGAAGATATCACCCCCGATTATCCTGAGTTGAAGGAATTAATCAATAATATGTACGAGACTCTCGATTCGAGCAATGGCATCGGTCTGGCTGCGCCTCAGATAGGCTTGGCTATCCGCCTGGTTGTCATCGATCTCGATGTGCTCAGCGATGATCTCCCTGAGTATAAGGGATTCCGTCATGCCTTCATCAATCCTCATATCCTGGAGTATGATGAGGAGGCTGAGAAGGATTCCTCTGATGAGGGATGTCTCTCTATTCCTGGCATCAATGAGAAGGTGGTTCGTCCTACCCGCATCCATGTGAAGTATATGGATGAGCAGTTCCAGGAGCATGATGAGTGGGTGAGCGGCTACTTGGCTCGCGTGATGCAGCATGAGTTCGATCACCTGGAGGGCACGATGTTCGTTGATCGCGTGTCTCCTCTCCGTAAGAACATGATAGCTGGCAAGCTCAAGAACATTATCAAGGGTAAGTTCCGCTGCAGCTATCGTACCAAGATTCGTCGATGAAAAAGTTTATTTTCACTTTTGTGCTGGTGCTGGCAGCTTTGTCAGCATCGGCGCAATATAGAGTTGACCGCCTCGTTACGGCGGGAAAAAGTGCGCTCTTCTACGAGGACTTCGTTCTTTCTATCAAGTATTTTAATCTAGCCATCGGTGCCAAGCCTTATCTCTATGAGCCTTGGTATTACCGCAGTGTGGCCAAGTTTAATCTCGATGACTATATGGGTGCCGAGAGTGATGCCTCCGAGGCTATCAACCTCAATCCGTATATCAACGATATCTACGACTTACGTGCCATCTGCCGCATCCGTCAGCAGCGTTATGATGATGCCATTGCCGACTATAATTCTGCCATCCGACTGGAACCTCGCAACCGCAACTACTGGTTCAACCGTGCGCTCTGCCAGATGGAGGCGAAGAACTACGACAAGGCGCTGCTGGAACTTGATACGGTCATCACCAAGTGGAAGGATTATTCGAATGCCTACTCCCTGAAGGCTGAGGTGTATCTGCATCAGAAGGATACGTTGCAGGCGGAGAAATGGCTCGACCAGAGCCTGAAGCTGAATCCATACGATGGTGATGCCTGGATTACACGTGCCTATATGGCGCTTGCCCGGAAGGAATGGAAGGTGGCTGATGAGGCGCTCACCAAGTCGCTTCACTTCAAGCCGAACAATGTAAACAGTTACATCAACCGGGCATTGGCTCGTATCAACATCAACAATTTACGAGGTGCGATGAGCGACTATGATGCCGCTATCGACCTGGATCCGCACAACTTCCTCGCTCACTACAACCGTGGATTGATGCGTGTGCAGTTGGGTGATGACAACCGAGCCATCACCGATTTCGACTTCGTCATCAAGATGGAGCCGAAGAACTTCATGGCGATATTCAACCGTGCGCTGCTGCATGACAAGACGGGAAACCTGAAGGCGGCTATCCGCGATTATACTACGGTAATCAATCAGTTTCCTAATTTCTGGACGGGTCTTTCTGCCCGTGCTCATTGCTACCGCCGACTGGGTATGACGGCGAAGGCTGAGCTGGATGAGTTCCGTATCTTCAAGGCACAGATGAACAAGCATCTCGGTATCCAGCCTCGCTGGAGTGCGAAGACCAAGAAGGAGATGCGCAAGCGTTCGGAGATAGACCCAAACAAGTTCGCTTCCATTGTGGTGGATGATGAGCCGAAGTATGAGCATAACTACAAGAGCGAGTATCGTGGAAGAATCCAGAACCGCCAGGTAGAGACTGCCTATCTGCCGATGTTCCAGCTCTCTTACTTCCCTAACACTCAGAATGTGAGTGGGGTACAGGCTTTCGACAAGGATGTGGAGGCGCTGAACCAGAAGATGAAGGACAAGGTCTATATCGTATGTTCCAAGGAGCAGTTGGATGAGAACGGTTCTATGAAGATCTTCTCTCTCATCGATAAGCTTTCGGCAGAACTGAGTGTGGCGAAGGATATTGAGCAGAAGAAGGCGATATTGATGCGTCGTGCCATCGCTCATAGCGTATTGCGCGATTTCGAGGCTGCCATCAGCGATTTCACCTATTATCTCTCGCTGGATGACAAGAATGCACTGGCTTACTGGCAGCGTGCCGTCTGCCAGGCTGAGATGGATGAGTTCAACAAGGCTCAGGGCAAGGGAGTGGTGAATATCCATTCTGCCGAGGCTGATTTCAGCGATGCCATCCGCCTGAACAGCAACAATGCCTACATCTATTATAACAGAGGTAATCTGCATGCCGGAAGAAACGAGCTTTCCAAGGCGATAGATGATTATACCATTGCACTGAAGATAGACAACCGTCTGGCTGAGGCGTATTATAATAGAGGTATCGCACGTGCCAAGAGTGGCAACAAGCAGGCTGGTATCCAGGATCTCTCGAAGGCTGGAGAGCTGGGCTTGTATGATGCCTACTCGGTAATCAAGCGGTTGAATAAGGCGAAATAAGTGCTTGAACAAGATGAAATAATAAAAAAATCCCGCAGACTATCAATCTGCGGGATTTTTTTATCTCTCTATTTATATTCTCGTAACCTGCTTTACGCCCTTTACGGCACTCAGTTTCTTGATCAGTGCATCCGTCTTGCCGGCATCATCGATCATCACGGTTACATTGCCCGAGAACAGGCCGTCCTTGGATGAGATGTTGATGCCTCTCATCACGAGCTTATCCTCTTTCGAGATGATGTTGGTGATGTTGCTCACGATGCCGATATCGTCGTTTCCGATGATTCTCAGGGTGATGGCATACTTCGATGTACCCTTTCCGCTCCATTTCGCCTTTACGATGCGATAACCGAAACGGCGGCGCAGCTCCTTGGCGTTAGGACAGTCGATGCGGTGGATCTTGATGCCCTTGCTGATGGTTACGAATCCGAAGATAGGGTCGCCGTAGATAGGGTGGCAGCAGTGGGAGAGCTCGAAGTCGATGCCCTTCAGGTGCTCATCTATTACCAGCACGTCGTCGCTCTGCTTCAGCAGTTCCTCGGTAGGGTTCTCGAACTCGAAGTTCTCGGCACTCTCGGCAGGCTTGTTGGTGTTGCTGAGGTTGAGGTCGTGGTCACGCTCCTCGATGTATTTTTCTACCACGGTGTTCACGTCGAGTTTCTCTTCCGCCACATCCTTGTAGAAATCAGAGTTCTCCTTGTATCCCATCTTCTTGATGATGCGCGCCATGGTGCTCTCGTCAATCTCTATCTTGCGGTTCTTGAATCGGCGCTCCAGCAGTTCCTTGGCATAGAGTCCGTCCTTCTTCTGCGTTTCCTTCAGGGCGAGTCGGATCTTTGCCTTTGCCTTGGATGTCTGCACGATGTTGAGCCATTCTCTTCTAGGCTTTTGGTTGCTCTGGGTGAGGATTTCCACCTGGTCGCCTGAGTGCAGTTCCTGTCGGAAGGTTACCGCCTTGCCGTTGATCTTTCCGCCCACGCAGGTGTTGCCGATGCGAGAGTGGATGTAGTA
>OLFZ01000828.1_pt1 | contig 30929 bp, 20 predicted proteins | sample 1604861 | NCBI WGS metagenome assembly OLFZ01 (sample SAMEA3888895, study PRJEB22519) | human gut metagenome | biome: human gut; feature: human-associated habitat; material: faeces | place: Denmark | collected 2011 | reverse complement strand
TTCACAGTTCTTTTTTACGAATCTTTCCGCTTTCAGTCTTTGGAAACTCCTTTAGAAAGACAAATTCGCGTGGAATCTCATAATCTGCCAGTCTTCCTGCCAAAAATTCCCGAATTGCCATATTGGTGCAACCACATTTTCCGCTGTCACTTCCGGCAATTTCTTCCCTTTCAGCTTCTTTCTCCCACACAATCCACACTTTCAGATAATCGCGCCCATGCTCATGGACTGCCTTCACTGCCGTCTCTGCCACTCCCGGAAATGTCCGCACCGCCTCTTCGATCCGGAGGGATGACACTTTTCTCCCATTTATGTTGCAAATATCATCATCCCTCCCATCAAAATAGAAGAGTCCCTCTGCATCTGTGTGACCGCAGTCCCCAATCACCGCGTCATTTCCAATTCCAAGAATTCCATACCGCGTTTTTACATGGAAATGGTCGTTTTCAATCCAGACATCCACCTCTGGAAATGCACGGCCAACCAGCGTCGTATCTTCTTTCATCTCACTTCCACGGATATAGGTAATATAGTTCAGCTCGCTGGCGCCATAATACAATGTAATCTCCGCTTCGGGAAATGCCTTTTTAAACTGTACTGCCTCCGCACCGCCCATACTCTGGGAGCCGCTGACAAAAGAAATAATCCGGTAATTGACCGCCTGTTCCCGCTCATAGATACGCCGCAGCGCCCGCAGCTTGACAGGAATCAGATAGACGCAGGTCGCCTGTTCTGCCTCGATCATCCGCTTCCAGAGGCGCGGATCAAAGGAATCCGCCGCAACGACGCTTCCGCCGGACGCAAGCTGCGCCATATAAAGGTTCAGGTTGCCCGTAAACGCCAGGCTCCCCTGCATAAACGTAATGCTTCCCTCTCCCATTTTGAAAATTTTATTCTGAAGCTTAAAAAAATCGTGCCAGCTTTCAAAGGAGCGGAACAATACTTTCTGACGACCGGAGGTTCCCGACGTCATCACACCCATATATGCCCCTTCCGGAGGTGTCACGTCACGCAATTCATCGGAAATTTTTACATCGGACGGTGCAATCACCGGAACCGTATTTCCGTCTCCATATGCCAGAAACTGAATAAGCTGATGCGCGATCGTCGGTTCCTGGATCCAGTGGATGTGACGTTTTCCCTGTTTTTCTTCTATCTCTTTCGGATGTTTCCTTACACGTTCTGCCGCCTCGATGAGCTCCCCGAACGTATAGCGCTCTTTCTCCGTGATCAGGGCTTCCCACTCTGGCGGGTATGCCCGGAGCGCATCCAGATATGTATTTATACGTTGTGTCTGTATTTCTTTCATGATTAATTCCTGTCTTTTACTTATTTTTATATAGAACTTTTTACCAATCTGAGCTTTTAAATTTACCACATTTACTTTTTATATCATTCAAGCACTGTCTTCATCTACTTCATTACTTTCTCCACCAGAATACTGCTTCCGATCCCTCCGGCGGCTGCCACGCAGCACATTCCCAAATGCCCATTTTTATGTTCCAGTGCTTTCATCAGATGCAGCAGAATCATTGCGCCGGAGACTCCATATGGATGCCCATAGGCAAGTGCCCCGCCCCAGATATTATAACGGTCTTCAATCCCCGGAAATGCACGTTCAAATAGAACATCAATAACGGCAAACGCTTCATTGACCTCAAAAGCATCGATCTCCTGATAAGAATGCCCCGTTTTTGCAAGTATCGCCTTAGCAGCGCTGACGGCTGATTTTGGGCTCATCATCGGATCATCCCCGATCGCTGTACCAAACCGGAAACGGCATTCTGCTTTCCGTCCCTGTTCCCGCAAAAACCGTTCCGAACAAAGTACCACAAATGCCGCGCCATCGTGCATCAGGCACGCATTTGCCGCCGTGATTTTCGTGCCATTTGGAAGCAGATACGGCAGGCGGTCGATCAGACGCTGGCTCATTGTCGGACGGATTCCCTCATCCCGGCTGCTGCCGTCGATGGAAACCGTTATATCCTCCAATATTCCCTCTTTGCGCGCCTGCGCCGCCCTCTTATGGCTCCGGAGCACCCAGGTGTCCATCTCTTCCTTAGAGACATTTTCCCGGATCGCAGTCTCCTCCGCGCCCTCTAACATAACCTGCTCGCCGCGCTTTCCCGGCACAAACTGTGCAACCGTATACACCTTTCCACCGTCATACTCCGGATGGTTCGGGGACATCATGCGGTACGGCTGTACCGAAGAACTCTCCATTCCCCCGGCAATGACCAGATCCGCCATCCCGCTTTCAATCTTGGCTGCTGCCGCGCTGATCGCCTCCAGCGCCGACCCGCACTGCAGATCCAAAGTAACCGCCGGAATCCGCTCTGGAAACCCTGCCGAAAGTGCCGCCAGACGCGTGATATTGCCGCCTCCCCCGACCGCATTTCCTCCTATTATATAGTCGATCGCATCGGTTGGAAGCTCAAATCGCGAAACCACCTCCCGCAGCACCTCCGCCCCCAGCTTTTCCGCCGGGATATGACGGTACATTCCATCTTTCACCCCGATGTAACTGCGCAAACCGCCCAGAATATATACGTGATTCATACTTTTCTCCTGTTTTTCTTCTATTCCTAATTAAAATTAAAGGGATGCGGCAACGGACTCCTCATGCCTCCTGGCTGCATTTCTGCACTAAAAGGCTGATTCTGTTCACTACCACATCCCATCTTTATTTTCTATCTAATTTCCAAATAAGCCCGTCCGCTTCAGCGCCTTTCCAAGTGCTACCGCTGCCACACACTTAACGATGTCCAGCGGAATAAACGGAATTATCGACTGCACGATAACTGCACCCCACGGCTGTCCGGTCACGTGTTTCATCCAGCCTGCACCGAATGCGTAAATCACCGGAATACCAACTACAATCAGGAACGCTGTCTGGAATGCAACATTTTTCCATTTCCGGCAAAACAGGGAAATCAGGAACGCTACAACCAGAAATCCGATATAGTAACCGCCGCTCGGTCCAAGCAGTTTTCCCGGTCCTGCGCTTCCGCCGCTGAATACCGGCACGCCGCATAAGCCTAACAGCAGCCAGCTCGCCATAACTAAAATGGTATCCTGTGGTGCAATAAGCAGACCGATCAGGTTGACAATCATCGTCTGCGCTGTGATCTTTGCATCCGAAAACGGAAGCGGAATCGCAATATACGAAGACACACTGATAAGAGCCAGCATCATCGCCAAAAGTGTAAGCCTCTTCGCGCTCCATGCGCCGTGTACGTTCACTGCACTTGTCTCTGAACTCATTATATATACCTCCTCAGTGATAAAATTCTAAGCCGTGTAATGCATTTTCCTATGAATCACACACAGAGAATCTTTGCTAGAAAAGAGTATATCGGAATTTCAGAGGATTGTCAACCTTGTTTTTATAAATGGTTTACATATGCATCCATAGCTCCTCTGCACCCACTTTATCATCGGCATCCCTATTTTTCTGTAATCGAAAGAATTTCCTTTCCCTCTTGCTTCGTTCTCAGATACACCGCGTTTCTTCCCTCCTGCCCCGAATCCGACAGATATACCTCCTCATCAGGACGAAGTGGGGCAAGAAAACGTACTTCCAGAGCGGTCTGTCCCTTCATCCGGCCCTTCTTCCACAGACGAAGCAGGCAGGCATTCATAACAAGAAACCCCGGCAGAACTGCCGCTTCTCCCTGATGGATCGGATTGGTATCTGCCGCCTCCCGGAGATATTCTTCCATCTGGCTGCGGCTAAATGCCAGCGTATCATCATCCTCACTTCCCAGTTCCGTAATTGCTTTCATGAGCGGCATTTTCTCTTTTTCCGGGACAAGGACGCTCTGGCGCGGTTTTACCAGCAGCACTTCCATCTCCTCATTTTCCCGTTCCTTTTCCTCCTCCGCTGCCGCTATGCGGACCCGGATTGCCGAGCGGCCTTTTTTGATGATTTCTGGAGTTAATTTGGTATGGCAAAACTCATTCTCCCCCTGTTTGGGCTGCCAGTCCAGATGAAGTGTAGTTGTGCCTATCATCCATCCCTCGTATCCTTCCAATGTGGAGAGAGCGCGCTCAAAGCAAAGAAGCTTCTTTTTCAATCTATCATTCACGGTATTTTCGACCTCTTCGTTATAAATTGTAAATCTGACTCGCATGCACTTTTCTCTGCTCATTATACTAGTTCTGTTCCAAAATCACAATATCCGAATCTCCCGCGTCTCCCCCTGATCCACCGGAATAAATCGGTCTTTTAAGCCCGGCGTCAGCCAGATCGTGCCGCTCTCGTCAACCAGGACTGCCTCATAGTCCTGATGCGCCGCCCAGTGTGCCGCTGCCTTTTCCCGTCCCATGACAAACAGGGCGGTCGAAAGCCCATCGCAGCGCAGTCCGCACGGTCCGATGATTGTCACAGAAATCAGCCCGCTATGCGCCGGCGCCCCAGTGGACGGATCCATGATATGCCAGTAAATTGTTCCGTCATCATCCGTGAAATAGCGCTCATAGCCGCCGGAGGTAATGACCGCCTCATCCTGCACCCTGACTCCGCCCAGATAGCCGTCGCTCTCCGGATCCTTGATGCCGACATACCATTTCTCGCCATCCGATTTTGTTCCGATCGTCTGGATATTGCCTCCAAGACTGAACAGTGCGCTCGTCACGCCATCCTCCTTCATAGCCTTTACCACCTCATCTCCGGTAAATCCCTTTCCGACACCGCCTAGATCCACCATCATTCCCGGCTCGATCGATGCCGTATCTGCTTCTAAACCGACCAGACGATAATCGACCGATTTAAGCAGGCTTTCCCGCTCGCTCTCACTGGGGACCCGGTAATTTCCCGTTGTAAATCCCCAGCTTTGCACAACCGGGTAAATCGAAATATCGAGCGCACCATCTGTTTCCGCTCCCAGCGCCAGCGCCTCCTGCATCAGATAACGCGTATCCGCTGAAAGTTCCGCTGTTTTCTCCTGGTTCAGATGAAAAATATCGCTGTTTTCCTGCGTTGTCGAAAACTCTCCTTCCAGCTCTTCCACCCGCCGTTTCACTTTTTCCTGCAAATTTGCACTTCCGCCGTAGGCGTCAAACTGCATCACAGTATCCATCGCAAACACTGTCCAGTTCTGCCCTTCTCCCGGATTCTGGTTCGAATTTGAGGAATTTTTCTCTAAATTTTCGTTTTTTTCTACTGCTGCCACATTTTCTGCCGTCTCTTCCGTAGACGCAGATAAACGAGGACGGTCATTCTGGACCGCCCCCGTTTGATCCGGCTGCGATGAAGCACCGCAGCCACACAGCAGCAGGGTTAATAAAATCCACCACTTCTGTTTCAATTTTTACTCCTTTAAATACAACTACTCTTCTTCGGAAACAGACTCTTCTTTCTCAGAAGCATCGCCTTTACCGCCGTCAGATTCTTCCTTATCAGAAGTATCATCTTTTACATCACCGGTCTCATCCTTCTTGGAATCATCACCAGTTTCGCCGGATTCATCTTTCGAATCATCCTTGTCAGCATCGCCTTTATCTGAAGTTTCGTCTTTCTTCTCATCCGAAGTATCCTTGGACTCGTCCGAATCCTCTTTCTTGTCCTCGTCTACTTCCGGTGCCTTGTTCGCATCGTCTGTCTCGTTCTTCTTATCGCCATCCGGTACATCTGCCTTGTTTTCGTCATTCGTCTTCGGCTCTTCCGGTGTTTCCTCCGGGGTGGCTACTTTCTCGGTTGGGAGGACTTCGTCAGCAATGAGAGTGGTTTCCACTTTGATGAGTTTAAAGTTTTCATCAATTGTAAATGTTACATCATCATAATCTTCCGCTTTAATAACAATGGTAGTAATTCCGGTTGTGCTGAAACCACTCGAAGAAATCTTCAAGCCATCATAATTGAATACCATGTTGGTATCACTGGAATACGCTGCAAAACAGCCATCATCTACCGAAGTAGCTGAATATGCCTTATTATACTTTTTATCATTTACCCAAACTTCATTAATTGCTCCGATGTAAGCTTTTAAATCGTCTCCCGAAATTCCTTTAAAGCTGGCAATATATTTATCTGCTCCCCAGTCAAACATACCCGCCTTTTCTGCTTTTCTAAATCCTGAAACTTCAATCTGTGTTTCTTCCTCAGATGAGTCTTCTACTTCAACCGTAATTTTCTGTTCTTTGTAGCCTTTTGCCTCAATTACAAGCTCAATCGAACCTCCATCTGGTCCTGCGGTTAAATCACTGGTTGTGATAATCAGTTTATTATCCTGAACTTTAAATTCAAGTTCTTCACCATCTGATTTTATCACCTTGATTGCTTTCAGGTATTTCGCAAGCTCATCCGCATTATCTTTTCCAGTCAGAGTTAAATTATCTCCTTCGGAAATCTTTTCCGGTCCAGTCAGCGTCGGTGCATCAAGAAGTTCCTCGTCATCCTGTTTGAGATTTCCATTTTTATCAACTACAATCGTTACTTCTGGATAATCTCCATCTGCATTAATCGTAATTTTGGTATCCCCATCCGTATTAAATGCACTGTCAGAAACAAGCAGGCTATCTTTGTAATTGTTATGTGCATCATCATAAATATCTGACGCATATTCATTATCTCCTAATGTCCAGCCTGACTGTGGAGAATACTTAGTTGTTCCTACCACTACCGAATTGATGCTCTTTACATATTCTTCTAATGCTTTTTTGTAGGCAAAATCAGAAGGTTTCATACCAGTTCCATCAGAATAGGTAAACTGTATTACATATCCCTTTTCACCATATCCATTTGCCTTTCTGATTTCCGAAGCACCAATCTCAATCTCCTGCTCATCTGGGATTTCTTCCTCTTCCTTCTCAACCACAAATTCACATCTCAGCGCCTCTGTGTAGTAATTCGAACGAAGTGTCAGTTTATAAGTTCCCGGCTGAACCTGATGGAGAATCAGCTTCTTGCCATCCCCGGATACTTCATAGTAAACATCGTTGCTGCTGGACACGCCTTTCGTGTAGATATTTCTCTCAACCGCATCTTCCTCGTCAGAAAGCAGGGTAACAGATTTCAGGTTCTTCAGGAAATCTCCCTTGCTGCCATTAACGGTAAATTCAGCATCTGCAAAATAGTAAGTCTTATTAGAATCTTCTTTTTTCTCAGCTGCAAACGCCTCTTTATCTTCCGCATAATCAACGGTCAGCGATAAATCGTTTTCCAGCACCTTATCGTATGTAAATGCGATACTCTGGCTCTTATATCCCGTTGCATCGACAGTCAGCTTATACTCCTCACCAGCCTTGAATACATCCGCATCAATGGTAATGGTGCTCGCTTCTTTATCGATGAAATATTTGGTCTTGCTGAGTGCCTGCCAGTTTCCGTTGACAACGATACTCTGAACCGCCTCGATATACTCTGTATCCTCTGTCTGCAGGACTACCGGCTCGCCCTCTTTGTTCTGTACAACTGTAATCGCCGGTGCATCCTGACGGGAGAAGTTTCCATTGTACTGGATATCGCCGAGCAGACCATCTTCAAGAACCTCTTTTGCCGTTGCCGGATGGTTCGGATACAGTGCTCCGTTTTCACGGTAATCTGCAAATGGGAGCATTCTGTTCTCTTCGTATTTCTGATTCTCGCTCTTATTTACGTAGTCTGTCCATCTGAAGAAATCATCATCTCCAGTATCAAAGACTGCATCCGGAATCGCATTGTACCACCACTCCATCACTGCCTTGGACGCATCATTTTCCATCTTGGTCTGTTCAAGGAGATGTGCATTTACAAGCAGATCTGAATCAAAAATCAGGTTTGCAGAGATTGCAGAGCTTCCTGAGCTGCTGCCGCTGGAGCTTCCACTTCCGCCGGAACCAGTCGATGCGGTGCTAATACCGTCGAATCCGTATGCCGCCATTTTCTGGCCATTGGTCTGTTCCTTCTCTTTTACCGGCTCTGCGCCCGTTGTCACCTTGAAGCTCTTGGAGAATGACCGGAAACCATTTGCATATACAGTGATCTTGTAGTTGCCCTTGTATGGCAGATGGTCTGTATTATCATTGTACAGAACAAATAAATCCTGGCTGTAGAGATACCAGTCATTGATCATCTTAAGGTCGCTTACTGTTCCGTTCGGATCTTCCAGGGTCACACGCTCGATCGGTGTCTCAATTGCGTATACCAGATCGCTGACTGCAAAATGGAGATTCTTGCCGGACTGCGGTGTTTCCTTAAGCTCCAGCGTCGGTACTGTCTCATTGACGACATGAATCGGGACGAGCGCGGAACCGCCTGCCGACGATACAACCCGCACATAATAACGTCCATTATTGTAGAAATTGCTCTGTCCTGTCTGGATAGTCAGCTGTCCAACGCGTCCCTGTCCGTGCGCCACATTCTTTTCACTGTCAAATACGAGACTCGAATTGATTGTGTTCTTCTGCTCATTGTATTCAACCAGTTCCAGTTTGCGGATGCCGTCAAACCACTCTTTTTCCTCATCTGTATTATAGTTAAACAGAATGGTAACGGCTGCTTTTCCATTTTTTGGAAGAACCGCATCCGGCGAATAGCTCGGATGAGTCTGTTTCTCCTCATTCAAGTTATAAGTAGTCTTTTTCGGAGAAATGCGGGGATTTCCGTTTTCATCGTAATTGGTCAGATAATAGTCCCAATAAGCAACCGGCTCATGCGTCAGAATCTTCTCAGGCAGATAGCCGTCGTTTTCCTCATATACAGCATCTTCCTGGCTCTCATTGCTCAGAACCACCGTCTCTTCCTTTGCCGCATCTTCCTTGCTGCTGACGGTTACTTTGCCCGGTGTGCCGAGAAGCGCCAGTTTTGCCATACGTCCGTCATCTGTGATCGGAGTTAAAAGATTGGTTACATCTTTTCCATCGACCTTAACGACCGTATTGCCTGCATTGTATCCCTCATCAAATGCGATCGGAAGCCACCAGCCCAGGGAATTTACTTCGGTAAGCTTTGTCTTCGTCTCATCTACCAGCGAAACCATCTGCGGCTTGTCTGGATTTTCAGTGTTTCCGTTATCTCCGGCATTTCCGCCATTCTGATTTCCGTCATTCCCGGAATTACCGTTATTTCCAGAATTACTGTTATTTCCAGAATTACTGTTGCTTCCAGAGCCCCCCGAATGGCTGCCGCCGGAACTGCCGGAATTCCCTGAACCGCCTCCTGATACGCTGCTTCCGTTGCCGTCTGCTGCCGGGCTGCTCGCGTAACCTCTATCCGCACGGGTCTGGACCTCTCCATTTTCATTGACCCACTGTCCATCCGCATTGACGCTGTAGCCGTCCGGCGTCCGACCTTCGGTGTGCATCTGACCATAGTTTTCTGCACTCGAGTTATCAAAATAATAGCATTTTCCATCAATCCACTGCCATCCTGTCACGGTCATACCTTCCGTTCCATCGGATGCAGTGCTGAAGAAATACCATTTTCCTGCATTATCTTTCCACCAGCCGCGGCGCATCTGTCCTTCCACGCCATCGGCAGTTGTGTTCATATAGTACCGCTGTCCATCGACTGTGATCCATCCAGTCATCATCCGTCCGGTCTGCGGATCCAGATAATACCAGCCGCTCTCGGTCTTGACCCATCCAGTCTTAAGCGTTCCGTCCGTTCCCTGATATTTCCAGTCCTGTCCTTCCCGAATCCAGGCGCCGGTCTGTACTCCGGACTCCGATGCCGGTCCGGTTGAAGCATAAGCAGTACCTGCCTGCGCCGCCGCTAACACGGTCACCGCCGCCAGAATTGCCTGCCGGGATCTTCCCTTACCTTTCATACATATTCCTCCATATAATCTTTTGTAATATCTTACTCTCCGCACCAGATTAGGCATCCCTAACTCAGGTGACCGAGGAGGTTAGTATAAACTAATCTAATAAAATCTGTCAATTATTTAAATCTATTTAAAAATGAGAATTTTTATCTATTTTTTAATTGAATTTTATTCTCAATAAAGCATTGGTTTTTTAGTTGCTAAAACTAACATGCAAATTTCTTTTTCCATTCAGCACATGTTAAGTCTCATTTTGCAGCGATTTTTTCCGCCTTTTTCCCTGATATTGCCTCGCTTGCCATGAATTTTTAAAAAAACATATTTTGAGATTTTTTTTCTGTTTGCTTCATTTCGTATATTTTTATCCTTTTCGCACATACTCCATCTGTAAACATTTTGTTCCATTCCAGTCCCTTCGCGGTCACTGATATTGGCTTCTCTGATAGGAGATTTACACGATGCAGATTTCTTCATCCATTGAAAATAACCGGACTTTTTTTCAAAAAAAGCTCCGACCGGACATCAGTTTTGATGTCGTAGATCGGAACCTGATGATCGGCGGGCGCGATGCCTGCCTCTACTGTATTGATGGTTTTACCAAGGACGATACGCTTTTAAAAGTGCTGCAGGCGATGAGCAGCATTGAAACCGCCCAGATGCCTGACAATGCAAACGATTTTGCCGCCCTCTACCTCGCCTACGGCGAAATCGGGCTGGAAACGGATTCGGACGCGCTGATTATCCAGCTTCTCTCCGGTGTTCCTTTTCTTCTGATCGACGGGTATGCACAGGCACTCACGATAGACTGCCGCACCTATCCCGCCCGCGGAGTCAGCGAACCTGAAAAGGATAAGGTATTGCGCGGCTCGCGCGATGGTTTTGTCGAAACGCTTGTGTTCAATACGGCTCTGATCCGGCGGCGCATCCGCGATCCGAAGCTGCGGATGGAAATCATGAATATTGGGGAAAGTTCGCACACCGATATCGCCATCTGCTACATGGAAAACCGGGTGGACACCGAACTTTTAAACCGCATCCGCACCCGGATTCAAAAAGTGCATGTCGATGCCCTCTCGATGAACCAGGAAAGCCTTGCCGAATGTATTTATCCGCACAAATGGTTCAATCCGTTCCCAAAATTTCGTTTTTCAGAGCGTCCGGATACCTCCGCTGCCTCGATTCTGGAAGGAAATATCATCATTCTGGTGGACAATTCGCCATCCGCAATGATTCTGCCATCCTCTGTTTTCGATATCATCGAGGAAGCCGACGACTACTATTTTCCACCGCTGACCGGCACCTATCTGCGCCTGTCGCGGACGGTCATCTTTTTCCTGACCTTATTTCTGACACCGCTGTGGCTGCTTTTTATGCAGAATCCCGGCTGGATCCCGGAATGGCTCGCTTTTATCCGTGTCACCGACGAGATCCATGTGGCGCTGATCTATCAGCTTCTGATCCTGGAATTTGCCATCGATGGTCTGCGGCTCGCGGCAGTCAACACCCCCAGCATGCTGACGACACCGCTCAGTGTCATCGCCGGTATCGTGCTTGGGGAATACTCGATCAAATCCGGCTGGTTCAACAGCGAGACGATGCTCTATATGGCGTTCGTCACGATCGCCAACTACTCGATGACGAGCTTCGAACTCGGCTACGCACTCAAATTCATGCGCGTCCTGCTCCTGATTCTGACCTTTTTCCTCAATCTCTGGGGCTTCATCGCAGGAACACTCATTGCCGTCGGCTGCCTTGTCTTTAACCGGACAATCGCCGGAAAAAGTTATATTTACCCGCTAATTCCATTTCACTGGAGTGAATTAAAAAAGCGGCTGCTCCGGAACCGGCTTCCGCATGAGGAGAAAAACGGGTAAGAATATCGCATAAAATGTCCGCATACCCACAACTGCCCGGATGGTTCCGGGTACTGGCTGTGGTTTATGCGGACATTTTAACTTCTATATCTATCTTCTATTTTTCTTTCTTATACACTACCTCTTTCAGCACCTCCAGCGCCTCCTCATACCGCTCTGCCCCCATCGAGGCACAGGACAACAGGAGCTTCGGATATCCCTCTTGAAAATGATGCTCCTGTTTTTCCAAAAGACTCCCGACCGACTCCACCGGGCGGACGGCGACGCCTGCCTGTGCCGCACGCCCGGCAATTTCCGCCGATGTAAGCGGGCTGTCAAGCTCCATGAGAACCAGAAAACCGGCATCGCCCAGATGCGTTCGCGCTTTTTCTCCAAAAATGCGCCGCACCGCATCACACAGACACTTTGCCTTTGCCGCGTACAATTTCTTGGACTTTCGGATCTGGCTTTCCAGATGTCCGTCCCGGATAAACTGGCAGAGAGCAATCTGCTCTGCCTTGGACGCCGTCTGGTTATAAAAACGCCCCCGCTCCTGATACCGTTTCAGCAGATCCGGCGGCAGGACCATGTAGCTCATGCGGATCGATGGCAGAAGCAGCCTTGAAAATGTCCCCAGATACACGACGCCCCGCCCGCCGGAAAGCCCCTGCAGGGACGGTGTCGGGCGGTTATAATAGCGGAACTCACTGTTGTAATCGTCCTCAATAATCAGCATATCCTCGCGTGCCGCATCCTTTAAAAGCTTCATCCGGTCGCCCACCGGCATGACCTCGCCCCAGACTGTCATCTGCGATGGGGTCAGATAGCAAACACTTTTCCCTGTATGTCTCATCGCCTCTGACATCTGTTCGGATAACCCTGTTTTCATCTCTCTTGCACATACATCTGGCTTTTCTATTCCGCACAAATCCTTTTTTGAGGACTCAATCCTCCTATCATTATTTTCCCAATACTCTCTTATATCCCCGGTCCGAAACCCATAATCCTCAAAAATCTGGCGTCCCTGCCGGAACGACGGATTAAAAAACCATGCGCTGTCCCGCTCCCGCAGCATCGGGCACAAAATATGCAAGAGACTCTGCACACCCGCCCCTACTACGATACTGTCCGGCGTACAGATCACATTGCGGTGGCGCCCCAGATACGCGCAGAGCGCCTCCCGGAATTCCCGCTCTCCCTGCGGTTCGCCATAAGAAAGCAGCCGCTCATCCTGGCGCAGGGCGCTCTTGACATAGCGCCGCCATAAATCAAACTGGAAGCTCTCCCGATCCACATTCGAAGACGCAAAATCATACCGGATTTCCGGGCGTTCCTCCTGATGCGGCACACCGTGCTCTATTTCCTCCCGGTTTGCAGCCGCCAGCACCGCATCCGTTACATAAAAGCCGCTCTGCGGACGCGAAATGATATAGCCATCCGCCGCCAGCAGCATATACGCCGTCTCCACCGTCGTCCGTGAAAGCTGCAGCTGCAGGGAACATTTGCGGATCGACGGCAGCTTCGCTCCCGGCTTCATCTGACCGGACACGATCAATTCTTTGTAATATTCATATACTCTCAGATACCGGCTCTGTCCCGGTTCGCTTAAATTCAGTTCCATCGTATTTCCTCTATCTATTTATGTAAACGGCGATGCACCGCATCGATCATCCGCATCATCCCATATCCCAGACAACCGCCCATCTTTCCGTCTTCACAATATTTTTCATCTCCACCACTTGTCCCCCCTTATACCCAACTGTCTTCCTCAATTATACCGTTTTCTCCTGCTCATAGGCAATCCCCAAAATTGAGTACTGTTACTGTTCACGCATACGTGCCCAGTAACGGAAATTACGAGGAAGAAATCAAAGAGCCGCTTCTTCCTAAGAAAGAAGAAATCCCCAGCATGATTCCGGCTGAAGTTGGTCTGGCATACTGCAACAAGCTTTTCTTTTTGGAAAAGCAGTTCCGTGACCTTACTCCGGAAGAGCGAAAAGACAGACGTCTGGAAACAGAAGTGCCGGTATGGGAGAGCTTTTATGCATGGTTGGAACAACTCAATCCTGTAAAAAGAAGCAAGCTGGAAAAAGCTATGATATACGCAAAAAAACATAAAGAAACACTGCCTGTTTAAGGCGAAGGATACCAAGGGGCAGTGGACAATACGTTGGATTATTCATCGCTTACGATTTACTAATTTCTCTAAACCATCCCACATTCAATCAAATTAAAAAGAGGCACGGCATAAATTATTCTGATAGATTTTACATCAGATTGCTTTATGCCGTGCCTTTTATGTTATTATAATGATTGCTACATACATATAGCAGGCTTCACCCTCCGTTATACACCGGATTCGCATTGATTTTCGGTACGAAGGCAACAGCCGTTCCGCAATTTTCACCATCCTCCCCCCATACTTCTTCATAGATCTGTCCGGCAGAAAATACCCAGGATGGATGTTTTGCCAAGTATACCAATGTTGCAAATTCCCGACGAGTCATAGAAATCAACTCACCGTTTCGGTATGCTGTTCTCTCCTTCAGCCGAAGCTCCAAGCCCGAAAAAACAAGAGTGTTACAAGGGTGGGATGTCACAATATGGTCAAATCCTGGCTCGACCGCAATAATCTCCATAATTCTACTGAGTATATATTCTTCATGGTCGGTATGCGACAGTACCAGAAACTTGCCTATATTGTTCACATTCCTCTTTATTGATATTATTTTTGCATTACATTACGGGTTCATTTTTCATCTGTCGGATGCGGTATTCACCGCCATCGTCCCGTCTGCATAGAAGTAGTACCACTTACCATCAATCTGCTTCCAGTCTCCGGCAAACATTATTCCGGTGACCTTGTCCAGCCAGTACCACTTCTGATCCTCGGAGAGCCAGCCCTTCACTGACTCCCCGTTTCTGTAATAGTTCCACTGGCCGCTGTCATTCTGCTGCCAGCCGTTTGCGGCCTGCGGGTCAATGACGATTTCCACAAACCGCCGCAGAACCGTGGCGACCTCGGCGCGGGTGGCGGTTCCCTTGGGGTCAAACTTATTTTCATTCTTCCCGGCCAGGATGCCCGCCTGCTGCATGGACTTGACCGCATCCTTTGCCCAGCTGCTGATCTGTGTGTTGTCCGCAAAGGTCACAGCCTTCAAGGTCTGGGGCAGGTCATAGCCCAGCTTTGCAGCATAATTTTTCATAATCACCGCCATCTGTTCCCGGTTGATGTTGGTGTCCGGTGCAAAGGTGGTGGCGGTAACGCCCTCCACAATGCCGGTCTGCGCCGCCCAGTTCACATAGGGGGCATAGTAAGCGTCGGCTTTCACATCGGTGAATTTCCCGGTCTGGTAACTGTCCGGGTTGATGCCCGCCAACCGCCCCAGAGCTGTCACAAACATTCCTCTGGTCATGCCGGTGTCCGGGCTAAAGGTGGTGTCGCTGGTGCCGGAGAGCAGTCCCCGGCTGGCTGCAAAGAGGATGTTATCTGCTGCCCAGTGGCCGGTAATGTCGGTAAAGACCGGGGCAGGGTTCTTGTAGCCCACGCCGTAAACGCTGAAATGACCGGTTTCAAAAACCACCGCTTTCAGGCTGGCATTGTAACTGGATTTGGTGATCCATTCCACCTTGCCAGCGTCATCTACATAGACTGCATAGAGATTACCTGTCTGCTCACCATTTGCCGGTGTGTAGGGCAAACGCACCGATATAGTGTGACCATTTAAGTTGGCAATCGGTGTTTCTTTGCCGCCGGAGAGGTAGACCAGCGACAGGTCATAGGTCGGTCTTGTGCCGATGGTGGCTTTGGCCTCGGTGGAACGCAGTGCATCCACCTTATCTGCCCGGAGAATGATGTCCCCGCCAGCGTAGGCGGTATCCAGCTGCTTCAGAGTATCCAGGCCGATATTAACCGAAACCAGATGGTCTGTTGCTACGGTAAACTGCCGGACGTTTTCTTTAACCAGCAGATCCAGTGTCTGCGCCTTGATGGTCACGTTAAAAGAGGTCTGGCCTGCCGCCGGGGTGATGGGAACAGTAACGCCAATCCCGTTCTCTGTGGTGCCGTTCTTTTTCGCATCCTGTTTGGCCTTGTCGATGGCGGACTGGACAGAGCTGTTATCCACTGCCGCATTGCCGTTTTTATCCGGCTGTATGGGTTTGGTTTCACCGGTGACAGGGGCTTCCGGCTGGTTGGTGTTATCATTGCTTCCGGAACCGTTAGAACCGCCGGAGGATGAGCCTCCACCGCTGCCCGAACCACCAGAGGAGGAACCGCCGTCGCTGGAAGATTGCTTGGAAACAGTCAACGTTCCAGAAACATAGGTGATCGCATAATTGTCATTTGACAGCGTACCAGTAATGTTGATCGCAGTTTTGCCGGTTTTGCTCATATCCGGTGTCTGTGCGTAGTCCAGTGTTACCGTGCCGCTCAGGGTATCTGCACCAACCAGACCTTCCACCTTGTAATCCTTATCTGCTTCCGGGCTGCTCAGATCGGGCGCGGTGCTGCCGGTGTAGGCGCTCTTATCAAGCGCCGTAACGGTAACTGACTTTTTCGCTACGGTCACAGTCACGTTCTGTTCTGCCACATCTGCGTACTCTGCGTTTCCCTGAACCTTATACCAAACAGTGTATTCCCCCGCGTTTTTCGCTGTGGGGATCTGCTCACTCCACTCAGAATCGCCAAGCCGGTAGAGCATCGTGCCGCCAGTGGTCTTGCCTGCTGTAACCAGAGCCTGTTCTGCACCGTTATAGGTCAGGGCGTTTGCCGTAGGTGCCGTAACAGTGGGGACAAGCTTGTTGGTCGCATTGACATTGACGGTCAGCGTGATGTCCTCATAGTTTGTGCTCTTGATTACCACGGTCACTGTGCCCACAGAGCCGGTGGTTTTCACGTCATTTTTCTGAATGGGCAGGGTCAGCTCGCCGTTTTCCACCTTCGCGCCGCTGGTGTAGTAGCCGTCATTGAGTTTGATCTCACCCAGCTCATAGGTGGGTGCACCGTACTCTTTGGGCGTTTCCAGCTTGGGCAGGGCGGGGAGCGTCACAGTGTAGGTCTTTTCGTGGCCGTTTACAATGGTAAGCGCAGTTTCCTTGACGAAGTCAGGCGCAGCGGCCTTGGCGATGCTGGCAGTCGTAGGGAAGCTGCTCTGCTCCAGGGAGTAATTCTTCGCGGCCTGCCCCATCAGGGTCACTGTGGCAGTGACGTTCTTGCCGTTGCCCACGCCGGCATCGTCAAAGCTGGCGGCCACGGTGTAGTCTGTGCCTCGGTTCAAGTTCATGCCGTCGAAGGTTACGCTGGTAATGCCTGCGTCTGTCGTGCCATCATAGGGCTTGGACACAGCCGTTACCCCGCTGATCGTCAGCGGTTTCTTTCCAATGCTGACCTCCACGCTGGCGGGTGCGGTATCATTGTGGTTTGCATCGCCAATCACCCGATACCACACGGTATACGTTCCGGCATCGGTGCCGGCAGGGATGTCCTGGCTGTATGTACCGTTCTCGGTCAGGCTGTACTGCATGGTGCCACCGCTGGTCACGCTGCCCGCGGTAATGAGCGCCTGCTCCTGGCCGGTATAGGTCAGGGTTTCCTGCGCTGTGGGAGGCGTGATGAGGCCTGACCTGATGTCGGCCTTTTGTACCGTCACAGCAATATCCTGGCTCATCTTCTTGTAGCCGTCGCAGGTGGCCAAAAAGCGGAAGGTGTGCTGGCCTGCGGACAGCTTTAGCGCAGAAAGATCAAATTGATTCTTTGTTGTCGCACTGCCGACCGCTGTGGCCTTGCCGTCCTCCACCTTGTACCACTGGAAGCTCACAGCGCCTGTGCCGCTTTCCTTATTTACATTGACAAGAAGCGTCCCCGTACCGCCATAAGTCATGCTCATCTCGGTGGGATAGTCCATGCTCTTGATGGGGATCTTGGCCATAGAAACATTGGTCAGCTCCGTACTGCTAAGGTCGCTTATCCAGGTGCTGCCGCTCTTAAAAGCGTAGCCCTCCGGCAGCAGGGATGCCAGCGTAACATTTCCGGTAACGGTCAGTTTTGCCGCCGTCTTACCGTTCAGATCCAGCTTGAGCGGGCTGCCGATGGTGATCTCGCCTGCATTTGCCAGCAGCTTCACCGTACCGCCGTCGGCTGCGGCGATGGCCGCGTCTGCCGTCAGATAGTAGGAAATGCTGCCGTCCGTCTTTGTCGCCGCAGCGGCATAGCCGCAGTAGGGGCAAACATTCCCGCCGGAAGGGTCATCCGGGTGACTGCACTTCACAACGGTTACGGCAGTATTCTCATTCATCTCCGACAGCTTGACCCATGCGCCGTCTTGCTTCTGATAGGCATAGCCCGCTGCCAGCAGGGACTGGTAATCTGCGCCATTCCCGATTTTGATGCTGTCAAAGGAGCCGCCGGACAGGATCACACGAATACCGCTATTATATCCCAATTTCAGCAGATCCGCGCTACCGCCGGACATGGTCAGCGTTCCCTCCGTGTAGATGCCGCCGGTGAACGTGCCGCTCGTTACCACGGCTTCGTTCCCGGTAAGGATGAAAAGCCCAAATCCACGGACGCCAGTTCCGCCGCCTACGCTTCCCTCCAGGGTGACATTGTCCAGCGTCAGCTTTGCGCCTGTGTGGTCAAATTTTCCAACTTCCACCGCATTAGCGGACTTGGAGACACAGGTGCTTTGCACCTTGCCGTTTGTTATGGCTACATTGGAGCCGAGGATACGTAGAGGCGCCTCCTCACGGGATTTACTCAGGGTGAATCCATTCAAGTTCAGTACAATATTTTTGCTGATCTCGATAGGATCTGCGTTCTCGATCGCCAAAGGTCCCCGCAGAGTGATCGTGTCACCGTCCTTCGCGGCAGTCAGCGCGTTTTCCAGACTGGTGTATCGTGTGCCGCCGATTTCAAATGCCTCCACCAGCGCATGGCAGAAGGTGCAGTAACCATCCTTGTCCACCTTGCCCACATGGTCGCAGATTCTGCCGCAGGCACATTTGCCGTTCTGATATTGGCAGGGATGCGCGACCACTTTGACGCTTCTACTCTTGATGCTTACATCGGAAACATTCAAAATTTCACTGTCATCAGCATCTGCAAAGGCATATCCATCCGCCAGCAGAGCCAGAGCCTGCTCACCAGCTTCTACATCGATTCCATATTGGAACGTGCCGCCCTGGAGCTGGGTTTTCCCGTGGAACGCCACCTGTCGCTCAAACACGCAGTTACCCTTTACCGTCAGGGTAAACTCGTCAGAAAAGACCTTTTGGTTTGTTGTAACGCCGTCTAATATCAATACCGCGGGGGCGCTGGTGTCAATGCCCTCTATCGTGCCGTTTTTGATGGTAACGCTTTTGTACGGGCAATTTTGCAGATCCAGCGCCCCAACCTTGTGGCCCTGCAGATCCAGCGTAACGTCTTTTTTGTTCGTCTCATCACCTCCCGCTTTCAAGGTTGCGTTAGTATCCCGCACAAAATAATAGGTTCCGCCGGAGAACAGGCCCCCAACCAAGGCCGCACCGTTATCGAATTCAAACGAATAGGGGATACCATTTTCGCCAATAAAGAGCACTTCCTCTCTACACGGTTCGCCGCACTGTTGGCATTTGCCTTCGTGGGTGTATTTTGCATGGGTGCAGGTGTTAACGGTAACGGTGACAGTGTCTGTCTTTACGGTATAGTTCTGATAGGACAGCTTGCAGTAGACCTGGGCGCTGTACTCCCAGTCCTTGCCCTCCGTTGTGGTCAGGTCGGATTGGGTCAGGGTGATTCTATAGCTATCGCTGCCTGTACCTGTAAATTTGTTTCCGTTCACATACCACTGATAGGTAATCTTACCCTCCGAACCGCTTGCCAGAGAGGCATCTACCCAGACTTTCGCCTGAAATTGCCCCTCGAATTTCGCTGTTGAGACCTGCGGCTGCGTTTTTATGGTAATGGGGTTTCTGGGCGCGGCGGCGACGGTGACCGTTGCGGTGGCGGTCGCCTTGTTAGGATTGGTTCCTTCTACGCCGTCTGCGGTCAGCTTCAGCTTATAGCGGCCCTCCCTGACGGTGTTGTCGGCGGTAACGGTGACGGTCTGGTTGTCAGCGGATTTTTCCGCCGTCAGACCGGTGGGTTGGCCCTCCAATTCCACGTTCAGGGTATCCATCTTGACCTTGCTGCCGGTCACGGAGAAGGTCGCCGTCTGACGGCCCAAGCTTTCCTGCAGGGTTCCCTGCTGCGCGCCGACAATCAGGCTTGCGCGGGGTGCCATCTTGGCGATGCAGATGGTCTTGACGTCCTCGTCTCTTTTCGTATCGTCCGCTGTGCCGACCGACATATCGTCTGTGTTTGCATTCTGACTTTCCGAATATAGAATGGTCAGGTTGCTGTTGATGTTTCGGACCGTTCCATACTGACTATTCGAAATCGCACCATATTTTCCGGTGGTGTAAAGGGTTCCTCCTTTCATGGTCAGGGATGCAGTGTCAATACCGTAACCGGAATTTTTTAGATTCAGCGTTCCATTCTCAATCACGATGGTTTTAGCGCTCAAGCCGAACGTACCGCCGTTGGTGGTTATCTTTGCCCCGCCTTTTATGGTAAGCGTCCCGCCGGTGGAGTCACTGTAACCGGAATCCGCAATACCATATTTCCTGTCAGGAACAGTGACCGTCAGACTGCCGCTTCCCTGAATGGTCAGATTGGCGGAATACATATCCAGAGCGGCGGTATAGTCGGTCTCGGTAATCGTAATGGTATTCTTGCCTTTCAGCGTGATTGTTGTGTCGCCCTGCACCACCACCGGGGTAGTTATGTTTCTGTTATCCCAAGTAACCTTGCCGGAGATGGTTTCTTCAGTGCCTGCCGCAGCTGCCATCAGGGGCGTTGCCTGCTCTGTTCCCTTGCAGGCAGAGAGGTCTGCATCTTCCGCAGAGCAGACCGGACAGTCGGGATTGACCGCCCCCTGCTCACAGCGGGTTTCGCAGATACACTCCGCCGGAGCATTCCCGGACACGCCGGGAACAAGCCCACTGTCCTGAGAATTACACTGCTCACAGATATACCCGCAAGGCGTCCCCTCTGTGGCCGGGATGTAGCCGCAGCTATCGTCATGCTCGCCGCGTTCATGACGACAGCTTAATTTTTTTGTTTTACAGCCGCTTTCCTCACTGCATTCATGGGTACACTCGGTCGGCTGGGCCTCCTCTACTTCAGATGAGGTCGCCGTATTTTCTGATACGCTGCCTTCCAAAACAGGGTAACAGCTTTCGTCATGTTTATGGATACACTTCTTCACAAGGGTGTAGCAATCCTCAGTATGCTCATGTTTACAGGCTGCCCCTTCGGTTCCTTCCGTATATCCGCAGTCCTCTGTATGTTTCGGGTGATGCTTGCACAACCCCGTATGGACGGCGGATACACCCGCTTCCACCGCAGATGCCGGAACTCCCGGCATCGTAAAAATCATTGCCGCCGCCAGTAAAAATGCGGCCGGCCGTTTCCATTTCCATATCATTTATTCATCCTCCTCACGCGGTTCGTTCCTTCTCGTTGTTTTCTGAAGCAGCTGGGATACCGCCTCCCGCAGCTGATATTCTGTCACAGGCTTTACCAAAAAGGTGTCCGCCTGCATCCTGCGGCTTTGGGGTTCAAATTCTGCCTGATCGCTGATCCAAAGGAGCGGGACATCCCTGCTGTACCCTCGTATGCTCATGCAGAAATTCATTCCCCTGGCTCCGTCCTCCATGACCACCACAGCATCATAAGACCCATCCCGCTGCATGGCATAGACGCAGAATACGCCATTGTCAAAGCGGTCTACTTTGCCAAGCTTCATCAGTAACGCCGTTTCTTTCTCCTTCTGACTATAACTGCACAGCGCAATTCGCATGTTCGCACCTCCATTTTGTGATGGGTTTTATCGCCTCATATAGCTCCTGATCGGAGCAGTCTGCCGAAAGGAACGCAGGGATACGCAGGTGATATGCGATCAGGGCAAAGTTTTCATCATCGCTCCACCAGACAAGCGGTGTTTCCGGTGCCAGCTGCTTTGCCTGAATGGCAGCCTCCAATCCCCTTGCCCCGGTCATGGCGATGACAACCGCATGATATCGGCTCCGCCGCAATGCCTGAGATAGTTGCTTCTCATTCCATAGCTCGTCGATGACAAGCTGTCCGTCCCCAGCAAAAAGGGAGCGCAGCCTGCTCTCAAACCATTCTGCATTCCTTAATTCCGTACAAAGTGCGATTTTCATGCTGAGCCTCCTTTCCTGAAAAGAAAAATAAAAAAACCAGACCTTCTCATCGGAAAGTCTGGTAGTATAATTAGAGTAGCATCTTGTCAAGAGAAATGCAACCGACTTTGTTTAAGACGCAGGTTTCCTGTTTAAGACGCAAGTTTTTTCCTGCGGTTTTATGTTATACTAATATTGGATTATTGTGCAAAGGAGATGGCACGATGCAGATTGCGATTGTGGATGACAGAGCAGAGGACAGAGAAGAACTGTCTGTCTGCCTGGAAAATTATATGAAAAAGCATCAGCTGGATTATACGCTGACAGAATTTGAGGACGGAGAGAATTTTCTGAAAGCTGCCGCCCAGGTCAATTTTCAGCTTGTCTTTATGGACATCTATATGGAGAACATGGATGGAATGGAGGCCGCCAGAAGGCTGCGCCAGAAAAACAGGATTTGTAAGATTGTTTTTCTGACCATTACAGAAGATTATGCCCGGATGGGGTACAGCCTGTCCGCCAGCTATTATCTGCTGAAGCCGCTTTCGATCCATCAGGCAGATTTTGAAGAAGCGATGGAGCTGTGCCAGCTAAAACCGCCCTATGAAGTGATGACACTTTCGGTTATGGCTGACCGTCAAAAGCTGGAACTTCCCACAGAGAAGATTCTATACATAGATTATCAAAACCGTATGACACGGATTCATACGGCAGAACGCGTGATACCGGTAAGCGGAGGCTTTCAGGAGGTTACTGTCGCATTGCAGAAGGACAAGCGTTTTTTGCCCTGCTACCGGGGCATTTTAATCAACATGGATTACATCAGCCAGGTTGACAGTCAGACCTTCCGTTTGATAAACGGGGAGGAACTTCCGATTGCCCTCCGCAATGGAAAACAGCTGCGGGAATCCTACCGTCAATATGTTTTCTCTGGAATGGGGGGTATCGTATGAGAATGAAGCAAATGCACAGGCGTATTCTGGAGGGCTGTCTGGCCTGTCTCCTCTGCTTCACCTGCAGTATCCCAGCATTTGCCGCCGAAACTGCAACCCCATCCAATGCCGATGAAAGAAGGGAGATTTTGCCGGATTTAGAAAGCGAGGCTCCGGGGACACTGGAGAGCAAAACCCCGGAAGCATCGGAAGAAGTATCCCTCGTCCTTGTCACAGAAATACAAAATGAAGACGAACTGCTCTCCCTGCCAGATTTCACCCTGCCCCTTAGAACCACACCGTCTGATGATGACCTGGAGGAAATTTATCAGCTGGCCCTTCGGTATCAAACCGTCTGCGCCACTGTAACAGCAGGTAAAGAAATCCGGCAGGAAACATTTTCTGTCGCATGGGATTTTTCGGCCATTGACCAGACCACTCCAGGCGAATATACCGCAGCAGGCCGGATTGAACTGCCGGAGGGGTATGCCTTTGGTGAAGCTGTCTTGCAGGAGCTTCAGATTTCCGTCCGGGTGGAAGAAATGCCGCCTGCTGTCATCACCTCCATAGAGCAATGGTATCCTTATACGGACGCGTTTGCGATTCAACAGGGCAGCGAAACCGAAACGCTGGAAAATTTGTTTGCCTTTTCCCCTTACTATCTGGAATGCTATGCGGAAAATGGAACCAGCTACACCGCTGTGGTGGAATGGGATTTTTCTGGTATTGATTTGAATACTGTGGGACTGTACCATGCAGCAGGAAGGCTGACTGCACCGGAAAATACCATATTTGCGGATCGTGTCGATTTCCCTGAAATTTCAATTCCTGTTTCTGTTCAGGCTCCGGGCAGCCCAGACATCAACTGCTTCCTGGTTCGCAGAGGAGGCCTTTATTTTCCCTGGGTCACACCGCCGGGGAATCTGGACAAGGTCAGTATATGGCTGTCCAAAAACAACGGTTCATGGAACCGTCTGGAAAGTGGCGTTTATGTGGGTCAGGAAATGCTCTCGATTGCTACCCGTCTGCTGATGCCGGGCAGCAGTTACCGCCTTCAGGTGGATTATGACGGCGGACAGACCGGCATCCTGTCCTTTACCTACGCAGATGAAATTGTCCTTGAAGGGTATCATGAAGGCGACCGGGATGGAGGGGATGCAGGCGGGAATCCACCCGATACCATCATTCAACCGCCTCCTGAAGATACCGACGATCAGGATGACGGTTTCGCAGACAGGCCCTCCACAAAGCCTCCAAAACCGCCTGCAACAAATGGCGGCAGAGTGGATTCCAACGATTCTGAAAAAACACCACCTGTCAGTGAAGAAAATGATCCTGCGGATCATGAACCATCCCACAAGTCTTCCGAGCCATCCTGGGAGGGAAAGGATGATTCCATAGATATAGATAAAGACGATTTCCCATCGGAACAGGCAAACGGTGATACAGAGGAAGATGCGGATTCCAAAAGCCCTGATTTTTCAGAGTTCTTCGATGAAACCACCGACCGGATTTCCGGCACGCGCTTTTTGATGATGCTGCAAACAGGGGAGCAAAGAGCCGTCTTTTCCAAACAGGGAATCACCATCAGCATACCAAAAAACGCCTTGCCGGAGGGCATCCAAAACGAAGATCAGATTGAAGTCATCATCCAAAAGGATACGGACGGCGGTTTTTCTTTTTCGTTTTCCATCAATGGAACTGCGCTCAGCTCCCTGCCGGATGTTTCTGTCATGCTGCCCTGTCCAAATGACCCGGCAGCCGGCACATGGTTCCTCTGTGATGAAAGCGGCGTGGAAATTCCCATGACCGGTTATGACGATGCGGCAAAAGCCGTCTCCTTTCAGATCAGCCATACAGGGACATACACCATTGCAGTAAAGGAAGATGCCATTTCCCTGGCACAGGCCGCCGACACAGAGCATAGCCGGTCGCCCATACTCCTTTTGATTCCGGCCTGTCTGCTTCTTCTGTCTGCCGGTGTGTTTTTCCTAAGGAGGAGGCGAAAATAAGATGGTATCTTCTGCAGTAAAAAAATATGCTGCCTTATGTATGGTCTGCCTGTGCTCATCCCTGTTTTTTCTTGGCCTGTATCAGTTCAATAATAAATATAGCCAGAACACAATCCAGGCGGCAAATGGGATTCTGGCGCTTTCTGAGGAAGAACTTCAAAAGTCACCGGTGCGCTTTCTGGTATCCGGCTGGGCATTTTATCCTGACGCGCTTTTGACCCCGGAAGAAATACGGGATGAAAGCCATTATATGCGCTACCTTTCCATCGGAGAGCAAACCAATTTCTCCAGCCCTGCAAACCCTTCTCCCTATGGCTGCGGGACTTATCAGATGACATTCTTTCTGCCGGAACGGAAGGAAACATATGCGCTGGAAATCCCGGAAGTGTTTTCTGCTTACAACCTTTATCTGGATCATGACCTGATCCTGCAAATGGGGGAACCGGCACAGGGGACACCATTGGTTCAAAACCGCATGGTCACTTTTCATGGCGGAAAACCGGTCACACTCACCATAGCGGTCAGCAACTATGACCACTTTTACGGAGGGATTGTCTATCCGCCTGCTTTCGGAACGATGCTGGCGGTCAATACAACCAGAGGAATCCGGTTTGCATTCTGCCTGTTCAGCTGTACAGTTACCTTTGTCTGTGCGCTGCTGTCCTTTTATTTCAGCCGCCGGATGAAACAGAAAAATACATTCCTGTTCGGACTGATCTGCCTTGCCATGTGCGGCCTGTCATCCTATCCGGTGCTTCATATGCTGGCTGCGGTTCCCGTATTCCCCTGGTACACGATTGAACTGTTCTGTATCTATCTGGTTACCTGGCTGATCGTAGTTCTGCAAAACCGGATATGCAGGCCGGGCTTCCTGCCTGCGGCCATCAGTAATGGGGTGGGCGCTGCCTTCCTGGTATATGCGTTTTTGTATGGCATGCTGGCTTCCCATCTCTCCCTTGGAGCGATTCGTTTCTTCTCTGCATCGGTCTTTTGTTATAAGGCGGCATCTGCGCTCTATCTGCTTATCATCGCTGTGCTTGCCATTCACAGAGGAGAAAAACGGAGCAGGCCGATCTTCTATGCTGCGGCAGCCGCAACCTGCGCCTTTATATGGGATCGCCTTCTGCCGGTTTATGAGCCGGTTATCGGCGGTTGGTTTTTGGAATGGGGCAGCTTTTTCATAGCAGCAGCCATCGGTTATTCCCTCTGGCGCGATGTGATAGAAGGATATGGAAACAGCCTGATTTTCCAGGAAGAACGCAAGCAGGTCATCCGTCAGCTTTCTATGCAGACCGAATACAGCCGTCAGGTTTCTGAGGCAGCGGCAGAAAACAGAAGGCTGATCCACGACATCAAACACCATCTGCGCACCATAGACCGCATGGCCTCTGAACGTGGGCAGACGGAGATCTGCTCCTTCCTGTTACAGGTAGAGGAACAGGTTGCGGCATCATCGGGTCTCTCCCATGTTGCGTTCTGCAAAAATCCCGTCGTAAATGCGCTGATTGAATACTACTACGGCATGGCGCAGACACAAGGGACAGAATTTCAGGTGCGGCTCGATCTTCCCGATCAGATGCCGCTTACCGATGTGGAACTGTGTACGGTGCTGGGCAATCTTTTGGACAATGCCGTTGAGGCGTGCAGCCGCCAAAAGCAAGGGGTGCGCCGCGTTTTCATTGCAGGCGAAACCAGAGGCAATATGTACTTTTTGAAGATTGAAAACACTTACGACGGTCTGGCCTTGCAAGAGGGAAAAACATTCCTCTCCCGAAAGGGTACATCTGCTGATCATGGAATCGGGCTTTCCTCTGTCCGAAAAATCATTGAAGGCCATGGCGGTGATCTCGATCTTGTTCCTGGTGAGGAATCCTTTCTTGTTGGAATTACAATACAGATGTAAAAACTGTTTTCTGAGGAGCACTCAGATAACATAGACAAAACCTAATGGACGTACTTTGCCCGGAGGGTGTGGGGTATCCCGGATTCAGGATACCGTAGACGAGCAATGTATCGGAATATCCTTTTGGACATTCCGATACATTGCTCGTTGGGGGTCTCGGCTGCCGCCGCCAGAGGATTTACACATTTTCGTTTGCCGCGTATAATAATAGTAACAGGCAGGGATCGTTCCTGCCACGAAAATATTGTCCGCCCACCGGTCTCCCCGAGGGGGTTTGTTCATATACATTCATTATTTCTGCATGAATTCAAACACCGCCTCTTTCGTCGGAATCGCAGGGATTCCACCTCTCTTTTGCACACACAATCCTGCAACTGCATTTCCCAAAACAGCACACTTTCTGATTTCTTCCCATTCCATTTTTTCAACATTCTTATTCACGGAAAGGATACTGCATAATACGCCTCCCCAGAATGAATCACCTGCCCCAGTCGTGTCGACCGCATGTATCTGAAATGCTTTGATGATTTCTTTTCTGCTTTTTGTTGCCATAAGAACGCCCTGTTCTCCCAATGTAATGGCAACCAGCTTTGGTCCCATGGCAAGAAGTTGATCTGCAGCCTGCTCATAACTTTTCGCCTCTGTCAACAGAGTACTCTCTTCATCCGATACCTTCATGACATCTACCAATTCTATGACAGATCTCATTTTTTTCACTGCATCCTCTTTGCTCCTCCAAAGAGACGGTCGATAATTCGGATCATAGGAAATAAGTGCACCCGCTGCTTTTGCCATTTTTACCGCTTCAATCGTTGTACTTTCTGCCGGTTCATCTGTCAGCGATAATGATCCAAAATGAAAAATTTTACATCCGGAAATTAACGTCTGATCCAGTTCTTCTTTTTTTAACTGTGTATCTGCACCTGGTTTTCTTGCAAAAGAAAAATTCCGTTCTCCATTTTCACCGATTTCCACAAATGCCAGTGTTGTAAAATAATCTGCATCTTCGACGATAGCATCTGTATTGATTCCTTCCGTTTGCAGTGTCTTCTTTAAAAATTTACCATGCATATCGTTTCCAACTTTTCCAATAAAAGAGGTGCGATACCCAAAGTGGCTTGCAACGGTTAGAAGATTTGCCGGAGCACCGCCGGGATTCTGTTCGAACAATTTTCTCCCATCCTGACTGTGTCCTGCTTCCGTAAAATCAATCAGCAATTCTCCCAATGCCACGATATCAACTTTTTCTTCCATTTTTCAGTTCCTCCACAATCTCGTTATAACGTTTTTTATTTAACCGGTAGAAAAATAATACAACCGCAGTCACAATCCACAGTGCACCTGGAATCGTCGTAAATGCATGTTTCATAATTGAAAGTACAATTGCATTTTGTGTCTGATTTGCAATATAACCATATTTTCCAAGTAATCCTGCTAAAAGTGCTGTTCCAACTGCCATTCCGATTTTATTTCCAAGTGAAATAAATGCATACTGAAAACCGTCATTTCTAAGTCCGGTTTTCCACTCCCCATATTCCACACAGTCTGGAATAATTGCATAGATTGCGGTATTAAATCCAGAGAAAAAAAACTGTGTGAGACCAGATAATGCATAAAAAATAGCTGGTGATTCTTTGGCATTGAAGAAAAACATAGGCAACATGGAAATTCCTGTAAATAAAGCAAAGAGAGCTGCTGTTCTTCCTTTATTATTCAACTTGTGGAATAATGGTTGAAAACAGGCTGCCCCGATGATAGAAGGAATAATAATGCACATCGAATAAGTTGTGTAGTAGGATGCATTCCCTTCCACATATGTAAAATAATACAGAATATCTGCGTTTCTACCATACAATGTAAATCCAAATAATATCTGTCCTGCCAATGCAAGAAGATATGGTCTGTTCTGCATGACTGCTTTCAACTGTATCTTTACAGAAATTTTTTCTTTTTCCGGAGTAATCACTGCCTCTTTCGTCTTCGCAAAGCAGAAGAAATGACAGGCTGTAAAAATACATCCATATATGACCGCAACCGTCAGATATCCTGTCTTTGCACTGTGACTGCCGAATTTGCTGAGCAGTGGAACTGTGATAATATTTAACACACCAATTGCAATCATCGCTGCAACCGAACGGGATGTATTTATTTTTGCACGTTCATCAATATCCTGTGTCATAGCACCACACAAGGTTCCATATGGAATATTCACACAGGTATACCCCAAAACCAGCAGACAATATGTAATTACCATATAAATGATCTTTCCATTCTGCGGCCAGTCAGGTCTTGCCCAGAATGTCATAACAAGAAGAATCGCTGTAATTGGTGCCGCTACTAACAGCCATGGACGGTACCGTCCCCATCTCGTTTTTGTTTTATCCGTAAGTCCCCCGACGATTGGATCATTGATTGCATCCCAGAATCTTGAAAAAAGCATAAGTGCTGACACAGCCGCCATACTGATTCCGAACACGTCTGTATAAAATATCATCAGAAAATTACTGACGAACATCCAGCTGAAATTACATCCAACATCACCAAACCCATATGCAATCTTACTGATCAGCGGTACTTTTCCATTTTTGTTTTCGCTTCCCATATGTCTCTCCTATTTTTATTAGAGTTTCTGACAGAACTCTATTCTTTCTTCATTTGGTCCCTTAATCATAAAAAACTTCACACCATTTTCCCAAAATGGCAGTTCTTCGATTCCGTCTGTAATAACTGTGTATTTTTCATTGCAGATTTTCTGATACATACTTTCAATGTCTTCCACATCAAGTGCAACATGCTGGTATGCACCGTCTGACATTGCCGCCTGCCCATTTTCAAAAGTCTCTATACAGTAATTTTTTATCTGTAAAAATGCCACTTTTTCCCCTGCTTTTTCATTATAAGACTGCATAATTACTTCAAATCCAAGACTCTTATAAAACTCAACTGTTTTCTGTAAATCGTTTGTCGGAAGCCCGACATGGGCAACTCCGACAATTCCATATTTATTTTCCATATGTACTCTTTACTTTTCATTGACGTTGATAATTACTTTCATCGTTGTCTCGCGGTTATCATCAATATACTGGTATGCCTTCAGATAATCTTTAAAAGCAAATGTCTTTGAGATGAGCGGTTTCAAATGAACTTTGCCCTCATTTACCAGTCTGATTCCATCTATATAATCATCATGGCGGTACATCATCGTGCTCTTAATGTCAAGTTCGTGGTCATTTGCCACTGCAAGATCTACTTCTGCCATTCCTGCAAAAACAGCCACCAGTACGATCGTGCTTCCTTTTCTTGCATATTTAATTGCCTGTCCCATTGTGATATTGTTTCCGGCACAGTCGTAGATCACATCCGCCTTATCCGGTCCAAATGCTTCGATCATTGCCTCACCGAAGTCTTTATTTTGGGTATTCACACACACATCAATTCCACATTCTTTTGCCTTTGCCAGTCTAAGATCACTGATATCTGTGATCATCACTTTCGCTGCCCCCATTCCTTTTGCTGCCTGTGCCACGAGATTTCCGATCGGTCCTGCTCCAAGGACTGCAATATTCATGCCAGCCACATCGCCCATCTGTTTTACACCATGGACTGCCACAGCAAGAGGTTCGATCATAGCTCCTTCTTCATAGGACATATCTTCTGGAATCGGTGTTACTTTCGATGCATCCACTGCAAAATACTCAGATGCTGTTCCTGTCGTCTGAAATCCCATTACTTTTAATTCCTCACAGAGATTATACTTTCCATGACGGCATGGATAGCAGTGTCCACAATATACCTGCGGCTCTATCGTCACCTTCTGTCCCACATGAAACTCTGTGACATTTTTTCCAAGTTCTGTAATCTCACCGGAAACCTCATGTCCCTGTGTTACCGGATATTTTGTAAACGGATGTTTTCCATGATAAACATGAATATCTGATCCACAAACACCAATATTCATAATCTTTACCAACACCTGATTTTCCTTTACCTCCGGAACCGGAACCTCTCTGAAAATAATTTCTCCTGGATTTGTCATTACCTGCTGTAACATAATTGTTTCCTCCTTTTTATATTGTTTTATCTTATGTTTTATAAAACGTTTTATCAAAGTAATTACATTATTACCCTGTAAACACGATTTGTCAATATGTTTTTTCATAATTTTATATATTTCATAATTTTAAAATACATTTTTTGTGTATTTTTCACAATCAACACACAAAAAAAACGGAAAGGAAACCGTAGTTACTGTTTTCTTT
>OLFZ01000806.1_pt1 | contig 31597 bp, 28 predicted proteins | sample 1604861 | NCBI WGS metagenome assembly OLFZ01 (sample SAMEA3888895, study PRJEB22519) | human gut metagenome | biome: human gut; feature: human-associated habitat; material: faeces | place: Denmark | collected 2011 | reverse complement strand
AGAAGTTTGAAATTTTTATACCTTTACGCTACTCTTGCTTTGTGCGGACTATTGGCAGACGCGCATTAACGGCAAGCAAAGAGATTGCTGCGCCAGAAACAAAGCCACCCCTAAGGGGTGGCTTTGTTTCTGGCGCAGTGGGAGGGATTCGAACCCTCGTGCCGCTTTTGACGACAACACGATTTCCAGTCGTGCTCGTTATGACCTCTTCGATACCACTGCATATTCAATTTGCTGACAAACAGCATGGACTATTATACCAAAAATGCGCATTTTGTCAAGATGGAATTTTTCGCGGGAGGCAGAAAATTTGGCGGGCGGGCAGAGGCTTACATAACCTTTGCCCGCCCGCGCGATACCGTGTGCTATTGCAGCCTGGAGCAGACCTCGTCCACGGCCTCGTCCAAAGCGCAGGACAGGCGGTGCATGGCTTTGCCGGCCTGCGTTTTCCTGAACTTGGGCGAGGGGCGGAGGGCTGTGTCCAGCAGGACGCCGGTGGCCACACCGACGACCATGCCGCGCATAAATGTGCCTATTTTCATGATCTGTCACTCCTTTTCCGGCTTGGAGATAGTTTGCCCGCCGGATGGGGAAAAATGCGAAAATACCGGCGGTGTTTCTTGCCAAATGCCGCGGGAGCGCTTATAATATACAATCGAATAAATATGGCGCTTCGCTTGTCCGCCGGATGAGCGGCGCGCCTGACAGAAGGAGACGGCTATGCTTGACATGGAATTGCAGCGGCGCATCCGCGAGAGGAAAACGCCGCTGGCGCTGACGCTGGCGCCCGATCCGGCGCGGCTCAGCGAGAAGATATTGAAAAATTTCACCGACATGTTCGGCGACACGCCTATGGCGCAGGCGGAAGCCCTGCGCTACCACGGCACCACCCTGCTGGACGCGGCGGAGGGCAGGCTGCCCGCCGTGGTCATACAGGGCGGCGCGTACCTGAGCCGGGGCATGATGGGCGCGGACGTGCTGGCCAATCTGATCTCCGCGGCCCACGCCAAGGGGCTGTATGTGATCCTGGACATGGAGGCGGCGGCGCCCGGCTGCTGGGCGGCATACGGCGCGGACGCCGTCACCGTGTCGCCCTACGGCGGCAGCGCCTGTCTGGAAGCGGGCGGCATGCTGCCTATCGCGGCGGTGCGCACCGGCGGGCAGGTGCAGACGCTGGTGGCGGGCGACCGGGCGCTGTGGCTGTCCGTGGCGGAGCAGATGGCGCGGCGGGGCGCGGCGCTGTCGGTGTCCACGGGGTACAGCCTTGACGTGCGGGATGTGCGGCGGGTCTGCCCCAATGCCTTCCTGCTGCTGCCGGACTGCGACGGTGAAAACGCGCTGTCGGCCTTTGACGACATGGGACACGGCGCGCTGCTGACGGACAGCCGCCTGCAATACGAGTCCGACCCCGCCGCCGCCATAGAGCGGGCGGTGAAGGAGCTGAAGCAGTGGGTGACGGTGGTATGACGAAGCTGTATCTGATCCGCCACGCAGAGGCGGAGGGCAACCTGTACCGCATCGCCCACGGGCACTGCAACGGGCTTATCACCAACTACCGGGGCTATCAGCAGATCGACGCGCTGCGGGAGCGGTTCCGGGATGTGGACATCGACGCGGTGTACAGCAGCGACCTGTACCGGACGCAGATCACCGCCAGGGCGATCTGGCTGCCCAAATCGCTGCCTTTGCAGCTGGAACCGGCCTTCCGGGAGATCTGCATGGGACCGTGGGAGGATCACACCTGGCACGAGCTGAACGTGAAGTACCCGGAGGAGATGTACAACTTCAACCGCCGCGCCGACCTGTGGCGCGTGCCGGGTGCGGAGACGGCGCAGCAGGTGGTGGATCGGTTCATCCCGGCGCTGGAGCGGGTGGCGCGGAGGCACGAGGGCGGCGCCGTGGCGGTATTTTCCCACGGTATGGCGCTGCGGACGGTGCTGGGCGTCCTGCAGGGACAGACGCTGGCGCAGGTGGGGCAGACGTCCCACGGGGACAACACGGCGGTATCGCTGCTGGAATGGGGCGGCGCGTCGTTCCGGGTGGTATACCGGGACGACAACAGCCATCTGGTGGAGCGCGGGCTGTCCACCTTCGCCAGGCAGAGCTGGTGGAAGGACAAGAATATGGTGGAATCCGGCGAGGGCTACGCGCCGCTGCCGGAGGACAGGCGGGCGGAATGGCACATTCCGGCGGGCAGCGAGGCCACCGGCGTGTGGTACGGCGATGCGCTGGTCGGCGCGTTCGCTCTGGCAGACGAGGGCGACGCCCTGCGGCTGACGCAGTACGCCCTTGCCCCGGAGTGGCGCGGCAAGGGGCTGGGCATCCCGCCCATGGGACAGGTCATCGACGCCTGCCTGAAAAAAGGCCGTCCCGCCCTGCGGATCAGCTGCCCGGACAAGACGCTGCGCCCCTTTTTCGCGCGGCTGGGCTTCGTGCCCACCGTGGGAGAGGATATGGAAAAGGACGTAAGGCGCATACTGCCGCCGGTGCCGGCGGCGTACCGGCCATAGGCGGAGGGATATTTTCCGCCGATACTTCGCTGCGCCGGACAGGACTGAGGAATAGAGGATGGAAAGTGTGAGATATGGAAAAAGGAATTGAATTTCTCCCCGTCAGCCGGGAGGACATGATCGAACGGGGCTGGTACTACTACGATTTTCTGGTGGTGACGGCGGACGGCTATATCGACCACCCCAGCTTCGGCACCACGCTGATCGCGCGGCTGCTGGAGAGCAGGGGCTACCGGGTGGCCATCCTGCCCCAACCGGACTGGCACTCGGCGGAGGCTTTCCGCGCCATGGGCAAGCCCCGGTACGGCGTGCTGATCGGCGGCGGCAATCTGGACTCCATGGTGGCGCACTACACGGTGGCCAAGCGCCGCCGCACCCGCGACCTGTACAGCGAGGGCGGGCAGATGGGCAAGCGCCCCGACCGCCCCACCATCGTATACGCCAACCGCGCACGGGAGGCCTTTCCGGACACGCCCATCGTCATCGGCGGGCTGGAGGCGTCCCTGCGGCGCTTTGCCCACTACGACTACTGGGACGACAGGGTGCGGCGCAGCATCCTGTTCGACGCACCCGCCGACCTGCTGGTGTACGGCATGGGCGAGAGCGCCACGGTGGAGATCGCCCGCCGTCTGGCGCGGAAAACGCCGCCGTCGGACATCACCGACGTGCCCGGCACGGCCTATATCACCGACGCGGTGGGCGAGCTGAAATTCCACCGGGCGGACTGCCCCTCCTACGAGGCGGTGTGCGCCGACAAAGCGGCCTATGCCCGCGCCACGAAGATCGAATACGACGAGCACGACCCCATCCGGGGCTGCGCCGTGGTGCAGCCCTGCGAGGGGCGGTATCTGGTGGTGAATCCCCCGGCGCGTCCCCTGCGGCGGGAGGAGCTGGACGCGCTGTACGCCCTGCCCTATACCCGTGCCGTTCACCCCATGTATAAGGAGGGCATCCCCGCCATCGAGGAGGTACAGTTCTCCATCACCCATAACCGGGGCTGCTTCGGCGGGTGCAACTTCTGCGCGCTGGCCTTCCACCAGGGGCGGATGGTCACCAGCCGCTCCATCGAATCGGTGCTGGAGGAGGCGGAGCTGCTGACCCACGAGCCGGGGTTCAAGGGCTACATCCACGATGTGGGCGGCCCCAGCGCCAACTTCCGCCATACCAGCTGCCAGAAGCAGAAGCGCTGCGGCATGTGCAAGAACCGCAGCTGTCTTGCGCCGGAGCCGTGTCCCAATCTGGACGCGGATCACTCGGAATACACGGAGCTGCTGCGGCGCATGCGGGAGATACCGGGCATCAAGAAGGTGTTCGTCCGCAGCGGCATCCGGTACGACTACATGTTGCAGGACAAGGACAGGTCGTTCTTCAAGGAGCTGGTGCAGTACCACATCTCCGGCCAGCTGAAGGTGGCGCCGGAGCACTGTGTCAGCTCGGTGCTGGACTATATGGGCAAGCCCCATTTCGACGTGTTCCTGAAGTTCTGGCGGCAGTATCAGAAGCTCAACGAGGAGCGGGGCACGGAGCAGTATCTGGTGCCGTACCTCATGTCCAGCCACCCCGGCTGCACCCTCAGCGACGCGGTGGAGCTGGCGGAGCTTCTGCACAAAAACGGCAGAACGCCGGAGCAGGTGCAGGACTTTTATCCCACGCCCGGCACGCTGTCCACCTGCATGTACTACACGGGTATCGACCCGCGGGACATGTCGGAGGTCTATGTGGCCCGCGATCCCAAAGACAAGGCCATGCAGCGGGCACTTTTGCAGTGGTCGCGGCCGGAGAAGCGGGCGCTGGTGGTGGAGGCGCTGGAGGAGACGGGCCGCACCGATCTCATCGGCTATGAGAAGAAGTGCCTGATCCGTCCCCGCAAGGGCGAGCCCTACGGCCAGCCTTCGGCAAAGCCTGAAAAACCGGAGAAGCCGGAGCGCCAGCCCCGCCGGAAAAAGGAGACATCCGGCAACCGGGGACGCCGCGGTACGCCCACGGCGAAGCAGCCGGTGCAGAAGGGCAAGATGTCGCCCCGGAAAAAGGCCGCCTTCGCCAAAAAGCGAAACGGAAAATGAGCAAAGAGGCAGCGTCCTGCATAGCGGGGCGCTGCCTCTTTTGTCAGAATACGCAAACTGATAAAACTTTTGTCGGATTCTATGGAATGTTGTGACGCTTACGACGAAAAAATACTTGTGCTGTAGTGGAATTTCTAATATAATAAAAAGGAAGTGTCAAGATGCCGATATCGGATGTTAAGATTTTGCCAAAATCAGGACATTCGATGGAAGCGCCGTGCCGCTTCTGCCGTACATGAAACGACACGGCACAAAAATTTTACCGGATGTAAAAGGTGAAAGACGAATGGAAAAAAAGAGGAAAATCAGGTTCATCGTGGTGTGGCTGCTGATTACCGCGGCGTTCCTGGCCGGTTCTCTGCTTGTCCCCGGACACGGCAAGTCGGAGTCGGTGCAGGAGGCCATGCGTGACGCGGTGCTCCACGGGACGAACCGCATCAGCCTGTTCGGGCTGAAGGACGTGAACCCGGCGTACATATCGTCGCTGGTGGTGGTGGGAGCGATCCTGCTGGCAGCGCTGCTGCTGCGGATCTTTGTCATCCCCCGGTTCAAGATGGTGCCCGGCAAGCTCCAGATGGCGCTGGAGACGGCGGTAGGCATGTTCGACGGCATGGCCAAGGGCAACAGCCCCCACCGCAACAAGTTCCTGGGTGCCTATATTTTCGGCGCAGGCGTGTACATTTTCATCGGCACGCTGTTTGAGCTGTTCGGCTTCCAGGCCATCACCACCAACGGGCACACCATCGCGCTGCCCGCCCCGCTGTCGGACGTGAATGCGGCCATCTCACTGGGCTGCCTGTCCTATGGCGTCATTCTGGTGGGCGGCATCATCGCCAACGGTGCAAAGGGTGCGGGCAAGGCGCTGAAGGATTTCTCCCTGCCCATCTCCATGAGCTTCCGTATGTTCGGCGCGCTGCTCAGCGGCCTGCTGGTAACGGAGCTGGTGTACTACTACGTGTCCCTGAGCTTCGTTGTGCCGGTGGTGGTGGGCGTGCTGTTCACGCTGCTCCACGCGCTGATCCAGGCCTACGTGCTGACCACCCTGACCTCCATGTTCTACGGGGAGACTACGGAAAAGCACGCACCCAAGCCCAAGAAAAGCAAAAAAATAAAAGCTGAAACTGTAAATAACTGACGGAGGAAAGAGATATCATGAAAAAGCTGTTCAACAAGAAGGCCTTTGCCCTGCTGCTGTGCCTGGTGCTGGCACTGACCGCCCTGCTCACCGTGACCGCGTTCGCCGATACCGCGCCTGCCGACGGCACCGCCGCCCAGACCGAGGAAACGGCCGACAGCGGTGTAAGCGCCAAGGCCATCGCCTCCGGCATCGCCATCGGTGTGGCCGCTGCCGGCGGCGCCATCGGCATGGGTATGGCCATCGCCAAGTCCGCTGAGGGCATCGCCCGCCAGCCGGAGGCCGAGGGAAAGATCCGCACCACCATGATGCTGGGCCTGGTGTTCCTGGAAACCGCTATCATCTACGCCCTGCTGGTGGTCATCCTGATCATCTTCGTGCTGTAAGAAACGGGGAGTACCGCTATGAATAACATCCCTCTGAATATTGATTGGCAGCAGATACTGCTGCACTTCTTCAACTTCTCTATTCTGGTGGGCGGGCTGTATCTGCTGCTGTTCAAGCCGGTGAAGAGCTTCATGGCCAAGCGCGAGAAGCACTATGCCGACATGGAGAGCGCCGCCCAGGAGCGGGAGAAGTCCACCGCCGATCTGGAGGCCGCCATGCGCCAGCGCGAGGCGGAGTTCGACGCCGCGCTGGAGGAAAAGCGCGCCGCCGCCGCCAAGGAAGCGGAGAGCTTCGCCCAGCAGCAGCGTGACGCCGCGCGGGTGCAGGCGGACAAGATCCTGTCCGATGCCAAGGCCGCCGCGGAGAGCGAGCGCCAGAAGATCGTGGCGGAGGCCAACCGCGAGGCGGTGGCCATTGCCGAGGACGCCATGGAGAAGATCCTGGCAGCCCAGACTGCCAAGGCTTACGACTCCTTTGTGAACGCAGCGGAGGAGGAACACCATGAACACGACTGATGCACGCCTGACGGCAAGACTGTTCAGCGCCGCGGCACCGGACAGCGCACAGAAGGCCAAGCTGGAGGACGTGCTGTCGAAGAAATACGGCAAGGCCGTTGATCTGGTCTGGCAGGAGGATCGCACCGTTGTGGGCGGCTTCCGCATCGAGCTGGGCACCGAGATCATCGACTGGACGGCGGAGGGTCGTCTGAGCCAGCTGAAGGAAAAGCTGGTGGAGCTGAAGCCCAGCGCCGGTTCCGTGATCCCGCTGATCCGGGACGCCGTGCGCAGCTGGGTGCCGGAGGTATGCGCCCGCGAGGTGGGCAGTGTGCTCACCGTGGCGGACGGCATCGCCTATGTGAGCGGGCTGGAAAATGCCACCTACGGCGAGATCCTGCTGTTCGAGGGCGGCATCCGCGGCATGGTGCAGGAGCTGCGCCCCGGCCGCATCGGATGCATCCTGTTTGGCCGCGTGGAGGAGGTCAGCGAGGGCACGGCGGTGTACCGCACCGGTAAGACCGCCGGTATCGGCGTGTCCGACGCTATGATCGGCCGCGTGGTGGACGCGCTGGGCGCACCCATCGACGACGCGGGCGACATCCGGGCGGACGAGTACCGCATGATCGAAAGCCCCGCCCCCGGCATCATCGACCGCCAGCCGGTCAACACCCCCATGCAGACCGGTATTCTGTCCATCGATTCCATGTTTCCCATCGGACGCGGTCAGCGTGAGCTGATCATCGGCGACCGCCAGACCGGTAAGACCGCTATCGCCATCGACACCATCCTGAACCAGAAGGGCAAGGACATGATCTGCATCTATGTGGCTATCGGCCAGAAGGCCAGCTCCGTGGCGCAGATCGCCGAGTTGCTGCGCCGCCACGATGCCATGAGCTACTCCATCATCGTCTGCGCCGGCGCCGGCGAGTCCGCCTCCATGCAGTACATCGCGCCCTATGCCGGCGCCGCCATCGGCGAGTACTTCATGAACAAGGGCAAGGATGTGCTGATCGTCTACGACGACCTGTCCAAGCATGCCATCGCCTACCGCGCCCTGAGCCTGCTGCTGGGACGCTCTCCCGGCCGCGAGGCCTACCCCGGCGACGTGTTCTATCTGCACTCCCGCCTGCTGGAGCGCGCCGCGCGCCTCAGCGACGAGCGCGGCGGCGGCAGCATGACCGCTCTGCCCATCGTGGAGACACAGGCGGGCGACGTGTCGGCCTACATCCCCACCAACATCATCTCCATCACCGACGGCCAGATCTTCCTGGAGAGCAGCCTGTTCTTCTCCGGACACCGCCCGGCGGTGAACGTGGGTCTGTCCGTGTCCCGTGTGGGCGGCGCGGCGCAGACCAAGGCCATGAAGAAGGCCGTGGGCACCCTGCGCCTCGATCTGGCGCAGTACCGCGAGATGGAGGTGTTCACCCAGTTCTCCAGCGATCTGGACGAGGAGACGAAGAGCCAGCTGGCCTACGGCCAGAGCCTGATGTACATTCTGCGTCAGGGGCGCAGCGCACCGCTGAGCCAGGCGCAGCAGATCGTCACGCTGGTGACGGCTATGGCGCACATCTATCAGCAGGTGCCGGTGGCGCAGGTGTGCCAGCTGCGGGACTTCCTGCTGGGCGAGTTCGCCGTCAGCCGCCAGACGCTGATGCTTCAGCTGGAGCAGGGCGCGGCACTGACCGACGAGCTGCGCGGGCAGATCAACGACTTTGCAAAGACGGCGCTGGAGAAATTCAAGCGCACAGGCGGGCGGTGAGCGCATGGCGAGCACCAGTGAGATCCGCCGGCGCATCGGAAGCGTGCGGCAGACCCAGAAGATCACCCACGCCATGTATCTGATCTCGCAGGCCAAGCTGCGCAAGGCCAAGCAGGAGCTGGATAACACCCGCCCCTACTTTCAGGCGCTGCAAACGGAGATCGGCCGCGTATTCAACGCCGACAGCACCATCGAGAGCCGCTATCTGATCCCGGCAGACCCCAACGCAAAGCCCCTGCCCGGCGTGCCGGCGTGTCTGCTGATTACGGCGGACAAGGGACTGGCCGGCGCCTATAACCAGAATGTCATCCGCCAGGGGCAGCAGCTCATGGCGGAGCATCCGGGCACGGCGCTGTATGTGGTGGGCGAATACGGCCGCCGCTGGTTCGCCCAGCGGGGCGTGCCCGTGGAAAAGAGCTTTCTCTACACGGCGCAGAACCCCACGCTGGACAGGGCACGGCATATTGCCGAGCTGCTGCTGGATCGCTTTGACGCGGGCGAGATCAACTCCGTCTGGATCATCTATACCGACATGAAGAACGGTCTGGAGGCCACGGTGCATCAGGCGCAGGTCATGCCCCTGCACCGGGAGCGCTTCCACGCGGCAACGGCGGCGACCGCCGGCGACGCGGTGTATGAGTTCGTGCCCAGCGCCAAGGCGGTGCTGGACAACGCCGCCCGCAGCTGCCTGACCGGATACATTTACAGCGCGCTGGTGGACAGCTTCTGCAGCGAGCAGAGCGCCCGCATGACCGCCATGAACGCGGCGGATCAGAACGCGGAGGAGCTGCTGAAGGATCTGTCCGTCCAGTTCAACCGGGCGCGCCAGGCCGCCATCACCCAGGAGATCACCGAGGTCTCCGCCGGTGAGCGCGCCCAGCGCAGCAAGAAAGAAAAGGAGGGCTGACCTCAATGAAACAAGGTATTATCACGGGTATTTCCGGCCCCGTGATCGACGTACAATTCCCTGAAGGGAGCCTGCCCGCCATCAACGAGGCACTGACCGTGGAAGCCAACGGCCAGCGCTACACCATGGAGGTGGAGCAGCATCTGGAGAACAAGACCGTCCGCTGCGTCATGATGGCCGGCAGCGACGGTCTGGGACGCGGCCTGACCGTCACCGCCACCGGCCACGGCATCGTGGTGCCCGTGGGCGAAAAGACGCTGGGGCGCATGTTCAACGTGCTGGGCGATCCCATCGACGGCGAGCCGCCGGTGGACGAGAGCGTGCCCCGGTGGGAGATCCACCGCGCCGCCCCTACCTTCGCCGAGCAGATGCCCGCCGCCGACATTCTGGAGACGGGTATCAAGGTCATCGACCTGATCGAGCCGTACCCCAAGGGCGGCAAGATCGGCCTGTTCGGCGGCGCCGGCGTGGGCAAGACCGTGCTCATTCAGGAGCTGATCCACAACGTGGCCATGGAGCACGGCGGCTATTCCATCTTCACTGGCGTGGGCGAGCGCAGCCGCGAGGGTAACGACCTCTGGGGCGAGATGCGCGAGTCCGGCGTGTCCGACAAGACCGCCCTGGTGTTCGGCCAGATGAACGAGTCCCCCGGCGTCCGTATGCGCGTGGCGCTCAGCGGCCTGACCATGGCGGAGTATTTCCGCGACGAGGAGCACAAGGACGTGCTGCTGTTCATCGACAACATCTTCCGTTTCGTGCAGGCGGGCAGCGAGGTGTCCACTCTGCTGGGACGCATGCCCTCCGCCGTGGGTTATCAGCCCACGCTGGCCGGTGAGATGGGTGCTCTGCAGGAGCGCATCACCTCCACCAAGAACGGCTCTGTCACCTCCGTGCAGGCGGTGTATGTGCCCGCCGACGACCTGACCGACCCCGCCCCGGCCACCACGTTCTCCCATCTGGACGCCACCACGGTGCTCAGCCGTAAGATCGCGGAGCAGGGCATCTATCCCGCCGTGGATCCGCTGGAGTCCACCTCCCGCATTCTGGAGCCGGACATCGTGGGCGAGGAGCACTACAACATCGCCCGCGCCGTGCAGTCCACCCTGCAAAAGTACCGGGAGCTGCAGGACATCATTGCTATTCTGGGTATGGAGGAGCTAAGCGACGAGGACAAAAAGACCGTCGCCCGCGCCCGCCGCATCCAGCGCTTCCTGTCCCAGCCCTTCTATGTGGCGGAGAAGTTCAGCGGCGCTCCCGGCGTGTTCGTGCCCCTGCACGAGACGCTGCGCGGCTTCAAGGAGATCCTCTCCGGCGCCATGGACGACTATCCCGAGGCGGCCTTCTTCAACGCCGGCACCATTGACGACGTGAAGCGCAAGGCCGAGCAGCTGAAGAAAGGCGGTATGTGATGGCCGCCGCGTTTCAGCTGGATGTGCTGGCCGCCAGCGTGCCCTTCTTCCGGGGCAAGTGCGTGTCGGTGGTGATCCCCACCACCGATGGCGAATACGGCGTGCTGGCCGGTCACTGCAACGCAGTGGGCGCTGTCACCGCCGGCGAGCTGCAATTCGAGACGGAGGAGGGCGAGCACCGCCGGGCGGCCGTGGCACAGGGACTGTTCAAGATCGACGGCGACCGGGTGCTCCTGCTGCTGGACGCCGCCGAGCGTCCGGAGGACATCGACGTGAACCGCGCTCTCCGCGCCCGTGAGGAAGCGGAGGAGGCGCTGCGTCAGAAGCGCAGCATGGCGGAGTATCAGCTGGCGCAGGGCAACCTCGCCCGTGCGCTGAACCGCCTCCGCGTCAGCGGGAAAATGTGAGCAACAAAAAAATCAGCTCAACGGCTTAGCCGTTGGGCTGATTTTTCGTTATGAGTGATCGCTTATCCCGCGCTTCGGGCGCGCAGGGCGGGTATCGCGGTTTACAGTACCTTGCTGAGGAAGTCCTGAAGCCGGGGATCCTGCGGATGGTCGAAGATATCGGTGGGGGAGCCTTCCTCCAGGATCTTGCCGTCGGCCATGAATACCACCCGGTCGGCCACCTCGCGGGCGAAGCCCATTTCGTGGGTGACGACCGCCATGGTCATGCCGTCCTTGGCCAGATCCCGCATGAGATCCAGCACCTCGCCCACCATTTCGGGGTCAAGAGCGGAGGTGGGCTCGTCGAAGAGCATGACCTCCGGATCCATGGCCAGCGCCCGGACGATGGCAATACGCTGCTTCTGGCCGCCGGAGAGCATGTTGGGATACTCGTCGGCCTTATCGGACAGACCGATACGCTCCAGCAGGGCGCGCGCCTGGGCTTCCGCCTCGGCGGGGGTCTTTTTCTTCAGCGTTACCGGCGCCAGCGTGATGTTCTGGAGCACGGTCTTGTGGGGAAACAGGTTGAAATGCTGGAACACCATGCCCATCTTCTGGCGGTGGAGGTCGATGTTCACCGACTTGCTGGCCAGATCCACGCCGTCAAAGAAGATGGCGCCGGAGGTAGGCTCCTCCAGCATGTTCAGGCTGCGCAGCAGCGTGGACTTGCCGGAACCAGAGGGGCCGATGATGGCCACCACCTCGCCCTTGTGGATGTCCAGGTCACAGCCATCCAGCGCGTGAACGGTGCCGTGGTTGTACTCCTTGACCAGCTCTTTCACGGAGATGAGAACTTTACTGCTTGTCGCCACGGCGCATTCTCCTTTCTATGGCCTCGATCGCTTTGGAGGCGGGGTAGTTGATGCAGAAGTAGACCAGCGCGGCCAGCACATAGGGCGCCAGCGTGATATAGCTGTTGCCGGAGACGGTCTGGGCGGTGTACATGATCTCCGCCATGCCCAGCACGGAGCAGATGGAGGATTCCTTCACCATGGTGACCACCTCGTTGGCCAGGGCGGGGAGGACGTTCTTGATGGCCTGGGGCAGCACCACCAGACGCATGGACTGCCAGCTGCTGAGACCCAGAGAGCGGGCGGCCTCGGTCTGCCCCTTATCCACGGCCAGAATGCCGGCGCGGAATATCTCGGCCACGTACGCCGAGCTGTTCAGTGCCAGCGCCACCACGCCGGGGATAAAGCGATTGACGGCGATAAAGCCGAACAGGAGGGTACGGGGCAGGGTGATGTAGTGGAACAGTCCGAAGTAGATGATGGACAGCTGCACCAGCATGGGGGTGGAACGGAACACGGCGATATACGCGCCGGCGAACCACTTGATGGGCTTGACCTTGCTCAGCCGCATCATAGCCAGCAGCAGAGCGGGGATCACAGCCAGCAGCACGGACACCACCGCCAGCAGCAGGGTGTATTCAAAGCCGCGGACGAAGGCAGAGCCGTACTTGGGCAGGAACGAGAAGTTAAAGAAGTTGGTGTTGTCCATGTTGACAAACAGATCATTCCACGACATAGACGAGACATCCTTTCAAAAGTTCTGATACAGAGCGCAAGCGTGCAAAGCCGGGGCTTTGCACGTTTGCGGTAGTTGGCGGGGTTATCAGCCCACGTAGCTCAGACCCACGTTGCCGTCCAGCACCAGCAGGTCGATGGTGCCGTTCTTCAGCTCAGTGACCAGAGTGGGGACCAGAGACTCCAGAACCATGCCGTTGGCAGCATCGGGGAACATGTCGGCGGCAGCCATGGCCTTGGTGGTGTTCTTCTGGGCGCCGATGATGACGGAGGCCTGGTTGATGTCGTCAACGGTCTTGTATTTGTCGGCGTTGGCAGCCTTCACCAGAATGACGGGGGGCAGATCGGTGTAGTAGGGATCGGAGAAGTCACAGGCCAGAGCACGCTCCTCGGTGTACTCGCAGGCGGCCAGCACCATGTCGAAGTCGCCGTTGCTCAGGGAGGTCACCAGGTTATCGAAGTTCATGGACTCGATCTGCAGTTCCATACCCATGGACTCGGCGATGTACTTGCCCACTTCCACGTCGATGCCGGCGTACTCGGTCATAGCGGCATCAGCGAAGAACTCGTAGGGGGGATAGTCGGGGCTGGTGCCCATGACCAGAACGGGCTTGTCGCTGGCAGCGGCATCCTTATCGGCGGCAGCCAGATCGGAGGACACGGAATCGGGGGTGTACGTCTCCTGAGAGGCGACCTTGTTCTCGATCTCCTTGATGAGCGCGCCGTCGTTGGCGGTCAGCTCGGCGATAGCCTTGTTGATGCCGGGCAGCAGACCCTTGGGGTCGCCCTTCTGCACCAGAACGCGATAGGGTTCTGTCTCGCCCCAATCCACCACGTTCTCCAGAACCACCAGAGAATCGTCGGTATCGGCGGCGGCGTCATCCTTCTTGGTGTCGTCAGCCTTCTGGCCGCAGGCCACCAGGCTCAGCGCCATGACCAGCGTCAGCAGCATTGCCATAAACTTTTTCATGTTACTTACTTCCTTTCGAATTATGTATGGTTCTATACCGTGAATCGGAATATAGACGTGTATTTCGGAGGAGTTCCTCCTGACAGTGGCTACTATACACCGCACATGCATAAATGTCAACATGTTTTTGCATAAAAAATCGATGTAAAGGCGAATTTGTACAAACGGTACATGGGAAAACGGGGGAAAACGCGGCTCAGATTGTGCAGAATGGCAATACTGCACCGCGCATAAATGAATAAATATGCAAATATACTGGATGAAACAGAAACGCCAGCCTTTCGGCTGGCGTTTCAGCGTGTCGATAAACCCACGCCCCTGTCATTCCGAACCAGTGACCGATGTCACTGGTGTGGGAATCCGTAACCTTTTAGCTGGGAATCTGCGGAAAAGTGCAGGAATTATGCGTTTTGGAAACGGATTGCCACGCCAGTCTGTACCCCAAGGGCACTTGCTTCGCGGCGCGCACTGGCTCGCAATGACAGGCTTTTTTGCCAGACTGAGAAACGCCAGCCTTTCGGCTGGCGTTTCTTCTACAAAAGAAAGGGGGATCATGAAGAAGCTTCTGCTTACATGTCGATAAGACGGGCGGCGTAGAGGTAGGTGCGGGCGTAGTAGCTCTCGTACAGGGAGCTGATGATCACGCCGCTGCTGGTGCTGGAGTGGATAAACTGCCCTCCGCCCAGATAGATGCCCACATGGCCGATGCCGCTGCCGCCGGTGGCGAAGAACACCAGATCGCCGGGAGCGCGCTCCGCGGTGGTCACGCTGCGGCACATGCGGTACTGGCTGGTGGCGCCGTGGGGCAGGCTGATGCCGAAGGCACCGAACACCTTCATGGTGAAGCCGGAGCAGTCGATACCGCTGTGACTGGTACCGCCGTAGCGGTACGGGGTACCCAGATAGCTGTACGCCTCGGCGATGACATCCTCCAGCAACGTGTTGGTGGCGGCGGTGCCCTCGTAATCCTCGTAGCGCACGGGCTGGCAGTACTCGGACAGGACGTAGCCGGTATCGCTGCCGTAGGCCACCTGATACCACTCATCGTCCACTATGTCCAGCAGACGGGCGGCCTTGCCATCAAAGATGATGCGCAGGCGCTGCGCGTCGGTGCTGGGTTCGGTGCGGAGAGAGATGTAGGAATTGCAGTCCACCAGAACGCCGGTGTTTTCCTTCAGGAAGTTCTCCTTACGGAGCGCCTCCGTCTCCTGCACCAGCGCCTGAGCGGAAAGCTGGGTCAGGGACAGCGTATCGCCGTCCAGCAGGCCGGCCTCCTCCGCCAGACGCAGACCGTCGCCGGTCTGAAGGGCGGTAGCGGAGCCAGACACAACACCGCTTTCGGCCAGCGCTTCCACGGCAGCCGTATAGCCGGCGGTGTTGATGGGCGTCGTCTCCTCCGCATTGGCGGCGGTGACGGCCCCGGAGAAAAGCAGCAGACTGGACAGACCCAGCGCTGCGATCTGTTTTCCAAACATGGGCATTACCTTCCATTGCATTGATTTCGCCGGGGGTAAGGCACCCGACAGATGATACTATATCACAACTCTATCAAAAAAGCTACATAAAAATTACAAATTGGAAACAAAATTTTCAGAACGGTAATAAGTTGGCTGGAATATTGCAATATTTGCACGAGCTGTGATATAATGGATGCAAAAAATGCGGAGGTGATACGGTGGAACCGTTGCAATATGAGGAGAGAGGCTACCTGAAGGAGCCGTTTCGCCTGTTCCATCTGGCGGATGGACGGGGCGAATACATTGAATATCACTACCACGCCTTTCATAAGATTATTATCCTGCTGGCGGGAAAGGCCGGCTACGCCGTGGAGGGCGAACGCTACGAGCTGAGCCCCGGCGACTTCGTGCTGGTGGGGCGCGGCAGCATCCACCGGCCTGTGGTGGCGGCGGGGGACTACTACGAGCGGATGATCCTGTACATCGCGCCGGAATACCTGCGGTCGCTGACGGCGGGGGACTGCGATCCCTCGGAGTGCTTTCGACGGGCGCAGGAGACATTTCAATATGTATACCGTGACGAGAGCGGCAGCCGGGTCAGGCCGCTGTTTCAGGCGCTGGCGGAGACGATCCGGCAGGGCGGCTACGGTGCGGCGCTGCTGGCACAGGCGCAGTTCACCGAGCTGATGGTGGAGGTGAACCGTGTCGTCCGGGGCGGGCACCGGGTGGGCGCCGCCGGGGGAGACAGCAAGGTGATCTCCCTGCTGCAATACCTGAACCTGCACCTGACAGAGCCGCTGACCATCGACCAGCTGGCGGAGCGGTTCTACATCAGCAAGTACCACATGATGCGGCGGTTCCGGCAGGAGACGGGCTATTCCGTCCACGGCTACCTGACGGAGAAGCGGCTGCTGCTGGCGCAGCAGCTGCTGGCGCGGGGCTGCACCCCGGCGGAGGCCGCGGTGCAGGCGGGATACCAAGATTATTCGACCTTCTCCCGCGCCTATAAGAAGCAGTTCGGGCGCAGCCCCTCGGCGGATGCGGAAAAGGAGCACGATTTGCAAGTAACTACGCAAGATTTATGATTTACATTGCGGAAAATGCCCATATAATAGAAAACGAAAGTTTTCGCTGCGATTTGTGGAGGAGGTCATTATGAAGAAATTCCTGAAAAACTACTGGTTTATCCTGTGTATGCTCACCGGTATCGTGGGCGGCTGTCTGGTGGGCGCGTTCGCGCCGGAGTTCGGCGGCAAGATCGAGTTCCTGGGCACGCTGTTCATCAACATGATGTTCTGCGTGGTGGTGCCCATGGTGTTCTGCTCCATCGCCTCCGCCATCGCCAACATGAAAAGCGTGAAGCGCGCCGGTAAGATCATGGGCGTGACCATCGCCACGTTCCTTGTCACCGCCGCCATCGCCGGTGTGCTGATGTACATCGTCTGCCGCATCGTTCCCCTGGTGGACGGCAGCTATACCATCGTGGAGGGCGAGGTCGGCGAGACGCTGGGCTTCGGCGACATGATCGTAAACTTCTTTACGAAGCCCGACTTCGCGGAGCTGCTGAGCCGCCGCGCCATCCTGCCCCTGATCGTGGCGGCGGTGCTGTTCGGCTTCGGCATCCAGATGAACGGCGGCCCGGAGACAAAGACCGCAAAGCTTCTGGAGGATATCACGGGCTGCATCATGAAGACAGTGAAGCTCATCACCTTCTATGCGCCCATCGGCTTCTTCGGCTTCTTCGCCAACCTGGTGGCCACCTACGGGCCTGAGCTGGTGAAGGATTACAGCCGCACGCTCATTATTTACTATGTCATGAGCTTCGCCTACATGTTCATCTTCTTCCCCCTCTATGCCCGGTTCGGCGGCGGCAAGGGCGGCGCAAAGCTGATGCTCTCCAAGCTGTTCCGCCCGGCGGCGGTGTCCTTCGGCACCTGCTCCAGCGTGGCTACCATCCCTACCAACATGGAGGTGGCGGAGGAATCCGGCATCAGCAAGGACGTCAGCGACATCGTGCTGCCGCTGGGCGCCACCATGCACATGGACGGCTCTGCCATGTCCGCCATCATCAAGGTGGCGTTCCTGTTCGGTGTGTTCGGCCTGGACTTCTCCACGGATAAGGCGATCCTGGCCATCATCGTGGCGGTGTTCTCCTCCGTGGCCATGAGCGGCATCCCCGGCGGCGGCGGCACCGGCGAGCTGGTGGTGTGCACCATCTTCTTCCCCGACCATCTGGCCATCGCCTATCCCATCGCGCTGGCTATCGGCAATCTGGTGGATCCCCCGGCCACCATGGTCAACGCCGCAGGCGACTATGTGGTGTCCTTCATCGTGTCCCGCTATGTGGACGGCAAGGACTGGCTGCAAAAGAAGCTGCACGGCAAGACCGAAGCGTAACAGCATATAAAGAGCAAAAAGAGAGCGTCACCAGTCGGTGACGCTCTCTTTTTGCGTATAACGGAGGGTCAAACCATCCGGCAGCTCTCGCAGTCCTCGCAGGCGGGGAACTTGCTCTTGTCGTAGGCGATGCCGTTTTTGTCGTAGTAGTCCTTCACGGCGGACTTCACGGCCTCCTCTGCCAGCACGGAGCAGTGCAGCTTGTGGGCGGGCAGACCGCCCAGCGCGTCCACGACCTCTTTGTTGGTCAGCGCCAGCGCATCCTCGATGCTCTTGCCCTTGATCATCTCCGTGGCCATGGAGCTGGAGGCGATGGCGCTGCCGCAGCCGAACGTCTCGAACTTCACGTCCTCGATCTTGCCGTCCTTGATCTTCAGATACATCTTCATGATGTCGCCGCACTTGGCGTTGCCCACCTCGCCTACGCCGTCGGCGTCCGCGATCTCGCCCACGTTCCGGGGGTGCATGAAGTGATCCATCACAGTATCGGTATACAAAGCCATAATCAACGCTCCTTTACATTACAGAATGAATTTCCGTTTGCCGGACTCCAGATCCTTCCACATGGGGGACATGCTCCGCAGGTACTCCACGATGCCAGGTACCTTTTCCAGAATGTAGTCCACCTGCTCCTCCGTGGTGTCGTGGCACAGGCTCAGCCGCAGGGAGCCGTGGGCGACCTCGTGGGGGCGGCCGATGGCCAGCAGCACATGGCTGGGGTCAAGGGAGCCGCTGGTGCAGGCGCTGCCGGAGCTGGCGCAGATGCCCGCCGCGTCCAGAAGCAGCAGAAGGCTCTCGCCCTCGATGCCCTCAAAGCAGAGGTTCACGTTGCTGGGTAGGCGGTGTACCGGGTCGCCGTTCAGGGCGCTGTGGGGGATCTTGCTCAATCCAGCGATCAGCTTGTCCCGCAGCTTCGTCAGGCGCACGGTGTCCTCGTCGATGTGACCGCAGGACTCCTCCAGCGCCGCTGCCAGACCCATGATGCCGGGGATGTTCTCCGTGCCGGCGCGCTTGCCGCGCTCCTGCGCGCCGCCCTCGATGATGTTGGTCAGGGGGATGCCCTGCCGGGCGTACAGCACGCCCACACCCTTGGGGCCGTGGAACTTGTGGCCGGACAGGGACAGCATGTCGATGTTCTGCTCCTTCACGTTGATGTGCAGGTGTCCGGCGGCCTGTACCGCGTCCGTGTGGAACAGCACGCCCTTTTCGTGGCACACCCTGCCGATCTCCGGGATGGGCAGGATGGAGCCGATCTCGTTGTTGGCGTACATGATGGTCACCAGGCAGGTGTCCTCCCGGATGGCGTCCGCCACCTGCTGCGGCGTGACGGTACCGGTGCTGCCCACGTCCAGCAGCGTGACCTCGAAGCCCTCTTTTTCCAGCTTCTTCAGGGTGTGCAGCACCGCGTGGTGCTCGAAGGCGGTGGAGATGATGTGCTTCTTGCCCTTGCGCTCACCGATCCGCGCCGCGGAGATGATGGCCTGGTTGTCGGCCTCGCTGCCGCCGGAGGTGAATGTGATCTCCCGGAAGCTGCACCCCAGACAGTCCGCCACACGCCGCCGCGCGTCGGCCAGCGCCTCCGCCGCCCGCTGCCCTACGGTGTGCAGGCTGGAGGGGTTGCCGTATATGTCCTGAAAATAAGGTGTCATGGCCGCCAGAGCCTTGTCGCTCATCCTTGTGGTGGCCGCGTTATCTGCATAGACCTGCATAGGATCACTCCTTTAACATATCTTTTTTGTAGGTATATTGAAGATAACATATAATCCCTATAAAGTCAATAGGTTTATAGAGAATATTTCCGGGCAGAAAGCCGCGCCTGCATGATACCTGCGGACATGGCGCAGACTGTATGCCGCGGAGCCGGCGCAGCAGCGCGTGAAAATATGCAGCGGTGATATTTGGCAATTCTGCATAGGCGCGGGGTGACGATGGATTAGCTCTGCTTATGAATAGAATTCGAAATTGATTATTCACTTATTCCACTCCTGCGCGTATAATAAGCCGTTGTTTGAAATGCACACAGACAAGGAGGCAGTGTATATGGCTAATTGCGCGATCGTGGGGATCAACTGGGGCGACGAGGGTAAAGGCCGCATGGTGGATTACCTGACAGGGCAGTACGATGTGGTGGTGCGGTATCAGGGCGGCGGCAACGCCGGGCATACCGTTATCAACGACAGGGGCAAGTTTGCCCTGCATCTGCTGCCCTCCGGTATTTTTCGTCCCGGCGTGATGAACATTCTGGGCAACGGCGTGGCGCTGGACTGCGAAAATCTGGTGACGGAGATGGAGACGATCCGCTCGGCAGGCGTCGGCATCTCGCCGGAGAACCTGCTGGTCAGCCACCGGGCGTCTCTGCTGCTGCCGTGGCACCGGGAGCTGGACGCGCTGGAGGAGGCGCGGCTGAAGGACAAGATGTACGGCTCCACCAAGCAGGGCATCGCGCCGTTCTACTCCGACAAATACCAGAAAAAGACCATTCAGGCGGGCGAGCTGCTGTATCCGGCACACCTGAAGGCGCATCTGCAGGATCTGCTGGAGTGGAAAAATCTCATATTGCAGAAGGTCTACGGCGCCAAGGGCTACACCATGGAGGAGCTGATCGCGTGGCTGGAGACGTATGCCGCGCAGGTGCAGCCCTATGTGGCGGACACGGGGCGCTGGCTGCGTCAGGCACAGGCGGCGGGCAAGTCCGTCCTGTTCGAGGGGCAGCTGGGCGCGCTGCGGGATCTGGACTATGGCATCTATCCCTATACCACGTCCTCCAACACCATCGCCGCCTACGCGCCCATCGGCGCAGGGCTGCCCACGGCGAAGATCGATCAGGTGGTGGGCGTGGTGAAGGCCTACTCCTCCTGCGTGGGCGAGGGTCCCTTCACCTGCGAGTGGTTCGGCGCCGACGCGGACAAGCTCCGGGAGGCCGGAGCGGAATACGGCGCCAAGACAGGGCGTCCCCGCCGGGTGGGACCCATCGATCTGGTGGCCACCCGCTACGGCGTGGAGGTACAGGGGGCCACCAACATCGCCCTGACCAAGCTGGATATCCTCAGCTACATGAAGGAGATACCCGTCTGCGCCGCCTATGAGATCGACGGCCGGATCACCCGCGAATTTCCCTTCCCCGCGGTGCTGGAAAAGGCGAAGCCGGTCATGGAGTACCGGCCGGGCTGGTGCTGCGACATCTCCGCCGTCCGCACATGGGAGGATATGCCCCAGGCGGCGCGGGACTATGTGGAGTATGTGGAGCAGGCCATCGGCTGCCATATCGGGTATGTCTCCGTGGGCGCCGAGCGGGAAAGCCTGATCGTTCGATGAGCGGGGAGGAAGCCGTGTCACACGATATGTATAACTCTCCGCTGGCATCCCGCTACGCCTCGGAGTACATGCTGCACCTGTTTTCCGACGACAGCCGCTATCAGACGTGGCGGCGGCTGTGGGCGGCGCTGGCGCGCGCCCAGCATCAGCTGGGACTGCCCATCACCGGGGAGCAGGTGTCACAGCTGGAGGCTCACATCACCGATATCGACTACGAGGAGGCCGCCCGGCGGGAGCGCCAGGTGCGCCATGATGTGATGGCGCATGTGTACGCCTACGGCAAGGCCGCGCCGTCGGCGGCGGGCATCATCCATCTGGGCGCCACCAGCTGCTATGTGACCGACAACGCCGATCTGATCCTGTACCGGGACGGCCTTGTCTATCTGCGGACGCAGCTGCTGGCGGTGCTGGGGAATCTGGCGGCCTTTGCGGAGAAATACGCCGCCACGCCCACGCTGGGCTATACCCACTACCAGCCGGCGCAGCCTGTGACCGTGGGCAAGCGCGCCACCCTCTGGATGCAGGACTTTCTGGCGGACGTGGAGGAGCTGGATCACCTGCTGTCCACGCTGCGCTTCCTGGGCTGCCGGGGCACTACCGGCACCGAAGCCAGCTTTATGGAGCTGTTCGACGGCGACGAGGAAAAGATCGACGAGATGAACCGCCGTATCGCGGCGGAGTTCGGCTTTTCCGACTGCTTCCCGGTGTGCGGGCAGACCTATCCCCGAAAGGTGGACAGCCGTATTCTCGGCTGTCTCAGCGGTATCGCTCAAAGCGCTTATCGCATGGCCAACGACATCCGGCTTTTGCAGCACGACCGCCAGCTGGAGGAGCCGTTCGAGGAGGAGCAGATCGGCTCGTCCGCTATGGCCTACAAGCGCAATCCCATGCGGTGCGAACGGATATGCTCCCTGAGCCGCTATCTGATGGCCGATGCCATGAACGCCCCCATGACCGCCAGCGTGCAGTGGCTGGAACGGACGCTGGACGATTCCGCCAACCGCCGTATTTCCATGCCGGAGGGCTTTCTGTGCGCGGACGCGGTGCTGCGCCTGTGCCAGAACGTGACGGCGGGGCTGCGGGTCAACGAGGCGGTCGTGGAGCGGACGCTGCGGGAGTACCTGCCGTTTCTGGCCACCGAGGATATCATGATGGAGGCGGTGAAGCGCGGCGGCGACCGCCAGCAGCTGCACGAGATCATCCGCCGCCACTCCATGGCGGCGACGGCGCGCATGAAGGAGGGGCTGCCCTGCGACCTGCTGGATCGGCTGGCGGGCGATACCGCCTTCAGCCTGAGCCGGAAGGAGCTGGAAGCCTTGATGGAGCCGCAGCGGTATATCGGCCGGTGCCCGCAGCAGGTGCAGCGGTTTTTGGATGCCTGCGCCCCGCTGCTGCATCAGGCGCAGTCCTCGGACGGGAATATCCGGATATGAATCCAGGAGGAGCACTCCAAGGGCACTTGCTTCCTACGGGACGCCGTCCCCTACAAATGACAGCCTTTTTCGACAAAGCCCGCTGCATAAAATGCAGCGGGCTTTTTGCATCGCGGGAAATGTAAAGCAAAACCGCTTGTGGGAACAGAGAATGTGTGATATACTATACCATTGAGATTTTGCGGCTCAGGCAGGAGAGCTGCCGGCCTTGACCATACACGAAGGAGGAGTCGGCATGGGCTTGCACGATGGACACAGGCAGCGCTGCAAGCGGCGCTATCTGGCGGCAGGCGCCGAGGGGATGGACGACCATCAGCTGCTGGAGCTGCTGTTGTTTTTCGCCATACCGCGGCAGGATACCAACGAGACGGCGCACCGGCTGGTGCGGCAGTTCGGCTCCATGCAGGGGGTGCTGCGCGCCTCGGCAGATGAGCTGATGACGGTGGACGGCGTGGGCGAGAACGCCGCCGTGCTGCTGCGTCTGGCCGGCGACATGGCGCTGCGCGCCCGGTGCTCCGCCATGCCCCAGACGGTGCTGAACTCCACCGAGCGCACCGGCGTATACTTCATGGAGCTGCTGGCGGGCGAGAAGAAGGAGCTGCTCTATCAGGTCTGTCTGGACGGCAAGGGAAAGCTGCTCAGCTGCCGCTGCATCAGCAAGGGCAGCGTGGGCGCGTCGCCGGTCTATGTGCGGCAGGTGGTGGAGAACGCCCTGTACGCCGGCGCCAGCGGCATCATTCTGGCGCACAACCATCCCAGCGGCGTGGCGCTGCCCTCTGCTGAGGATCGGATGGTGACACATCAGGTCATGGAGGCGCTGGAGCCGCTGGGCATCCGCCTGATCGACCACATCGTGGTGGCGGACAACGATTTTGTCTCCATGGCGGAGAGCAAGCTGATGTAGCGCGATACAGAAGGAGGGACGTATGCCTGATTTCAAGGTAGTTTCCGAATACGAGCCTGCGGGCGACCAGCCCCAGGCCATCGACAAGCTGGCACAGGGCATCGAGAACGGCCTGCGGGCGCAGGTGCTCAAGGGCGTCACCGGCAGCGGCAAGACGTACACCATGGCCAAGGTCATCGAGCGGGTGAACCGCCCCACGCTGGTGCTGGCGCACAACAAGACGCTGGCGGCGCAGCTGTGCGAGGAGTTCCGGGAGTTTTTCCCCCACAACGCCGTGGAGTATTTCGTCTCCTACTACGACTATTACCAGCCGGAGGCGTATATCCCCCATACGGATACATACATCGAAAAGGACGCCTCCACCAACGAGGAGATCGACCGGCTGCGGCTCAGCGCCACCTGCGCGCTGCTGGAGCGGCGGGACGTGATCGTGGTGTCCTCCGTCAGCTGCATCTACGGTCTGGGCGAGCCGGACGACTTCGCCCGCATGATGATCTCCCTGCGCACCGGCATGACCATGGAGCGGGACGAGCTGCTGCGGCGGCTGGTGGAGGATCGGTACGAGCGCAACGACGTGGCCTTCCAGCGGAACATGTTCCGGGTGCGGGGCGACACGGTGGAGCTGTACCCGGCCTATTACAAGGACAGAGCCATCCGGGTGGAGTTTTTCGGCGACGAGATCGAGCGCATCACGGAGTTCCATCCCGTTACCGGCGCGGCCATGAAGCAGCTGAACCATGTGGCGGTGTCCCCCGCCAGCCACTACGTCACGCCCAAGGACAAGCTGGAGCGGGCGGCGGTGGAGATCGAGCGTGAGCTGGCCGAGCGGAAGAAGTGGTTCGAGGACAACGGAAAGCTGGTGGAGGCGCAGCGCATCGACCAGCGCACCCGCTACGACGTGGAGATGATGCGCACGCTGGGCTACTGCTCCGGCATTGAGAACTATTCCCGCGTCATCTCCCAGCGGCCGGTGGGCAGCGCGCCCATGACGCTGCTGGACTTCTTCCCGGAGGATTTCGTGCTGTTCGTGGACGAGAGTCATGTGACGCTGCCGCAGGTGCGCGCCATGTACAACGGCGACCACGCCCGCAAACAGAGCCTAGTGGACTACGGCTTCCGCCTGCCCTGTGCCTTTGACAACCGCCCGCTGAAATTCGAGGAGTTCGAGGAGCGGTTCTCCCAGGCAGTGTATGTGTCCGCCACGCCGGGCGACTTCGAAAAGCAGGAGGCCGACCAGATCGTGGAGCAGGTGATCCGCCCCACGGGTCTGCTGGATCCCCGCGTGGAGGTACGTCCCGTGGTGGGACAGATCGACGACCTGGTGGAGGAGATCCACAAGCGGGAGCAGAAAAACGAGCGTGTGCTGGTGACGACGCTGACGAAGAAGATGGCGGAGGATCTGACGGCGCACTTCCGGGGACTTGGCATCCGTGTGCGGTACATGCACGCCGACGTGTCGGCGCTGGAGCGCATGGAGATCATCCGCGACCTGCGGCTGGGCGAGTTCGACGTGCTGGTGGGCATCAACCTGCTGCGGGAGGGTCTTGACCTGCCGGAGGTCAGTCTGGTGGCCATACTGGACGCGGACAAGGAGGGCTTCCTCCGCAGCGAAACGAGCCTGATCCAGACCATCGGCCGCGCTGCCCGCAACGCTGAGGGCATGGTGATCCTGTACGCCGACACCGTCACGCCCTCCATGCGCGCCGCCATGGACGAGACGGAGCGGCGGCGGAAATTACAGGACGACTTCAACAAGGCGCACGGCATCGTGCCCCAGACCATCCGCAAGGGCGTGCGGGAGATGGTGGAGATCAGCCGCAGCGCCGAGGAAGCGTCCAAGCTCAGCAAGAAGAAGCTCTCCGACCGGGAGCGGATGGAGACGATCGCCCGGCTGGAAAAAGAGATGAAGGAGGCCAGCCGCATGCTGGAATTCGAATATGCCGCCCTGCTGCGCGACCAGATCATCGAACTGCGAGGTGAGAAATGATGCCCGGTCCGGAAGAATTCCGCCGCGACATCCGGACGGTCAGGTGCTTTATTCTGGCGCAGAGCCTGCTGATCCTGCTGTCCATGTGCGGCTTTGTCCTGGCCATCGCCTTTGCCGTGGGCGGGAACTGGCGGGAAGGCGCCGTGACCGCCGGTGTCTGCGTGGCTTTTGCGGGTGTACTGATCTGCCTTTTGTACAGGCAGAAGCGCCTGCGCCGGAAGGCGACCCAGTGTTACACCTTCCCGCTTCCCCATGCCTTCGGCTATGAGGAGGTATGCGCCGCGATAGAGAGTGCGCCGGGCGTTCAATGGAGGCACATCTGCGATGAGAACGCCCGGATCTGCCGGATCGAGGGAGCGTTTTCGTGGCGGGTGGCGCTGCTGCATCTGCCGGAGTTTTCTGCATCCGACTACAAGATCCAGCGCACCCGGGCCAACCGGATCGTCAACCACGCCCGTCCTGCAAAGCAGGAGGGGCCTATGTGGGAGGTCATGTCCAGAGCACGCGTCAACCTTGTGGTGTGCGACGCCGTGAACGACGCGCTTTCCCGCTATATCGGCACCCATGCCGGGCACCTGCTGCTGCGCAATGAGTGCGTCATCAACATGGCGGTGGCAGGCGGCAGTCTGCTGATGCCGCCTGTCCTCGGCGCGGATGTCAATGCGTCGGCTCTGAAGCGCTATGCCCGCAGCGCCGACCTGATCTGGTCGCTGCTGTGTCAAAACTCAAACGAACCGAGAACGAGTCTATGAAAAAGTACATTTCCTATATCTACGTCATCCTCAGCGCCGTGTGCTGGGGCTTTATCGGGTTTTCCAACCGTCTGCTCACCGGCGCGGGCGTGTCGCTGGGCAACCGGGTGTTTATCCGGAACTTCGGCACGCTGCTGGTGCTGACGGTGGTGTTCGGCCTGTTCCACCGGCAGGTATTCCACATCAGGTGGAAGCACTTGCCCATCTTTCTTGGCTCCGGCCTTATCAGCATCCTGCTGCTGAGCATAGTGTATTTCAAATGCCAGACCATGTGCTCCCTGTCGGTGGCGGCGGTGCTGCTGTATCTGGCGCCCTCCTTTGTGGTCATATTCAGCGCCGCCCTGTGGAAAACGCCGCTGACAAAGCGCAAGATCATCGCGCTGGTGGTGTCGCTGCTGGGCTGTGTCATGGTCAGCGGCGTGCTGGGCGGCGATACGACGGCCTCGTGGACGGGCATCGGTCTGGGCGTGCTGTCCGGACTGTGCTATGCCAGCTACACCGTGTTCGCCCACTATGGGCTGGCGCGGTACGAGAGCTACACCATGATCTACTGGACGTTTCTGGTGGCGGGGCTGGGCTCGATCTTTTTCGCAGACTTCAAGACGCTGCCGCTGGCCTTTTCCGGCACGCAGGGCATCGTGGGCACGTGCGGTGTGGTGATCGTAGCCACGGTGCTGCCCTATATCTTCTACACGAAGGGGCTTGAGGGCGTGGAGAGCGGCCGGGCGTCCATCATCACCAACATCGAGCCGGTGGTGGAGACGCTGGTGGGCGTGTTCGTATTCAAGGAAGCGCTGACCGTGTGGACGGTGCTGGGCGTGGCCTGCGTGTTCGGCTGCGTCATTCTGTTGGCGCGGGAGGGCGGCAAGACCGCCGCAAAGGAGTGATACCATGGCAAAGAGCAAAGAGGAAAAGACCAACGTCATGCGGACGCTGGAACAGAAAAAAATACCCTACACCGCCCACAGCTACGACCCGGAGGGCCCCATCGACGGCGTGTCCGTGGCGCAGACGCTGGGGCAGCCGCCGGAGCAGGTGTTCAAAACACTGGTGACAAAGGGCGCATCCGGGGCATACTATGTGTTCGACATCCCCGTGGCGGAGAACCTCGACCTGAAAAAGGCGGCCAAGGCCGTTGGGGAGAAGTCCGTCGCCATGCTGCCCCAGAAGGAGCTGCTGCCCCTGACGGGCTACGTCCACGGCGGCTGCTCCCCGGTGGGCATGAAGAAGCAGTTCCCCACGGTGTTCCACGAGACGGCACTGCTGTACGGCACGGTGTGCGTCTCCGCCGGAAAGATCGGTCATCAGGTGGAGTGCGACCCCAACGCGCTTATCGCCCTCCTGCGGGCAAAGACAGCGGATGTGATCGTGTGATCCGCCCCTGTTGTTCCGAGCCGGTGCGCACACCGGCGTGGGAATCCGTATTCCGTTGACTATTGACATTAAAAAATGATTTCACTACACTTATCTGCAATAATATGTTGCAGAAACGAGGCATACCATGCAGACTGAAATTTTCATCAAGGGCGCACGGGAGAACAATCTGAAGAACATCGACGTTGCCATCCCCCGGGATAAGCTGGTGGTGCTGACGGGGCTTTCGGGCAGCGGCAAAAGCTCCTTGGCCTTCGACACCATCTATGCCGAGGGGCAGCGGCGGTATGTGGAGAGTCTCAGCTCCTACGCCCGTATGTTTTTAGGACAGATGGACAAGCCGGACGTGGACTATATCGAGGGACTGTCCCCGGCCATCTCCATCGACCAGAAGACCACCAGCAAGAACCCCCGCTCCACCGTGGGCACGGTGACGGAGATCTACGACTATCTGCGCCTGCTGTGGGCGCGGGTGGGCGTGCCCCACTGCCCCAAATGCGGCCGGGAGATCCGCCGCCAGACGGTGGATCAGATCATCGACCAGATCATGGCGCTGCCGGAGGGCACCCGTATTCAGATCATGGCGCCGGTGGTGCGGGGACGCAAGGGCGAGCACGCCAAGGTGCTGGAGGATGCGCGGCGCAGCGGCTTTGTCCGCGCCCGCGTGGACGGAAACCTGTACGAGCTGTCCGAGGACATCTCACTGGAAAAGAACCTCAAGCACCACATCGACATCGTGGTGGATCGCCTGATCGTACGCCCGGACATCACCGGCCGGCTGACGGACTCGGTGGAAACGGCGTCCAACCTGACCGGCGGCCTTGTGACCGTGAACTTGCTGCGGGAGGAGCAGGACATCACCTTCTCCCAGAACTACGCCTGCGAGGACTGCGGCATCTCCATCGAGGAGCTGACGCCCCGCCTGTTCTCCTTCAACAGCCCCTTCGGCGCCTGCCCCACCTGCACCGGCCTGGGCGTGCAGCTGAAGGCTGACCCGGCGCTGATCGTGCCGGACGAGTCCAAGTCCATTCTGGACGGCGCCATCACCGCCACCGGCTGGGCGTCCATCCGCTCCGACGGCATCAGCCGCATGTACTTCGAAGCCCTCAGCAAGAAGTACCGCTTCTCCCTGACCCAGCCCTACGGGACGCTGAGCGACGAGGTGAAGAACGTCATCCTCTACGGCACCGGCGGCGAAAAGCTGGAGCTGCACTACGACCAGCCCCGGGGCAAGGGCGTGCTGTATCAGGCCTTCGAGGGGATATGCCACAATCTGGAGCGCCGCTATCAGGAGACACAGTCCGACGCCAGCAAGAAGGAGATCGAGGGGCTGATGACGCCCTGCCCCTGCCCGGCCTGCCGGGGACAGCGGCTGCGGCCGGAGGCGCTGGCGGTGACGGTGGGCGGCAAGTCCATCTACGACGCCACCACCCTGCCGGTGGACGAGGCGCTGGCTTTTTTCGACGGCCTGAACCTCACCGGCAACCAGCAGATCATCGCCGCGCAGATCCTGAAGGAGATCCACGCCCGTCTGGGCTTTTTGCAGTCCGTGGGACTGAGCTACCTGACCCTGTCCCGTGCGTCGGGCACCCTGTCCGGCGGCGAGAGCCAGCGCATCCGCCTCACCACCCAGATCGGCAGTGCGCTGTCCGGCGTGCTCTATGTGCTGGACGAGCCCAGCATCGGCCTGAACCAGCGTGACAACGACAAGCTCATTGCGACCCTGAAGAACCTGCGGGACCTCGGTAATACCGTCATCGTGGTCGAGCACGACGAGGATACTATGCGCAGCGCGGACTATATCGTGGATGTGGGCCCCGGCGCGGGCGTTCACGGCGGCGAGATCGTGGCGGCGGGCTCCGTGAAGGATATCTGTAAGGCCAAGCGGAGCATCACCGGCGATTACCTTTCCGGCCGCAAGCGCATTGCCGTGCCCCAGACCCGCCGCACCGGCAATGGAAACTTCCTGACCGTGAAAGGTGCCCGGGAAAACAACCTGCGCAACATTGATGTCCGGTTCCCGCTGGGGGAGTTCGTCTGTGTGACCGGCATTTCCGGTTCCGGCAAGTCCAGCCTGATCAACGAGATCCTGTACAAGACGCTGGCCTGTGAGCTGAACGGTGCCCGCAGCCGTGCGGGCAAGTGCGACGGGGTGGAGGGTCTGGAGTTCGTGGATAAGGTCATTGGCATCGACCAGCAGCCCATCGGCCGCACGCCCCGCTCCAACCCGGCCACCTATACCGGCGTGTTCAACGATATCCGCGCCGTATTCTCCCAGACGCAGGACGCCAAAATGCGGGGCTACGGCCCGGGACGGTTCAGCTTCAACGTCAAGGGCGGCCGCTGTGAGGCTTGTGAGGGTAACGGCATTTTGCAGATCGAGATGCACTTCCTGCCGGATGTCTATGTCCCCTGCGAGGTGTGCAAGGGCGCGCGCTATAACCGCGAGACGCTGGAGGTAAAGTATAAGGAAAAGACCATCTCCGACGTGCTGAACATGACCGTGGAGGAGGCGGTGGTGTTCTTTGCCAACCAGCCCAAGATCGCCCGCAAATTGCAGACCCTGCTGGATGTGGGCCTTGGCTATGTGACCCTGGGTCAGAGCGCCACCACCCTGTCCGGCGGCGAAGCCCAGCGTGTCAAACTGGCCAATGAGCTAGCCCGACGCAGCACCGGCAAGACGGTGTATATCCTCGATGAGCCTACCACAGGCCTGCACATTGCGGACGTGCATCGCCTGATCGAGGTGCTGCAGAAGCTGGTGGATGCGGGCAACACCGTCATCGTCATCGAGCACAACCTCGACGTCATCAAGGTCGCCGACCATATCATCGACATCGGACCCGAAGGCGGAGCCGCGGGCGGCGAGATCGTCGCCGCCGGTACGCCGCACGAGGTAGCCCGCTGCAAACGCAGCTACACGGGCGAATTCCTGAAAAAACTGGGACTTTAGTCACTACGCTAAGCAGTTAGGCACCGATTTTGCACTTCATAGCCGTACAAATCTTTTATGTGCTATGAAAAAAACAGTTATTATCGTCGTGGGCCTGCTGCTTTGCGTAGTCGGCGCTACCGTGATCGGACAGAAAAAGAATCTGTCGCCCAAAGAAGAGCGCCGCGAGGTGCGTGAGAAAAGACGTGCGGACCGTATCGCCAGTTTTGAGAAAACGATGGATTCGGTCATCCTTTCGCGCAATTTCCAGTTCAACCCCCAGACCATGCAGCGCCAGCCGGCCGGCCCCATGCGTCAGATCATGAATCCGGCCTTCAACGTCGGAGTCTGGGACGGCACGGTGGACATCTGCCTGCCTTACATCAAAGGCTACGTGCCGCCTTACTACGTCATGATACTCAACTATACGGTTCCCAACGTGCAGGGATATACGACCGAGCAGACCCACGAAGGCTGGATGGTGACCTTCTCGACTTCGCTCTTCTCGGCTTCGACCTATACCTTCACCTTCGAGATCTTCACCCGTACGGGCGGCGCCAACCTGACGATCACCAATCCGTGGTACAGCCCCGTGCAGTACTCCGGAAGCATTTCTCAGCTCTATTAGTATGAAATCCGGGTTGCAAAGCCGGACGGGGTTCCGCACCCCGTCGCTGGAGGGCAGGGCAGTGCGCCGCGCCGCCGTGCCGGCAAGTCCGGAACGTTTCCGGCGGCATCCTGCGGAAGACCGCACGCCGGACGCTGTGCCGGAACCGCAGGAATGCAGTCCGCAGTCAGAACCCCCCGCTTCGGCGGGGGCTTTTGTCCTGCGGCGGTTGAAAACAGGCCGGGCGCTCCTCTGCGCGGCGGCTCTCTTCTGGCTGATGCCGGTCGCCGCCCAGTCTCCGCAAGCGGCTGCACCGTCTCCGCAAGCGGCCACCCAATCTCCGCAAGCTTCATCCTCTCCGCAGGTTCCGTCCTCCCCGCAGTTTTCGCTGGGCACTTCGGCCGTGGACAGCGTGCCGCAGACGACCGTGGTTCCCGTCCAGCAGCAGCCCGTGCAGCTCGTCGAGCACACGACGGTCTATGAAGACCCAGCCCGCGGCATGACTCGCCCCGAACGCCGGGCCTACCGGGCCAGACTCTATGCGCAGAAGATCGACTCGCTGGTGCAGTCGCGCGACTACATGTTCTTTCCGAACAGCATGCAGGAGATTCCCGGCGGCCTTATCCGCAGCATCTATGCCGACTACTTCTTTTTCGGCATGTTCGTCGATCACGTCGAAATCCACCTGCCTACCGAACGGGGCGTTACGCAATACGTCGAAATGCTCAATTTCGACTCGATGTCGATCCGCAGTTATCAGGCCGCGCGCTTGCAGTGGGGGTGGTGCATCTCGTTCGATGTCGCCGACGGCAATAGGGTCTATCACGCCG
>OLFZ01000802.1_pt1 | contig 31755 bp, 32 predicted proteins | sample 1604861 | NCBI WGS metagenome assembly OLFZ01 (sample SAMEA3888895, study PRJEB22519) | human gut metagenome | biome: human gut; feature: human-associated habitat; material: faeces | place: Denmark | collected 2011 | reverse complement strand
CAAAGTTTACAACACAGCTAGAATATAAAGCCGAGTGGTATGGAAAGGTGATCAAAAAAGTGGATACATTCTATGCGAGCAGTCAGACCTGTCATTGTTGCAGATACAAGAATGAAGAAATAAAAGATTTAAAAGTAAGAAAATGGACGTGTCCAAAATGTCATTCAACGCATGACAGAGATATAAATGCATCCATCAATATATTGATGCAAGGCATATTGGTAAATTAAACATAAACAAAAACAACCGCAGGAACTGCGGGGATAGCTTGGTAAGAAAGGTTTCAATAGAAGCCTGTTCCCAAGAATCTCGTCACTTCAGTGATGAGAGGTTCAAAAAAACATAGCAGGATAGCAGCAGTCTGGTAGCTCGTCGGGCTCATAACCCGAAGGTCGGAGGTTCAAATCCTTCTCCTGCAACCATTAAATGCTGTGTAACTAGTGGGTAAGACACCCTTGGCAATTTTAGGTTAAAAGCCTAGGCACAGCACCATTCTGGGTAGATATGCAAACTGGTTGAAGCAAGCGGTCTGTAAAATCGTGACGTAAGATACACTGCAGGTTCAAATCCTGCTCTGCCCACCACTTTTATTCATACTATATGGTCTCATAGCTCAGTAGGTAGAGCAAAGGACTGAAAATTCTTGTAGCGCTGGTTCAATTCCAGCTGAGACCACCATTTTTATTAGGACGTAGCCAAGCCGGTAAGGCACAGGACTTTGACTCCTGCACGCTCTGGTTCGAATCCAGACGTCCTAGCCATCCTTCTGGTGGAGTTGTGTCCAAGTGTGGTTAAGGAAACGGTCTGCAACACCGTTATCGCTGGTTCAAATCCAGTCAACTCCTCCAAAATATGCTCCTATGGTGGAATTGGCAGACACGTTGGTTCAAGGAGCCAATGCTTTCAGGCGTAAGAGTTCAAATCTCTTTGGGAGCACCAATTGCAGACATAATTTAACGGTAGAATAGTGGTCTCCAAAACCATTCATATAGGTTCGATTCCTATTGTCTGTGCCATATGACTATGTAACTCAGTCGGCGGAGAAAAGATAGCTTATCTTAGGTTACTAGTTCAATTCCGGTCGGGGTCTTAAAAAAACAGGAAATGGGGGTTCGTTGCAAACCTCAGAAAATTTCGAAGCAAAAATCGAATAAGCAACGTTAGATTTTTGCAAGGATGGTTTCGCTGTTAATCCATCATCAAATGCTTCTGAAAGGTTATTTTCGGGTTCAATTCCCGTCAGAAGCTTGTTGTTATTTTTTTATCTTTTTTCCGTTTTTCATTAAGCATTAAAATCTTGCCAGATTCGCTAAAGAAGCTGGCAACCTGCGGGTGTAGTTCAACGGTTAGAACGTCAGTCTTCCAAACTGGATGTTGATTACCAAATTAATTGCTAACACAGTATTCAAATTAAATTGTACACATAATTAGGTAACTTCAAATTGTTTATACATATATATTCAAACTAAATGCGAAACAGAACCATAATAAAAATGGATACTCAATTTAGAATATCCATTTGGTGTTGATATAAATATTTTAAGGCGTATGAAATTGAGCAGGCGCTCTTTTCACATGGTAATTTCTTATAGATTTTTTGACTGTTTTTTTGTGTTTCGTGCAAATTATCAAGTTCAACTTGGAGTGAGTTCACAAAATATGATTCATCTTCACATTCCATGAATTCATTTATTTCAATTCCTAACAGCCATTTTAGATTGTCTTTTACTAAATGGCATAGATAAGTATGTTCTAAGTTAACGCTATCTTCAACAGTTACTTTAAAATCAACACTTCCTTCAAAATGCACTTCTTTTAATTCGGCAATTTCACTTTTTCTTGATGCGGATCCTGTTTCATATATGATCATTTGGTTTGTTTCTAATATCATTCTATTGACCTCTAACTCAATTCATTGTCGTTTATGGCATCCATTACAGTTTCCATACTGATTATCATTTCCTGCTTCTGCTCACCAATCAATAAACTTTTATTACAGATTTGATTGATCATTCGAGGAATACCATTCGATGCGTTGATAATTGCGGTCAGTGCATTATTATCGAACACTTCCTGATGACATCCTACACCATCTAATTTTTCTTTTATATAACGTTTTGCCTCTTCTTCATTTAGATTTTCTAAATTGTGTGACATGATTATACGCTGCCTTAATGGTTCATGGCTTGATAAGCGCAGCTGATTGTTTAACTGTGGCAATCCAACCAGTAATACGACTGCATAATCTTTTGAATCCATTTCAAAATTGAACAGTATTTTTAAATCATTCAAGATTCCGCTTTTCATATAATTGGCTTCATCAAATATAAATACAGGTGTAATCCTTTTTTCACGTTTGTATTTTTCTATAATTGTCTGAATGGCTCGGAAATTGTCGACTTTTTTATAGTATGGTTCGATTCCAAGATTCAATGCCATCTGTCTGTAGAATTCTATAACAGTAACTGTAGACAGTGATATATATACTACCTTATAGGCGGCAGGATTCAATTCGTTTGCCCATTGTCTTACGCTTGTTGTCTTGCCTCGGCCTGCACCTCCTGTCAATACGCCAAAGCCTTTTGTCTGCAGAAGATAATTCAATCTGAATTTCACTTCTTTATATTCATTTGTTTCTACTAAAACATCTTTTCCATTTTTTATAAACGGATTGATTTCCAATCCATATCTTCCTGTATAATTCATTATTGTCCTCCCAGCTCACTAAGTTTCAGTTTATGTCGATGCATCGTTGCATTTTTATTTTTATCCAACAGTTGAATAGGTTCCAACTCTTTTGAAATAGAATCTACCACATATACTTTTTTCAAATCTGGTGAATAACGAATCAATAGTTTCTGTCCCTGATATTTATAGTTTACTTCATATTCCTTTTCGTCAATTACAATCACACTGTCATTAGACACTTTACGTTCGATTTCAAGTAAAAAGCTGCGTTCAACCTCCTGATCAGACATTCTAATAATCAATGTACTTTCTGAAAAGAAACGTTCCATCGGTGATTTTCCATTCAATGATGAATGAATGCGTTGATTATATTCCTGTACATAGGCAAACAATGATTTTCTTAATTCTTCAATATCTTTAAAATCATTCATACAAAGCTGTGACATCCACTGATCTTTCAATGTTCGAAACCAGCGCTCAATTTTCGCCTTTCCAGTTGGAGTTCGAGCGGGATTATAATGAATGATTGTTCCTATTCGTGCTGCCAGAAGGTTCATCTGACTGCTTCTGTAGTTGGCTCCATTATCAAAGTTGAATTTTTTTGGCTTTCCATATTTAATGACCGCTCCACGAATCACACTCATCAGATTCACAAAATTATCGTTAAAGAATATATCGATTCCGACAATCATACGACTTGCATCATCTATAAGTGCAATAATATAAGTCCTCTGCTTCTTTCCGTCTACTTTTAGATAAGGACCTACACTTGAATCTCCACACCACACTTCGTTTATATGTTCACATTCGTATCGCCTCATATCTTTTATAGGTGTGATTCCTTTTGAATCCTTATATTTCTGCACAAATCGATTTACTGTAGACAAAGAAACATCTTTTTTTACGATTGTATTTGTGTCAAGAAGTCTCTGGTAGACTATCGTAGCTGGAAGTTTTGGGTATTCAGACAATATATAAATAATTTGATTTTGAATATCCCCATCTAGCTTACGATATTGATTAGAATCATTTCGTGGCTTTGGGATCAATCCATCAAATCCGGATTTTAAATACCGGTCATACCACCTTCTTACTGTATGAGGGTGCACCCCGGCCTTTGAACCTGCATCTCGAAAGAAATCACTTTTTGATTTGTACGTATCTATATTTCCAGATACAAGTGGTGCAATAAATCCATATCTTTTTAAAGCTATTTCCTGTGCTGTTTTATGATCCATTATAAATTTTCCTCCTTACAGCGACATAATATACAAGGAAACGGCATAATTCCTCACACCTTATGTGGAGAGGGATAAAAAAATATTTCTAGTGCATTTAATCTGCATAAACTGTAATGAAAAAATTTTAAAACAGCTCTTAAAAAGATCAGGATTCAATCTCATACTTTCAGACATCAGTCGCTCCTTCCAGTACTTTTGAAACTGGGACCGAATATAATAATACGAATATTCATTAATTCCTTCATTCCATTCTATCCAGTCAATGAATTTATTAAGAAAGTCTGATTGAAGAGCTTTTAGATGAACTTCCAAAGCATATTGAGAATAAGGAACGATAAAATACAAAAGCACTGCATGAGTGGATTTACAACTCATACATTTAACACGAAGAATCCGCAAAGTGACTGAATGTTTTCTGTATTTAACTTTACGAGTATAATAGCCATGTTTTTGAAAATCATGATGTTTACATTTAGGACATATTAAGGAATACAGATTTAAAGTGTCTGTGAATTTTTTATACGATTCAGCATCTACCTGGTTGACGTTAGCCTTATAAACAGTTATCATAATCTTGTTCGTAAGAGCAGAGAGTAAAAAGGACTCATTGGCGTGCGTTGGTTTTACTCTCTTTTCTTTTTCTCACTTTCTATAGAAAATATTATAAAAGTCATAACACATAATTTGAATAGATTTTATTCAAACTTGTGCTATGACTTTTTCATTTAATGTGATTAGATTATTCACTTTCATATTCAAATAATTTGGCAATCAACAACTGGATACGTGAGTTCGATTCTCATCACCCGCTCCAAAATTTATAATCATAATCCAAGCGTTAACAAAAGACAAGCGTATCTAGGTTTTCCCTTTCTGACTCAGATACGTAAAACCAGTGCAACATACTTTTGGGATCAATTGCAAGTTAGACTAAGTCTTTTGTTTGTAGTTGCAAGATTGCTTGGATTTGTATATGCCTCAGAATTATTTCTGGGGCTTATTTTTTTTGCTTCTTCAATTTAAAAGATTGGTTCACTATAAATGTTCATATATGAGTGTTTGGATTAAGTTCTAAACTAGAAGGAGGAAAAATATATGGCTACAAAAAAAGAAATCAAAGAAAGATTGGTGAATGAATTAGTAGAAGAATTCACTAGCAAGGGCGTAAATGTATCTCGTGTTAAGAGAAGCGGTACAGATTTAGTTGTGCTGAAAAAAGACGATGAAGAAATTAGTACTGTTGATTTAGGAATCTTTGCAGAAACCGTAAAGACATATCCTAGTATGCGGGAGGTACTAACATCGGCGATGAAGACTTCTCTTACAGAATGTTTGAAACGCTTTGATGAGCTCGAAGAAGAAGATGACGATATTGATGAAGATGATGAGTCTTTTGAAGATATTGAACTTGAAATCGACGATGACGAAGAAGATGATGATTTAGATCTTCAGAATATCATTCCTATCACTATTCCTGACGCATTATTGCCAGAAATGACTGGAGCCTATATTCATAAGGTTGGAGCTGTTTCAATCGGATTTATCGACAGTAATACTGAAGATATGATTCGAAAAGAACAAGTAACCGATGATGAAGTATTTGTTGCTCAGGCTATGAGAAACATCGCTAGAGAACAAGTAAAAATTTCTTCGTTTGCAGAGAAAGTTTCGGCGGTCTTTATGGAATTTGGCGATATTCACTGGGTTGCTAGTCACGCTGATGATTTCAATAACATTTACGTTGTTGAAGTACCGACCACTTCTCCTATTTGCTATAAAGAGAATATCTTGGCTCGTATTGCCGAGATTGTGGGTGGATGTTACGCCTTTGTTCCATTAGCAAATGGAATGGTCATTTGCTCGGACAGTAAGCTTGCTCCTGTGTTTGACAGGGTTTCTGAGTTATATATGCAGAAAGACTTTAAAGAGTACGGTTTCTGTGTAAGTCATAAATGGTCTTTTTATAGCCCAGAAGATGAAGCTGTCTTTGTTCTTTAATTTCTTGAAAAAGTTCTGTTTAATTACAGGACTTTTTTTGTGTCTTAGCAAAGCAAAGCTGGTTCAATATAAATGTAATATATATGTCGTACGTCAAAGCGTATTAAAAGGAGGAAAAATATATGGTATTTAATGTAACCGTGATTTATCTTAATGGTGTAAAAGAGTATCTTCGTAATATCATTAAGGTAACTTCAGAACATGGTTTCTGGGTTTTAGAAACAAGTTCTGGACATGTTCGAAAATACGATTCTAGAGTTAAACTCGAAATAAGTGTGTACGGTTATTAAAAAAAGTTCTGATTTTTTTTCAGAGCTTTTTTCTTTTCCGCTGGTTCACTGTATATACAAAGATATGTTGTACAAATCTTACGAGAAAAGTTCTCACCGCATTTGTACTTTAAAGGAGGAAAATATATGTTGTATATCTTAGTTGGAAAATCTGGATCAGGGAAAACAACCATTTCCAGATGTCTTCATGAAATGTTTGGGGTGTATAGAGTTAGAACCTGTACAACACGCCCTAAAAGAGATGATGAGCGTGATGGAATTGATTATCACTTTATTTCTGATGACGCTTTTCAAAAATTAGAAAAGCACCATGAATTAATGGAATCCCGCACTTATGATGCCAGTTTTGGTCGTGTTTCTTACGGTTCATTTAGACGAGATTATTACCCATCTAATTTGTATTCCAAAAGAGTCTTGATTTTGAATCCAGATGGAATTTTAAGATTAAAAGATGTTGGAGTATTTGACGAAGGTATCTTCGATAAAATTCGAGTAATATATCTAGATATCAGTGAAGACAAGCTCAAAGAAAGACTGCTTAAACGAGGAGATTCTTTATGCGAAATCAATCGTCGTCTTGAAGCTGACAGGAATGACTTTGAGAAATTGAATGGATTTGAACCATTGTACAGACTCAATTGTACGAATATGAACCCAATTGATATTTGCAAGACCATCATCAATCTAAGATAAAACCTGAGCATTCAGGTTTTTTTGTATTTTTACTTCACTCTTAAAAAAACATGGTTTACTGAAAGATGTAGATATATTGTGGATGCTTACCCAGCATCTTTTAGGTGAAATCTATATAGCTTAGCAGAATTAACTGCTAATAGTGAGTCAATGAGCTCCTATGGACTTTTTATGTCCCCTGATATAATTCACCATAGCAATAACCTCTATCTCAAACAGTTCTCGCGTAGACTGTTTGTCAGAGTTCTTGGGTACGATTCTGTTATGTACGCAGGGAAAAGAGAGAAGCTCTTATGGATATGGTGAATGCCTATTTTCCATGATTGTTTCTCTTTTTTTTCTAAGCCCGTTCCAGGGCCAGGAGGTAATAATATGGAAAATACTAAGATTTATTTAGGGAATGCAATTTCCCTACAAATGCTACCCGATTACGGGTGTGCATGGTCTTTTGATGTGGTTCCTACCACACCAGAAGAAGTGGCTAAAGCAGACTTTACGTCTGCTGTGGGTCATCCAGACACTGCTCGAGTAATCTCGAACATTCTGGGAAAGGAAGTTGCTTGCCAACGTTTAACAATTAAGTTAAACGAGGGTGACATTTTATATGTCGCTCAATTGACAGGGGGTCGCCTCCCTGAAGGGTGTACAACCCTTCCCGATAATTTCAGTCTTGACTGGTTCAAGGTTAGAATTATCAAAAAGTAAGATGAGGTTCCCCACCTCATCTTCTTTTTAAGAAAGCAATGTGGGATATCAATATAGATGAAGAAGTTGTGGTTTAAAAGTACCACTAGAAAAAGGAGAAAATATATGGAAAATAAAGATTTAAATGTAATTTATGCAGGTGTCTTCTTTGACGCTCGTGAGGTAGAGGCTTGGCAAAAAGCCTTTGACGATGAGGGGTTAGATAGAAATATCGAATATCCTCACGTAACGTTAAAATTTCGCCCAACTGAGGACGAAGTTGCAATGTTACAACGTCATGTTGGAAGCAATGTGAATTTCGTTGTTGATGCTTATGGCAACAATAATGAAAACGCAGGCTTTAGAATCTGTGAATGGTTCGAAGCTTGTGAAGATGTAGCTGATATGCTGGAAGCTATTAAACTTCCTCACATCACCACATCAGTATCCTTGACAGGCCGTCCTGTTAACACTCCAAAAGTGTTCGAAAAAGGATACGGAGCAGGGACATTCCCAATCAAACCTTTTGTTATTAAAGGTAAAATCGGTATGTTCTGCTCGGATGGAGCAGTTCACTACTCTATCTAAACGGACCGATTTGATTCGGTCTTTTTTTTCGCTGGTTCAATGTAAATGTCAGTATACGTCGTTTCTTTTTAAAAGATTTTTCGTTTAAGGGGAGCTGAAAGGAGAAAAATTATATGAAAAGCTATAAAGACAAAAAATATGAGCCACCAAAGATGGCTTGTAAATATCGTATTCAATTTCTAGAATACAGAATCAACCCAGATGGTATAATCGAGGATGAATATGAAACTCATTTGCCTCATGAAAAAGACATTATAAAAGATTTCAAAAAAAACTGGCTCACACACCAGCAGTATCTTGTCATGAAAGAGATGAGCGATAATGTGTCATTACGTATTGATCATATGGATGCTGAGGTTGCAAAAGATTCAAATCAGCACCTATACATTGATATCTCGTTCTGGGTTCACGGTCATTATCTGTTAACAGATTCTTTGACTGGTGAAATCTATGACGGAATGGATGAATGGGTTCGTAAGGATTGTAAAAATCTTGAACATATCCATAACATTACAGATGAATATCAGGCAAAAATTGTCAAAGCTTAGAAAAGAAGACTGTTGTGGCAGTCTTTTTTTTTGCGACGTTTTGCTTGTTTGGAATCTTTTCCTGATTTTTATATAATAATTGTATGATATATGGTTCATTATATATATATGGAGGTATTTTGTGAAAAGACAAAGAAGACTCAACAAACATTTCCTAACAGGTCTTGTATGTATCCTTGGTTTTATTCTGTTTACTACTGGATTGTATCTGTGCTTTTCTGAAGCAAATGCTCAAAATCAGGAAAAAGAACAAGTCAATACGGTTGAATTATACTCTCAGAATACTCAGACAACTTCTGTTCAGGATTCTGAATTAACTGACTATTATTCATTACAGAATGGAGTTAACGGCGTAAGTGTGACATCTTCATGGCAATATCTTGACAAAGCATCTGGAGGATTTATTGATTTGCCTTTTTTTGGCAAAAAACTCAATATAAACGATACACTTCAGTTAACAGTGTCGTACAGCCATGTTTCTAAAAACGAAATCATTTCTCATAATAATACAGCTCGGTATCAAATGCCTGAAGAATTAATCTTTATTGATGGAGACTGGCATCCATTCTATACGCAGGACGTAGCCAGAGCAAAAGCTGGAAATATCTGTGTAAAAAACGGATATGTATACATTCGTTATGAGCAGGATTGGCTTGACAGTATTCAAGATGATGATATTTATGGAGCTTTCATGGCACAAGGTACAATTGATATCTCAAAACTTGATGAAAATGGGATTATTCGTGTGCATCTTGGTGATGAAGAAAAAGAACTTTATTTTGAAAAGACAGGAGAGCCAGAAAGCACACCTATTCTTTTAAGTAAATCTCTTTCTGATGAGAATAAAAACCAAGATTCTTATAACAAGCTTATCAAAATCAATGGCAAGTATTATCTTGATTATATTTTGACGGTGACTGTTCAGGGTGATGATTCGAAATCATATAGCAATGTTCAGGTGTCTGATTCGTTTACAGATTCGAAATATGTTGAGAAATACTGTGGTGTGACTGGAGATGAAATGAAGGTATCTACCAACTCTGAGAACACCTCTCTTTATGGAGATATTGGCACGGTTTTCTTAGGAAAAATCGGGGCAGATTCAGATAATTCGAAGTATATACCAGCAGGAAGCGAAGATTCTTCGATTTTTGTCTGGAATCTTGGAACAGTACAAGGTGGTCATAAATACAGTCTACATTATAGAGTTGAAATCAAGTCTGAATATGCTGGACAGATTGCAAATTCTAACAATGCATCTCAGAAAGTAATTGAAAACAATGCAGATGCTTGGTATCGAAAATATGCTATGCAAGGAAACCAGAAAGCTATATTCACTCCAAAAGGGGAAATTAAAACCGCAAAAAAAGTTTTGGATGTTCAGGGAAATGAAATTAGTAATTCTTCCGACCCCATCCAGACAGATGAAAAAGGAAACAAATATATCCAGTATGAAGTTTTAATGTCTGCACCTGAAGATAATTCATGGTCATTTGATAATGTATATTTCTATGATTCTTTATTTGGTGACAATGACGACATCAGAAGCTGTTTGACTTTTGATAAGGATTCATTCTATGTAAATGATGAGGGAATCAATTCTTCTGATATAGTTTTCGACGGCAAAACTGTACGTTTCAACGTCGGAAATTTTGAAGCTGGTCAAATAAAATCTATCAAATACCGTGTAAAAGTCAGTGATAAAATCTTCACATTAAAAGACGGAGGAATGATTTCCATCGGCAATGAGGCTTCTGCTCAAAAAAAAGATGCTGATGGTGGATTCTCAACTTTTTCAAATACGAGAGTAAGCAGAAATATTTCTGGAAAAAAATGGGCTAGAAAACTGACAAATGGAATTCAGACGACGAATAGTCAGACCATCAACATGAACGGAAATGATATTACGATTCCTTCTGGAAGTTTCAAATATCAAGTTGTAGTTAACGAAAAAGGTGGATGGAATGTCAATGCATCTACTTTCAAAGATCATATTTCAAACGGACAGTATATGTCTTATATCGGTTTTGTTAAAATCAGTGCATATGATGTATCTGATATTGCCGTAGATTCAAGTTCTGATGGTTCTGTTGTTCAGTCTATCGAATCAGCGAAAGAGCCTGAATCTGTTGCATGGCTGGATGTAGATGGAAAATCTAAGTTTGAAACAAGTCCGAATGAAATATTTGCTTCTAACAAGGATTATGACAAACATAAAAGCTATGCTTATATTCTGACTTACTATACTAAAACAGCGTCTTCTTTAACGCAGGTCCGTGTTCGAAACTCGTTTGCACTTTCAGGTACCGTTGGTATTGGTGACGTTTCTTACAATATCGTGTTCTCAAACTTTAGTGTAGATGTCAGTATCGCAAGTTCATCAAGTTACAGTGCTTCCAAAAAAGGCTGGTACTATGATAAGGGGAAAGGAAGTCTTTACTGGATTATTCAATTCAAGCCTGAAGAATATCCAATGAATCTTCCTAGCGGATTCCAAATTAAAGATACGCCTTTGCTAGATAGTTCTAACCGACATATGACGCATGTAAACGGTAATTGCAAAGTAAGTATTCTTAAAGGGGGTACAGACCCTGCTGAATATGATTCTTATGAGAAATTATCTGAAAGCGATAAGTATGAGAATATATCTTTTGATAAAAAAATTCAGACAAACAGTCAATACGGCAAATGGAGCGAAATGCTGATTACATTAAAAGAAAACGTGTCATTGCATGATGGCGAAAAAATGTATGCTGTCATTGAAACAAAGCCAAGTCACAATACTGGTTCGATTCCTTATGACAGAAGCACCATCAATTATCGAAACAATGCTTCCTTTAGTGCGGATGGAAATGCTTGGTCAAGCGCTGTTTCTGCAAACTACATGATTGGCAAATGCGAAAACATTTTAAAAGAGCTTGAAATGTCATTTGAAAAATCCGATTCAGGATACACAATGACTTATCAAAAAGACAGTTCTTACAATCAATACAAGATTCTTCAAAACAAAACCACTAAAAACGGCTTTTATTATGCCTGGGGTCTCGTTGTGAACTACGAAGGGAATCTGAGTGGAGATGCTGTTATTGAAGATGAAATTCCAGATGGTTTAGAAGTTGCTTACGTTCAGTTCTATTGGAATGGAATCGGATATAGGCAAAGGCCGACAACCGAAGCTTATACAGGCAGTGGTTGGAAAAAAGTTGCAGGTGATGATCGGTATGGTTCTACTGTTTCCTACTCTGTTAAAGATAACAAGATAAGATGGAAAGTCAGTGGTCTTGAAAGAAGTCAAGGAAGTGGTGCTACAGATAGAACTGCTCTTCAGTTTCATGTTGTATGCCGTGTCAGTGATAAACAGGCTTTAATGAATGGTAAAGTTACTCAGTTCACAAACAGAGCTTCTATCTATCAAAATGGAATATCTAAAGGTATTGGTACAAACACAGTATTTTATACTGATAAATCCGTTTCAAAAACGATAGACTCGGAAAATCTAACAGGAGAATTCGTAAATTTTTCTGTAGACTTAAACCGATTGAGTGAAGATTTAGACAAAAACAGTAGTATGCTGACACTTGTTGATGAGTTAAGCCGTCCATTATATTTCGATACAGATTCCATAAAGCTATACGAATCAGATGGCTCGACAGAATATACAGGAAAATGGAATCTTGCATTTGATTATTCTCAGTCTGATAAGCAAATTATGCGTATTACAGTTCCCGATGGAAAACATCTTGTTTTAAAATACAGAACAAGAATCAATGCAAAACAAGGTTATATCCAAATCAATAACGTTGCTCACTGGGAAGGATATAAAACACCTGACGGTGCTGATATTAAAAATAAACAGTTCACATATTCTGTAAGTGCTATGGCTGGTTCTTCTATTGTTCCTAAGATTCAAATCAAGAAAATAGATGCTTCAGACAGTTCCAAACTGCAGGGAGCTGAATTTGAAATCGTAGCTAAAAAGGCATACGGAAAATCAGAATTTACGTCTTTGGAATCTCATCTAAAAGGAACTACGGACAAAAATGGAAATCTTGTATTTGGGGCAGGTTCTCAAAAGCTAGAAACCAATACCATATACAAAATTCAGGAAACAAAAGCACCGCAAGGCTACCTAATTGATTCAAAGCCTTATTATTGCGTAGTGATTGGAAAATTATCCGATGATTCCCTTCCTGATTTTGAAGGAACAATCACAGGTGATAGTGGAAAATCTTATTCTTTATATTCTTCATATTCAGATACAGTCATTCTGAACATTTCGAACCAAAAGCCTTCTTTAAAATTCTCAAAGCGATTCTCAGAATCATTTACATCAATTTTAAAGCCAGAGCAGCAAAATGACGGAAGTCTTGCTTTAGTCGAAGACGGTGAAAAAGTTTCTCATTTTGATGGAGTATATTCTTTTGCATTAAACAACGGTAAAAAAGATGTACAATGGATTCGTATGACAATTCAAGACGGCATCGTATCATATTACAGAAAAGCATCAGAAAATAACGTGTTTGTTCCCGTTCATGATATGGAGTTTGTTAATCTTTCTGCTGACAAGACATATACAATCTGGGAACTAGATGAAAACGGTAATCATGTTATTGAAAACCAATTATTTTCTTTGCAGAATCACAGCATGATTGCATCTTATAAGAATTGTTCAAATATTTCTTTAAAGAATCAAGACAATACAGAGCATATTATTACAAATGCCAAGAATATTGTACTGCCTGATACAGGAAGTTCTTGGCAAATTCCTGTAATATGTCTAGGTATTATCTTGGTTTTGATTGGAATCAACCGAAAGAGCAGAAGTTAATCTTTTGCTCTTTTTTTTGTGACGTATGATTAGTGTGAAATAATAGGTGATATATTGTATAATGTAGGTATCAATAACGGGAGAGATTATATGTATAACAATTCTAGCAAGGTTTATATTTTTTTGGATATAAACGGTGTCTTAAACACGAAATCAACGTTTCAAAGACAGATAGCCGATAAAGTTCCAGAAAATTCTTTATATTACGATATCGAACCGTCCTGTGTTCTTGCTTTCAGAGAGTTCATTCAGACTCTTATTGAACATAATTATGTTCCTGAAATCGTCTTATCATCTTCATGGAAAGAAAAAGAACAGGGATTGTTCAGAATTAATTGTGTATTTCAAATTTGTCATTTTCCTCTTATTAATGAGGTAACACCGTCTTTAAAAAACGCAAATCGAGTTGGCGAAATTCGCAAATGGATGAAAGATCATAATGTATCAAAAGAACAGGTCATTGTATTCGATGATGAATCGAATTTGGATGGAATTCAGGACAGGCTTGTAAGTACTTCGGATTTGTCTGGATTTCAACAGAAACATGTAGAGATGGCTTCTAAGCTTTTGTTTGGGTGAAAGGAGAAAACTATGAAAAAACAAATCACAACTATTTTGTCAACAAGTTTGATGTTGACAACTGTATTCAGCACACCTGTATTTGCTGCTGAATCATCTACAAACGCAACCGATGAATTGTGGGTAGCTCCCACTGTTGTATATGGAGGAGCTCTTTCTGAATCCGAAAGAAATCAGGTTGCAACAAAACTTGGTGCTGACCGAGGTAAAGTAACAGAACTTGAAACAGAAGGTACGGATGTAGACAAATATCTTGGCACAAACGGAGTTTCAACAAGTTCATTGATTTCCTGCGTCGAAGTCACGAAAGAACGAAAGGGACATGGTGTTCAAGTCAATATCGTAGAGCCAAAGAATATTACCCGTGTCACAGACACACAATATGCAAATGCAGCAATTACAGCTGGTGTATCTGATGTTCAAATCGACGTCATTGCTCTAACGCCTGCTACCGGCGAATCTGCTCTAACTGGCGTATACAAAGCTTTAGAAGGCAATGGTGTCAAGGTTGATACAGAGCGTTCTCAAGTGGCTCAGGACGAATTGGAGACAACGAATGACATTGCTCAGAAGTATTCTAATCAGGACGATTTCAATACGCACAATTTAGATCAGGCTCTGATTGATATCAAAACAAACCTAGCTGATTTAAAACACGATCAAGGTTCTAAGGCAACTGCGCAGCAAGTCCAAGAAATCGTCGAAGCATCACTGGAAAAATATGGATTAAACAATATTCTTTCTCAAGATGATATTAATCGTCTTATCGACTTTGCTAGCAAATATCAGAATTCATCTGCGATTGATTCAAGAGAAGTTATAGAGCAGTTGAAACAGTTGTCAAACGGAATCAAGGATTTTGTAGACACTGGAAAAGTTCAAGGTTGGCTCGATAAATTTGTCGAATGGTTTAAAGGGTTGTTTGGATGGTTTTCAGATTCTTTGCACCAGCAGGGGTAAGAACTATGTTAAGTGGATTTGACCAACGTAGGCTTTTTGATATTTGTCAAGCTGTAAAACAGTTATCAGAAGGTGGGAATCTGATATCTGTCTTTGGTGAAAGGCTTGTAGATTATACAAAACGAAGTGAGCCATATGTATATTGGCATTACTATGTCATCAGAAACGGAAATGGGCAGAAGGAAATTTTTCAACTGTCTAATTATGATATCGCTCGGCTAAAAAGTGAATCTCTGTTATTTGGAAACTCCTATTCAGGCATTCATCAGTATGTTATTTTCGATTTTGACATGGATAAAGTCAATGAATACATGAGCCGTTATCATTAGACTTTGTTTACAGAATTAAGGAGGGGTATTTATATGATTCAAACATGTCTTAGTATTTTAACTGGAGCTTTGGCTGGCGTTGCTGTATATAAGATTCAAAAGTGCAAGGATAAAAAATCTCAAACTACTCAGAATCCACTTCCCTCTTTTCTGGATGAACAATCTTTTTCAAAACCGTATTCTGCTGAAGATGTGGCAAATTTTATCATTGATTATGTAAATGTAGAATTAGGTTCCGCTATCAACAATTGGCTGCTGAACTGTATCTTGTATTATGTGCAAGGAATCTTCTTGGCAAGTGGTTCTGAATGTTTCAAGGAGGATATCTGGACATATACCATCTGCCCTGTCGTTCCATGTGTATATGAATCGTATGTTTATAACGGATCTGTTGGGATTGTTTCATTTGAAAGACGTAAGTTCCCTATTTCAAAAGCAGACGGGGAACGTATTGAGGATATTGTTAAGAGAATGTACCGAATTAACGTCTTGAATCTGTCTGACAAGATTCAAAGTCAGGCTGTTTTCGAAAAACATTATGACGCAGAAAAAGTTGATGACAACAATCCTTTTTATGAAGTGATTCCAAAGGATGAGTTAAAAGCGTATTTTGCTCAGTTTGTGATTGGAACACCCAAAAACAACGAGAATAATGTTTCTGATAAGGATTGCTACGAGGTGTATGAGATTTGTGATTACATTTTGGAGTATGTTTCGAAAAAGCATGGAACTATTAACGTTTTCAAATTGAACAATCTTTTATACATTATGCAGGCTTCGTATCTGCACTATTACAACAAACCTCTGTTTAATGAAGATTTTGAGGCGTGGATGAGCGGTCCAATCCTTCCATCTGTCTGGAAAAAATACAAGAAATTTGGAGGATGCAGTATCATATCAGGAGACTTTCAATACAACATTAAAGATGAAGTTATGGCGTTTTTAAATGACATTATTGAAATGTTTTGGGGATGTGACGAATCTAGTCTAAGTGATATGCTTATTTCTCAAAAAGCCTACAAAGATGCTTTTGAGCTTCGAATTCCGAATTGTGATATTATGCCAGTTATCGAAAAAAATGCTATTAAGATTTTGTAGAAATTATGATAAAATAAATATAGCTTCCAATAAAAATCGCTTGCTCAGTCCTTTGTGGATAAGCGATTAATAAGTGAAGAGCTTCGCAAGTCATAGAGTGCGCTAATCCCTCGCCATAATTGGGATTTTTTTTGTGACGTTGTCATTTGTTGTATATTGAAGTGTGTTATGCTATACTATATTTGTATATATTGGAGGTGTTTTTTATGAAATATTATGCGGTAAGAAAAGGATTCAAAACAGGCATTTTCACTACATGGGACGAATGTCAATCGTATGTTCATGGATTTTCAAATGCTGAATTTAAGTCTTTTCATTCAGAATCAAAAGCCAGAGAATATCTAAACAATGATGTCGCTTCATATCATGAAAAATCTTCTAAAAAAGGCTCAACAACAGCCTTAAAAAACATCGCCTATGTCGATGGATCATTTGATGAATATTCTAAAACGTATGGTTTTGGCGGGTTTATCATCTATGAAGAAAACGGTAAGAAATGTGTAAGAGTTGTTCAAGGAGCTGGCAATAACCCAGATATGTCTAAGATGAGAAATGTTGCTGGAGAAATTTCAGGAGCAATGAGAATCGTTGAAGAAGCGATTTATTTAGGTTTGGAAGAAATTACTCTTTATTATGATTATGCTGGAATCGAAAACTGGGTAACAGGCATCTGGTCTTGCAATAAATATGAAACTTACGAATATTCTAGATTTATGTATGAATCTTCAAAACAAATTCGTATTCATTTCCATAAAGTAGAAGGTCATTCAGGCGATACTGGAAACGATATTGTGGACACAATTGCCAAGGAACAGTCTGGAGTAATCAATGATATACATACAGACGAATTCTGGGAAGATTATATTGCTGATAAATTTGAATTAAATGCGTGATATGGTCTATTCAATGTATAAATAATTATGGTTCAATGTATGTTGTAAGCGGAAGGAGCGATGTTAGTGAAAAAGATTCTAAAAAAACCAATTCAAATCATTCCTGTTGGTATCATGGCTTTAGCTTGTGCTACCACAGGATTAATACCAAGTTATGTAAATTATGCAAATGCAGATGAAATTCCAACTACTGTTGGCTATGAAATCGAGAAAATCTCCAAAGATGGAACTAATCAGTTAAAAGATAAACAGTATCCAGATTTTTCAAATGCAGATGCATATATCAATTCTCATTATGGGCAGAAACAATTATTCGGACAATGCACATGGTTTGCATCTGGACGATTTACAGAGATATATGGCTATCAGCCTGATTTCACTGGTGACGGATATATGTGTGTGGATCAACTTCTTGCAAAACACAGTGATAAATTCTATCGTTCTAATACACCTGTTGTAGGTGCTATTGGTTCAAGTGATTTTTGGCACAATCACGTATGGATTGTTGTCGGTGTAGATGAGGACGGCAGCGGTCTTACAATTCAGGAAGGTAATATTGACCAGATTACTAATGACTGGACAACAGGATGCTCAGACTGGCGTGAAAAGCATTATACCTTCGAAGAACTTCATGCAAATTTCGGAGATTACGAGTTTGCAAATCCGAATGAAACTCCTGTAGAGGCTTTTGACAGAACTTTAAAAGAACAGGAAGAAGAATCTAAGAAAACTTCTGTAAAAACAGCTGTAGATGCTTTGACAGGTGATGTGAATTCTGTTAAGAAATTAGCTGGAAATACAAGTACGGATACAACTACAGAAATTGATACAAAGAAGGCAGAAGTTAATTTAGGAGTAGCTTCTTTGATTATGAAACAGAATCCTGTAGATGACGCTAAAGATATCAAAGATATCGACACAACTTCAAATGAACATTCAGCACAGGATATTTCAAACAATCTAATTAAAGCAATGCAGAACGGCAAAAAGCATTCAAAATAGTAACATGAGTCATTCTTAAAGAATGGCTTTTTTTGTTCTTACGCCTTCTTAAAATGGTTAACTGTAATTAGATAAGGAGGATTTTTATGCGAATCAAGAAAAAATACGTGGAAGATTATTCTTCTTTCAATCTTGTATGTCCTTCCCTATTACATACAAAGAAAAAACTGAAAGAATGTAATAACACACTTCTAAAGCATTCAAAGAAATATTTAGCCGTTACAGCTTCTCTAATGATGACCGTGTCTTCACTTGGAGCTATGCCTGTATTTGCGGCAGATGATTATGGAGACGATGCCAGTGAAGGTGCTACAGCTTCTGTGGAAGCTACAACAGCTGGCGATACAAGTCTTGTAAGCGAAAAGCCTGAAGCTGTACAATGTACTTCTGATCAGCTTTCATATACAGACGAATCAGCGTTGACTGAAGGACAAGGAACTCTAATTTGTTCTCAGTCGAACGGAGTTTATGCGTTGGTTTCTGGAAATGAGAATCCAACAAGTTATCACTGGGTTGCTTGGTATAAAAACAAGTCAGATGATGAGCCGGATGTTGCGGAATCGGATGGAAACTATAAAGGTTTTGCTCAAAGCAAAGTCGACGCATGGTCTCAATATTCTGATGAAATCAAGGAATTAAACGGAGATTCATTCCCAGAAAGTCGTGATTATACATATCCAACTGATACTGAAAAAGGTCAAATCGACTTCTGGGCAGATACTTCTGGGTATTATACCGTTTTAGGAGATCCTAAATATGATAATCTAGAGGTTACAGCTTACGAAAATGTTTCTTATGCTAAAGAGGAAGTAACTGTAAATGACACGATTCTTTCAAAAGCTGGTTCTGATTCGCCTTTTACTACGGATAGTAATGGGAATTTGATGGTGGACGGAAATAGTCCTGCTGTTGATAAGGATTTGACAAGTATGGATTGCGAAACTTTTGCACAAATGGCAGGAGTAAACATGACATTAAAAGAAGCTGCTAATGTTTGTAAGCAGATTGAAAAACCAGGAAAGAGTAAAGATGGAAAAAAAAGCGAAGAAAAAGGCAAAAAGAAGCTTTCAAAAGCTTGGGGAACTTATCAAGAATGTAAAGGAAAAGATGCAGATTGCCAAGTAATGAAGAGACGACACAAAGTAACAGGAGATGACGGTGTTGAACGTCGTATTACTCAGGCTCATGATACTAATGGTATGACATCTTTTGTTATTGAAAAGAAAGACGAAAAAGGAAACTGGGTAAAAGACGCAAAAGCAATGTACCATGCTGCTCAATTATCTGTAGGGCCCGCCTCAACTTCTAGTTATGATAAAAGTAAAGGGAGAATCATATTTAGTGAAAGAACTCGAGATTATAAAGCTGGTGATAAAACAGGTGCTTCAGTAAGTATTTTTACTGGGACATATGGAGCAGGAGCATCAGAAAGAAGCGATATTCTTTGGAATTATGGTAAAAAGAAAGCAGAAGTATACCTCTCACCAGATAGTCGTCATTCAAAAGAATCATGTGAAAAAGCGGGCATGAAATATGATAAACAGCAAAAAACGTGTGTTTATACAAAAAGTTTTAAATACGAATATGATACAGTTGATAAATATAATTCTGAACACTCCACTCCTGGCGGAACCACTAACAAGAGAAGTCTTGCAATAAACGAAAAATCTAAATTACGCAATGAAATTTTAGATTTTATTAAAACTAGTAGCTCCGAAAGTACAAAAGGAGTCAATGAAATTATTGGAGAACCTGTTTCTGACACAACTCAAGAATATACAACGGATTCTGCCGGAAATAATGTATTAAGAGAAACAACGACAACTATTTCTTATTACAACACAGATGTAACGATTGCTAAAGCTACTGTAGAAGGTTCGGTATATGCTACAGAATTGGCGCAAATGCCTTTACTTTCATTAGAAAAGGGTTCTGGTTCTGATTTTACAATGTCAATCGCTCAGAATGAAGATTCTTTCTGGAAAAATACAAAGCCTTTATATTGGGGCAATGATGGTAAGGTTACTATAAAAAACGATTCATCAACTTCATGGCATTTTGCAGCATTGCAAGATAGTGCTGATGATTTTGAAGAAAACTTTGTAAGTCTATATGCACAACTTCCTCATACAGACAAAGTGCTTCCATTTGCTCACCCTTATAATAATGTACAATACATTGATAAGCTGACAAATCAAGATTATCCTGATGGAATCGAAGAAACGTGCTTTACAATCAGTACAGAAAACGGAAAAACTCGTCAAGTTTGTGCAAAACCACAGACTCCATTAATGAAAGTTCATCTGGATGTAGATGGAGATACGCCACAAGTAGATGTAGATGATGAAGTAGAAAAGAAAGTTACATTGAGTAAAGATAAAGATGGCAAAGATTCGTCAAAAGATAATGATTCTTCAACATCTAATAATGATTCTAATTCATCAGGTAGCAACAATAAAACAGATACATCTCTTCCAAAAGTTGACGATTGTGCTCAGACTCCTTGGAATCATGGCGTTTGTGATGATTAACTGACAAGCATTAGCCACCAAATAGGTGATGTCATTAAGTTAAACAAATGAAAAAAGAGCATTTTATCACTTTTTAAAATGCTCTTTTTATTTATATAGTTTTTTCAAATTTAACACGTTTTTTAACAGCTCTGAGTTTTTGATTGATTTCTGCTACTGATTTCTTATCACTTTTACAGGCACGATATTCTTTTATTAATGCCTGATATTCCCGGTCATGCTGCAGGATATGTAAACGACGCAAAGCTTCCTTTTTGCAGGTGTTACGGATTGCAACTGCCACATTCATTTTTGTGTCTAAGACATGTTTAGTGCCCAGGTTTTTTAAATTTGTCCCTGGTTTATGTTCTTTTAACAAATTTCCACTATAACTAACCTCTAATTCCAAAATAAATGATGGCATAGCTGCTCCTTTCTATTGATGTTGTTTCTGAGCTTCAATGTATTGTTTTATCGTATCTTCATTTACATGACCAACCGTACACATAAAATAACTTCTCGTCCATAAATTCGGAAGCCTTGTTTTTAAGGAAGGAAATTCGCTTCGCAGTACTCTGGCAGAGCGTCCTTTCATGGATTTTACAACGGCGTGAAGACTTAGTCTTGGATCAAAATCCAAAAACAAATGGATATGATCCGGCATAATTTCCATTGCTTTAATAGTAACTTCCATTTCGTTAGCGACTTCTGTTAGAATTTCCTTTAACCTGGTTTCAATTTCTCCGACTAAAATAGGACGTCTGTATTTTGGACACCAAATCACATGACATTGGTTTTTATAGACCAATCCTTTTTTATAGGTGTAATCACTACTCATATACAAAACCTCCTTGTATAATTATGATACCATAAATTAGATATAAACGCAATAATCTAATCAGAATCTTTCATATTTTAAAAAACAAGCAAAAAGAAAACGCCATTCCCCCAAGTGACTAAAGTCATTGGCTCCCTGGCTAATTAATTGTGGTTTCCACAACTGCCGGAATCAAAAACGCTCTTCCTTATCTTAACGAAGAGGACGTGGATTCTCTGGCAGTCGACAATGCAGTAAGGAACTACCGTACCGCTTGGAAGAATCAAAAAGAACGACATACAGGAGCTCCTACTTTTAAGAAGAAATCATACGAGCAGTCATATCAGACAAATGCCCATTACTATAAAAATAGTCTTGGTCATGAAGTGTCAAATGTCCGATTTGAGGATACCAGTCACGTAATACTGCCAAAACTTGGCAGAGTACGTATCGGTGGTTCTCCAAAGCTTATCAGATCTCTTATAAATCGTGATGCAGATACAAGAATCGGTACAATCACGATTTCCCGTGATTCTGCAGGGGAATATTGGGCTTCTTTTCAGATTGCTTCAGAAAAACCGTTCCGCAATGAACTTAAAAAGACGGGCTCTAAGGTCGGCATTGATCTGAACTTGCTCGAACTCACTAATGACTCCAACGGAGATTCTGCAGCAAACATGCGATACTACAAGAACAGTGCGGACAAACTTACAAAAGCACAGCATAAGCTTTCTAGAATGCAGGAACATGCCAAAAAAGATGGGCGCCCTTTACGTGCTTCAAGGAATTATCAGAAGCAACGGCTTAAAGTAGCCAAAATTCATCGAACAGTATCTCGTCAGAGGGAAGATTACCTTCATAATCTTTCTAAGCAGAAAGTTGAGAGTCAAGACTTTATTGCTGCTGAAGACCTAAAGGTAAGAAATCTTCTGAAAAATCACTGTCTGGCAGGAGCTATTACAGATGCAGGCTGGAGGAAGTTTCTAACCATGCTTCAGTATAAAGCGGAGCTTTACGGAAAAACCGTTATTCTAGTTCCTCCAAGAAATACAACACAAACTTGTAGCGTTTGTGGTTACACACTAAAAGAGGATGAGAAACTAACACTTTCAGACAGAGAATGGATTTGTCCATCCTGCGGTACTCATCACAATCGTGACACGAATGCTGCAAAAAACATACTTGAACGAGGGTTACAGATTGCATCGCAGTCTTAATCATATAGTAACCGATGGAATACATCTCCTGGTACGGCAACTCACCAGGATAACCGTCCGGTCATTGGCGGACCTCCACCTGTTATTCTACGGAAGACAGGCGAGTCTGCTGTATCCGGATAAGCTTGCCCTGTGTTTTGTGGGATAATCACCTGTCTTCACACGGCAAGCTCCTGACTTTAGTCAGGAGTAGTTGACTTTGTTCATACAATCATATACCCTAATTTCTTTCATGATAGATTACCAAATTCATTTGAGCAAAATCACGAATATATGAGTGCTATATCTGCTTCGATTTATTTAAAATGTTGAATAAATGCTTTTCACGTTTTGTTTATCCTGTGTATTCATGTTCGTTCTAATAACTCTAATAATGAAAAAACTATCTAGATGTACAAATCTAAACAGTCTAACCATTTTTAACTAAATGACATTGTCAGATTGACGACTTTTATTTCGACGGATTTGTGTATTTGTTAAACTATTAGTTTAATGATATCATGTAGTTAAAGATAGAGGCGAAAAAGAAGGTGTACTCATGAACAAGAAAATTAAACTAATTTTAGAAACAGTCGTAATATGTATAATTTTGTTTAGTGTTTTTTATACTGGTTTTATGGCTTATTCCAAACGTTTAACATATGATAAAATGAAAACTGATAACAGTTCTTATATTTCCATTGAGACTATAGACGATCAAGAGATTCATATTGATGGATTCCCTGTCATTTATATTGAAGGAAATAATGAAATATATAAAGATCATTGGGAAGCGTTCTCTTCCGAGTTACAGGAACGTTGTAATATTCCTTGGCTAACTAAAAACGTTTCTTCTATCCATTATTGTTCAGAAGATGTTTTTTACAATGTTTTAGGAGAAAAGCAAAATCTTAGCACAGACTCTATAGCAGGATTTACTGAATATAGTAATAATTCTGTATATATCAAAGGAACAGACAGTGCCGGATATGATGAAATAATCCTTCATGAATTCGGTCATGCTTATGATAATGCTTATAATATCACCACTGGTAATTACGACATTTCTGTATTAACATCTAACCAGAAAAAGATTTGTAAACATTCAGATAAAATGTCGGATATAGGGTTTGAATATTGTTCATCAGATATCCAAGAAACTTTTGCATCTGTTATTCAATTCTATATAACTGCCCGTAATACCGATTTTGTTCCCGAAGAAGTGTTCAACTGGATTGATACATTGCCTAGATAGCATTCAAAACAACAAACAAAAAAGTGTCTCAAAAGTAGGCACTTTTTTTATGCATATATCATCGAATCAATAACGTCACAAACTCCCTATCATGTCCATACGGTCTAATCTGGATGCCTGTTGTTTTGATATGTACACCATCTTCCATAGAGTATTCCTGTCCGTAACAGATAAATGTCAAAAAATTCTCAACTAAAACCAAATCAATTCCATTTTTCGTATCCGCATACTGAACCATGTCTAAACAATTGTAGAGACTACATTGTTTAATGACTGGTTCTTTTTCTTTGTTTGCTTCGTCAAAATTCTTGAAAATAGCAGCACACTCAAAGTCTTGATAATATCTCAAACGATTAAGGATTTTATCAATTTCATGATTATGAATGACTTGTTCTGTGTCGTTACAGTCGATAATAGACTTTTTATTTAATAGTTTCATATAACAAACATATCACAAACTCAAAATAATTTAAACCATACCCTTAAAATTTCTCGTTAATCTCTTCCTGGTTCACTGTATATGGATAAATCAGGGAGGTTTTTTATGAGTAATGATCAATTATCTTTGTTCGATATAAATAAAAAAGACGTAAAAATCACAAAGCCAATTCGGCTTATTGAACTGTTCGCAGGATATGGTTCTCAAGCTATGGCAATGAAAAGATTGGGAATAAACTTTGAATCATACAGAATGATTGAATTCGATAAATACGCTGTTAAAAGCTATAATGCTGTACACAATACAGATTATGATACGACGGATATTCGAGATATTCATGGAAGTGATTTAAGGATTGTTGATACGGATTTATATGAGTATTTTATGACATATTCGTTTCCATGCACAGACATTTCACTTGCTGGAAAACAGCTTGGAATGAGTAAGGATTCGAACACAAGAAGTAGTCTTTTATGGGAAGTGGAAAGAATTTTAACAGAGTTAAAAGAATCTGATTCGCCTCTTCCTCAGATTTTATTTATGGAAAATGTTCCAGCCGTACATAACAAAAAGAATCTGCCAGACTTTCAAAAGTGGATTCAATTTCTGGAACAGCTTGGATATCACAGCTTCTACCATGATTTGAACGCAAAGGATTATGGCGTTCCTCAAAGTCGTAACCGTTGTTTCATGTTTTCTTTTTTGGATGATGTGAAGTATGAATTTCCTGCTCCGTTTTTTTTGGAAAATCCTTTGTCTGCTCTTTTAGAAAAAGAAGTGGATGAAAAATACTATATCAAAACAGAAAAGGCAGAAAAGCTCATTAAAGATTTGATTGCTAAGAATATTCTTTCAGATTCTCATAATATTATTCATTCTTCTAACGAATATGATTCACCTAACAAAGAAGCAAAGAAAACGCCTGTTATTGATTCTAAAATTAAGCAGGTAGGAAACCTTGTAGAGCGTGAAAACTATGCGAATCCGCAAGTTGGCAGAGTATACTCATCTGATGGAATCTCGCCGACTTTGAGTACTATGCAAGGTGGTGACAGACAGCCAAAAGTAATTGTAAAATCAAACATTTGTATTGATGACACTCAAGGATTTGAAGCAGAGCCTCGAATTTATGACAGCGTAGTGCCTTCTTTAAGAAGTCAAAGGAGTGGCTTAAAGACGATTGTTGCTACGCATAGAGAATATGTAGAAGCAGAAGCCGAAATGGCGGAACAGCAACTAGAACATCAGACAGATGGAGCAAACAACACTTTGACAGCTGTTCAAAAGGATAGTCTGGTTCTCGAAAATACAGTCATCAATGACAGAGGTTTTAAAGATAAAGAACCTCAAATCAGTCAGGGGTATGCTCCTATATTACGAGCTGAATCTCATGGAAATCTTCCAAAGATTGTAGAAATAGTCGGTCAGATTTCAAATGAAGGCAGTCAATGCGGAACTGTGTTCAGTGACCAAGGACTCGCTCCTACGATTGTAGCAGGCTCTCATGGATACGCAAATCAACACATTTATACAGCGTATCGAATCCGAAAATTAACCCCTCTAGAATGTTTCAGACTTATGGGCGTAAGCGATGATGACGCATTAAAAATGATGGCAATCAACTCTAATACTCAATGCTACAAGCAGGCTGGAAATTCTATCGTAGTTGATGTCATGGCGGAAATGTTTAAAAAGTTAAATATTCACAACAATTAGCAAGCCGAAAAGCTTGCTTTTCTTTTTGGTTCACTGTTTATGCAAAAAGGAGTGATAACTTGAAAAAAGATGTTGTAGAATTATTTTGTGGAGTCGGAGGTTTTCGAGTAGGCCTTAACGAAATTAATTCATTTGATAATAATGGAAAAGCTATTGAACATGGTAACTGGAATTTTGTATGGGCAAATCAATACGAGCCAAGTACTAAAAAGCAGGATGCATTTGATTGCTATACAATAAGATTTGGAGAAAATTCGTGTTCAAATGAAGATATTACAAAGGTTGATAAAAGCTTAATTCCTGACCATACGTTACTTACAGGCGGGTTTCCCTGTCTAACTGGTGATGCCTTAATTTGGACCAAAAAAGGAGAAAAAGAGCTTATCAAAGTAAAGGTTGGTGACTTTGTTTTATCTCATGACGGACGATATCATCGAGTCTTGAATTTTTTTGAGCAAGGCGTAAAGATGACCTACAAGATTCGAGTTAAAGGATATCGACCTGTTATTGCAACAGCTAATCATAAATTCTTAGTACGTGAAAAGTACGTTACTAAAGATGCTAAATGCGTTTCAACTCATTTTTCAGAACCAAAATGGATGCAGGTTGATGAAATGAAGGGAAAGAATGTTTATTTTGCGGGTATGTTCCCTCATTTGATTGGAACAGAATACTTTTCAAGATCATTTGACTGGAAGCCTTTAGAAAGCATTACAGAGTATAAAGAATTGCCTGTATACGATATCGAAGTGCAGGATACACATTCGTTTGTTGTAAATGGAAGATATATTTCTCATAACTGTCAGGATTATTCCGTAGCACATTCTCTTTCCAAGTCAAAAGGAATTGAAGGAAAAAAAGGTGTTTTATTCTGGCAGATTGCGGATATTTTAAAAGAGAAACAGCCACCATTTGGCTTGTTTGAAAATGTAGATCGTCTTTTAAAATCGCCAGCGAAACAGCGTGGCAGAGATTTTGGAATTATGCTAAGAACGTTTTATGACCTTGGATACAACGCTGAATGGTATGTCGTTAACGCAGCAGATTACGGAGCTCCTCAAAGAAGACGACGTGTTTTTATATTCATTTGGAAGAAAGATACTAAATACAATCAGCAATTCATTCTGAACAAGACTAAAGATTCTGGACTTTTAAAAGAAGCTTTCCCGTTCTTTGCTGAAGATGTTGATTTTGAAAAAATCGACCTGACAGCATTCGAAGATGCTGTAGACGTATCTGACAATGGTCAATTCAACTTCCAGTCATACGGTCTTATGATTAACGGTAAAGTAACAACCTACACTCCTGTTCCATTAAAAGAACCTGAAAAAACACTCGGCGATATCCAAGAAAAAGGCAAAGATTTAAGCAAATATATTCTGGATGAAAAACGTCTTGAACAATTTAAATACCTTCGTGGAAACAAGAAAATTCCAAGAAAGAAACCTGATGGAACTGAATATTTTTATACAGAAGGAGCTATGTCTCCGTATGATTCTTTAAATCTTCCATCAAGAACAATGCTTACAAGTGAAGGTTCTACTTCAAGATGTACTCATATTCTGCCTGATGATAAAACAGGTGAACTGCGAATTTTAACGCCAATTGAGGCAGAACGTCTTCAAGGTTTTCCTGATAACTGGACAGATACTGGAATGACTGAAAGAAAAAGGTATTTTATAATGGGAAATGCGCTTGTGACAAGTATGATTACTAGAATTGGAAAAGTATTAGATAAAGTAATTAGTGAAGAAGATGCAAAATAACCATCTTCTTTTTGTTTTGGTTAACTGTATAGTAGATAACCTGTACAAGGAGGTGTTTATTTTGAAAACGATACACATTGCAAATGAGTATTATGTTTGTATTACAACCACAAATTTTATCGCAGCTAAACTATCAACAACTTCTAAAAATCTTCTATTCAAAAAGCCAACTTATCATGCAACGTTTGAATCAGCTTTAGAAAACATTTTAAAACGTATGGAAAAAGACGCCTTAACAAATCCTGAAAATGATGTAAACGAGCTGTGTGATGCTATTGAACAAATCAAAAAAATAAGACAAGAATCTTCTTTATTGATTCAAAATGCTACAGACACTCATAACTCATTACATATTTCAGAAGCTCAGATTGAGGACAATGGTGATGAAAACGATGACGATGAAATCAAAGGACAAATCGAAACAGATTCTCAGGAAGGTGTTGAATAATGTCAAATAAAGTTCAAGTCTTATTATCTAAATACAATCAGAACAAAGTTCAAGCAAAAACTCTTGAAGACGCATTGAACAAAAATCGGAATGAGGTTTTAGAAATTCTTGGAATCAACCCAAAACATATTCTTTCTGACAAGGAATATGAAGAATATAAACAAATTAAAAATTGTATAGATAACATCTGTGCAATTCGAAACAAGACGTTTCGTGCAGTACCTGAACTGTACGATAAGCCTGATACAAGTGCTAGAGATGTATTCGAAGAAGGAATTAATGATGGTCTTGTTTTCCTAAAAGATGAAGAAGAAACGGAGGGAAAATAATAATGCATGCTTTAAAAAAACTCTTAACATGTCTATTAATCGTTCCTGTCCTGATGCTTTCAGGATGTGCAAAGGAAGGTGTATTGGACAATTTAAAAGTCAGCGAACCTAAAACATTAGTTTATACTGTTTCAGGTGAACAGACGGATTCCTATACTATGATGATGAATGTAAACCGATTCTTAGGAAAACATTCTTATCAATTTGAAATGAAAGGTGACTCTACAAAGCCTGAAAAAATGATTTGGACATGGACATTGGATGGAAATATCATTCGTAAAGCACTTGAAATTCATCAGCCTGATACAGTAACAGAAGAAGCTATTCAGGAATGTTTTGATGATTATTATGCAGAAATGTGTCAAATGTACGCTCTATATTCATTTGGTGACACAGCTCAAAGCTCAAAGACTCCAGATTGGCTGACTGTAACAAAGACCAAGACAAAAGATAAAAACATTGCCTATTTAATGGTTCAAGTTGACTTTGATAAGCTGGACACATCTAAGAAAAACATTCAATATTCACAGGTTTCTGACTTTGTATGGCCACGTTTATATGACAAGAAGTCAAAGAATTACAAGATTACAAAACAGACATTAAATAAAGCAGTTAACACTGTAGAAAGTGGAGCTTATTTAGAAACAGCAATGCCTGTTCTTCAGACTGATTTCGAAGTATCAAAAGATTATGTAAAAGACTCGAAACTTCCTAGCAAGACGATTGACAGTCACGTTAATCCGAAAGTTAAAAAGTCTAAGAAAGGAAATAAGTAATGATCACTCCTATCCCTTATTATGATTTGATTTGTTTCGAAATGTATGGAAAGAAATCGGATGCCTTTAATGGTATTGTAACGATTGAACAGGTTGCAAGTACGTGGAAACTTTCTTATCAGGAATGTCTTGATAAGATTAAAACAGAGAACAAGCTCTATAATGGGAATTATTTAAAGCTTATTAAAGGTTATGCAAAACCAACGCAAAGAAATCCAAAACAAGACGTAGAAGAAGTAACTGGTTTGAAAAAGATTCCAATGGTTGCTTCACAATCCGTTAAAGTAAGTGCTAAAAATGTTCGGAGAATCAATGGAAAATTCGTTATTATAGATTAAAATGCAGGTGCAAAAGTCGCATCTGCTTTTCTTTTGGTTCAATGTGAGTACATATTTGAAGGGAGATTTATATGTTTATTTTGATTTTATTGATTTTAATTATTATTGGCTTAACTAGCAATTTGGTGATTTTGCTATAATTCTGCGTTTTATCACTTATGCGAACAACCATTCATTCTTCAAATCCTTTAAGCGAGTGATCTTATAGATGTTTTTCAATCTAAGTAGTACGTACTGTAGCTTTTCTGTATTATCCATTCCCTGGGTTTCTCTTTGCATGACAAAAAGAGCGTTGTAACGATTTATATATTTTGATGCTACCCCTTTATATTTTTGCAGTCTTTCTTCAATCAATTTGTGGAAACTGTTCACTGTATTTAAATGATTGAATTTATCATATGACTCATGACTGATTAACACTTTCTTAGTACAATTCTTACTTTCTAAAAGTTCGTTGTAACTGTTAGAACCATCTAGCATTACAAAAGATTTTGATTCAAGACATTCACCAAATCTTAATAGATCTATTGAGGATGGCTTGCCATAATTTAATGTTCTAGCAATTGTATGACCGAATCTCTGAATTGCAGTGATGATACACACCTGCTGATTAGATAATCCTCTTTTTGTAGCAGGTGTTCCACGATGTTTAGGTTCTACTCCATCAATCTTAGTCCCTTTATGATTGTATGGAGTATACTTTTCATCCATTTCAACTTCATTTCCCACTGTGTATGGGACGTTCCTCAGTTCCTAGACTAACCAATAATTTATGACGCATATTAAAAACATTGCGTTCGTTTACATTGATTTTAGCAGCCGTTTCTTTAAGAGATACACCATTTAATGTATCCAGAATAAGTTCATTCCATTTGGATTGGTCTTGGTGAGAATAAAAAGTAAGCTGACCGCGGTCTACAACAAAACGTTTTCCGCATGATTTACAACGAAGCATTTGTTTACCAGAGTTGGCAAAACCACTCTTAATTAAATGAGGATGATAACATCCGCATTTAGGACAGTATTCAAAATGATACGTATTCATTTTATTGTTTGTATCTAAATAATCAGTGATTTCACGATCAATCTTTTCAATTTGAAAAGCTTGTAAAGCAGCAATAGTATCTTGGTTTAAATATTTTGAAGTTCTTGTCATAAGTGTAGTCTCTCTTTCGTTTACACCTATACAATAATTCTTAAATAGACATCATTAATGTCGAATATATTAACATGTCACCAATGTATCTGTTAAGCCTTATTATTTTTCTTGTTCGGAACATTGTCATTGTCCCTCAAGGATATGCGATTGTTACAGAATTTTTAGGCAGCTACAGAGCAACTTAGCAGCCTGGGCTTCATATGAAAATTCCATTTTTCGAAAGAATTGGACACTCTTGGAAGTTCCCTTAGTTACGATTCGCCTCCAATTCAGGCGATTACTCAAGACGATGTTATGCTAATGGTCGATTCTGTAGTATTTTACAAGATCAGAGAAAATGGAGAAAATGCGAAGAAATTCACATACAGCGTTACAAATTCAGACGAAGCAATTCAATTGTTAGCAGCTACAAATCTTCGCAATGTCATCGGTGAAATGGCTTTAGATGAGGTTCTTTCATCAAAAGATAGAATCAATTCTTATATGCAAATTTCGTTAGACAAAGCGACAGCTCACTAGCACCCACAGGGTTCCCTGTGGGGTTGCAGTACCTTATATTGCAACCCAGAGTGAGTAGCCTAAGTGCT
>OLFZ01000799.1_pt1 | contig 31791 bp, 37 predicted proteins | sample 1604861 | NCBI WGS metagenome assembly OLFZ01 (sample SAMEA3888895, study PRJEB22519) | human gut metagenome | biome: human gut; feature: human-associated habitat; material: faeces | place: Denmark | collected 2011 | reverse complement strand
AGTTTATAAGTCTCTAAAGATGTTCCCGCAATTCAAGAGAATTCTTATTTATATTTCTATAAATAAGGGCCTAATTGACCATTTGAATATCAGTAAACTGAACATTCAAATCACGGATAGTTTGAATTGAATTTCTAATAGCATCAGTTATTAAATTTATTGGCTGATATGCCGCCATATATCGCGACACATTACCAACTGCATCTTTCCATCCTGTAGAAAGCCCATTAAACAAAGTGTTATTTGTAGAATTTGTTGCATCTGTCTTTTGTTTAATAAGAGATAATTCTTTTCTATAGTTTTCTGTTTGAATTCCTATCGCTTTTTCGTTTTGTGTTCCACGATAAGAATTTTCTATTTCTCTTATTTTTCTATTGACAGCATCGAGTTCTCTACTTAATGTGCTAACATATTGTTGTCGTGCTTGAGTGTTGTTTTCACTGGCCTTCGCCATTTTAGAAAGTTCAGATGCAAATGATTTTTCTAATGATATTCCTTTACGAATTAAACTATTTAATTCTTTTTGATCGTTAGAAAGTATTTTTTTATCTGTTTGACTTTCTATTTTTGATGTTTGCCGACTTGATTGAGCGAAAATATTCCCAAAATCATGCCCACTACTTGACATATTAGATTTCAATTCGGCAATTTCTTTATTCAATAAATCAATATGTTTTGTATATTGATCTATTAGTTGTGTATCGCGATCCGTAATAATGCTTTTGTTTTGTAGTGTGCGGATCAATCCTTTTTCTTCGGCTAACTGCTTGTTTAATTTAACATAAGCGGATGCCATTGTATTAACATTTGAAACCTCTTTTACAGTATTGAGGTTCATCTGTCCGGTCTTATCTCTTACGAATTGAAATTGTTTTAGTTTGCCTGTAGCCGTATCAATCGCAACGGTTAATTTTTTTAATGCTTTTCCTTCCTCATCAAATTGTGAGTCAACGACTTTCACACTATTCATCATCTTATTAAGAGACGCTTCATCTAATTCAATATCTATATATTGAGATTTTAAATTGTCTTTTAATATTCGTTGGATTTTATTGATTTGTGCGGAAATTAAAGCATCGTCTGTTTCTATTCCAAGTAAAAGAGATAATTCACCATTTCCCATTCCCATATGTGAATCTCCCTTCTATTATTTTATTCCATTTATAGATTTAAATTTATTCCATTCTACATCAACAATACTGTCAATATATTGTTGAGTTTTTTCAATGTATCTAATTCCAGAATAACTATAAGCGGGAGAATTGTTTCCGTATTCAATAAATGAACTCATTTGTCCCGCAACAGAAGAATTGTCAAATGAAGCATGCTGACCGAATTTTCCACTACTGGGGACTCTTGGAGTAGCAGAAATTTTTCTTCCATCTGCCCCCACCTTCCACTGATTTCCAACTTTTCTTACAACAATCGAATTTAAAAATTCATAAGTTCTTTCATAAGAATCTTCACCATCAGCGCCAGAAGCAAGAACATTATTGGTATAAACTTCTTCCTCAATATATTGTTGCATATAATCTTTTGCAATTTCACTTAAATATTGCCCAAACTTATCTGCAATAACATTGATGATTGATCTTAATTCTGAAAGATTCTTTATTGTTTTTGATATATTTACTTTTGGTGGATAAGTATTTTTTGATGGCATAATATACTTACTCTTCTAATTTTTCTTTCAAATCATGATTTGAAGCAACAATATTTTCAATTAAATTCTTATCATAGACAATATCTTTTATTTGTTTTGTTGCAGGATCATTGAATTCTATAATTTCTTTTATTAATTGGAGATCTTCATTTTTTAAACCTTTTAATATGTTGTTTAAAGAATTTATATTATCGTCTAAAACTTCTTTGTTAAAATTATTAAATGCAGAAGACATCTTTAATAATTCAAAATAAAGGGCGTTTTGTGCCATGTTACAAAATCTATCATAATCATCTTTACATTGTTTTAAAATTTGTACATAAAATCCTGATTTTAAGAACAAATCATAATTATTTTCTGTCATGTCTTCCGAAAATATTTCTATATTTGTATATAACAATAATAATTGAAGAACAGACAATATTTCAAAACTTTTCGCAAATTGTCCATTTGAAGACCCATCAGAATTACACATAATGATCATTAAATCTATAAAAGCTTCTTTTGTCCCGATAGGTAAATAAGGTTGCACTTCAATATTATCATTAAAATATTTTATAAATTCTTTTTCGGTCATTTTCCCCTTAGATATATCATGACATACATCTAATATATCTAAAAATGAGATCCTATCCATCATAATAATTAAATCCCCTTTACTCAACTTATTCCTTTTGTTCCAGATATTCTTTTAATTTATCCAAATCTTTCCATTCTCGTTCATCATCTGACACATCATTATAAATTTTATACATATCTGATGATTGCCATCCCATAATAGAGACAATTAAATCAGAAGATAATCCTAATCTTGTCAGATGAGAAACTAAATAATGTCTTAAACTATGTGGATATAAAGAAACTTTTTCTTTATTTTTATTCGAAGGTTCTTCGTTACTTAAATATTTCTCCCAATGAGCAATCCATCTTCTTGCAGTCGCCGCTGTAGCAGGTGTTCCTTCCCGTGTAATAAATAAATATCTATGATCGCTAAGATTATTTTGTTTTAAAATTTTCTTTCTTTCTATCATCCACTCTTGATAAGTGGGAAGAAAAATATCTTTGATAATATATTTATACATCCGGGTTCCTGATCTTCCTCGTCCCTTTGTTCTTATTGGTTTTTTTGTTTTTAAGAAAATACCATCAAATCCAGTATTTTCTTCATCTATTAAATCAGTTGTAAAGCGAAATAATTCACTGATTCTCGCTCCAGAACTAATTGCTAAAGCAAACAAACAAGCCCATTGTTTATTAGTCTGTTTTAAATGTTCTAACAAATTATTAATTTGTGTCTCGGATAAAACAGTTTTTTCTCGCACTATAGTATTCGGTATTTTATCTACTTTTGGCATTAAACTTTTAAAATCTGGATATTCATCGTCTAATATATTTTCTATATATTTACTCAATGAACTTAAAGCAGAGTGCATCCTTCTATAACGAGCACTGCCCCATTGTAAATCTGATACTGCAAAACTAAAAAAATCTATTAAATCAGATTTCTTTATATCTACAAAAAATTTATTATCATTATAAACTACATTCCAACAAAAGAATATATTATAATCTGATTGATAATTTACTACAGATGTTTTTGCACTCTTAGTATCAAAACTTCTTAAAAATTTATTAATAAGCTCTTTGTTTTTAGGATTTATGGCTAATAAATTCTCATCTGTAGTAATTATTTTTCGGAATGTTTCTCTTGCCATATTTAATTAAAATCCTATTATTTTATCTTGTAAATCGTAATATCTACATCATAGATGCATATATAGAAATAAAAATCTATTTACTTAAATTTTCTTCATACTTTTTTTGTCTGTCACATCCATACATAGTATATAATGGAGAACTTACAATTTTATTTCTGTCTTTGCAAAATCTGATATATGGACAAATATTATCGTCAATATCACATTTTGCTTGTTTTCTTTGATTCTTTGAAATATCTATTAAATAAGGACATTGTTTATCAGACATTAACACACTTCCTTAATTTAAAACGGGATAATAAATAATATTATCCCGTTTAAATATATTAAGCAGTTACAGTCACTGCGCAAGTAGCAACAAGGCTTGTTTTGCCTGCTCTTTCAATTGTTGCTGTAATCGTTGTTGTACCTGGCGCTACAGCAGTAATAACACCTGTATGCTCTTCTACAGTAGCAGTTCCTTTTGTTTCAGAAGCAAATGTTACATCCTGATAATCAGGACGGAATGGACTACCATTCTTAGGAACAACTAACAAATTCATTGTTGCAGTCTTTGTACCGCTAACTTTTAAATCAAGATCAGAATTTGTGCAAACTAATGCGTTTGCATTGTCGTACTTACCTGCGCCATAAATTGTTTCCTTGATAGTTGCATAAACAGCCGCAGTATTACATCCAGAGTTCGCTGTAGTAAACGCCAATGCTCTACCTGTAAGTTGAGACTGAGAAATACCGGAACTTGTCATCTGCATACCGATACCTGAAGGGTTCAGTTGCAGAGATGGAATTTCAATTTCCACTTCTCCAATAACAGAGCTGGAAGAATCCGCTTCACCTGTTTCAGAAGAACCCAGTTGAGCCTTGAGTACAAGTCTACCAACAGAAGGAACCATGTTTGCGTCAACAACAATAGATGTAGTTGATGCAGACAGCATGTTATAAATAACACATACGGTATCACCTTCTTTACCAGACGCATATGTAAATTCATTTCCAGTAAATTCAATGGATTCTGCTTCGTCATTTACCAGAACTGTACCCTTAACTGTATCAGCAGTTACATACTTGGAGTTAATCGGTGTTCCTCCAGTGACAGTTCCCTTACCACCCTCAGTAAGAATAACCTCTTCCTGATTTTGGATAACGTCTCCCGTAATCAAATATGCACCAACAGAAGGAGCAAGCATTGCCATATTAAACTGCTGTTCTGTCAATGTAACATTTAATTCGGAAGAGTGATAATAAACGAACTGTAAAGGATTACCTTTACCTGCTCTTGCGTCTTCATTAGAAATCGTGGCTTCAATACTTGTATCCACCAGTGTCTTAGATTGAAAAATTAAATCATTGCTGTTGCTCTTATAAAAATAAGCATCAGCAACTGAAAATAAAAATTTTTTCATCTTTTCCCTTCCTATTAATTGAAACTTTCACATTGTTATTTAATGTCAAAGTCATTATTTGCCATATTAATTTTATTTTTAACAGCATCATACGATGTAACATTTGAAGAAACATTTTCAGAAATATCTGCAAGCCAGTGCGGATAATGTTTCTCCATTTTTACAAATCCAGATAATGATGCTTGTGTATATATTTTATAATGAATAATATGATCTACTCGTTTAATGTATTTCTTAAATTTCCGAATAGACATATTAAATATTTTTTCTTCTTCCATATTTGTTTCTATTGAAAGAGAAATAATTTTATCTTCTAAACTTCCGTCTTTGTCGGGATTGTCTTTCGATTTTAGTCTTTCTGTTTCTTGTAAATTTTTTCGAACTTGAGGATCTAAATCATATATACTTAAATCTATTCCGTTTTGTTCACATATTATTCTTTTGATTACATCAAAATCATTTCCATCAATAGAAATATCATTTATTTTTAAAAGATAATGTCCCTTTTCATTTGTATACAAATTTATTTCGTCACTGTTGTCTTCATTAAAAAAATCTTTTCTTAGAGCCAAAGAAAGTAATTGTACTAACATCCCTATGATAAATGTATAATTACCCTTACCTTTTTCTTTTTCCTCATAAAAAAATATATAGTCCAAATATGGCATTTGTAATATAGAAAAATTTGTATTTACATCGGGATCATTATATTGATCTAACAATAAAACAGGAATACTAAACTCAAATTCAATATTGTTTCTAACAAGAATTGGATAAAAACAAAGTCCTTTATATTCCACAGGATTATCAAATAATAGATCTTTTTCGTTAATATGAATTTTTTCAGACATTCACGTAACATCCCATAATTAATTTCATTCCAAAATAGTTTCTATTATTATAGACTCCCATGGTTGCTTTTGTCATATAGTTTCCTGACATATCAAAAAACATTTTGCCCGTCGAACCTATTTTCGCTCCGTTAAATGTTTCTAATATCTGTTGTGTTAATAATTCTAATCTATTTTCACTATTAACACTAACTTCGTTATCCTCATCTCCTAAATTACTGATAATAGGGATACTTTTATTGTGACAGACAATTTCAAACGTATACAATGCCACAGTAATATCTTTATTATTAGGCAATAAAGATGATAAATAAATACGTAACATTGTCGATTGTTTTGTATCAGCATCATCAATCCATGGTTGACGAAAGACTGCTTTATCATTCATTTCATCTAACACTAATTCATTATCACGATAATGCCATCCTTTATAAATTAAATCTCTTTTTTCTTGAGTTGTAAGATTTTCTTTATTTAAAGCATCAGGATCTTGATATTTTAAAAGTTTCCATATTATTTCATTATCATTGACTAATTTTTCAACAATATTGTTTGAGATATATCTTAATGCTTTATGCTTATTGTTATCATTAATGAGAGAACTTAACATTTAAATGCTACCTCCCAACATGAATTCAATAACTTTATTGTCTCCTGTTATATTATCTATACAATCTATTTTTAATTTTTCTTTTGTATATTTTTTATAATTTGTAATTCTGAATGAATTATCATTTATTACTTCAAATAAATATCTGGTATCAGGAATATCATTAAGAATTACATTAAATGTAAATGGATTTCCTGACGGAACACTACCTACATATGACTCACATGTATAAGTCACAGTTGTTCCTTCATAAATATTTGTATCCGATGGTGTAATACCTATGAAATTTCTATTTGGATGAATATCAGGAATAATATTACTACTTCCAGTTGTATTATCTGCGAAATCATCTCCCACTTGATCTGTATCTAATGACAAATCTATAGTAATAAGTGGTGATCCATCAGGATCAAAAGTATAATCACTTAGATAATTCATTACAGTTTTTACTTTAAAAACTTGAGAATATCCTAAAATATATCTGTCATTTATAGCAATATTTTTAGTATATTCATTTAATTGAAGCCAAACTTTCACGGCAGACTGAGCAATGTTTACAGAATTATTATAGTAAATATGTCCATACTTGAGTCCCGGATCTATAGCGCAAGGTTCTCTATGAATATTTCCAAATTTATCTTGCATTGTTAAAAAACTATTACATCTTCTAATAACACAATTATTTGTTGGACTTCCGTATCCTTCTGTATTCACCGTAATCCATGTTTGATTAAAATACTGGTATCTTCTTCCCATTTTAGGCACATATCCAACATCAAATATACATGCTTTCCAATCGTCGCTTAATTTAATACCTGTTCCGGGATTGAGAACATAAGTAGTTCGTACTTTCAGAGGTTGATATTTTTCACTTCCAAATTCTGTTTCTTCAAGAATGTCATACCAGTTATAAGCATCTCTAAATTGTTTTCCGTAAAAAGTTTCCCAGTCTTTTCGCCATTGTATATGTGGTTCTTTCCTTATTGGTAAACTTGCGTTTAAAAAATCAAATGACATAGGCACCTATCCTCCTATTCTTTTGATTTCATATATTTTAATTTATCGCAAATATCTATTAAATTGAAAACATTTTGCTTTAAAATATCATGATCATTTACTGTGATTGACTTCAATCCTTCAATAATATTATACATTTCAACAAATTCGACAACATCTGGATAATTGTTGACACATCCCATTATCTCTATTTTCAATTTACTTAAATTCTTTAAATAATTTAAGTACGCTTCTTCCTGATTATATACTACTGTTTTTGAGATATGGCTTTTTCCTTCAAAGGCAGGAAGACAAATATAGATTTTTCCGATTAATTTATTTAAGTATTGTTCATTTAATTCCATTAATCTTCCCTCTAAATTTATTTAATAGTTTAATAAAGCCAGTTAGGATTTTTCAGCCAATCAGAATTTCTATATCCATAATCAGTTATATCTTGAGCAACTTCTTCTCTTATAATGTTATAATAATTTTGTTTTGCAGAAAGATTCTGTGCTTCGGAATGAGTTTTAAAATCTCTGTCGTTAAGTTTACTTTGAAACTGAACAACATCTTGAACTTGCTTTTTGACTGTTTTATTACTTTACATATGCGTTAAATATATAAAGAAATTATCCATGATATAGATTTATTAAATAACAATAAATCTTTTTTGGACTTATCGAGTACAACAAATACTCTCTGCCAGTACCTTATGAATACCAGCATTTTTGATATTAATTGCCGCATTAATATCTCGATCCATTTTATTTCCACAACTACAGCTCATCATCCTATCAGCTAATCTCATATTGTGTATCTGTCCGCAGGCAGAACATGTACGACTTGTATTCCGAGGATTCACTTTGATAAAGTAACTACCAAACTTTTGACATTTCCATTCCAATTGTTCTTCAAATAAGTATTTTGGGGCAAGAATACTCATTCTACGAATAAATTTCTTTTTCTTGTTTTTCTTATCTTTTGATATATCTTGAAATGAAATGTCTTCAATAACAATATGATACTGTCGTGCTAATTTCGTAGTCTCTTGATGAATAAAATTTCTTTTTAACCCATTCATCCGTTTATATGCTTTATCAAACTTTTTCTTTAATTTTTTGTAGTTGTTTGAATTTTTTACTTTCTTATCCAAATAATGAGATAATTTTCTAATGCGATAATATTCTCTTACAACTTCTTTTGGATAATTTACAAATGTTGATTCCGAAGTTGTCATAAAATTCTTGATTCCCCAATCCAGCCCTAAGAATTCCTTGTTATTGTCAATCTCTACATCTGGAACATCATAACATCCTGAGATATACCATTTCCCTTTTTGGTAATGAAAACGTACATCTTTTAAGTATGTTAAATGTTCTTTCGTAGCATATTTTTTGTTTATAGGAATCTTTTTCGATATTGTTTTATATTGCTTTACAAAATTTCTATTAATAGGCATAGGTATATGGCAATTTGAAATTTTATATAAAACATCAACAATATAGAATGATTGTTTATTAGGATCATATTTATGAAACTTTGGTGGCTTACTGGATATCTTTTGATAGAATTTTCTTACACCAGAAACATAATCTTCAATTGCGCCACGAATACATCTTGTAGGCATTTCGGTTTTGCAATTATATGTGGATTCATATTCTGATAAAAGATCTTTATCCTTATATCCAATAATATTACGCTTTCCAACATTTGGTAAATTATCTTTGAATTTTGCAACAAGAAAATTCTTCGTATTGTGATAATCTTTACAATAAGACAATAATAATTCTTCTTGTTCCTTATCTGGATAAATTCGTATTTTAATCCCTTTTCGCATATATTAACCTCCTTTCAATAATATATTATAACACATATTATTTGGAATGTCAATATATTTGATTAAAATAATTTTAAATCATGAATAATTTTTTCTCTGTATTTCTACAAAGCATAGACTATATCTTCTACCACTTATAGGTGGTAATCTCCTACTGTACTGCACTTGCAGTCTCTTAGTCGTTGAACCTCTTCCTGTTCAGAAGTTGGATGCGGATTTTCTAATATTTGCAATTTTTATAACATTCATAGTTTATTTCTCTTTCAAAATTATCTATTGTAGTTTGCAAATCTCTAAAGATGTTCCCGCAATTCAAGAGAATTCTTATTTATATTACTATAAATAAGGGCCTAATCGACCAATACTTAGCCATTAACTTAGCTAAAATACTTTTTTCAATATCGTCCAATTCAATCAAAAACTCATTTGCAGAATCATCTCGTTTTGACAAATCTTTTTTACATTGTGGAAAGTCAGAAATTGCCAGACTTAAAAATCCTCTCAAATAAGTAGAAAAATCTTCTTCTGATGATTGATATAATTCTATTAATTCATAATCATCTATCATCATTGTAAAAAGATCGTATATATCAGTATATTGAGTATTTACTGGCATAAACTATCCTTCCTTATGCTTCGGATTCTGCTACCTTTTTTTCGAAATTTAATCTATCATCTACTCTTGTCATAATAGGAGATCCAGTAATTTCTTCAATTAAATTGATCTTAACGGTACTAATCTCCAAACCTTGAACAAGGGCATTTACTACACACGTTGCGAAAGTTTCCTTTTGATAATCAGAAATTTCTTCAAATGTCGATCTAATTTCTTCAATTGGCTTCGCCAATAAAGCTTCCATTCCTGTTTTATCCAACATGTGTTCATACGCATCTGCTAATCCTGTTAATGCAACTGCTTCACGGTCGAAAATATAAAATCCTCCCTCAGAAGCAAGCTTAAAGTGATTATTGATAATTGCGATTAAATCTCCATAAAGTACATTTTTGACCTCGCCGTATTTTTGAATTTTAATAATTTTCTGTTTTATTACTTTACATATTCGTGAGATATATAAAGAAATTATCTATTCCATAAACCAATTATATAAATAAATAATTTTTTCTCTGTATTTCTACAAAGCATAGACTATATCTTTTACCGTTCTCATACGGCAATCTCCCACTGTACTGCACTTGCAGTCTCTTAGTCGTTGAACCTCTTCCTATTCAGAAGTTGGATGCGGATTTTCTAATACTTGCAATTTTTAGAACATTCATAGTGTATCTATATTTCAAAATTATCTATTGTAGTTTGCAAATCTCTAAAGAAGTTCCCGCAATTCAAGAGAATTCTTATTTATATTACTATAAATAAGGGCCTGATTGACCATTTCCGGCATTTAAATTCAATAAATTATGTGTTAAAGACATAATTTTTATATACTTGTCTGGGCGTATCGTTCCGAAATTATCACTTCTATTATTCGATGTAGCAGTCGTAGATTCTATTTGATTTCTTAACAGTAATTTGATAGATTCTATTTCACTTGAAAATTTCTTTTCTTGATTTTCTAATTGTTCCTTTAATTTTCTATTTTCTTCTAAAATATCATCATAGGTATTTCCCACTGTCTCAGGAACAATTTCTTTATCATCTGTTGTTAATTCAATTGCTTCTGTATCAATTTTATCACTTGCTGTTTTACGTCCAGATGTCATTGACTTTGCCATGTTTTCTGCCACTCAAAATGTGTTGAAATATACTTAAACACATCGAGAAATTGAAGTCCTTGCGGATACTTCTTACTGCTTCAATGTGTATGCTTTGGCGATTATAAACAATACGCTACTCACAAGTTCTTGTACACTCCACAGTCGTAAATTCCTGCGATAGCCCGCAGTACATACTTATGTTTGCTTTCATTATGCAATTTCGTAAGTTAAAGCATCTCTTAGATTAAGAGCGGCGTTCAAATCCCTATCCTCGACATAGCCACAATCACAACGGTATATTCTATCTGAAAGCTTCAAATCTTTCTTGATAGCACCACAACAGTGACATATTTTGGATGATGGATACCATCTGTCTACGACTCTTAATTCAATACCATTTTCATTACACTTAGCTTTAAGCTTAGTTCTAAATTCGTAGAACTTTTGTGATGCAACGGCTTTTGATAGATGCCTATTCTTCATCATTCCTGATACATTCAAGTTTTCAATAGTTATATAAGATGGCTTGGCTTTCACTATCTCGGCTATTGATTTATTAATATAGTCAGTACGAATATTATATATTTTATGATGAAGCCTTTGTACTTTGAGCTTTTGCTTTTGTATATTCTTTTGAGTGGACTCTCCTTTCTTTAAATTCTCATACTTGCGTGAGAGACATCTTTGTTCTCTGCGCAATTTCTCTTCCAATTTTTTTAACTCTTGCTGACTTATTGATATTCTTATAAGTTTTACCATTAGAAACAATCGCTAAGTCTTTTAAACCCATGTCAATTCCTATACCTTCATTACTATTATTAGCAATCTCAGCGTCGGGAATTTCCACAAGAACTGACACATAATATTTGCCTGCTTTGATGGATACTGTACCGCTTTTGATTGTCCATCCGTCTTTAGTGGTTGGTATATAGCCTTTTTCTTTAATGCGTACCCAACCTAAAGTAGGTATGTTTAACCTATGTCTCTCGCATCTACAATCTTTAGGATTATTCTTTACGAAATACATTTTTACATCAGATTTACCTTTCTTTTTGAAATTAGGAAAAGCACTTTGATGTTTAAAAAATCTTATAAATGCAATACATCCATTTTCAATAGACTTTTTTACAGCTTTTGAATACACTTCTTTAATCCATACTTTTTCAGGATGATTAGGAATGTATTCATTATTGAGCCATACGCTAAAACTCTTGCCAGTCATAAACTTTTCGCCTTTATCGTATAAAGCTTTGTTGTGACCAAGATAGAAGTTGTAAACATATCTACAAGTGCCGATAGTCTTGTTAATCTTGATTTTTTGCTCGGCTGTCGGATTTATTTCCGTTTTGAAACTCTTTAGCAATTTCCTCATCTCCTTCTATTTGTTTTTTATACTTACGAAAGTAGATACTCTGGCATAAGTATAATAACATCTTTCAGTTGGAGTCCAATTTGCTTTCAGAATCCTTTCTCGATCCCAACGTTGTAACGTTTTGACTAAAATGCTCAATAATTCAGCAAAAATTCTTGGTTTGTAATTAGTGATATTAGATGTGTTCATAACAATATTCTCCATGAGTATATTTTAACACATTTAATCACTATTGACAATATGATTTTGATTATTTAAAGATTTCTCCTTTTATCCAATATCATTTTATCAAAACTATCTAAAATAATAAAAGGAAACATTAAATGTTTCCTTTTATTATATATATTTAATTTTATGCAAGAACAATAGCCGCCGCAACAGAGTTCGTTGCAATACCCGTACCCCAAGACTTAAACATCGTCCATGTCTGAGTTAAGTTTGCACTTCTAAATGCATCTCTATCATTAGAGAATGTATTACCTTCAAGCGCAGTCTTAACAAGCTTCTGAGAAGATGGCGAAATAATGTAAATAATATCATCTCTCAGAGTTGTCTGGTAAGGATTCTGCCAATCTGCAACCTGAGGAAGAACAAACGTATCAAAACCGCCAATTGTTTTGACATAACCAACCTTAACATAATCACTGTCAAGTAAATATCTATAATTTGCATCATTCGGCATAATCTTAGACAGAGCTAACTGTGTACCTACAATAATAGGCTTAGCTCCCATGTTGTAGGCACCGACCATCTGCGCAAAATGAATGAGTGTATCGTAATCATACTGTTTTATTACTTTATATATTCGTTACATATATAAAGAAATTATCTATATCATAATAAATAATTTTTTCTTTACATTTCTGTAAAGCATAGACTATATCTTTTACCATTTGTACATGGTAGTCTCCCACTGGGTTATACTTATAACCTCTTAGTCGTTGAACCTATTTCTATTCGAAATTTGGATGCGGATTTTCTAATATTTGCAATTTTTAAAACATTCATAGTTTATTTCTCTTTCAAAATTATCTATTGTAGTTTGCAAATCCTTAAAGACGTTCCCGCAATTCAAGAGAATTCTCATTATCATTACTGATAATAAGGGCCTGATTGACCTGTAGCAATAAGTTGCTGATTTACTGGTGTATCTGGCAGATTTCTCATTGCTTCATCAAATGCAAAATAAATATCCTTTGTCATTTCAGTTTCAACTGAACGTACTGCTTTCATAGCCAGTTCAGCGATGCTTTCCTTGCCGCAAAGGATCTTATACAGAGATGCCTGTACGCTAATTTCTCTCAGTTCCGGCGTAATCGTTACCTGTCCTGTGAACTGCTTCTTTAATTCAGTAAGTCTTCTACCTCTGCCATGCTTAGAAACGACAAAAAGATCTCTTGGCTTGACATCAAATGCAAAATTGTCGCCGTAGCCACCCACTCTTACATCATTGTAAAGTCCAGTGGATTCAATAATAGTATCCGGAATGATAGCATCAATCATTGTTCCGATTACAGCAAACGTAGCCCAGCTAACAGAAGGGTTCGTTGCGAATGCTTCCATAGAAAGGCTATTGTCATCAAAGTTAACACCGCTAACTCTCTTAACCTCTTCCAGAAGCTTTTTATTCATAATAGCATCTTTTTCATCAAGACTCTTGCTTTCATCATATGTTACTTTTGCGTCCTGAGAAAATGCTCTGTAGTGATTAAAATAATCACGGAATTGTTCATATATTTTTACGTTATCTGCTCCCGCAAACTTAGCAACCTCAGCAGGGATTTTTAACATGAAAATGTTCCTCCTATATTATCTATATTAATTTCTCTATTATTCTAAATGTATGAATTAGTTGTTCACAACTTCAAATCTATATGCCGGAACTCTACCGATGCCGCCAATAACAGATCCATCCGTCAGTGAAATATAAGCAGGTTCAATTAACTTCATGCTAAATGCGCCCTCAGTTGGTGCATTACCCCAAGTTAAAGTGTTTGCGCCTGCTGTTGCATTGACATAGTTAGTCGTTCCTGCTTCATAAGTACCAGCCAGTACAGCACCACCTGTCAGCGTAATAATATCTCCTGGCATTGGCTTAAATCCAGAAAATACCGTTCCTGCAACATTAGTAAAATCGCGTGGATCTGGGTTCAGACCTCTATATATTTTATTTTCGCCTGCAACCGTATTATTAACTTCTGGTTCGTATGCCATCCACAGACCCGTTAAAGCTCCTGCCTGAGGTTCTGCAACGTCGAAAACTTCTGCCTTGTCTCTATCCTTAGATCTTGGGCCACAAGCAAAAATCGCACCATTTTCTACATCAGTTTTTGCTACAAAAGATCTATTTAAAGCGTCAATATTGAGTGCCTGTACAAGATCCTGTACAACAACATTCTTTACAGCCATTTTTAAAAATTCCTCCTAATTTAATTAATCCCAAAGAGAGTCTTTCTGTTCTTTCTTTTCTTCAAAGAAAGGAAGTCCCATTTTCTTACTAAATGTATCTTTTTTATCTGCTTTGTTTGTAATAACAAAAGCCTTTGCATAAACATAATTCTTCCACATTTCAATATCGGAAAGAGTATATTTGCAAGCTTCTTCCTTCCACATGTCAATTGTCTCATGAGGGATTGTGTGTCCAGAAGCACAAACTTCAGAAATTGTATCCATAACAATCGAATTTTTCTTTTCTTCCTCGATCATTTCTTTGAATTCTTGAAGTTTTTTAATGCTTTCTTTTAATTCTTTGTTTTCGTTTTCTAATTCAATATATTTTTCATCATCCATATAAACAGTGCTCTTCTTTTCTTTTTCAAAAGGAGCCTTTATATTATGAAGATCATTTGCAAGTTCTCTATGCTGTTTTGTTTCAATATCAAGTAATTCTAAGCATGCTCCCACGTCTGCATATTCATCTAAAGAATATACTTCTTTCCATACTTGACGAACGACTTTTTTCTCGTCCCAATACATAGCAATATCATCATGATCTATATCATATTCGACTACATAATGAATACCACTTTCTACATCATAGACAATTAAGAAATCATCTGCAACGTCAGCAACGTACATATTCTTTTCATAATCCTTTAACTTAACATTTGCCATGTCGCGAATTTCAGAATATGTATGTTCATATATTTCAAATTTATTAACAGACATTTCTTTTTTTTCTTTGGCTTCTTTCGCTTCTTTTTCTTCTTCGATATCAAGAGACTTCATTATTTTCTCTACTTTGGATATAACATCAGTCTCGTTCTGCTGTCTTGCCATAGCTAACGCAGTAGAAAGTCCATATCTATTGTAAACAAGCTTTTCGCCCTTCTTTTGCATAACAGGATATTTAAGAGCACCCTCTTTGCCTTCTTCCCATCCGTCTTCTAAACGCATGAAAACATCCTTGGCAATGGTTTTAAAATTTTTTGCTTTTATAACATCTTTTTTTAATTGCGCCTTATCTATACTACCCCACGGAGTAAAAGATAAAGACTCCTTACTTTTATCTACAGTAAGGTTTTCATCTTCAAAATATCTTTTAATCATCTCTTTATTTATCTCTTCTCTTATATTAAAAATCCATTCTTTACCTTCCTTACCACCACATAACATATAAGAAATATATTCTTTTGTAGGTGGTTCAGAGAAAGTACAATCAACATTATTTTTAGGTAAATATTTCGAATAATGATCTAATCTTGACTTTGTAATTTTATCATTATTGCATAAATATCTGGCAAAAGCAAGAAGCATAGAAGAACCACCATATTTATGCTTTATCTTTAAGTCAATTCCTTCTTTTGCATTTTCTTTAACTTTATGAGGAATGTCCCATTCATCTTCTGAAAATATTTCACAATATTTTTTATATATTTTATTTCCCTCTGCAATCATTTTTTCAGTAGAGAATTTAATAATTTTAATATCAGAACCCGGACAAGCCGCAGTATGAGCACTACCAAGCACAGTTACACCTAAAAATGCAAAAGATGTAATAAATGTTTCTCCATTTCTATCTTCTTTGTCTATAACAACAATTTCCATAGAAACTTCTTTATGATTATCATCTTCAAGAAAGATATTATACGCCCATTCAGCATATACTTTAGATATAATTGCATTTGCAACTAAAAATAACTTTCCATCTTTTTCCTCAAATCTAACATTGTTATTTTCTGGGAAAAAGCCGAGTATTTGTTGATCTTCTTCATGCCCTTCAAAATCATAATTTCTATATCCGGCAACAAGAAATTTATTATAAAGGGTAGGTATTGCTTGTTCTATTGATTTTTTGTCAAAAGAAACTTCATTTTCTGTTTTTCCTTCACAGCAAATATATACTTCTGCGATAGCAAGTTGATCATCAGATATTTCTTCTAATAATGAAACTTCTTGAATTGACATTTTCATTTTTGTATCGTACAACTTTTTCCTTTACCTCCCTTCTTAATTATTTTCATACATATTTTTATATTCTGGCGGTAAATTTCTAATTACTTCATCAAGTTTTTTTGTTTTAGCAAATAATAAATTACCTTCATTATCTCTTGATAAAAGTGGAATTCCATGAGTTACAATGTATTCACCTAATATTTTATTTGTTTTTATATATTTTGTCTGATCCAGACATTCATAATTTTTTACAAACATATCATTAATCCGGTATAGGAATTATTGTAAATACACGGAAATCCTTGTCGAAACTTTGTCCTCCACCAGTATTAACAAGATATTCTTCTGCTTTATCTCTCCAAATCATTACTTGTTTTGTATACAAAGCAATATCAGTATAAGCATTTTCCAGTAGAATTCTTGTCTTTACATCGTTATTTTCTTCTGCTGAACGAATTGCGTCTTTAATTGCTGGTTCTAAAACATCAAGCATAAATACTTCTAAATCATCAAAACATTCAACAAAATTGTCATACTGCTTTGTAGCTCCCTCTACAGGAAGTCTAACCGGCTTCATATTTTGAATTCTCTGTATATCATTGAAAGAATCAGCATATACAGGGAACCAATGCGCAAACGCATGATGGACAATGTCGTTCGCTTGTACCATGTTGAATACAACATCAAGATTATAAACAACATTGTCTGCTATTGCGTTTCCATTAAAACATAATTGAACGACTCTGTTAATCGCATCATTAGTTTTAGTAGAAATCAATTCCTTAATCATTATATAATACTCCAATATTGAACAATATTTCTAATGTTCTTTTACTTTTTATGGTTTAATTCTTTCTGTTATAATATCATTTACAACAGTTCCCAATTTAATATTTTGAGAAGCTCTATTCATATTATTTAAATCATGAATTTCTTTTTCAGTAAAAGGTTTTATATCTCCAATATTTTCTGCATTTTCTATATTAGCCAAAGAATTTAAAACTGTTCCAAGCCTAACCTTTTGACAAGAAACATTCATATTGTTTAAGTTTTTTATATCTTTGTCACTAAAAGAAGATATTTTTTCATCTTTTACCAACTTATCTAAACTTGTTCCCAATTTGACATTTTGACAAGAAACATTCATACGATTTAAATCATGAATTTCTTTTTCAGTAAATCCATTCATTTATTATTCCTTTGTTATAATTTCATCTTCCCTTGATCTGGCTCCACTATCTGTTAAATCCGAAGTATTCTTTTGAGGTCTACCCGTATTGTTGCCACTATTTGTATATAAATTCATTAATGGTAACAACTTTTCATCAAATTTTGTTGCTTTTGCTTGTTCCATTGATTTTATCAAATGATGAGGGAGCATATCTAAGGCATAAGATAATCTATTTGGAAGAACAATACCCTTGGATGCACAATCATTAAATGAAGCTAATCTATCTTTTCTATCATTTGTTGTATTGATTCCTCCAAGATTAATTTTAAATTTAAATTTTTTTGTTCTTTTATTAATCTGATATTCCAAAAATTCTTCAAAATATTCATACATATATGATAATGTCATAACGTCAACATCTAAAGAGAGTTGCGTTTCAAGAATATTCGGCTTATCAGAGGTATATATCAAACGCGAATTCACCTGTTTTATTACTTCATATATTCGTTACATATATAAAGAAATTATCCATGATATAGATTTATTGTTATCCAATAAATCTTTTTTGGACTTATCGAGTACAACAAATACCCTCTGCCAGTATTTTATTCATACCGGCATTTTTGATATTAATTGCCGCATTAATATCTCGATCCATTTTATTTCCACAACTACAAATCATCATCCTATCATTCAATTTCATGTCATGTATCTGTCCACAAACAGAACAAGTTTTGCTTGTATTCCGAGGATTCACTTTGATAAAGTGACTGCCAAATTTTTTGCATTTCCATTCTAATTGTTCTTCAAACATATATTTTGGAGCAAGAACACTCATTCGACGAATAAATTTTCTTTTCTTCCCCTGTTTATCTTTAGATATATCTTGAAATGAAATATCTTCAATAACAATATGATATTGTCGTGCTAATTTTGTAGTCTCTTGATGAATAAAGTTTCTTTTTAACCCATTCATCCGTTTGTACGCTTTATCAAATTTCTTCTTTAGTTTCTTGTAGTTGTTCGAATTTCTTACTTTTTTATCCAGATAATGAGATAACTTTCTAATGCGATAATATTCTCTTACAATTTCCTTTGGATAATTTATCAATGTTGATTCCGAAGTTGTCATAAAATTCTTGATTCCCCAATCAAGCCCTAAGAATTCCTTATTTTGATTTATTGTTACATCTGGAACATCATAACATCCTGAAACATACCATTTTCCTTTTTGATAATGAAAACGGATATTCTTTATATATGTTAGATTTTCTTTTGTAACATATTTTTTATCTATAGGAATCTTTCTTGATATTGTCGATTTGTATTTTTGTGCTAATTCTATGCGAATAGGCATACGAATAGAATAATCTTTAACTAAATATCTGCCATCAACAATATAGAATGATTGTTTATTAGGATCATATTTATGAAACTTCGGGGATCTACTGGATAGCTTTTGATAAAATCTTGTCACGCCTGAAACATAGTCTACAATCGCACCACGAACAGAACGCATTAATAATTCTGTTTTGCAATTATATGTAGATTCATATTCTTGAAGTAAATCTCGATCTTTATATCCAATAATGTTATTATTTCCAACATTTGGTAAATTATCTTTGAATTTTGCAACAAGAAAATTTTTCATATTGTGATAATCTTTACAATAAGATAACAATAGTTTTTCTTGTTCTTTATCTGGATAAATCCGTATTTTAATTCCTTTGAGCATATATTGACCTCCTTTCCATAGTACATTATATTATGTCCTATTTCAAATGTCAATATATAACAAAGGAAAATCATGAATAATTTTTTCTTTACATTTCTGTAAAGCATAGACTATATCTTTTACCATATCCCTATGGTAATCTCTCACTGTACTGCACTTACAGTCACTTAGTCGTTGAACCTCTTCCTGTTCAGAAGTTGGATGCGGATTTTCTAATATTTACAATTTTTGACTGTCATAGTTTATCCTTGTTTCATGATTTTCTATTGTAGTTTGTAAATCTTTAAAGATGTTCCCGCAATTCAAGAGAATTCTTATTTATATTTCTATAAATAAGGGCCTCAATTCGACCAGACATAGCCGCCGTAACTTTTGTGTAATTTTCTAAAATATTATCATTGCCCACATTAAAATCTAATGTTTTGACATCTTCAAATGGAGCCGCACCTATTTTAATTGCTTCTCCTATTCCTTGTTTAATTAAATTTAAAAAATTACCTGCTGTTTCAGCGGAAATTGCAACCATATCTTTAACTCTGCCACCCTTTGGGTCTTTAATCATAGGAATTAACCCTATCATAGCTTTGGTGGCTTCAATCATATATTTATTGGTTTGCAGATTTCTCATTAATGGTTGCAATGCAACATCTTGAAATAATGGTGCTAAGTATGGAATTCGTGCAGATATTTCAGGAGTTAATTTCCATGCAAAAAAACCATCTTCTGGTGATGTTTGAGTCCATAATACCCATGTACCATTACGATGATCTATTTCAGCACTCGGAATATAATTCCCATTATTATCATACATTACTTCGTTAAACTTTTTCTTAAACACATCTGGATACATGGAAATATCAACACCCGGTTGTAAAAACCAGTACATGTTAAAGTCAAACAATAATCCATAATCCCATCGTCCCGTTATTTTACAGTATTGTTGGGGCAATTCTTGTAAAATATATTTATTTCCATCATCTCTAAAAATAAAAAATGCGGCATCTGTACGAAGCAATTCTCTCATAACCTTAGAGAATTCTTGTTTTATATTGAATTTATCTAAAAAATCACATACTTTTTCATAATCTTTTTTATATGCAGGCTTTTCATAATCATCATATTCTGCATTGACACAAATTAAATCCATTACAGAAAATGATAATAAATTAGATAAATAATATAACATCCTTTTATATATCATGGATGTCAATTCAAAAAATTCTGAATAACCTATAAGATTTTCTTCATTATTTTTTGGATCTTTAAGTGCATCTGTTACTTTTTCTTGCGTTGCCGCCAACGGATTTAAGTTAACATCCTTCATCCGTTGATTTATCAAGTCAGGAGTAAATACGTTACTATAATTGCCGTTGTATGCTCTTCTTGCAAATTCTAAAACATCATACAGTTCTTGCTCAGACAACATTTCTTTTTCATTATCTTTCGATTCGCTCATTTTTCACCCTCCCTTCTTTATAAATCAAAACAGCAATGCATATTTTTCTAATTCAGCCAAATCATCAAGATTACTGGTTCTTTTCGGTCTAAAAATATTCTCTCTTCTTTTTTCTTGCAAAGCCCATGCTAACATTGCAAGAGTATAAAATCTATCATCTGGATCTCTATCTTTTCTATCTGGTGCTAAATCATAGCGGTGACTTCCGTTCGATCCATCAAACCGATAGATAGAATAACATTCCTTTTTCATTAAATCTATCTGTACATAAGCGTCTTTATCTTCTTGTGTAAGTGGAGTAGCAATTTTTTCTCCGTCTTTGTCTTCTAAATAAATAAAATCTTTTCCATCCCATTCAGGAGGAAACTCAATCAATCCCAAACTTAACATTTCAATTAAAGCATCAATCATTAAAACTTTCATTTTCATAGGATTGATTAATCTTAATATATTTATAGCATCAGGAAAATTATATAATTGTTCGTCTTGCTCTACTTCGTCACAGATTCCATAATGAAAATTACCTGTAGCATCATTCCAATTCTCATTAAAGTAGTCTCCGATTGTTCTACCTGCGCCACCTGCGCCACTATCCGCCATCAAAGAATGAATATTCTCATAATCTGGCACACCTTGTCCATTATACGAAACAAGCAAGTCTTGAATATACGCTACCTGATCTGGGGTTCGCATTGGCGTATGTGTTTTTTTGTTAACATCCGCAAAAGAAACACAATTAACAATTCTTAATTTTATACCAACACGTTCATCTTCGATAAATCTACCGATAGAACAAACAGAATTATCATGTGATCTTGCAGGGTCATAAGCAAGAATATATTCAGACTTATTATCAATATTATTAAATTCTGGCTTATAATATACAATATTCCTCGCCACCATCGAGCGTTTGATTGGTTGCTTTGCTCCGCCATCCTTTGTGAATTTGTTATAGTATTCCCTCGCTCCCATCTCTGGATCTCTTTTAATAGCACTGGTGATTACTTCTTGTGAAAGTAACGGTTGTACTTCCACACCTCGTACTGTTGGATGCAAAGGAAATTCGCAATTCAAATCAGCAACAAAATAATCTGGATGTCCCCAAAACATTTTTTGAGCGTATTCTTTGTATAAAGTATACAGATGCGTATCCACAGAACTCGCAGATGAAAGAATTAATCTTTGGTTTGGAATATTAATCGGTGTCAGCGAATCTTCAAGCTGTTTTATTACTTTACATATTCGTTAGATATATAAAGAAATTATCCATGATATAGATTTATTGAACAACAATAAATCTTTTTTTGGACTTATCGAGTACAACAAATACTCTCTGCCAGTATTTTATTCATACCGACATTTCTGATATTAATTGCCGCATTAATATCTCTATCCATTTTATTCCCACAACTACAAATCATAACTCGATCTTTGAGTGTCATATCATGTATCTGTCCACAAACAGAACATGTTCGACTTGTATTCCGAGGATTTATCTTGATAAAGTGACTACCAAACTTTTTGCACTTCCATTCTAATTGTTCTTCAAATATATATTTAGGAGCAAGAACGTTCATTCGACGAATGAATTTTCTTTTCTTACCTTTAGATATTTGATTCCAAGAAATATCTTCGATAACAATATGATATTGTTGTGCTAATTTCGTAGTCTCTTGATGAATAAAGTTTCTTTTTAACCCATTCATCCGTTTGTATGCTTTATCAAATTTCTTTTTTAGTTTTTTGTAGTTGTTTGAATTTCTTACTTTTTTATCCAGATAACATTGTAATTTACGAATACGATAATATTCTCTTACAATTTCTTTCGGATAATTTATCAATGTGGATTCCGAAGTTGTCATAAAATTCTTGATTCCCCAATCAAGCCCTAAGAATTCCTTATCTTTATCAATATCTACATCTGGAACATCATAACATCCTGAAATATACCATTTTCCTTTTTGATAATGAAAACGTATGTCTTTTAGATATGTTAGATTTTCTTTTGTAGCATATTTTCTATCTATAGGAATCTTTCTTGATATTGTTGATTTATATTTTGCCCTAAGATCTTTTCTTACAGGCATAGGAATCGCAAAATTTTTAATTAAATAAATAGCATCAACAATATAGAATGATTGTTTATTAGGATCATATTTATGAAACTTTGGTGGCTTACTGGATAATTTTTCATAAAATCTTTTTACTCCTGAAACGTAATCAATAATTGCACCACGAACAGAACGCATTAATAATTCTGTTTTGCAATTATATGTAGATTCATATTCTTGAAGTAAATCTCGATCTTTATATCCAATAATGTTATTATTTCCAACATTTGGTAAATTATCTTTGAATTTTGCAACAAGAAAATTTTTCATATTGTGATAATCTTTACAATAAGACAATAATAATTCTTCTTGTTCTTTATCTGGATAAATTTGTATTTTAATTCCTTTGAGCATATATTAACCTCCTTTCTATAATATATTATAACATATATTATTTGAACCGTCAATATATAACAAAGGAAAATCATGAATAATTTTTTCTTTGTATTTCTACAAAGCATAGACTATATCTTTTACCACTTATAAATGGTAGTCTCCCACTGGGTTATACTTATAACCTCTTAGTCGTTGAACCTCTTCCTGTTCAGAAGTTGGATGCGGATTTTCTAATACTTATAATTGTTGACTGTTATAGTTTATCCTTGTTTCATGATTATCTATTGTAGTTTATAAGTCTTTAAAGATGTTCCCGCAATTCAAGAGAATTCTCATTATCATTACTGATAGTGAGGGCCTGATTGACCCGTAGTTTTACCCATAGTAAAACTTGAATCTTGTGTTAAGAATGGTTCGGTTGTGGTGAACATCTCTTTCGCTCCGAACCCAAATTCATCATATACGTTTAAATTCGCACGTTTACCACGCAACAAATCATAATTTCCTGACACAGAATATGTTGAAGATCCGCTAAATGTTGTATATCTTCTAACATTGTTTTCTTTAACAAATCCATCTGATGTATTATTCTTAATCATAAGCTCGTTTATGAAAAAGTCTGTTGCATCAGATACAGCAGAAATTTGCTTTTTTGCAATTTGTTCTATTTTTTTAAATAACACAAGAGATTGATCCGTAGAACCAGCTAATAGATATGTGACAAATCCCGGATATAACACAGACTTCGCCATAATTAACGGAGCCGCAAGAAATGACTTACCTGCATTACGAGAAGCTAATACTAAAGAATATGGTTTCACCCACACATTCATATAAACATATTTTTGAAAGTCAAGAAAATAAATACCTAAAAAATGTTCGGTAAACGAAATAGGATTAGCGCGTCCTTTATTGATAATTTCACTATATTCTCGATAGCCTTCATAAAGCCGTTCTGTCATTTCTGATTCTGTTAGCTTTATAATAATTGTCATTTAAATTCCACTTCAAAACCTCTTTTTTCCATTTCTTTTAATAAAAAATGGTTTTTAAGTTTTAATTTATAATTCTCATCTTCTAATCTGGTAATATCTTTATCTAAACGATCAATATACTCTCTGGAATCTTTAATCATATCTATATATTCACTCTCTGAAAGCATTAACTGTTCCAGAATAGATTTCATATTAATTTCAGATATTTTTTGATACGCTTCGGCAGATTTTATGTCCATATAATTTGTATCAGATAGAGCTATTTTTTTACTTTTTAAATCCATAATGATACCAGACAACGTATCTGCTCCACTACGTAACCCTTCTTTGCTTGATGCAATTCCGTTTTGTCTTGCAAAACTTACAATTTGCAAATTTAAAGATTTTTTTATATCCATAAAAGACTTTAATTTTGCTGTTTGTGCTTCTATGTTCGAATTATCTTCTAACATATTGTTAATAGCATCATTTACATTATTCAACTGACAAAACATTCGGGTTACTTCGATAATTGAACTTAATTTAAAAGAATCTTTTATTGTATTTGGGTTTAAGTAATTTAAGATTGTATTATATAAATATGGTCTATCTTTTGGAGGATCGTCTTTGAATGGGTCATAGTGAATTAAACTGATTACCTCGTTCATGTTGTGAATATCTTCCTCTGAAAATTCCATATTATCTTTTTTTTCTTTTAGGTCACTTGCGGCATTCATATGATCTGACGTATCACTAAAATTTTTAGATGAATAGTGAGGTAAGGAATTCACCTTTTGCATATAATATTTCATTATATGAACAGTAGATTGTTCCCTGAATACAGCAGACTTCGCTAAAGAACTTGAATAATACACATCTAAAATTTGGCACATTTTATATATTGTGAGTTCGCTGTCTTGAATTTCTTGTGCTAATTCATCATAAACTTTTGAAACACAATTCTTACACACAAACATTCTGTTATTGTTATATGATGCCAAAATACTATTACTTTTATAAAAAGAATTTTCTACAAGTTTTTTTTTACAACAAACACAATAATTAGTTTTTTCAGCATAACTACTCATTTTGTCTCCATCTCTCTTACTTTACTCTCATTACTCCAAAAAAACTAAATTTTACTTTAGTCTAATATCATTCCAGAAGTTTCAACATGTCCATATGTCTCATTAAATCTATATAATTTTACTTCGGACTTAGAAGATTTCATAATTTTATTTGAATAAATATTTATTCCAACAAATGACGGAACTATAAATATCTTTCTATTCTTATGATTATTTATACCTTGTACAATTTCTCTTTCAGAATGAAAATGCCCCATAAACAAATAATCATATTTACAATTATGATGAAAACTAACATCTTTTAATGCATCTTCTATTTTTTTAATTTGGTGTCCATGAATCGCAACAAACTTTGAATCAAATAAATTAAAACTTACATAATCACTATCTAATCTATTATAAACATAAACTCTTTTGTTATTTCTTAAAGAATCTTTAATATAATTTATAATAATATATTCAAAGTCTTCTGTTGCTAATTCATTTGGTTTTGAATTTAAAGGTCTAATTTGACTATGGTTAGCGGAAGGTACATGATAATACTCAACTTTGCAATGCGCAGACAATCTATTTAAAAAGTCTGCTAAAATACATGAAATTTCTACTACTGCCTGTACTACTGGAATTTCATTCATCACAGCATCATTTAGATGAATCATTCCTTGTACAGAATCACCTAAATTAATTACTGTTATTTTATTTATTTTCTTTTCTTGAATAACATTTGTAAGTTTTGAAAGTAATTGTTCAAATCTCTTACGGCATTGTACTCTTGAATATGTATGATCTTTCAGTGTATATTGTGCACCATAATGAATATCACTAATTGCCAATACATATTTATCATTTTCTTTGTTTCCTGTGTTTTCTGTTACACATAATTCAGGAACGCTTAGGGCCTTGATTTCATCCCTAATGTTTTCGTAAAGTAGTTCAAATCTGCTACTTTGTCTTAAATGTCTATTTAATTCAATTTTAGTAGCTTGTAACTTATAGCGTTCCTTCTGTATATTGTAAATATCAGAACTTTTTTGATTAAAAGGAGACAAATTGGAAAGAGAATCATTATGGTCATTTTGTTCTGAACTACTATTTTCACAAAAGTTTTTCCAATATTTTCTATATGCGTCTTCGCTTTTTTTAATATTGAATTCTTTGTATATTATATCAGCAATTTCTTGCCATGTGAGATTATATTCTTTTTTATTACTACATAATCTAAATCTAAATTCAGAAAATGTTTCATCATTACTTTTAAACTTATACGAAGTAATATTATCAAAATCTATATTATTATCTCTATTATTTTTATTCACTCTGATTTTCATTTACTCATTTACTCTATTTATATACAAAACAACGGAAGACTATTTCTGTATAATAGTCTTCCGTTCCGTAATTTACTGATTGACTCTATTTGAAACCGCCGAAACTGCTTTCGTGTAAACTCTTTTCTTTTCTGGAATATCAATCTGTTCTCCTGTACGTGGATTTCTACCTTTTCTTGCGGACGAAATTCTCACGTCATGCAGAAAGGCACCATCTGTAACCTTTTCTCCTGCAACTAAGGCTTCTATCTTTGTTTCATTAATTGCACTTACGCAAGCCTTAATATCATCAATCTTGAATCCCGTTTTTCTTGCAACTTCTTTGATTAATTCTGTCTTTGTCATTATCCTTTTTTCCTTTTCTCTAAATTTCTCTAAAAAATAAAAAAATATATTTTTAATTACTCAGCAAATTGTCTGGTCTTTGTAATTCTTCCTGCTTCTTTGGGTATCCTGACAATAGCACATTTATAAATTGGCTAAAATCAGAATCAGACAAATAATAATGTCTACGATGGATAGAATGAACCACTCTATTTTGGGGAACAAAACCCCACTGCAATGCGCGCTTATAGTCTCTTTTATTTACCTCAATCATCAACTTGTGTCCTTTTACAGATTTTTATATATCATGCTCAAAAATGCTACAATGAAAATATCTTATGAGTATATCTTTTGATTATACACTAAATTTATTATTTTCAATAATAGGAAAATCAAAAAATCCCCTTATAAAAAGTTGTAATATCATTGTCATGAAGAACGTATTCTCCATGATTTTCAAATGGGACAAGTAATTTTATTTTTAATTGTTTATAATCTGCTTGTTCCATGTCTTCATCCTCCCAGCCCCATTTCTTGGGCTTATTTTGCATTTTTTCAATATACCTAAAATCAATTAATTCAGTAAAATAATTCCCTCTAAGTGTATTGTAAGAGACATTTGCAAACTGGGCTAAAGCTGGCAATGAAAGATAAACCTCTTTACAGGCATTTGCTTTTACATAGCATAAAATTGATAAAGCAACTTTTTGTACACGTTTATTATCAAATCTATCTTTAATTTCAATAATATCATTCTTATTTATTTTCACATTGCACTCTGTTCTAAATACATTGTGTTTACTTAAAATATTTAATATTATTTTATTTAAATCAAAATAATGAACATGATTATATTTCTTTTCCCATTTTTCAATTTCTTTTCTTATTCCAAAAGCATCAAATCCTTTATATTTAAAATATTTTATAAGAATTACATATGCAGAAAAAAAATATTCTTTTTTAAATGGGATACCATTCAATAGCTCTTCTGCTCTTTCTTTTTCATTTATCATGCTATGAATTCCCCTTCATCCATCAACAACAGATCATATCTTTTCCCCAAATAACTATACTTGCCCTCGATATTCAGAGACGGTAAATAAACTTGATTTTTATGCAACATTAAATTTTTTATCAATCCTTCCGATGCCACCCTCCACATAAAAGATTTATCTCTTTTCGAATATTTTTCATAACACAATTTTACAACAATATTCGCTAATTCCTTATCATCCGAACAAATATTTTTACACATGGTTTTGTATTTATTATAATAATATTGCCAATCAAATTGGAATCCCACAATCTCATCCATGCTCAATGTAGGATAATTTGATTGAATCCAATGCATATATTTATTATAATTATTGAATTTATATTGTTCTTGTGATAGTTCTCGCATTTCTTTAGAATATTCTAAAAAAATATTCTCTATTGCATCAAATTTTGATTGATCTAATTCAATAGATTCATCTATCATAATTTGATAATTAAAATCTTTATTAAATCTTTTATATTTAATTGTTTCCTTTTCCCATTTTTCAATTTCCCAACACAATCTATTCATATTTGTTTGTGTTCGTGCAAGTTTTTTCATATTGGCATAATATGGACTTGCGTATTTCATGAAATAAGGAAGTGGCTTCGAATATTTAGCGATATGTTTTGGAATATTATAAATCACTCCTGTCTTTGCGAAGTCTCACCAACGTGGACTATCTCATCATCTTAAACATTTAAGATGGTCGGCGCTCACAGATAATACTATCTGAGGAACTTCATCATCTCATTGAGATGGTATGTTCTAAGTCTCTGCACCTTCTAAAGATCACTCTTATAGCTTGGCACAGGATTAATACAATACTATGTACTTTCCCTGTTAGCTTATGCTCTATTTGCTATTCTCCTGCAAATCCTATACGTAGCATAAACACCCTATATACAAATAGGTTCACCGACTTTTTAACCATACATCACTGTATAGTGCCACAAACTTATGCAATATGGCTTTGCCGTTGATGATTGATAAAATATCTATGTATTTTAGATATTTTCGTTTCACTTCTTCGCTTTTAGGTGATTTATTCCAATAACACGTTGCACAATTAGAGGTTTCTCCAATCATGGAATTTAATGTTCTTAAAACCAAAGCAAGCAAATTTTCTTTTGTGTACTCCTCTGCTAAAGCAGTGATTTTATCTTCAGTATCAACAACGAACGGAACATTTCTTTCCACTCCACTTTTCATAATATCATTATCTATGACTAAAACTAAGTCTCCATCAAAATCTGCTCCGTTCAGCCTTTGAGGAACAAGACTTTTAGAATTAATCATACAGACATTCGATAAATGCGAACAGTATTCATTGATTAAATCATTTTCTACGGCATTTAATATGACATGTTCTGAATGTGAAAGATGGGGATTTCTTTCTATCAAAAATTCCCCTGAATAATTCCCATGTATGTTATTTGTATAAAATTCATCTTGTTCTAAGCAACCCACAGGTTCTAATTTCCCTATGTGTTCCATAAGCATAATAAGATCTGGTGCTAATATTTTAAAAGTCGATCGTATCCAAAGTTTTCCGCACTTCATCTCATTGATATATTTCTTGAACAACGATGATAAATATTTCCGAACACTTTCTTCTTTTATCATATCAGAGTTCAACAACATAGCTTCCATGTATGGATTGATAGGTTCCTTCTTGTCATATGTCAATCCCAAAAAAGCATATGTATAAAAAGAATCTCCTTCTATGACTTTCTCAATCCAATCTATACTATCTTTTGCCAATCTTGCAAATTTTTCATAAGGAAGTTGTAAATCTTGCAATATTTGATAATTCACTCTGGTGAAAATAGGCTCTTCATCATGTGTAAAATTCCACTTAGAAACACCTATGCAATATTCATACTTATGAAATCTTTCCCAATAATCTTCCCAATCCGCAATGGTTCCTGTCTTTTTAAAATACTTAAATCCTTTATACATGGATTCTGTAAGTATTATCATTGGTTCTTGCGAAGAATGTCGTTCGCCCCAAATATCATAGATATATTCAACATTTCTTTCTTTGTAAAATTTGCAATAATCCATCTCAAAGCACAATCCCTTAATAAAAGGCATCCTAAGCATAATTGAAGTTGGTCTTTCTTTCAACTTAAGAAATTCTTTTATTTGCTCTGTAATGGCAGGATGACAAATACCAGATCCATCAAAAGCATTGATTTCATAGTCTATAACATCCTCGGTTACATCTTTTGATGTCCATTGTCTCTCTTCTCCTGTTTCTTTGTCTATAAAAGTAACAGTATTGTCATATAAATGCTTGATTCTTTGGTTATAAATCGTTTTCATATGATCTGGAACAACAATCACTTTTGGAAAGAAATTTTCAAACATATGACAAGCAGACAACATCAGTCCTCTATATGCTACATACTTAGAAAGAACTGTCTTTCCAATATCAATTCCCATGCTGATCCGTTCGTTCAATTCGTTTTCAATTTCTTCATCAACAAAACTCAATATTGCTGTTCTCGTCATGGATGCAGATCTCTCGGACAGCACAAAATGTTTTCCATTAACATGAAATCCATCTATGATAAGTTTTGAAAGATTTTCTTTATTGCTTTTTCCTCCTTTTGCATCGACAAAAATAACATATGGATTATACTTTGAATAATTATTTGTTATTTTTCTTACTTGACGAAACAATTGATTGTCTTGTTGCTGAATCAAATACAAACGTTCTTCTTTTTTTGTTAGATTAATGCAAAAATCATAATCAATAATGTTCCTGTAAGTAAATTTTCTTACTTTGTAAAGTGGTGGAGCAAACAAAACTTAATTTTCCCCTATTCTTTATTTTTCCACAATGGGAATGAAACATTGACTCTGCATATTTTTATAATAATCAAACTTTTCTTTGCAAAATTCAATTAATGTAAAAATATCATAATCGTATTTCACTTTCTTTTTTCTCTGAGGTATGACAATTGAGTCAATTCCTCTTATGTCTTTTATATTTATACTTTTTTTATTTGTATTCTTTACAAATTCAAGAAAATCATGAATGTGTACAAAGTAAGTTTCCTCTCTTTCTCTAAAGTTAAACAAGAATCCCGAAAATACATTTTGCATGTAAGCATTATACAGTCCAACAATTTGATGTGGCTTAATATCCTTCCCTTTCTCTTTCTTGTTCATAGAGAATGAAAACGAGTCTATCGACTTACTTTTGTTTTCTATAGCAAACATAAACGGAAATTGAAACATTATAAAATCATAAGGATTTTTATTTGAGAATCGAAGTAATGTGGAATCTTGGGAAAATGATTGTGGAGGATCTTCTAATCTCAAGTAATAAATATCCCTTTGTTTTATACTATCTCGAATTTGATTTTCAAATTCCTTTCCTGCATTTGCCATATCCTAATCTCCTATTTCAGTTTAGCACTTATGGTTTCTTTCGTCAATACTTTTTTGAAAAATTTTTATTATTTTTTTCTTAAGAAAAATTAAGAATTAATTTTATTATTAATTATAATTAATAATATATAATGCTATATTGATTATTATTACATAATTAAGATTGTATACAATTTTAAAATTGTATTTTTTATAAAAATCTCTTGACACAAGAGAAAAAATATGTTATACTTAGGGTGGAGGAGGGGGAAGGGCGGTAATAATAATTA
>OLFZ01000798.1_pt1 | contig 31848 bp, 22 predicted proteins | sample 1604861 | NCBI WGS metagenome assembly OLFZ01 (sample SAMEA3888895, study PRJEB22519) | human gut metagenome | biome: human gut; feature: human-associated habitat; material: faeces | place: Denmark | collected 2011 | reverse complement strand
GGTATAAATTTTCTATAGAATCAAAGCGTCTTCCCCCTAGTTTATCGGGTGAGCCTATTCTTGATGCAAAAACACAAAATCGTCATCCTCTGACGCGATCTGGTACGACGAAAGCTTATGAATGGATGCAGGCTAACGGACAGATAAAGCCTGGTGAGGGAATTTTGCTCGTAATTCCGACTTCATGGAATCTGAAGGATATCAGCGACGCATACAAGAGAAGCTATTATGAAAGTGGCAGACTCTCGGAGGGCGTATATAGCGTGTCAACGTTAATGGAGATAGAGTTGGAGGCAGAGTTCAGACTGAAATGAATTAAGTTGATTATGCGATAAACAAAGAGGGTGTCAAAAATGGAAGTTATAGGAATTTAAGAAGAAGTTAATCCATCTACGATGGATGGAAGTTCTTGCTAAGGCAAGCGGCAAAGCTGAGCGAACGGACAAATGCTTTGTTTTCAGCAAATCATACATACGTCCACTAACTTCTGTTAACTTCGGGCGAAGCCCAAACTTCCTTTAACTCCCATTTTGCACACCCTCTTTTCTCAATTATTTGAGTCTGAAAGTTATCGGCACATTGTACTTTACATTTACAGGCTTTCCCTTCTGCTTGCCTGGTTCCCACGCTGGCATAGACTTAACCACACGCATAGCCTCTTCGTCAAGCACAGCATAGCCTGCTGACTTTGTGATTTGTACGTCGCTTACGGTTCCGTCTTTTCTGACAACAAATCCGACGATAGCCCTGCCTTGCTGCTTTGCTTTGACAGCTGCCTGTGGATATTTCATGTTCATCATGAGAAATTCCATCATTGCTGATTCTCCGCCTTTGAATTTTGGCATCACTTCAACAACTTCATAGGCTTTTGTGGCAGACTGTTGCGTCTGCATATTGGTTGTCGGTAGGGCGTTTGCAGTGCGGACGGCTTCTCCCGTCACAGTGCTCACGCCGGTGTTGCTGGCAAATACACTCACTGCCAGCGTTGCCACTGGGATGATGAACAATGCCTTGAGCATCATCCATCTGTTTGATTTCTTCTGGTTCATCATAATGATTCTTCGTTTTAATGATTCTTTGTTAAGGTTGTTGGCAAATGGCTGCAGACGATTGCCGACCGCCTTTATTACAAGAAATTGCTGATATTGTGTTGCATTAATGCCTTTGTTTAATACTGCCTCATCCACCTCAAACTCGTGTATGGCTTTCAGATTCTTGCCTATCAGCCACACGAACGGATTGAACCACTGTATGATAGTGGCTGCTTGAAGAATGATGAGGTCTATGTAGTGGCGCAGGCGTATATGCTCCTGCTCATGCGTTAGTATGAAACTGCGGTTGTTGGCATAGTCGTCGCGGCTCATCACAATGTAGTGGAAGAGACAGAACGGACTCGTTGCACAATCGGTGAGAACAATGGTGTTGCCTCTGTTGTCGGTGATATGCTCGCATTTGCGCAAACGCAGAATCAGAGAGGCGGTCTGAACTACTGTCATCGTGAATATAGCCACTACACCTATTATATATATACAGGTCATAATGTCAGCCCAACTCCATACAGACAGTTCTTTTGCATTGCCGTTTATCAGTACCTCCGGCAACAGTACCGCCTGCCGAACCATGTCTACTGTTGGGTTTGTACCACCGATGAAGTGAACCAATGGAATAGCAAACGACATAATCAGACATCCAAGGATTAATATTCGATTGAGCCGATGAAAAGTATCCTTTTCGAGCAATGGTATAATGCAGGTGTATAGCAGAGCCAATGCCATGGCTGATTTTATAACATAAGGTAGTATCATAGTTCTTATTGTTTTGAAATGTCTCTTTTCTCCGTACCTTTGTCAATCAGACTTAGTATCTCCTCCAGTTCCTCGTCCGAGATGTTTTCTTCTTTCACAAAGAACGAAATGAGCGAGTGAAGACTGCCGCCAAAGAACGATTTCTTTACTTCCTTCATAGCATGGCGTGTGTATTCGGCTCTTGTTATGAGTGGCGAAAATACGTATGTCTTGCCGCCGCCGTCGCGCTTGTAAGAGCTGACGTACTGCTTGTGGGTGAGTATCTTCATAAACGTGGCGATAGTGGAGTAGGCGGGGTGTGGCTCGGGGTAAGCGTCGATAATCTCGTGCGTAGTCATACCGCAACCTTTGTCCCACAGAATGTTCATTATCTGCATCTCGGCACGTGTCAATGTATTGAAATCTTTCATTTTTTCTGTAGTTTATTGTGGGGTTTATGGGCTTATCTAATGTTTTAGATTTTCTATTGGCAAAGATACTTTAAATGCCTATTCGTTGGTTGCGGATACAAACAAAAACTGTTTGTGGTATATCGTTTTTAACGTATGTTGTTAGATATCGGAATGGATTTATTAGATATTAACCGGCAATTAAAAAAAATATCGCTCAAGTGTAAAAACTTGAGCGATATTTTTTTATATGTTCTGATTATTTTATTTACATTTGCAACATATAAAACCATAAAACACTCTAATATGAAAGCATTAAGAACATTGACATCCGTTGTTTTCGCAATGATGGCATTAGCTGCCAATGCCCAGGAAGGCACATGGAATGGCGAACTTAACGTTATGGGAAACAAAGTGCCCTTGGTATTTAATTTCTCTACTAACGGATGCACTATCGACTCGCCATCACAAGGAGTGAACGGCATTCAGGCAGAGAAGACCGTGAAGGATGACGGCACGATAAGCGTGAAAGTGGGAATGATAGGAGCCACCTTCGAAGGAAAGATGACTGACGGAGAGATAAAGGGAACGTACGTACAGAATGGTTTCCCATTGCCGCTGACACTAAAACCCGGTAAGCTGGTGGTGAAACGTCCACAAACTCCCGTTCCGCCATTCCCCTACAAGGAAGAGAGTGTGAGCTTCACAAATGCACAGTATACATTTAACGGAACACTAACATTACCAGAGAACTACTCGAAGAACACTCCTGTGGTGCTTATGGTGACTGGTAGCGGACAACAGAATCGCGACGAAGAACTGTTCAGTCATAAGCCATTTGCCGTGATAGCCGATGCTCTGGCTCGTCAGGGCATAGCCTCATTGCGTTATGACGACCGCGGATGGGGCGACAAGAGCGTCAACTTCGCTGATTTCACTACCGACGATTTCCGCCAGGACGCCGCCGCTGCCTTACCATTACTGCGCAAGCGTTTCAACAAAGTGGGTATACTCGGCCATAGCGAGGGCGGCACCATTGCCATGATGCTTGCCGCAGAAGGCAAAGCCGACTTCATTGTGTCGCTTGCAGGAATGGCCATATCGGGCAAGGAGACACTCATCATGCAGAACCGTCAAGCCATGTCGGCCATAGGACTGCCAAAGGAAATGGTCGACTCCTACTGCAATAGCATCAGCAAGGCGCTCGACGAGATTGCCAGTGGCAAGAAAGCAAGCGAAATAAACATCGACGATGTGCCCCAGGCTCTCAAACCTATCACCATTAAAGCGTTGCAGCAAGCTGACACACCGTACGTCCGCCATTTCCTGACTGTAGACGTAGGCAAGCTGCTGCCTAAAATAAAGTGCCCCGTATTGGCCCTCAACGGCACCAAAGACACACAGGTGGATTGTGATGCCAATACAACAAGAATAGAAAAGGGACTTGCCAACTGCAAGCACTCTATAAAGAAAATAGACGGTGTCAACCATATGTTCCAACATTGCAATACTGGCATTGTTACAGAATACCAACAAATAGAAGAAACCATTGCACCTGAGGTGCTGCAGGTGGTGGCGAAATGGATTAAGAGTGAATCCTAACCTACATGACACAGTCGGTTGATGTCATCGTCAAAAGTGTCGCGGTTGATGGCACGAGCACGCATCGCTGACTTGTAGTTGTAGATGGTTTGGGTAGAATAAAACAGTAGCGTGGCTATCTCCTGACTGTCGGTCACTCCGAGACGCATCAAAGCATAAATGCGTGATTCGGTAGTAAGACAGTTGGGAGATGGTTGCGTTATTTTTGCTTCAGGCAGAAGCAGACTGTTCAATTCATCAACAAAGCCAGGGTATAGTTCAATGAATGCTCGGTCGAAACGTGTATAGAAGGTAGTGGCTTCCTCCTCGGCAAGTTTGTAGCTGTTGATGGTCTTCAACAAATCGGCAGCCTGATTGGCTTTTATCTTGCGGCTTACGAGTTTGCGATATTCAATGAGTTTGCGTATATATACAGCGCTGATGTCCATAAACAGTCGCATGTATGTTTCGCGTCGATGGTTTGTGGCAATGAGCCTTTTGTTCAGTTCGGTGAGTTGACGGTTCTGGCTCTTCACCTCGCGTCGGCTTGTAACAAGCCATTTGTTCTGCTTATAGCCGAATATTGCCATTGCAAACAACACGAGCGATAGGAAACTTACCACGGCAAGCACCCCACGCACAATGCGTTCCTTATGAGCCAAAGCCTCTTGGTTGGCAGTGGCGATGATGGGCAGAATGCTTGATATTTCAAGCATACGCAAGCGGTTGTTATAGAATTGTGCGTCTTCCATCGAGCAATATATATATCGTGCTGCACGATCGGCGTATTTAGTGTCTTTCTTATACAGATAAGTAGATAACTCTTGCAATGCGAGGTTTTCCTTCAGTGGACAAACCATATCGGATATAGCCGCTTCTATAATGTATTTTTCGTAAAGTTGCATATTGCCTATTTCACGATAGTAGCGTGCTATGCAGTAAGCGGCAGATGCATGTACGCGGCTGTTTACCGGGCTATTATTGATGGCTATAGTGTAATGGCGCAGCACGTTCTTGCCTAATGGGTTTTCGAGATAAGCGAGCTCACCACTAAGATAGGCATACAGTCCAACGTAGTTGCTGTGTGTGGTATTGACCGTTAGCCGTAGAAATTGCAGTTTCTTTTGGCGGTAATAGTCTTTAAACTCAGACTTATCGCAGAATGCTTCCCAGTAGCTGTACAGCCATGTTGTAGTATAATAATAGTATTGTTTGAGTTGATGAGGTACATTATTCTCTCCAATTTCATTTAGCAGAGTTTCTGCCTGGCTATAGAATCCGCCGGTAGACAGTACGGCAGCGCGGTTTATGCGGTTGAGTGTTGTGTAATAGGCATTGTTTACGCTTTGTGCAAGTGCAAGTCCGCGATTGGCGTATACCATCGCCGAATCATAGCTGTAAGTATAGTATTCGTGGTATATTGTATTTAGAAGGCTGAGCCGAGAGGTGTTATTGTCGGCTGTCCGTAATTTCAGTTTTAGTTTTTTTATTTTCTCTTCCTTTATTTCAGAGTATGTATTGCGCTTGTCGATATAGCTATCGAGTAGTTTCAGCAGTTGCTGCTCATTGTCGGCATTAGCTGTTGCCAATGTCGATTTAGCCATTACATGCAATGGGAGGAGGGCGAGAATGATATATAAAAACAGTCGCATAACGAAAGGTTTAAGAATTTGTAGCGCAAATTTAGCTATTATTATCGAGATAAAACCATCTACTTTGATAAAAAAGTATAATCTCTTAAATCTATTGATAATTAATGCTTTATAGATATATAGTCTTTAATATTCGTTTACTTTCAGTCTACGCATCCGTACATACTGCCGATATAGCGAGTAACTTTGCAACCGTAATCAAAACATCACGAATATGAACCTAAAACTCAAAACATTTTCATTTGCCCTTTTGGCTTCTGCCTCTACGGGCATGTATGCACAAACGCATACCGATAACAAAACAACAAATGATTCGGAGCAGACTAAGAAGGAGGAGCGCAATGTAATGCTCAATGCTGCTGATGCCAATAAGCCTCGCGAAATTCAGATAGGATTACCGAGTGAGGATGTCACCGTATACGAGAACGGACTACCTGCTGTATACTCTTCGTCGGTGCATAAGCTCTCTGCCCATTGGCGCAGTGATGCCTCGCTCAAGGGTACTGATCTGATGACTCCATCTGAGAGTGCTATCAAGACGGGCAACATTGCTTATGCTGTATCGGCATTTAGCGAGTTGGGCGAGAAGAAATTCAGCGGCAAGTTCAACTACAAAGCCAATCATTTCGGCATGCAGAACTTCGACCTTAATCTCTCTGGTGGTATTGGCGACAACTGGTTGTATACCGCCGGTATGTATCAGAACTTCGATCCGGGTAGCTTCAAGCTGCGTTTTACCGATTATGCCGACCGCACACAGATTTATCACTTAGGTTTGACACGTATCCTTGGTGATGGCAAGGGACGTATCTCCTTATTATATAAGTATTCCAACAGCAAGAATCCTGGCAACTTTGCCAATGCGGCGCCGTTTATTTATGTCGGCGATGGCAGCATAAAGAAGCTTGCAGGTTTTGATCCAGGCATGGACTCATACGTTCAGCGTCAAGGCTCATTCAAGTATCTCAATACCAAGACGGGCAAGATGGAGACGTGGAATATGACCGATGGCAACGACAATCGTGCCAACGAGGTGGCTCTCATCAGCCAGTATCAGTTTGACAATGGTTGGTTGTGGAAGCTTAATGCCAAATATATGAACGCTCCTCGTGCCAACTACGTTGACTATGGTGGTAGTACCATTTCTGAGGTTAGTGCCGCTGACGGCTATCAGCTTTCGGATGGTTCGGCTTATAGCGGACTTATTGAAGGTCGACGCACATGGTTGCACTTTGGCAAGGTTAGCAACGCTCTCCTTACCACCGAGATGAGCAAACAGCTCAACAACCACAAGCTTATGATTGGTTTGAATGAGTGGTACTATCATCTCAACTACTATTCGTCGTCATTCCAGTGGGCTGGCACAGTTGAGGCTTATCCACAGACGTTGAGCCAGATGTATGTCAATCCTCTCGACCCGACTCAGACAGCCCATCGTTCGGAAACATTCGGCTATAATGAGCTTAGTCCTGAGTACACTAAGGGTTCGGAGAATAAGCTTGCCGTATACTTCACCGACGAGTGGCGCGTATCGCCCAAATTCAAGGTGTTCTACGGTGGTCGCCTGGAATACTATCGTATGTCGGCCGACCAGATTGCCACTTCTCGTTTCAGTGGTTTCCATCTTGGCAATTACAACACGTATTCAACAGCCGCCGATGGTTCAATAGTAGCTACTGAGCATAATATCGCGCCGGCTAATGTCACCAAGAACAAGCTCAACTATGCAGCTACTCTGCAAATGACTTACAATCTCACCAAGCAGTTTGGTCTTACAGCCGATGCTACCGTAGCCACTCGCTTCCCACGTATCAGCGAGTATGCAGGAACAGGTCCTACTGAGGAGCAGTACAAGCGAGTTACAATTCCATTGATTCGTGGCGGTATCTTCTATCGAAACAATTGGCTCGACCTTTCTTCTATGGTGACATACATCTCAAAGTCGAACAATATCGACCAGCAGAACCTCACCAAGCCTGGTACGTCGGAGGGCAAGACTGTATTGCTTATCTACAACATCCAGACTTTGGGTTGGACCACCTCTGCCGAGATCAATCCGTTCAAGAATTTCCACATGCACGCCCTCTTCACCTATCAGAAGCCGGTGTACAAGAACTACAATGCAAGTGTAACGTTCAGCGACGGCCAGTCGATGGGGGTCAATGCCAACAATATGATTGTGAAGGAGATTCCGCAGGTGCTTATCGAGCTTGACCCCAAGTACGACATCACCAAGAATCTCAACGCATGGCTCAGTTTCCGCTACTTTGGCAAGACCTACGCCAATCTTCAGGAGGCTCTCTACTTCAATGGCCACTGGGAGACATTCGGTGGTGTAAACTGGAATGTGAACAAGAAACTCAGTCTTGGTGTTAGCGTCGTAAACATCTTCAACGAGAAGGGAGCCAAGGGTACAATCAGCGGTTCGGAGCTTATCACCAAGGAAGAGGCAGGCAAGTATGCCGGCAAATACATGAGTGGCAACTATATGCGTCCGTTCACTGTTGAATTCAGTGCTGGCATCAAGTTCTAATTTAGATATGAGAATATTGAAAAATTATTTAACAATCAATAAAAACCAAACGACAATGAAAAAGTCTATTATGCTAATTGCGGCGATGTGTATGACATCTGTCATGACATTCGCTCAAGACATCATCCGTGTGTCTACCGACAAGACCGACCTCGTGATGAAAGTATCGCCTAAGGGCCGCCTATATCAGGTATATCTTGGCGACAAGTTTCTGAATCCTGCTGATTACAACAATCTTAAGTGGGATGTATATGCCGCTTCCGATGGAGCCGTAAGCCAGCGCGGACATGAGGTGTATGCCACTTCCGGAGCCGAGGACTACTTCGAACCTGCTGTAGCTGTCACTCATGCCGACGGAAATATGACCACCTATTTATATTATCAGTCGTCTGAGCAGAAGGCTGTGAAGGGTGGCACTGAGACTGTCATCACTCTTAAGGACAAGGTTTATCCTTTGACAGTGAAACTGCATTATGTAGCTTATGCTAAGGAGAACGTCATTAAGGCTTGGAGCGAGATATCTCACAACGAGAAGTCACCCGTCACACTATGGCGCTACAGTTCGACCATGCTCTACTTCAAATCTTCAAAATATTACTTGACCAACTATCACAGCGACTGGGCTAAGGAAGGACAACCCGAGACCACACAGCTGAGCACGGGCAAGAAGATTATTGACACCAAGCTTGGCACTCGTGCAGCAATGCAGGCTGAGCCTTTCTTTGAGCTTGGCTTCGACGAGCCAGCCAAGGAGAACGAGGGTAAGGTTATGCTTGGTACAATAGGATGGCCCGGCAATTTCCGTTTCACCTTCGAGGTTGACAACGTGGGCGCTCTGCGTGTTATACCTGCCATCAATCCTTACGCTTCCGATTATAAGCTGAAAGCTGGCGAGGTGTTCACAACTCCTGAGTTTATCTTTGCCATGAGCGATAATGGTATGGGTGAGGCTTCGCGCAATCTGCATGACTGGGCACGCCAGTATCAGGTGAACATGGGTATGGACGACCGCCTGACTCTCCTTAACAACTGGGAGAATACAGGCTTCGACTTCAACCAGAAGAGTCTTGCTGAACTGATGAAGGATGCCAAGGATCTTGGTGTAGATATGTTCTTGCTCGACGATGGATGGTTTGCCAATAAGTATCCTCGCAAGGACGACCATGCCGGACTCGGCGACTGGGAAGCCACTAAGAGCAAGTTGCCAGAGGGTATCCCGGGATTGGTTAGAGACGCCAAGAAGGCAGGAGTGAAGTTTGGTATATGGATTGAGCCGGAGATGGTCAACCCTAAGAGCGAACTCTTCGAGAAGCATCCTGATTGGGTTATTATGCAGCCACAGCGTGAGACATATTATTACCGCAACCAGCTGGTGCTCGACATCTCTAATCCTAAGGTTCAGGACTATGTGTTTGGCATTGTCGACCGCATTATGACCGAGAATCCCGATGTGGCTTACTTCAAGTGGGACTGCAACAGCGTTATTACCAATATATACTCGCCCTATCACAAGCAGAATCAGGGCAATTTCTACATCGACCACGTACGTGGCATATACAATGTGCTCACACGCATCCACAACAAGTATCCTAATCTCCCGATGATGCTTTGTTCTGGTGGTGGCGGTAGAATGGACTACGAGATGCTGAAGTACTTCACCGAGTTCTGGTGCTCGGACGACACCGACCCCTACGAGCGTATCTACATACAGTGGAGCTTGTCTAAATTCTTCCCGGCTAAGACTATGGGTTCGCATGTTACCAACTGGAACAAGAATACATCCGTGAAGTTCCGCACTGACGTTTGCAGCTCATGCAAGCTTGGTTTCGACATCGACCTCAAGTCGCTCTCTAAGGACGACTACAAATTTGTGCAGCAGGCTGTAAAGAACTATAACGAAATGAAGCCGATGATTCTTGAAGGCGACCAATATCGTTTGGTTTCTCCATACGAGGGCAGCCACTGTGCCATCAACTATGTAAGCAAGGACAAGCAGCGTGCCGTACTATTTGCCTACGACCTGCACCCACGCTACAAGGAACCGCAGATGAACGTGAAGCTGCAGGGTCTGGATGCCAATAAGATGTATACCGTAAAGGAGACCAATCTTATGCCAGGCAAGACTTCTGAGCTTGAGTGCAACGGCAAGCAGTATAGTGGCGACTATCTTATGAAGGTTGGCTTGAATGTATTCACAGCCCAGGATGGAACAAGCCACGTGCTGATATTAGAGTAAGAGTATGATATTGTAAGTAGATAGTTTTAACAAATAAGTTAGTTATGAGCGAAGTCATGGCGATACTGTATTCAGTGTCGGCTATGGCTTCGCTTTTTCTCAATAATATTTGCCATTCCGATTTAAAATTTCTATATTTGTAGCGTTCAACTGATAATTAATAAATTAACGCATATAAAGTTATGGAAATCTACATACGATTCGACTGGGCTATGAAGCGCCTGCTTCGCAACAAGGCCAACCATGCCGTGCTTGAAGGACTGATGACCTCGCTGCTTGGACGCAAGTATACTATACTAAGGTTCTTGGAGAGCGAGTCGAATCAGGAGAGCGAACTCGACAAGTTCAATCGTGTGGACATACTTGCCGAGAGCGAAGAGGGCGAGCTTACCATCGTTGAGATTCAGAACAACCGTGAGCTGACGTATTTCCACCGTATGCTGTATGGAGTGTCGAAGGTGATAACCGACTACATTGAACTTGGCAACGACTATGGCAAGGTGCGCAAGGTGTACAGCATCAACATTGTGTACTTTGAGCTTGGACATGGCACCGACTATGTTTATCATGGCAAGACCTTCTTCAAGGGATTGCACGACGAAAACGATATACTAAAGCTATCGGTACGTCAGAACGAGCGCTTCTTCGGACTTAAAAGCAAAGACATACTGCAACGCAAGGAAGCTGGCGACCTCTTCCCTGAGTATTATGTGTTGCGCGTCAACGATTTTGATAAGGTGGCAACCACGCCGCTCGATGAGTGGATGGAGTTCCTGAAGACAGGCAAGATAGCCCGAGAGTCAACGGCACCAGGACTGAGCGAGGCGCGTGAATGTCTGCGTGTTGACTCGCTAAGCGCTTCGGAGCGTAGCGCCTACATTCGCCACATGGAAGCCTTGCGCTATCAACGCAGCGTGCTCGACACAAGCCATGACGACGGATATGTAGAGGGACGCGAGGAAGGACGAGCTGAAGGGCGAGCTGAAGGATTGAAGGAAGGACTGAAGGAAGGTATAGCCCAGCGCAATATAGAAATAGCCAAGAGCATGCTTTCCTTAAATCTGCCCATTGCACAAATTGTGCAAGTGACGGGACTTGCAGAGGACAATATAAAAGAACTCACACGCTAAATCATTTTTATGCTACAATAAAAAAGGGAATGTAAAAGTGCAAAAACTTTTACATTCCCTTTTCTCTTTTTATGTGAGTTTCGCTATAACTCTTTTCGCCTACGTTATTATGCCTTAATGTTAGGCTCTTCCAGACCGAAGCCTCTCTTCTTGTCGAGAGCCTTGAGATAGATGGCGAAGAGCAGGGCGAGAACGCCGAAGCTTGCGAATACTATCAATGGCACGGTGTAGTCGTAGGGGATGAAGTCGGCACCGGCTTCCTTGGCTGCTATGACGGCAGGGTTGTCGGCGTTGGTAGAAGCGAGGAGGTTGCCTATGAGCTTCGGTACGAAGCAAAGGCCGATGTTCTGTACCCAGAAGATGAGGCAGTAAGCCGAACCGAGAATCTTCTCGTCGATAATCTTAGGAACGCTTGGCCACAGAGCTGCGGGCACGAGGGCAAACGAGATACCGAGCAATACGATAGTAGAGTAGGCGATGAGCGGACTCTTTGTAGCCGGCAATACGAATGCGAACACGAGGTGACAGCAGATGAGGAGCAATGCGCCGCCCATAAGCATTGTGGCACCCTTACCCTTGCGGTCGAGGAAGTTGCCGAGGAACGGAGTGATTACGGCTGCTCCAATCGGGAACCAACGGAAGATGTTGGCAGCTGCTTCGGCAGAGATACCGTCGAGGTTGCACTGCAGCATGTTGGCACCGTAGCGCTGGAATGGGAAGATGGCTGAATAGTAGAGCACGCAGAGCAGAGCTACAATCCAGAACACCTGTGAAGAGAAAATCTTGCCGAGGTCGCTGAACTTGAACTCCTCCTCAGGGTCGCCAGCCTCTTCTGTTGTGCCCAACTGCTTGTCGAGTGTCTTGTCCATGAAGGTGAACACGATGAAGGTGATAAGACCGATGAGCAGCAATACTGTGCAGAATGCCACCGGGGCTACTACTGTGCCGAAGTGGTTGGCGATGATTGGCGAGATAGAGAAGATAGCAAACACGCCTACACGTGCGATAGCCATCTCCAATCCCATAGCAAGCGCCATCTCCTTACCCTTAAACCACTTTGCAATAGCCTTAGAAACGGTAGTACCTGCCATCTCGCAGCCGCAACCGAAGAGCATGAAGCCGAAGCAAGCCATCTTGGCACTTGCGGGCAGAGTCACCCACCATGAGTTGAGCCAGTCGGCAAGGGCTGTCTGTGCGAACCAGTCGCTGATACCGATAAGCTTGATAAGCGCACCGATGAACATCATTGAGGCAGACAGAACGCCAGTGAAGCGCACGCCCATCTTGTCGAGGATAACACCGGCAATGATGAGGAAGCCGAGCACGTTGACGATGTACTCAGATGCTGCATAGGTACCGAATGTGTCCGGACCCCATCCCTTCTGGCTTTCCATAAGGGCCTGGATTGGTGACATTACATCGACAAACATGTAGCCGAAGAACATCATGGAAGCGACAAGTACAAGGGCTGTCCAACGTGCCCATGCCTTATCGTTCAATAATTGATTTACTTGTTGAACCATATTTTAAATTTTGAGTTTTGAATTTTGAGTTTTGAATTGTTGCGCGGTGCGCAATTTTGAGTTTTGAGTTTTGAGTTTTGAGTTTTGAATTGTCGCCTGCGGCGATTTTGAATTGTTCAATTTTGATTTTTGAGTTGTTGATTCTTTGTTTCCTATAAGTAATTTTCAATTCAAAACTGAACAATTCCTAATCGGCTTTGCCGATAATTCAAAATTCAAAACTCAAAACTCAAAATTTTATTTAAGCCACTTGTCGAGCCATCCGAAGAATGTGCGCTGCCAGAGCACACCGTTCTGCGGTTTGAGTACCCAGTGGTTCTCGTCGGGGAAGATGAGTAGCTCGGCGGGTATGCCGCGCATGCGTGCAGCGTTGAAAGCGCCGAAGCCCTGGTTGGCATTGATGCGGTAGTCCATCTCGCCGTGGATGCAGAGTATCGGAGTGTCCCACTTGTCAACAAACTTGTGCGGTGAGTTCTCGTAGGTGCGGCGTGCACGGTCGGTCATGTCTTTGTTCCAGTAAGCGTCGTCATACTCCCAGTTAGAGAACCATGCCTCCTCGGTGTCGGTGTACATCGACTCAAGGTTGAAGGCACCGTCGTGGGCGATGAAAGCCTTGAAGCGCTTGTTGTGGTGGCCGGCAAGATAGTAAACCGAGAATCCGCCGAAGCTTGCGCCTACACATCCCAGACGGTCTTTGTCTACGTAAGGCAGGTTGTTGGCAGCGTCGTCGATAGCCGACAGATAGTCGTCCATGCACTGTCCTGTCCAGTCGCCCGATACAGCCTCGTTCCACTCATGGCCGTAGCCCGGCAGTCCGCGACGGTTGGGGGCAATGACTACGTAGTCGTTGGCAGCCATAATCTGGAAGTTCCAGCGATAGCTCCAAAACTGGCTTACGGGGCTCTGTGGTCCACCCTCGCAGAAGAGCAGTGTGGGGTACTTCTTGTTGGGGTCGAAGTGTGGAGGCAGAATCACCCATACCTGCATCTGCTTGCCGTCGGTGGTCTTCACCCAGCGCTCCTGCACCTTGCCCATTTCGAGCTGGTCGTAGAAAGCCTTGTTCTCGTTGGTAATCTGCTGCACCTTGGTCTTCTTCACGTCCTTGCCCGGAGTGATGATGTACAGCTCGTCGGCCTGTGAAATGCTGTGGCGTGAAGCCAGAATCTTGCCGGTTTTGCCGAGCATCTGTATTGATCCGAAGTCCATCCAGTCGTCGGTGAGTGCACGCACGTCGCCGTTGAGGTTGGTCTGGTACATGTTCACGCAGGCGTGCCAGCATCCGATGAAGTAGAGAGTCTTCGAGTCGGCGTTCCAGCAGAAAGCGTCAACGTTCGAGTCGAACTTCTCAGTCACATACTTCTTCTCGCCGGTAGCGAGATTGTACACGCAGAGACGGTTGCGGTCGCTCTCATATCCGTCGTTCTTCATCGACTGCCAAGCCACGTACTTGCCGTCGGGAGAGAACAGCGGATTGGTGTCGTATCCCATGTTGAGGTCGCCCTGCTGATGGTTAATGGCCTGGGTCTTCATTGTCTTGGTGGCGTTGATTTCCGGGGCCTTATATCCCTCAGGCTTGCAGAGGTTCTTTGTCGAGCCTGAAGCCACGTCATACAGATAGATGTCAGAGTCGGTAGAGATGGCGTAGTTTACGCCAGTCTTCTTGCGGCATGTGTATGCTATGGTCTTCGAGTCGGGGCTCCAAGCCAGCTGCTCCACACCGCCGAAGGGTGCCATAGGGCACTCGTAAGGCTCACCCTCGATGATGTCCTTTCCGTTGTCTATACCATTCTCTGTTACGTCAGCCACGAAGGGATGGGCTACGCTTTCCACGTAGTGGTCCCAGTGGCGGTAGTTAAGGTCGGTCACGCGGCGACCGGTAGCCAGTGGCAGGTCGTCGGGATTCTTCTGTATGCTTTCGTGATAAGGCAGCGACTTGATGAGAATCACCTTCTTCTCGTCGGGCGAGAACTTGAATCCTTCAATGTCGATGTCGCTCTTGGTGAGCTGTCGGCGGTCGGTGCCGTCAGCGTTCATCGACCACAGCTGTCCCTTTGTGAGGAACGCGATGCGCTTGCCGCCCTCTATCCATGCTGCGTCTGTCTCGCTGGCAGCGGTAGTGGTGAGAGTGCGCTGTAGTTTGCCGTCAGCGCTTACGGTGTAGAGCATTTGGTGGCTCTTGTTCTCCTTAACGCTGTAGTAGCCCACCTGATAAACAATGGTCTTGCCGTCGGGTGAAGCGGCAGCTCCGCCTACGCGTCCCATAGCCCACAGTGTTTCGGGGGTCATACGGTCGCCCTTGCTGATAGCAGCAACATTGGTAGTTTTGCCAATCATAGTTTGTGCTTCGGCATTGATGCTGGCGCAGCTGATAAGAGCAGCGGCAGCGATTGATAAAGCTTTGTTCATTGTAGATATGTTTAGGGTAAGATGTTTAAAAACAAAGTTGAGAGTTGTTTTTTAACGTTGAGAGTTGAGAGTTGAAAGTTTAGAGTTATGATATGCTTCATAGCAAATGTTTGGAATAAAAAACATCCGTTATCGGTAATCATAACTCTCAACTCCTAACTCTCAACTCTCAATTAATGTAACTCTCAATTTTCAACTCTCAGTAATTCTATTGAAGTCCCTTGCGCTTGCGCTCCAGTTCTTCGCGCTTGCGCTGCATTTCCTGCTGCTGCTCCTGCATAGCCTGGAGGCGTGCAGCCAGTCCGCTGAGCTTCTTGGGGTTGTTCTTGTTCTCCTCATACTTCTTCTCAAGAATGGCGAGCAGCTTCTCGTCGTTGGTAGTTCTGCGCAGAATCCACATGATGGCAGCGCTGAAGAACAGCGAGATGAAGTAGTAGAAGTTCAGTCCGGCAGAGTAGTCGTTGAACATGAAGAAGAACATCAGCGGCATGAGGAACATCATCCACTGCATCATCTTCATCTGCTCAGCCTGCTGGCCCACCATCTGGTCGCGCTGCTGGCGCATGGTCATCAGCGAGTAGAGGATGTTGGCAACGCAGAAGAGTATACATGTCAGCGAGAGGTGGTCGCCGATGAGCCACAGATTGGTGTTCCACTCGATGATGGGGTCGTAGGTCGAGAGGTCCTTAATCCATAGGAAGCTCTCGCCACGCAGCTGAATGGCGTTAGGCACGAAGTTGAACATTGCAATCCAGATAGGCATCTGTATGAGCATAGGCAGACAGCCCGAAAGCGGCGACACGCCATACTTGGCATATTCGGTCATCATGGCTTGCTGCTTCTGCATCTGGTCCTCAGGCTTGTTGAGATGCTTGGTTGCCTCCTCCAATTTAGGCTTCAGCACGCGCATCTTTGCCGACGACATATAGCTCTTCTTCACCATAGGATAGGTGATGAACTTCAGGAGCAATGTGATGAGAATCAGCACGATACCCATGTTGATGTTCAGTCCGGTGAGGAAGTCGAACACGTAGATAGTGAACCATCGGTTGATGATGCGGAAGAGTGGCCAACCGAGGTAGACGAGGCGTTGCATGTCGAGATCCTTGTCGAATGCGCACTCCTTTTCAACACGCTTCAGCAGACGGAAGTCGTTCGGACCATAGTAGAAGTCAAACTCCGACGGAGTCTTACCGCTTGGGTCGAAGAATGTCTTCATCTTAGCCTCATACTGCTTCAGATAGCCCGAGCCCTTCTCCTGTGGGATGCTCGTCATCTGCGAGTTTTCGGCGAAGTCGTTCTTGGCAATCATCACAGCCGAGAAGAACTGGTTCTTGAAAGCCACCCAGTCAATCTTCTTCTCGATGGTCTCGTTCTCAATCTTCTTGCCTTCCGACAGGTAGTCGGTGCCACCCTCTGCCTCATGATAGGTCAGAGTAGCGTAGCGGTTCTCGAATGTGAATCCGCGCTCCTGCTGACGAGCCATGTCCTTCCACTGTACGTCCATCTGTGTAGTCGACGGGGCGAAAGCGCTAGCCAGTCCTATGGCCTGCACCTTAGTGTGCAGCATATAGTCCTTGCCAAGCACATAGTCGATGACGAGCGACTTGCCGGCACCAGCCACTGCAGTCATAGTCACCGTAGAGTCGGTCTGGTTTGACGGTGTGAAGTAGAGGTCGGCAGTGTTGATGTTCACCTCCTTGGCAGCCAGAGCGAAGTTGAGGCTCTGAGTCTTGCTGTCGAAGAGAGTGACGTCCTTGTTGCCGTTACGGTCCTCAAAGTTCTTGATAACAGCCTTCGACACTACGCCGCCCTTGGTGTTGACGGTCAGTTCCACGTTCTTGTTCTTCAGTACAACGTCGGTAGCGTTGCCCTGCAGAGCAGCGTAAAACAGAGCAGTAGTGTCGGCTTCGGCAGCTGCCTTAGCCTGAGCAGTCTTCTGCTGTGCTGCCATTTTTGCAGCATTTTCGGCCTTTGCTCGTGCCACGTTCTCGATTGAGTCCTGCTTCTGTTGTGCCGCAATCTGCTCGGCAGAAGGCTGGCTCCAGATGCCAAATCCAATCAGTACGGCGGCTATAAGCACAAAACCGATGATGTTGTTTTTGTCCACTTTTTTTAGTTGTTAATTAGTATTTGTTTAATTATTATTCTTATTATTGTTATTTTTTCTTTCTGTTTTTTTTATAGCTTTATTGCTTGCGCAAGGGGAGCGATGCGAATGTTGAATTTTGAGTTTTGAATTTTGAGTTATTCTCGGCTACGCCTGCGATTAAGAATTGACGAATTTTGAATTCATAATTGAATAATTCACAATCGCCTAGGCGACCAATTCAACATTCAACATTCCTAATTCAACATTCATCACTCGCAGCTCCGCTGCGTTGCGCTGCTGCTGTCTTTATGAAGTCGACAAACAGTGGGTGTGGATGCAGTACGGTGCTTTGATATTCGGGGTGGAACTGTGTACCGATGTACCATTTCATGCCCGGAATCTCCACAATTTCCACGAGGTCGCTTTCGGGGTTGCGTCCTACGCATTGCATACCGGCACGCTCAAATTCCTTCTGGAAGTCGTTGTTGAACTCGTAGCGGTGGCGATGGCGCTCCTGGATGTGCTCCTTATTATATATATTGAACACGCGCGAGCCCTGCTTCAGCACACACTCGTATGCGCCCAGACGCATTGTTCCGCCCATATTCGTAATGTTCTTCTGCTCCTCCATGATGTCGATGACGTTGTGCGGAGTCTTCTCGTCCATCTCGCGGCTGTTGGCGTCGGCATAGCCCAGCACGTTGCGGGCAAACTCTATCACCATCATCTGCATACCCAGACAGATGCCGAAAGTCGGGATGTTGTGCATGCGGCAGTAGTGGGCAGCTACAATCTTGCCCTCGATGCCACGCTGTCCGAATCCCGGACAAATCATGATGCCGTCCTGACCCTTGATTTTCTCAGCCACATTCTCCTCAGTCAGATATTCCGAGTTGATGAATGTGATGTTCACCTTGCGGTCGTTGTATGTTCCGGCGTGCGACAGGCTCTCGCGTATCGACTTGTAAGCGTCCTGCAAGTCATACTTGCCCACGAGTCCGATGTTCACCGTCTCGGTAGCGTTGTTGCGACGTTCGAGGAACGAGCGCCACGGTCCGAGCGACGGCTTCTCGCCGATAGGTTCGCCCATCTTGCGCAGAATGGCTGTGTCCAGACCCTGGTTCTGCATGTTGATAGGCACTTCGTATATACTGGGCAGGTCTTCGCTCTGTATCACACAGTCGAGGTCGACATTGCAGAATCCTGCCACCTTCTTCATTATCCCTTCATCCAAGTGTTTCTCGGTGCGTAGTATCAATACGTCTGGCTGAATGCCCACACTCTGTAGCTCCTTCACGGAGTGCTGTGTTGGCTTGGTCTTCAATTCGCCGGCTGCTTTCAGATATGGCACGTATGTCAGGTGGATGTTAATGGCGCGCTTGCCCAGCTCCCACTTGAGCTGTCGAATGGCTTCCATGTATGGAGCGCTCTCAATGTCGCCAATGGTTCCGCCAATCTCGGTAATCACGAAGTCGTAGCCATACTTCTTGCCGAGCAGCTTCACGTTGCGCTTAATCTCGTCGGTTATGTGCGGCACCACCTGAATGGTCTTGCCCAGATAGTCGCCACGGCGCTCCTTGTCGATAACCGCCTTGTATATGCGGCCGGTTGTCAGCGAATTGGCTTTGGTGGTTTGGATTCCGGTGAATCTCTCGTAGTGGCCGAGGTCGAGGTCGGTTTCCATTCCGTCAACCGTCACATAGCATTCGCCATGCTCGTAAGGGTTGAGTGTTCCAGGGTCGATGTTGATGTACGGGTCAAATTTTTGGATAGTGATGTTGTAACCTCTTGCCTGCAAGAGCTTACCGATTGACGACGAAATGATGCCTTTACCAAGTGAAGACACAACGCCGCCTGTTACAAATATGTACTTTGTTTCAGCCACGGTGATATAAATTATAAAGAATTAAATATTCTAATACGTACAAAAATACAAGGTGCAAAGTTAATATAATTATGCGAAACCGACAAAATTTTTCATTTTTTATTCTTACCTTTGCACCATTATTTATTAGCATTTCATCTATTTTTATGCATATGAAAATTTTCCATATCGCCATAGTGGCAATGTTGCTTTTCGCAGGTCATGCCGATGCACAGGTGCGCTCGCGCCACGCCAAGGTGCACGATGCCGACACTGTGCCCGTCATTGTACGTTCGTATGTCGACTCCTTGCAGGTGGGCCGCACCCGTGTCGACTCGCTTTTCGCCCTGCGTCGCGACAGTCTTTCGGCACCCGACGGCCGCTACTATCGCCTCTTTGTGCCTTTCACATTCTATCACGGCATTGCCGCCAATGCCTTCCGTCTTGGCGACTCCATACCCGAGCTCGACCGCAGTCTGCTCGATGTCTATCTGCATCGACCCGACCTCGTGGTCAGCACGCAGAGCCAGCTCGACCGTGTAGGCCCCATCATCGAGCCTTCTACCACTCCCGTCAAGCCCGAAACCGACATTGTCGACCTCGTGTCGCCTAAGGTAGACGATGACGATGTGGTGTCGCCCGTGCAGATATATGTCGAGAAGCCCAACTTCTGGAAGTTCAGCGGCGACTACAGCCTGCAGCTCTTCCAGAACTATGTGTCCGACAACTGGTATAAAGGTGGCGAGAGCAACTACTCGCTTATAGCTGCCGTGACGCTGCAGGCCAACTACAACAACAAGCAGCGATTCCAGTGGAACAACAAGCTTGAGATGCGTCTCGGACTGCAAAACTCTCGTGGCGACACCCTCCACACGGTGCGTGCCTCTGAAGACCTCATTCGCTACACCAGCAAACTCGGACTGCAGGCTTCAAAGCACTGGTACTACACGTTCCAGCTCATAGCCAGCACCCAGTTTATGCGTGGCTTGCGCAGCAACGACACTCGCATCTATTCGCGTTTCCTCTCGCCCCTCTACGTCAATCCCTCGCTCGGTATGGACTACAAGGTCAATTGGTTTAAAGGTCGCATGACGGGTTCGGTCCACCTCGCTCCAATAGCCTACAGCCTCACCTATGCCCGTGATAAGGAGCTTGCCACGCGCTTCGGTATCGACGAGGGACACCACGCCAAGAACGACTACGGTTCGGAGGTTACGGTCGACCTTGTGTGGCAGATGGCCAAGGATGTACGCTGGAAGACCCGCTTCTATGGCTACACCACCTATCATCGCATGAAGATGGAGTGGGAGAACACCTTCACTTTCGTAGTCAACAAGTACATCTCCACCAACCTCTTCCTCTATCCACGCTTCGACGATGGCGTGAAGCGCGACGACAAATACGGCTACTTCCAGTTTAAGGAGTACGTGTCGCTCGGATTCAGTTATGGAATTTAGCGCGAAATCGCGAATGTTGAATTTTGAGTTTTGAGTTTTGAATTGGTCGCCTACGGCAATTGTGAATTATTCAATTATGAATTATTCAATTGTGAATTCAAAAATCGTTAATTCTTAATCGCAGGCAAAGCCGAGAATAACTCAAAACTCAAAATTCAAAACTCAAAATTCAAATCATGCAAATCGAACCTATAGCTTATTTCCACTCACCGTTTGCCACGAAGTTTGGCGTTCCGAAGCAGAGCGGACTGGTGGAGAATCTTGAGGGCACAATCGAGTTTGTGCCCCAGTATCGCAATGCCGACGCCCTGCGTGGCATTGAGGCGTTCGACTATCTGTGGCTTGTTTGGGAGTTTTCTGCCAACAGCCATGCTGCCGTCAGCCCCGTGGTGCGCCCGCCGTTGCTTGGCGGCAACACCCGTATGGGAGTTTTCGCCACACGCTCGCCGTTCCGTCCCAACCGCATAGGACTCTCGTCGGTGCGCCTCTCGCACGTCGACCTCAACGCCCCAAACGGTCCGCTGATACACGTTCTTGGTGCCGACCTCATGGACGGCACCCCCATCTACGACATCAAGCCCTACGTGGTCTATGCCGACTCCCATCCCGATGCCCGTAGCGGCTTCGTCGACACCCACGCCATTCAGCGCCTTCAGGTAGACATTCCGCAGTCGTTTGCTACGCGTTTCACGTCAGCCCAGCTCGAAGCCCTGCGTGGAGTGCTCTCGCTCGACCCCCGTCCGCATTATCACAACGACCCCAACAAGCTCTACGGCATGTCGTATGCCGGTCGTGACGTGCGATTTAAGGTGGCTGATGGCGTGCTGACAGTAGTAGAAGTGGAGTGATGTTTTGGTATGCAAATATCGTACAGGCAGTAAAAAAGTGTTACAAATAAAAAATCGATTCTAGAGATTTCAGAAGCGGTTTTCTTCGTTTTTTTAGTGGCTTAAGCCACTCGATTTTCCATTCAGGGCTTCTTTGCATTGCAAAAGGACTACTTTTGAAAGGCAAAGAAGCCCTTATTGCATTGCAATAGTAGCCTGAATGGAGGGCAAAAATGCTCCATTTGCATTCAAATGGAGGCTTTTTTCATTCGTTTTTCTTGCACACTTCCGTTCGCTATCGTTACAATCGTCTGTGTATAAGCAATATAACACCTGCACGCGCAAAACTCGAGAATTTCGAGCCAAAGATTTCTTCGTGCGTTCAACTCGCAGTTTTGAGCGGTTAGAAATGCAAATATAGGAGCGAAGCGTATCTCGCTCGGTTGAAAAGGTCCTCGCCGTTGGCGAATTTTGAATTGCTAAAATATTTGTTAAAAAACATGCTGTACATATTCTGTTGGTGTGCATTTTGACAAATTATTAGTAACTTTGCGCACCTAAACATGATTAATTATGGATAATACTTTTGCTCAAAGATTGGTTAACGCCAGAAAAATCCGTTGTATGTCACAACGTGAACTATGCAATTCGGTTGATGGTAAAGTGTCGCCAACTGCAATTGCAAAGTATGAAAAGGGACTGATGATGCCGTCAAGTGACGTGTTGATTTTGCTTTCCAACGCATTGAACATGAAATTAGACTATTTCTTCCGTCCTTATACCATTGATATAGATCCTTCTAAATTTGAGTTTCGCAAGAAGTCAAGCATGGGAAGTAAGAAGGTCGAGTCTATAAAATACCTTGTCTGCTCCGAAATAGAGAAGTATCTTGAAATCGAGGCTATTCTTGGCATAACGTCTAAATTCTGTTTGGATTATGGTAATACGACCGTTGAGGGAGAGAACGAAGCTAAACTCTTGGCTTTGCGTCTTCGCAATGACTTGAATATCGGTTCTGATGCCATTGTCTCTGCTATTGACTTATTGGAATCAGTTGGGGTGAAGATAATAGAGATTGAACACGACAGCTCATTCTCTGGCACTTGCAACGAGGCTGGTGGATTGCCTGTTATTGTGGTCAATAAGAATATGTGTTCTGAGCGCAAGCGTCTTACTATTTTCCACGAATTGGGTCATCTTCTGATGCATTGTGCTGACGGAGTTGATAAGGAGAAGATGTGTAACGTGTTTGCAAACGAGGTGTTGATACCATCTGACAAGTTCAAGAATCTGATAGGTGAGTCCCGTCACGATATTTCCTTGGTCGAGCTACAGGCCATGCAGCGTGAATACGGTATTTCTGTTGATGCTCTTATGGTAAAGGCGGCACAGCTGAATATCATTACAGACAGACGCTTCACTTCTTACCATAAAAAGAAGAACGCCTTGCCCACTTTTAAGGAGGCTGTAGAACAAAGTCTCTATCCAATGGAGCATACCTGTCGCTTTGAGCGTCTGGTTTACCGTGCGCTTGCAAGCGAGGTTATTTCATACTCCAAAGCAGCCGCTCTTTTGGATAAGTCTGTCAATGAAGTCCGTGACACTCTCAATCTGATGTAAGTATGGAGATTGTTATCTATTCCTCACCGATATGCTGACACAGGAGGGTGATATTGACTGCGGTGAAATGATTAACGCCTTGGAGCGTCTTCTAAGTTCAAATAACCGTCTCCCTAGGAAACTTATCAAAGAACGAATTGAAACTCTTAAACGTCTAAACACATTATAGTCATATCTCGTTGGCGAAGCTCCTTTACGAGGAGCAACGACATGGTTACAGCGTGGTTCATTGTTCAATCTTCCATTTGCTGTTGCCGTACCATTCTTTGACTTCACTTTCGCTGATTGGCGAGAAGGGCCAGTCGCGTGTATGCATAAACGTTCGTTTCTGAGCGTCCCAATACCAGTGATGAGTAGAGCCAAGACGATGGCCTAAGTAAAGTCGGCATTCCTTCTCGTCGTCTGGATGAGCCTTCAGATAAGCAATAAGTTCAGCCGTTGTAATCCATTCTTTATTCATTGTCTTTATCCGTTTGTTGTAATGTGAGAGCAAAGGTCGTAGATCAAATGCACATCTGCAAATCATTTTGATCACCTTAGATCTTGCAGCCAGACTTTTATAACCTTTTAGATCTTACCGTTCTGCTTTCATCAGTAGAGTCTCAACAGTTGTTTTTAGTACTCCTAATAGCAGTAGGATGTTGTGCAGCTTACACAAATTGTAGTGTAGGAGGGCATGGTGTCCCCGCCGTGCCCTGAGCAAGCAAACTATAGGAACGGCGGACTACCGTCCGACGCGCACCCAAAAACATTTATTAGTCATTCTGCATAATCGGCAAACATAGGGAGAACAATCTATTAGCTATCCGCAAATAAATCTACCGTATGTCTTTTTGTTTATAAATGGAAATCGCTCATATCTTGCTTTTTTAGGGCAAAGATATGAGCGAATGTTCCGTTTGGAAAAGACAAATTAAAAATCAACAAATTATTTCATTCTTTAAAATATTTGTGGTTAAATGCTGTAATATCTCTTTTGTTTGCACCAACTGTCATAATTAGTTTTATATCTACATTTGAATCTTCCAATAATTTTTTTATGATTTTATATTCTACATCTACTATGTCATAATAAATGTATACACAAGTAATGGCATCTCTTATATCCAAAAAATCTAATGATTGTGAGATTATCCTGTATTCATTTTCGTGCTCCCAATGAATATGCTTTTTGAAGAAAATGTCATCAATATGTTCATCGATGTACTTATTTATTAATTCTTTGTTATGCAAGTCAACACCATCTGTCAAGTTTATTATTGGAACTTCAGTAGTATATTCAACTTCCTTATGTATGCATTCATTTGGTGGAAATTTTATCTTTTCAGAATCTATCTCAAAACAAACTCCTTTGCCTTTTTGTGCATAATGTCCCCACATCATGGGAGATGCGTATCCTTTTGTGCCATCTATATAATCATGCAAAAGACTAATTTGTTTATATTTACCCACCTCGTCCCAAAATATTTTGTTAAAATGTCCTTGAACTTCAATTCCCGTTTCTTCACCATTATATGGAAGTATGCACTTTCCAATTTCAAGAATTTTTTTACTTTCAAAAACGTCATTAGTCCTTTTACTTTCTGAAAACAAAAGAGAATGACTTATCCATATTTTGGAGAAGCTATCTAATGAGGTATAATGATATAACTTCATAAACAATAGGGTTGTATGTTTAAACTAAGTGAGTTACTTTTATCTTCTTATACATTTTTCCACCCAGGCCTAATATTGCCATTGTATTATCCTTGATAATAAGCTCGCCCTTCTGCAGTCCGGCAATTTCCGACTTGATTTCCTGGAACTCTCGACCAGTGACTCCGAACAGGTCTTTTATTATACTATCAGAAATACTCTGCTGCTTCATTATCAACGGATACTGAGCGTTAGCCAAGAAATCAAAGTATTTACTCTTGAAGCTATCCATGTTTTGGGTAGCAAGAATAATACTTAATCCCTTGTTTCTGCCAACAGCAATAAGATTGCGCAACGGCTGATTGTCGAAGTCCAGCATATAATGGGCTTCGTCAATAATAGTGAAATGACGAATCTGAACATAGTCGTCATTCACTGCCTGTTTAGGCAACTGCTCATAGATGTTATTCAGTTTCGATATAACAAAATACACAATAGCCTTAGCGATAGGACCGTCTTTTGGGAAGGCATCCATCTTTATGATGAAACATTCTTCTGTAAGATTTACGCTGTCAGTATCAGCAAAAAGATGGTTGCGAACCAACTGCTTCAAAACAGATGTCACGCTATCATCCTTGTCTGGATTAGCCATCTTGCTCTGATAATGTTGCAATATCAGTCCAAACGTCACAGGTTTACCATTCGTTTTCTTATATGCGTCAACGATAGCTTCACTCAGGCGGTTGCTCATGTTTGCGCTAATACTTGTTCTTTCGATAGCACAGAGCGCATTTGCCATTTCTGTAGAGTAGAGATTTATCTCGTTTATACTCCTACCGCTGAAGTCCTTGAATGGCGAGAAAGGCAAAGGCTGTTGCACAGGATCAAGTATGCATGAACGGTCAACGTCAAACAGAGCCAGCCAACTATTGTTAGCCGGGTCAGAGAACTCGCCTTTGTAGTCAAACAGAAGAAAATTCACTGGATATGGCGTATCAGTAGACAAAGAGCGCATCTGTTGTATAAGAACAGACAGCAGGTTAGTCTTACCCGAACCCGTAGTTCCTGCTACGAGTATTTGTGCATTGGCAACCGAGCGACCGTTAATATTAAGAGTCGCTTCCATGTCATCGCCATATTCGCCTATAAGAAGTTCAAGTGGCGGTATGCTGTTAGATGAGCGACGGCGTCCATTCTGAACAAAAAGGAACGAGTTCAAATTGTCCTCATCCATAAGGTATTTCATGCCTCGGTACATTTCCTTTGCCACTATTCTACCTACAATAGAAGAATCCTGCCAATCTATGTCACAGTCTTTATAGCGCAGTTTCAGTAGTGCAGAGAAAAGCGACTTGTTGTTGTCCTTGGTAAAAAAACTCGGCATTATACGCACACTCGTTTTTGACATTTGAATATCTTTCAAATCGTCAACGTTCCTTTTATCAGACAAGCTAAGACTTGCAATCAGACAAACTCGCATTACCTTGTTTAAGGTGAACACAAGCTGTTTACCACCGTTCACTTGTCGTGAAAGGTTGAAGCGATGTTCCATCAGCTCTTTCAAGGGCAGAATGTCTTCCGTGATTCTTTCTGCCTGTCGTATGTTTTCAAAAGCTACTTCCATATCATCAATCTTCTTTAATTGTTAAGTGGAGTACCGAAATACCCCTCTTCCACATGAGTACTCTGCAATTCAACATCACGCATAAGAGTGTATGTGCGCGACACGAAAGGCTCAAGCTTAGGGTAATCCTTATCTTTTCTTATCTCCGAGGTTGTACAGAGCAGGATGGTCTGGTCAGCCAGTCCTGGGAAATACTCTTCCATCAAGACATCGCGACTTTCTTCATCAAGCACACCCATCACCGTGTCTATCATCACAGGAGGATTATAGTCGCCCAAATTACGCAGAACCTTCAGTAGCACCTGAATGAAAATCTGCTTTGACGCAGCGTTAAGCTGATTAAGCGATATTTCGTTTCCTGCTTTGTGGAACAAACGTATGGTGAAGTTCTCCATCGAGTCGCTCAGCTCCACCTTAGCAATGCAGCCTTTGTATGAAATAAGCAGCTTGTTAAGCTGTTCTTTCATATCCTCTTCAATCTTCATCTTCTTGCGTTTAAGCAGAGAGTCTGCTACATCCTCAAAGAGAGGTTTCAGCTTTACGAGAGTATCAAACTTCACATCCGGCTCCTGTTGTATCTGCACATCATACTGATGTATGCGACGTTCCAGCTTCTCGATAGCCAGCTTCCTGTCATCTTGTTCCTTCTTCAAGGTTTCAAGCTGACGGCTATTATCCTCATAAGCCTTGATAATCTCTCCATTGCCACTTACGAGACTACGACGGAGAATGTCAATCTGCTTCTGCTGATTGTCGTAGTTTTCGATTCTCTTCTCCAAGTCATAATGCAGATCATTCAGCTGCAAGAACTCATTTACAGAGTTAGCGTTCAAGAGATTCTTAAGGGCTTCAAACTCTGTATCATCAAGAAAGGCATATTCGTCTTTTCTATTGAGGCTTTCCTGCTGGTTAATCAGGAACGACACCACCGTTTCATTATCAACATTAGGTGCGCATAAAGCCTTAGCCTTAAGGAACGATATGATTTTAGCTGTAACGTCGCGCATCTGCTCTAATGTCAGGATGCCTTGTCGTTCAAGTTTCAAAGCATCTTTCTGACGTATAATATCATTTATCTCATTGCTAATGCCCAGCGCCAGTTTAGGGAAGAACACATTTATCTCCAGTGTGTCAACCACCTGCTTAAGTTTTTCGTTGTACCTCTGCGCCATGTCGTGTGTCTGCTTGATGTCAGCCTCCAGTGCCTCTATCTTCCTGGTTATTTCAGCCGAACTCTTTGCTCCCTCTTTAGCAGCATCATACTCCTCTTGTATTGAAGTCAGGTATTTGTATATCTTATCCTGTTCTTCGATATTTCGGTTTTGTTCCTCAATCATCTTGTTGCGCTGCTCGCAAAGGCCATTATATTCCTCAGCCTCCTTCTGCGCTTCAAGTCGTCTTGATGCCCATTCCTGCTGCAAGTGCTCAGCAGCATTTTTCAACAGGATGTACTTGTTGAAGCCCATCACGTTCTGTATATTATCCTTGATGATCTGGGCGAACACGTTTTCCTTCAGCAACTCGCTCGACTGCATAGCATCAAACAAGAAATATTGCGACAACTCCTGAGGTAGGTTTGCCTTGATTATTTTGTTAACTTGCTGCTCTGCCATCGCACGCTGCTGCAAAGGCATGGCAGTACCATATACGAACGTGTTGCCATTCATATTCAGTGTTACGCTTTCCACGGGCTTGTCACTTGGGTTGAGAGCGTATGTGCGCCGAAGCATATATTTTTGAGTCTGCCCCAACACAACACCATCGAAAGCCAGTTCAAGCATTATTTGCGGAGTGACTTTGCCAACGGCACCATTATTCAGCAGCTCCATAAAATGAGCTTTGTCCTTAATCTTCAATCCATAGAGTGCGCCACAAATAGCTTCAAACAATGTTGTCTTACCGCCACCGTTCATACCTCCTATGAGGATAATCGGCTGGTCTGGACGCACGGTGAGGTCAAGATCGAGTGACAGATAAGTCTTATAGTTGCTTATCTTGATACGACGTATAATCATCAGCTGTCCTCCTTTACTTTATCAAAGCAATAGCCTCTGCAATGATGGTTTGCGTGTCGGCATCGCTCATTTCTATTTTGTCCACTCGCGCAGCATGAAACTTGCGCAATATTTCTTCTTTCAACCACTCGAAGTCCACTTGATGCTTTTCGCACAAAGTGCTAATAAGCATCAAGTCGTCCTGTCGGATACCATAGTTGATAAACTTTCCATCAAGTCCCTTTCCCATAGTGTGCTGTTATTCTTTATAGTCGGAAGGATAGAAGCAGTCCCAATTTATAATATCGGTAGTGTTTTCTATCTTCAGTGGTGAGTATTTCCAGTTGCTGCCGTCAGCAATGATTACACCTCCTTTGAGGTGCTTTCCTTGGTTTTCCTCGCTTGCCATATAGTCAATCAGGGCATTGTGCTTTGCAGGAGCATCGCCATCGCTGCCAACACTCTTTGTGTCGAAGAGGAATATCTGTCCGTTCTTCATACGGATAACAAAGTCAACATAGAACAATGCCTTTGTTCCTGTACCATCAATATAGCTTACGGCATAATGTTGTTTTCCGCTGTCACCGTTCTTATACCACCAATCAATATATTCTGAGTTAGCTTCAAGGTAAGCCTCGAACATACGTTCAGGAGAAGAAGCATTGCGCAGCTGCACGAACGGCATAAGCGCATGGTTCTTCACATCGTCTACAACGACGTTGTTATCCTCTTTGTAGAGACGGTCAGCCGGCACTTCCCATTCATACTTCACAAACGACTTCTCTGACTTCTCTTTCTGTCGTTGTGTGAGAATGTTGAGATAACGATTAAGCGCACGTGAGATGATGTCTTCAAAGCGAGGGCGGTTTTTGTGATAGAGTATCACCTTCACCGCATCCGTCTCAAACAAACCGAATAGCTGTTCCATTGCTTCCTTTAGTGCCATGCCAAGTGTAGGAATGCTAACTTTCTCAAACTGGGCACCAATGAGACGGGCACAGAACACATTGAAGGTAGCGTTAAGCTCCTGCATGGTGCGTATATACTTAGCCTTGTTTGCAGCGAGAATCTGACCGACTTCTCCCGTAATGTTCAAGTCCTCAATAATCTCCACGCCGATACTCTGCACTTTAAACTCTATCTTGTCCATCACCGCACGGCGGTTCTTTGATATTTGGCTCTCGTGTTCAGAACCGTCCTCCTCAGGAAGAGGCTCGTCGCCATACAACTCCTCCTCGGTGAAGAGCGAAAGCTGTCTGTTTTTGATTTGCAACAGCTCCTCAAACACCTTAATGAGCAGAGGCAGGAAGTCGCTGCCAAGACGTTTACGACCTATGGCAGGACGTTCACAATATTCCGACTGCAACGAAACGTTGCATAGATTCTCTCTTCTTATAGTATGAATTGTAGAGAGATAATCCATATCGTCAGGTTCTATCTTTACAAGATTCTGGCTGATGTTGGTATATACATAGCCCTTGTTCAGACGGTCGTCTTGATAGAACTTCTGTTCTGGCATACGCAGAATGCGACCAACGGTCTGAGCGCCGAAAGTGAAGCTTTCTATCTTGCGGAAGATAAGCAGCACAGCAGCACGAGGACAGTCCCAACCGAGCGCGATGGCTTGTTTGAAAAGCAGGGCTTCTGTCATGTTGTCGTTTTGCTCCAGTCCGTCCACATTCACCTTTTCGCCGCTCAGCCATACCGCAAGGCGATTGTTGGCAGTGTTAATGCCGTGAATCGTGTCGAGATACAGGGTCACTTCGTCCTTGATGCTTGTGTCCTCGGTGCTCATAGATTCAGAGCCGTCGTTAGGCAGCTGGATAAGCAGCAAAGGATTGATGTTGACACCCAGTCGCTTGTAGGCTTCCGCAAGTTCTTTGCGTTTCTTAAGAGCCAAACTTACAAGATGTTGTGTGAGCGACATTTCGGGAGTCGAGAAGTCGAGTGCCGGATTGATGACCACTCCCTCCTTTATCATCTGCTCTTCGATAACATGCTGGCGATGCACCTTGACCTTCTCCTCAGGGTGAGCCGTGATGGGTGTGGCAGAGATGCGTATCTCCAGTTTCGGCATGATATTCTGCAACACCTTTTCCGACTTCTTAGCCTGTCGTCCGCCAAACATGTGTTCCTCGTCGATGATGACGACGAGCGGTATTTCTTGTTCTATCTGGGTGCGACGAGTAAGGTCGTAGAGCGAAGCACTCTGCTCCGTATCGCGAATCATAAGCGCATTGTCCTTGTTGATGCTCTCCCAGTTGACAAATAGGATTTCGCCTGGATGTATGTATCCGTTGGCTGAATGATCCATATCGTCATAGACAACAGGATGAAGCTCGCGTGTTTCGGTGAAGAAGGTCTTCATCTTGAAGTAGCTCTGCTCGTGCAGCTTGTTTGGGGCTATCCACATGAACGCCACTTCAGAGCATGGCGCGTCGGCACGCTCAGTCAGTTCGGTGCATAGGCGCATAAGCATCTCTGACGCCATGATGGTCTTGCCGGCACCAGTAGGTGCTTCAAACACAAGCGTGTGTCGCTGTCCGGCAAGCGACAGCAAATTGATTGACTTGTCAACCAATTCTTGTACAGCCTTTTGCTGATATTTCAGTACTTTCATGCTTCGCCTCCTTCCTCATTCATTTTGTTGTCTTCTCCAAAATCAAGTGTCTGTTGCATGTTTGCTTCGGCTTCTGCCTGTGTTTTCATTTCCTGCAACGCTTCGTCAAGGAATTTTGGTTTGCGCTTGGGCAGCACTCGCTTGTATGCCTCATAAATAGCAGATGGCAGAGCGCATAGCTTTACACACTCGGCAACATCTTCAAAATCGTCAGTGTAGGGGTCGGCGCCTGGCGAGAACACGTAGACCATAGTCTTGATGCCGTCGTCCTCGGTTTGTGCCATGAGCTGCACCAATAGCTGTATGGCACGCTCCTCGTAAATCACAAGCATACGGTTTCCTTGCCCGTTATCAAAATAGCGGGCAATGTTAGGATTGATTTTCTTTCCGCAGAATTCTGCTTCTGTATAAACATCGTTCTTTATGCAAAGCATATCGGTGGCGAGGCGAACAAGTTGGCGCATGTTCTTTACGCTCTTATCACGAGAGAGGAAGTTGGTGCGGTAGTAGCGGAGGGTATTGTTGTGCAAGCCTTCCACTTCCTCACCCTTGGGTGTGGTGTAGCCTTGGATTACTCGCTTGTTGCGCTCGTAGGTAACTTTCTCACAGATGTTGTTCTCGTTGTTGGTGACAAGGATGCATTTGCGATGGCCACCGTCCTCGGCGTTGAGCTGCATAGTGGCGTGGAGGGTGGTGCCTGAACCGGCGAAGAAGTCAAGAACGGAGGAATTCTGTTTAGATGCCATATTTAGAAGGAATGATATTAAGGCAAGTGGCTTGGGATAATCAAACTTCTTTTCAAAAAAAATTACGCTAAAAACTGCCGAATAGCTTAAAATGAGCTATTTATGAGTCTTTCA
>OLFZ01000788.1_pt1 | contig 32149 bp, 25 predicted proteins | sample 1604861 | NCBI WGS metagenome assembly OLFZ01 (sample SAMEA3888895, study PRJEB22519) | human gut metagenome | biome: human gut; feature: human-associated habitat; material: faeces | place: Denmark | collected 2011 | reverse complement strand
AACTTGAGCGATATTTTTTTGACGCATAGATACTAGCATCGCGGACACGCTTACAGAAAATGGGGTAAAATAGGTCTCGCAAGGCTTACTTTCCTGTCTTTAGGCCGCAGAATTAACTACGAAAGTGGTACATCAAAATCAAGGCTTCACCACGATTTGAGGGTATCTTTTTCACAAAAACGCATGTTGAAAAGAAAAACCAAGGGCAAACAATCAAAAAACGATCGCATGAAAAAGGGAAAAATGGTTCATCCGAAAAATAGCGTGTCAGGGTTGTTTGCGTTGTTTCGATGCAGCCTGCTGAGTAGGGAAAACAACAAGAACAATAAGTACAACGTATAACAACGCTTTCGATAAGCCATGCGTAAAACCGAGCTCGCTCGAGTTTTGCCGTGATCAGAAAGAATAGCAGGAGAACGTTCCTGTAAGAGCTTGTAGCCTGTCCGGCAATAGCAATAAGATGCGCTACCCCGAAGAAATCCCGAAGGCCTACCGAAGAAAGGGAATAAGACAGAAGAGGACAAAAGAGGACAGAAGACACGAGGAGAAGACGGCAGGAGGGAGGAAGCTTTCATCACCAAAAGCGCGTTATTACCATTCCAAGACTGGCGAAGAAACAAGGCTAAGGGTTGATACAGGTCAAGAACGGGGGGGTAAAACTGACTTTTGGAATGAAAACAATACAATTTAGCAGATAAAAAGTTGGCAGTTTAGAGAAATCACCGTAATTTTGCGCCGTCAAAATGGAGACAAGGCCCGGATCGGTCGTTTTTAGGCAGATCTTCGCGCCACACACACCATAGAGACGCAAAGGAGGGAAGGATATCTTCGGGATACGCCAGTGGCTTGATTGACCACAACCACCCATTATTACCATTCGACAAGGACTTAGCAAACAGAGTAGCTTCTATCACCATAGGAGCCGACTCTGCAGCGCCATGCCCTTCGGACAGAGAAATAAATCAAAACAAGTTTATACACAGAATCAATTTTTATGAGAACTACAACATTGCAATCTTCCAAGGCATCATCCAGCCTTTGGAAACTTTTCGCAGCCATGCTACTCGTGTGGCTTCTTGTCCCCATAGGGCAGGCTTCGGCACAAAATAAAGCGACGGAAAGCAACGGAACAGAAAAAACGGTTATAGGTGGGGTTGACGACCTTTATGGCGTTGATCCTTCGTCAGAACATTGTACAGACACAAAGGTTGGAACAAATCAAACCGATGGAGATAAGATTGTATGTCTGTATAATGTCGGTGCCAAAAAGTTTCTGAGCATTGGTGGTTTGTGGGGCACACAAGCCGCACTGGATGTTTCACCACATTCCATTTATATGTATTGGAATAGCTATTCAAAAACGTATTTTCTAGCAAGCAAAGTGGCAGGTTCTTCTGCTGGCTTATATATGGGTATCGCCTGGGAAAAATTTACTCGAGAAAATGGGGTATTTATGGACAGAGGAAATTCTGACGGGAAGAATTGCAGGGTCACCTTTGAAAAAGGCGTGGATTATACAGAAAAAAACAAGGTTTATCTCGTCAATATCTCTAGCCAAGGGTATCTCACGGCATATCCTGACAACGAGAATAAAATCTGCAATTATGCAAGTAAAGCCACGGAAGGTACCCCAGAATACAAGAATCAGGAGTGGAAGGTGATTACAAAGAATGAGTATTACAAACTCTTCAGCACGACCCCTGCACATATGAAATCGGTTGTCGATGCCTCTTTCCTTCTTACTTGTCCTGATTTCAGAATAAATGATACCGATGCTGCAAAATGGGAAATCGGAGGTGAAAATTTACCTGATGATGTAAAGAGCCACGTGTACTTTGGAGACAAAAAAATGTACAAGACGTATAACATAATTGGCAACACACAAGATAAGGATTGGACAGGTAGAACTGAAGACCATCAACAATAATACGGCCAGTATTTCTATTGCTACACCAAAGGCCTGCGCGGCTTCAATATCTACCAGGACGTGAAGGTACACAAGGGAGGATGGTACCTGCTGCGATGCAACGGATTCAGCACTGCGAACAGTTCGGAGAACATCGCTACGAATAAGAAACCGCTTGCAAACCTGTTCATTACAGTGCTCGGTGCCGACAACAATCCGATTAAAGAGATATACTCAGCAACATCCCTCGACGGTATAAGTCAGACTGATGCCGAGACGCTTGGCAATACATACGAAGGATCCGGTATCGGACGTGCCTTCTTCGAGGGAAAGTATGAGAACCAGGTGCAGATATGTCTCGACAAAGCCCTGAATGGGAAAGAAATAACAAACGATAATCCCGTGACTCTCCGCATAGGCTTCTACGTAGATTCTACAACCGAGTCGGAGGCTGATGCCAACGAGCTGACTGCCGTGGAGAACTTCAAACTGCTTTATGCCGGACCGCGACGCAACCCGGAGCTGATTCTCGACGAGGAGTCTACCGACCTGCGCTATCTGACCATGGCGACAGACGAATACAAGAACAGCGTGCTGCATCTGAACCGCAAGCTGAACGACAATATGTGGAACTCGCTCATTCTGCCCGTCGATCTGACATGGGGACAGATGAAGCGTACGTTCGGAGACGCCGTAAAGGTGGCAAAACTTGCGGCGCTGACGGAGAATAGCGTGCAGTTTGTGACCGTGGAGCCAAAGAACGACGATGACGTGATGGTAACAGCATTCGAGCCATATATCGTCTTCCCGCCATACACACAGGTGAAGTCGACAGCCTACACCGTAGACCGATTCTACACATCAGCAGGCGAGGACAACAGCGAATGGCTGGGTAAAGACTACGAGCGGTCTAAGGACGAAAACAACAGACTGACGAAGACCTTGAAAGCCGACCACTACGACATCACGATGGTGTCGCTCGATAGGGAGAAGCTGATGCAGCATGTAAACACCGACACATGGGAATCAAAAATACAGTTCGAAACCATCGACGGCAACTATGGCAAGATGGTCTGCAAGGGCACATTGGCCAAGACTTACGAAAACGGCAAGATCATCCCAGGCCGTGACGACCTCAATGGCGACTTCTTCATGTACAAGGGAAAGCTCATCCAGGTGCCGAGCGGCAAGAATGAGAATGACGAGCTCTATCAATACGGTCTGAAGGCGTTCCGCTGCTGGTTTGAGTTGCCGAGCAACACGACATCTGGAAGTACGTTCTCGCTCATGATCGACGGCGTGGAGGATAGCACTACAAGCATCGACGACATCCACGGCAGCAGCAATAGCACCTCCTATAAGCGCGGCATAGAGGGCGTATTCAACATGCACGGACAGATGGTGCGCCGCGACAATAGCCTGGAGGGCTTGCCCAAGGGAATGTATGTAGTAAACGGAAAGAAAGTCATTATCAAATAACAAAACGACAATAACAGCGACACAAAATGAAGAAGATTTATATCGCTCCCAAGATAGATGTGATCATCCTCGACTCCCTCTGCAGCGGAGGCTTTCTGCATGGTAGCGTCTACCGAGGCAGTCTTAACGATGTGTGCATCAGCAAATTTGATGTGGTCGGTGAGGAGAAGACCAAGATCGAGGACGAATACACAGGCTTGTGGGGAAAATCGAACAGCGACAAATGGGGTGACGATTAATACTCCCCTTGGCTGCCATAGCAGCTGATTATCCATAAATGCAAAGGGCTGGATTCCCAATCGGGATCCAGCCCTTTGTCGTGGGAGGGAAATCTATGCGGGAGACCCGCAAATGGTAAGGAAAAGAGGCCCTACTCGTAGTGCATGCTCTTGGCGGGATGGATACGAGAGACGAGGAAGGAGGGGACGACGAGGGCGGCAACGCAGACCAGGAGCGTGGCCACGTTGAGGGCCAGGACGATAGGCCAGGAGATCTCCACGGGGACCGTGCTGACATAGTAGGTCTGGGGATCGAGGCGCACGAAGCCCGTGAGGTGCTGGAGGGCGATGAGGCCCAGGCCCAAGGCGTTGCCCCAAAGCAGGCCCTTGGCCAGGACGAACGTGGCAAACCACAGGAAGACGTGGCGCACCTGCTGGTTTTTGGCTCCCAGGGCCTTGAGCACGCCGATCATCTGCGTGCGCTCCAGGATGATGATGAGCAGGCCCGAGACCATCGTGACGATCGCCACGGCGATCATCAGTCCGAGGATGAGCCAGACGTTGAGGTCCATCAGCTCCAGCCAGGAGAAGATCTGCGGATTCATCTCCGTGACCGTGGCGGAGGAATAGGTCTCGCCATAGTGGTCGGTGGTGCGGTTGACGCGCGTCACGACCTGGTGCTCCACCTCGTCGATCTGGCCGAAGTCGTGGACCAGCATCTCCGCCCCGCTATACTGGTCGTCCTGCCAGCCATTAAGGCGGTTGGCAGTATAGAGGTCCGTGAAGCACATCTGCTGGTCATACTGCTTGAGGTTGGTCTCGTAGATGCCCGTGATGGTGAAGCGGCGCGTGCGCACCCCTTGGTGGTTGATAAAATAGGCAAAGATGCGCTCCCCACACTTCACGCGCAGCTGGTCGGCAATGGTCTTCGAGATGAGCAGCCGCTGCGTGGAGGAGGAGTCGGAGAAATGGGGAATCGACCCCTCCACCATATTTTGGTGGATGAAGGTCGTGTCGTATTCAGGACCGACGCCCTTGAGGGCCACGCCCAGGAAGTCGTCGTCGGTCTTGAGGATGCCCTGTGTCATCGCGTAGCGCTCCACGTGGCGCACGCCCGGTATGGCGCGGAGGACGGTCGTCATGGAGTCGTCCATCTGTATCGGATACTGGTCGGAGGACATCAGGCTGGCGATATTGGCCACGGTAATATGGCTTCCGAAGCCCACGACCTTGTCGCGGATCGTATGTTTGAAACCGAGGATCACGCTCACCGTGACGATCATCACGGCCAGACCGATGGCCACACCTGCCGTGGCGATGCGGATGGCAGGCTTGGCCACCTTCTGACTTCCAGCTCCCTTGCCGTAGATACGGCGTGCGATAAACAGGGGGAAATTCATAGTGTTTCTATTGAGATGAATGCGTAGCAGGCCGGACTCACAATCGTCCGGCATCATATAAAGGGAAAGGAGCCGGGAGCCGCTCCTTGGGCGACTCCCCGCTCCCTATAAGGGGAATGCGATAGACTTACTTCACGCGGCCGGGATAAGCCTCCAGGCCCTTCTCCAGGCAGACAAGGGCCTTGCGCAGCTCGTCGCAGCAGAGCACATAGGCCAGGCGCACCTCGTCGAGGCCGGCACCCTTGGTGCTGTAGAAGCCGCTCGCGGGGGCCATCATGACGGTCTCGCCCTCGTAGGAGAACTCCTCCAGGAGCCAGCGGCAGAACTTCTCAGCATTGTCCACGGGCAACTTGGCGACCGTGTAGAACGCACCCTTCGGCATCGGAGAGAAGACGCCCGGGATCTGGTTCAGACCGTTGACGAGGCAGTTGCGACGCTCCACATACTCCTTCTGCACGCCCTCGATATAGCTCTCGGGAGCCTCCAGAGAGGCCTCGGCGATGATCTGACCCATCAAGGGGGGAGAGAGACGGGCCTGGCAGAACTTCAGCACGGCCTTGCGCACCTCGGTATTCTTGGTGATGATGGCGCCGATACGGATGCCACACTCAGAGTAGCGCTTGGAGACGGAATCGACAAGGATGACGTTGTTCTCGATACCCTCCAGGTGCATGGCCGAGGTGTAGGGCTCGTCGGTATAGATATACTCGCGATAGACCTCGTCGGCGAAGAGATAGAGGTCGTGATTCTTCACGATGTCGCGGATCTGCTCCATCTCCTCGCGGGTATAGACATAACCCGTGGGGTTGTTGGGGTTGCAGATGAGGATGGCACGCGTGTTGGCGTTGATGAGTTTCTCAAACTCCTCGACGGCGGGCAGGGCAAAGCCATTGTCGATGCTCGTGTGGATGGAGCGCACCTTGGCACCCACCATCAGGGCAAAGGACATGTAGTTGGCATAGGCGGGCTCGGTGATGATGATCTCGTCGCCAGGGTTGAGGGTGGACATGAAGCCAAAGAGCAAGGCCTCGGAGCCGCCCGTGGTGACGATGATGTCGTCGGGCACCAGATTGATGTTGTGCTTGGCGTAGTAGCCCACGAGCTTGTTGCGATAGCTCTCAATGCCCTGGCTGGGCGAATAGGCCAACACTTTGGCATCGACCTTCTTCAGAGCGTCGAGACCACATTGCGGCGTATGCACGTCGGGCTGGCCGATGTTCAGGTGATAAACTTTCGTGCCGCGCGCCTTGGCTGCATTGGCCAGGGGTGCGAGCTTGCGGATAGGCGATTCGGGCACAATAAGGCCACGTGCTGAGATTTCCGGCATAATTCTTTTAGTTATTTAATACGGTTACCCCGATTGCACGGGGATTGACTCTTGTGTATGAAACTTGTATTTTGCCACAAAGTTACACCAATTCGGCCAAACGGCAAAGGCAAAGGCGAAAAACTTTGCCCCCGCGGGTCATTTGTGGGATTTTCTTGCTACTTTTGCATGTCGAAAGCGGTCTCCCCGAGGGGTAGCCACCACTTTTCGGGGCCTATCTCGGCAAGCGGGACGGGCCCACGCAAGACAAGAGATCAGATAAAAAAAGAAAACATACATATATATAATGAGAAGCAGAACAGCCAACTGGTTTGAGACCCGCGTCCGCTACGACAAGATGATGGAGGACGGACAGAACAAGAAAACCACGGAGACCTACGTGGTAGATGCCTACACCTTCGGCGAGGCCGAGGAGGCCATCACCAAGGAGATGGGCGCATACATCAACGGAGAGTTAGAGGTGAAGGCCATCACGCCGGCCACCTATGGCGAGATCTTCTTCAGCGACGCAGACGGCGACGACAAGTGGTTCAAGTGCAAACTGGCCTTTATCACGCTCGACGACAAGACGCAGAAGGAGAAGCGCACGAGCGTCTATTATCTCGTACAGGCGGCCTCGGTGAGCGGCGCCGTGAAGCATGTCGATGAGGTGATGGGATCGACCATGATCGACTACGAGATCACCGCCATCGCCGATACCAAGGTGATGGACGTCTTCGAGCACGACAACCGCGCCAAGGCCGAGGGACAAAACGAGGAGGCGAAGCCGGAGTACGAGGAGCAGTAGGCTTGTTCAAATATTCCAATATTCCAATTGGTCCAGTATTCCAATTGTTCCAGTATTCCAGTTATTCCAGTTTCCAATAAGACAGTATTCCTGTTTTCCAATAAGACAGAAGACAGTTTCATCATAATCATATAGGAGAAAGCATACGATGGTAGATGTAGCAAAAAACTTACAAGAGGTGCTCGGCCATCTGCCCGAGGGGGTGGAGCTGGTGGCCATCAGCAAGTATCATCCCAACGAGTATATCCTGCCGGCCTACGAGGCGGGACAACGCATCTTCGGCGAGAGCCATGAGCAGGAGTTGCGCCAGAAGGTGGAGACGCTGCCAAAGGACATCCAATGGCACTTCATCGGCCACCTGCAGACAAACAAGGTGAAATATATCGCGCCCTATATCTCGATGGTGGAGGCGGTCGATACGCCCAAGTTGCTCCGCGAGATCAACAAGCAGGCGGCCAAGCACGACCGCGTCATCGACGTCTTGCTCGAACTCCATATCGCCGAGGAGGAGACGAAGTATGGACTGACCCTGGAGGCCTGCCGCGAGCTGCTGGAGGCGGGAGAATGGCGCGAGATGAAGAACGTACACATCAGCGGCCTGATGATGATGGCGTCCAACGTGGAGGACGAGGACCAGATACGCCGCGAGATGCTCACGGCAGCCGACTTCTTCGACGAGGTGAAGGCGCGCTATTTTGCCGATGACCCTCGCTTCTGCGTCCGCTCCTGGGGCATGAGCCACGACTACCAGATAGCCGTCACGTGCCGGAGCAACCAGGTGCGCGTGGGCACGGCCATCTTCGGTCCCCGCGTCTATTGACGCTATCCCCGCGTGTATAGACGCAAGAGAAGAGGTCAGCCCTTGCCTTCTATTTGGCGCAGCTCCACATAGCCGTGCATGACGGCATAGACGGTGAGGGCGGGGACGCTCTTCACGCCCAGTTTCTCGCAGATATTCTTGCGATGGGTGTTGACGGTCGGCAGGCTGATATGGAGGCGGTCGGCGATTTCCTTGCTCATCAGTCCGCGAACCACGAGCGAGAGCACCTCCACCTCGCGCGGGGTGAGGGTGGGACGCGGCGCGTCGGTCTCGGCTGGCGGCAGGTTGCGACCGCCCGAATGGCCTTGCTGCACAAGGCGCAGCACCTCGCAGACGAGCGCCTCCTCGGCCACACCCACACAGAGGTGGCGAAAGCCAGCCAACTGGGAGTGGGGGTCGGAGGAGAGGGTCAGCACGAGGGTCTTGCGGCGGCGGTCCATAAACCAAAGGTGGTGGGCCACGGCCACGGACTGGGCCACAAAATAGTGATAACAGCCCTCACCGCCCCCGGCAAGGAAGGCGTCGAAGGTGGGGTAAACATCCACGGCCATCATCGGCACCACGGTCTGCAAGAGCTGGCGCAATCCTATCGTGGCCAACACGTTGGGATCGACAATGGCGATATGAGGGCGGCCTAAGGCCATCTTTCCTTTCTCCATAGGGTGCAAAATTAGTGATTTATCGGCAGAAGAAAGAAGCCGCGCGCCCTTTTCTTCACCATAAGGCCTGCATATAAGGAAAAACAACCAAAACAACTCGCTTTGAAAAAGAAACGCAGCCATATTATCCTACCCGAGGGCATGGCGGGAGAAGTGTTGCTCCACGCCTGTTGCGCGCCCTGCTCGTCGGCCATCGTCGAATGGTTGATGGCGCACGACCTGCACCCCACGATCTTCTACTTCAATCCCAACATCTTTCCGGCGCGCGAATACGAGATACGCAAGGAGGAGAGCAAGCGCCACGCCGAGACGCTGGGCCTACGCTGGATAGACGGCGACTACGACCACGCCAGTTGGCGGGAGGCCATGAAAGGGCTGGAACGCGAGCCCGAGCGCGGACGACGTTGCGAGGCGTGCTTTGCCTACCGCATGCTGGCCACGGCCCACATGGCGCAGCAGACCGGAATCGGCTTCTTTGCCACGACGCTCGCCTCCTCACGATGGAAGGACCTGGAGCAGGTGAACGCGGCCGGTCTGGCAGCAGCCGAGGCCGTCCCTGGCACGACCTTCTGGGCTCAAAACTGGCGCAAGGACGGACTGCAGGAACGGCGCAATCAACTGCTCAAGGAGTATCAGTTCTACAACCAGCTCTACTGCGGCTGCGAGTTTAGCCTCGCCTCCTCCAAGGCCATGGAGCGGGAGGCGGAGAAGGAGAAGAAGGAAGAAATGGAGGAAGAATAAAGGTTTCATCCGATATTTGGAGCAGCAGGAAGCGTTGTGTTTTTTCCAACACGGCCAGCTGAATATGGAAAACAACTTGAACAACTTTTACAACTTTGAACAACGCTTCGCCAGGATATCGCCTCTTCGAGGCCCATGCTGACCAAGCGTTGCTGCAAGGGAAACAACTATGAACAACGCTTCGCCAGGACAGCAAGGATGTTATTTTCCCCTACTCAGCAGGGAAACTTGTTGTAAAAGTTGTATTTGTTGTTTTTCCCTACTCAGCAGGGATTGTCCCCGCGAAGGTTCCATTCATGGAACCTTTGTTGTATTTTGTTGTTTACCTTGCAGCAGGATTGCTACACGCGAAGCGTGCAAAGTTCCATTTCATGGTACCCTTTCTCGCCATGGCAAAGCTCGAGCGAGCTCGGTTTTGCGCATGACTTATCGAAAGCGTTGTAACTTGTTGTAAATGTTGTGTTTGTTGTTTTCCCTAACTCAGCAGGACGTATTGGCAACAGCACAAACCCGATCACTTGATTTTCCGGATGAACTTTTTTTCTAAGCGAACCAGCGCAAGCTACATGAGCGGGCTCATCAGGCGGACCAACGACTCCCAAAGGCGGAGGAGCAGGCCGCGGGAAGCGCCCTCGCGTAGCTGGTCGAGGGGAATGCTGTCAGCCTCATCGTCGAGGAAGACCTGCTTGATACGGAGGGCCATGGCCTGGTCATAGAAAAACACATTGGATTCGAAATCGTGCTCAAAACTACGGAAATCGACATTGGTGGAACCGATGGTCGCCAGGAGGTCGTCGCTCACGAGGAGCTTGCTATGGTTGAAGCCACGGTCGTAGAACAAGACGCGGACGCCCGCGTCGGCTATCTCCTTGACAAAGGAGCGACTGGCCCAGGCCACAAACTTGGAGTCGGCCTTGCGCGGAATCATCAGGCGCACATCCACCCCCGAGAGGGCGGCCGTGCGGAGGGCGAAGAGAACGGGCTCGGTAGGCAGGAAGTAGGGGGTCTCGATATAGACATACTGCCGCGCGCTATGGATGACGCGGACGAAGCCTTGCTCGATCTTCGGCCAGGGGTCGATGGGATTGCTCGTGACGACCTGGGCGAGACACTCCGTCTGGGGCAAGGGAAACTCGGGGTAGTAGCGGCGGTCCGTGATGAGCGTGCGATCGACGAAGAACCAATCGACCAGGAAGGCGCGCTGGAGCCCATAGACGACGTTGCCATGGATGCGCACCATCGTGTCGCGCCAGGCCTGCGCGCCGAGGCCCTTCACGTAGCGGAGCGCGATATTCATGCCGCCGACATAGCCCACCCGCCCGTCGAAGACGGCTATCTTGCGATGGTTGCGATAGTTGACCTTGCTGGTGAAGGCCGGAAAGCGGACGGGCATGAAGGCATGGACCTCCACCCCACCCTCACGCATCCGCTCATAGAAGCGGGAGGGGACGCTCCAGCAGCCCACGTCGTCGTGGATGACGCGCACCTCCACGCCCTCGGCAGCCTTGGCGATCAGGGCGTCGCTCACGAGGCGGCCCAAGGGGTCGTCCTCAAAGAGGAAGAAGTCGAGATGGATATGGCCGCGGGCCGAGGCGATGTCGCGGAGCAACTGGGGAAAAAACTCGTAGCCGTTGAGGTAGATCTCGGTCTCGTTGCGATGGAATGCGGGGGCAAAATCCTGACTGCCAAAGAGATGGACGAGGCGTTGGTAGAGCGGGGGAATCTTCAGGCTGGCCTGGGCGTGAGACTCCAGCATCGACCGACGCGAGAGCTGGTCGAGGCTATGCTGGGAGATGGCACGCTCCTTGCGCACGTTCTGTCCGAAGAAGAAGTAGAGGATGATTCCCACCACGGGCAGGAACATCAGCACGAGCACCCAGGCCATGGTCTTGGCCGGCTGACGGTTGTCGAGCAGGATGGTGACCATCGCGGCGACGGCAAGCGTCATGTAGAGGGCGAGAAATATCCAATGCAAATAGTCCATGCGCGTGGTGGGGATAGGTGGTGGGCAGGAGGCTAACAGTCGGTGGGAGGTGCGAAGGGCGCTTCGTCCGGGTTGGACCGATTCCGGTCTATACGGCGCATGACCTCCCTGACGTGATCAGACAGATCGGGATATTTGCTGATCTCATGCAACTCCAGGGCGGCCTCTTTGTAGCAGGCGCGCATGGCGTAGATCGAGACGCGCGTGGCCAGAAGGAAACCAGCAAACTCGCAGTATTCGCTATCCTGGGCAGCCTCATAGACGCCCACATGCTTGCCCGTCTCCTCCTCGACGCGGCGCTGGATTTCAGTCAGCAGCGACTCGATATAGCTGATCACTCGCGGATCGTTGTTGTTGGCGAGGTTGTTGACCATCTCGCACACGTGGGCTATGTTGTCCGTGCCGTCGAGCAGCGAGAGGTAGTAGTGGCCGATGTCGTACTGCCCCATCTCGTCATAGCAGTAGCCGAGCATGAAGCAGACCTCATAGAACTGGCCACGCTCCTTGGAGGAGAGTTGATCGACGGATCCTCTCCAAAGGACGAAGGCATTGCGGAGCAGGAGCATCGCCTCGAAGAAGCGCTTGCTCTGGAAGAGCTGCGTGCCGCGATAGAGCGCCCCGGCCAGCGAGCGAGTCGTCACACGGGCCACGGCGCGCTGCTCCTCAGTCATCTTGCCAATCTGTCCGTGGACCAACTTGTCCTTGGCGTCGGTCCACATATACTGGAACTCGTCGCGAAGCTGCTTCTCGTTCTTGAGGTCGTAGGCCATGAGCAGGGAGCAGGCCGTGGGATGGGCGTTGACACAGTCGGCAGGATTCTCGAGGGTGGCGAGGCGGGGCGTGAGGACGACCGTGGTCTGGAAGAAGAGGGCCTCTGGCGAGGTTTCGCGGGCCACCAGGGAGACCGTGAGGTAGCGACGCTCGTCGGGATCCTCGGGCTGGAAGAAGACGAGCTGGAGGGTGGCACAACGGCGGGCAAACTGGCCGTCGGAGACGAGGGCGTCGGAAAGGACATAGTCGGCCATCTTCGAGCGAAGCTGGGCGTCCTGGCTGGCGTCCATGACGAGGGAGAGACCGTCGCCCGCAACGCTCAGGAGCGAGGGCACAAAGTCTTTGATACCCACGGCATCTTGGACCAACTCGGAGAGCGTGATGTGATGAATGGCGCTTTCGCGCACAGACATCGTGGCCTCGCTCTCCTCCAACTCGTGCTCGCGGATCATCAGGATCAAGCGCTTGTACTGCTCCTCAATTTCCTCAGGGCTGTTCGCGCCGTATTTCTTCCTTTTCTCCTTGACGGTATCCATCCAGCGGACAAAGGCGTCGCGCCAGGAGAACATCTCCTTCATGCTTTGCGTCAACATTCCTTTGGCCCGCGAGGGCTCGAGGTAGAGGTTGTCGAAGAAATGGACATTGACGTGGAGGTGGTCTTCGTCGAAGGTATAAACGGCACGAAGACCGATAGACGCAAGGTTGACCTGGTTGCAGATCTCGCGCACCAGTTCGACAAGCTCTTTGTCCACACTCAAGAAGATGGGGTAGCAAAGGCGCAGGAAGGTATCGTCCTTGGCGATGCGCACAAGGAAATTGCCTCCTTGGTACTCATAGCTGGCCACACGGCTTTGGTCTCGCTCGTCCTCCCAGGTGGGCGTGCAGCCTATGCTGGCAAGGGTAGTTTCGAGCAATTGGCAGAGTGCTTTCTGGTCGAGGCGGGGCGCTTCGTTCGCTTTTTCGCTTTCTGCTGCATTAGCAGGTTGCAAGAGGTCTTTCAATTTGTCTATGATCATTGTGATTGTTCCTTTCCTTATTATATAATATAGCGTGTGGCAATAGAGAGCGCGTGGTGCCAAGGCTATCTGGCGGCTTCCAGCATGGCTTCGAGGGGCAAAGCTATACGATATCGCTGCCCAACTTGCGTGCCACGGCGTTGCGCACGGTCTGCCAGTTCTTGATCTCCTCCATCATCTGCTTCATCTCCTCGGTGCTGATACCGATAGCCAGGGCCTTCTTCAGCCGGTCCTGAAGCATCTTGAGCTGGTGCTCGATGTAGTCGAGGCGGAAGTCCATGACGAGGTGGACCACGGTATCTCGAAGCCGCTCCACGCTCTCCTTCATCTGAAGGCTCTCGGAGAGCTGGTAGGCATCGGTGCTCATGCTGGCCGCGAGGGTCTGGATCTCGATGTCGGGATGGTGGCGGAAATACTTGCCCGCATCAAAAGGTCCCTTCTCCGACTGCTCCACGGCTTCGGCGAGGATGCGGTTGTAGAGGGGATCGGAGAAGGCGAGCTGGTCCTGGGCCAGGTCGTAGGCGATATACTGTGCCACGTTGAGGTCGAAATGCTGACCGGAAGTCTCATCCTCCACATCAGGGAGGATCACCTCGCCACCATGGCGGATGACGGTCTCGATGAGCATCTTCTCCACCTTCGAGGCCTGCTGCATGGGACTGGCGGGGGCGAAGGGGTGCGGCTGACTGGCCTGGCTGGCCTGCGCACGCTCCTCCTCGCGCTGGCGCGCCTCCTTGCCCTGGTAGATGAAGCGGTTCATCTGGGCGATGAGCGTATCCTCGCGCACGTCGGTCCTGTGGGCACACTCGCGGAGGTAACTGGCGCGGACAATGGGGTCGCGGATGACGGCAATGCTCCTGACGATCTGATTGACAGCCTCGGCGCGGCGCACGGGGTCGGTGACGCCCTGCAGGAGGGCCTGGGTCTGGAAGACGATGAAGTCGGTACGGTTTTGTTCGATATAGGCCTGGAGCTCCTCGGAGGACCGGCTGCGGGCGAAGTCGTCGGGGTCTTGGCCGTCAGGGAGGAAGAGCACCTTGACATTCATGCCCTCGGAGAGCAGCAGGTCCGTGCCGCGCAGGGCGGCCTTCTGGCCTGCCTCGTCGCCATCATAGACGAGGGTGACGTTGGAGGTGAAGCGGTGGATGAGCTTGATCTGGGGAATGGTGAGGGCCGTACCCGAACCCGCCACGACATTCTCCACGCCGCGCTGGCTCAGACTGATCACGTCGGCCTGACCCTCCACGAGCAGGGCCTCGCCCTGCTTGCTCATGGCGCGCTTCGCCAGGTCGATGCCGTAGAGTTCGTTGGTCTTGTGGTAGATCTCGGAGTCGGGCGAGTTGACATACTTCATGCGCACGCCATGGGTGCGGGTGTCGAGGACGCGGCCCGTGAAGCCCACTACCTTGCCGCTCATGGTGATCCAGGGGAAGATGACGCGGCCGGCAAAGCGATCGGTCAACGAGCCGTCGGAGCGCTCATAGCAGAGGCCCGACTTGAGGAGGACGTCTTTCTGGAATCCCTCGCGCTGGGCAGCATCGGTCATGGCGTGGCCACTGGCGAGGCAGAAGCCCAGGCGAAACTTGCGGATGGTGTCGTCGCGGAAACCACGCTGGCGGAAGTATTGGAGTCCGATGGCCTGGCCATCAGGGTTGTTGAGGAGGGTGTCCTCGAAGTATTTGGCCGCCCACTCGTTGGCCAGGAAGAGGGAGTCGCGCTCCGTGGCCTGGCGACGTTCCTCGTCGGTCAGTTCGCGGTCGTGGATCTCGATATGGTAGCGGTTGGCCAACCAGCGCAGGGCCTCGGGATAGGTCTTCTGCTCATGCTTCATGATGAAGTTGACGGCATTGCCTGCCTCGCCACAGGCGAAGCATTTATAGACTCCCTTCGACGGACTGACGGAGAACGACGGCGTCTTGTCGTCGTGGAAAGGACACAATCCCGTATAGCTCGTGCCGCGCTTGCGGAGCGTCACAAACTCGGAGATGACATCGATGATGTCGGTCGCATCCATTATTCTGTCTATCGTAGCCCGGTCTATCATACTTTGTCTTTGCGTATGAGCTGATTGTCTTTTAATCTTTGCAAAGATACAAACTTTTGGATAACAAGCCAACGATTACCTCAAATTTAATCCCACAATCGTCCTCTGCATGCTGGAGAAAAGCAGTTTTCTCGTCTTACGCAACCTTATCACGCCAAAATGCGGAGAATAGAAAAAATTTTTGTACCTTTGCATCTTGAAAAAACAACAAGGAAGTCAATGCGCGAATATACCGACGAGGAGCTGGCACAACTGCTCGACAAAGACATTTTTCACCATATCTCAGAAGCCGCCGACAGTCTGGGCGTAGATTGCTACGTCGTGGGAGGCTATGTACGCGACATCTTTTTGGAACGCCCGTCCAACGACATCGACGTGGTGGTGGTAGGAAGCGGCATAGCCGTAGCCGAGAAGCTGAGGAAGATCCTGGGAAGGCGGGCGCACGTGAGCGTGTTTCGCAACTTCGGGACGGCACAGGTGAAATTCCACGGTATGGAGGTGGAGTTTGTCGGCGCCCGAAAGGAGAGCTACAGCCACGACTCGCGGAAGCCTATCGTGGAGGATGGAACGCTGGAGGACGATCAGGACCGTCGCGACTTCACCATCAACGCCATGGCCATCTGCCTGAACAAGGCTCGCTTTGGCGAACTGGTAGATCCCTTCGACGGCATTGGCGATCTCTGGGAGGGCATCATCCGCACGCCCCTGGACCCGGACGTCACCTTCTCGGACGACCCACTACGGATGCTGCGCTGTGTGAGGTTTGCCACCCAACTCAACTTTTTCATCGAGGAGGAGACCTTCGAGGCACTCTCGCGCAACGCCGAGCGCATCCGCATCATCAGCGGGGAGCGCATAGCCGAGGAGTTGTGCAAGATCATGGCTTCGCAATATCCGAGCAAGGGATTCTTCGAGCTGCAGCGCTGCGGACTGCTGGGCCTCATCATTCCCGAACTGACGGTCCTCGACCTCGTGGAGACGCGCAACGGCAGGGCACATAAGAACAATTTCCACCACACGCTGGAGGTGCTGGAGAACGTGGCACGGGCCGAAGAGCGACGCTACGAGCAGGAGAAACGGGAGAATCCCGAGCAGCCTCCTTTCAAGGCCAATATCTGGCTGCGCTGGGCAGCCCTCTTCCACGACATCGGCAAGCCCAAGAGCAAGCGCTGGGACAACCAGCTGGGCTGGACCTTCCACAATCACAACGACATCGGGGCCAGGATGGTGCCGGAGATGTTCAGAAGGATGAAATTGCCGCTGGACAGCAAGATGAAGTATGTGCAGAAGCTCGTGGAGCTCCACATGCGACCGATCGCCATTGCCGACGACGTGGTGACGGACTCGGCCGTGAGAAGGCTCATCAACGACGCGGGCGACGACATCGATGACCTCATGATGCTCTGCGAGGCCGACATCACGAGCAAGAACCAGGTGAGGAAGAAGCTGTTTTTGGAGAACTTCCGCATCGTCAGGGAGAAGATAGCCGACCTCAAGGAGCGCGACTACAAGCGTCTGCTGCAGCCGGTCATCGACGGCAACGAAATCATGGAGCTCTTCCATCTGAAACCGTCCCGCGAGGTGGGCGAACTGAAGAAGGCGCTCAAGGAGGCCGTGCTGGAAAATATCGTGCCCAACGAGCGAGAGCCGCTCTTGGCGCTGCTCAGAGAGAAGGCCAAGGAGCTGGGTGTGGGATGATCTGTGGACCAGGAAACTGGGTTGTAGGGCAGAGCCCGTGGACCTGGAAACTGGGTCTTGGGATAAGTCTATGGACCAGGAGACTGGACGAGGACAAGCCTGAGCCCACAAGTCCGATAGGTAGAAAAATCACGTACGAGGAGTAACGGTAAAGGCCAAGAGTAGCCTTTACCATTACTAATTCGGAATAATTATAGTTAAAAAAACTTTGCGAAGTACGCCTTTCTGAATGGAAATGGGTACTTTTGCATAGTTGAAAACTGATTGCATTGCATTAGTTTTCCGATATACCGCTATCAATCAGAGGATTATCCGCAGCGGGAGAACAAATAAATCGTTTTCAGAAAACAAAAATAAAGAATCATTTATAGGTATGAAGAAAAACAAGTTTTTGCTGTTTGCTGCCATCGCTATGGCAGTACTTACGAGTTGCGGAGGCGGCCAGAAAGGACTGCCCACGAGCAATGAGTATCCAGTAGTGACAATTGGTCCCGCCAACGCCCAGTTGAAGACCACCTACCCTGCCACTATCAAAGGCGTACAGGACGTGGAAGTACGTCCGAAGATCTCGGGTTTCATCACCAAACTCTATGTCCATGAGGGCCAGGCGGTAAGCGCGGGCCAGGTGCTCTTCGAGCTCGACAACGCCACCTATCAGGCAGCCGTCCGTGCTGCTCAGGCACAGATCAACCAGGCCGAGGCCAGCGTACGTTCGGCTCAGGCAGGCATCCAGACGGCCAACGCCTCGCTCAACTCGGCACAGGCGCAGGCTGCCACGGCGCAGTTGACCTACAACAACAGCCAAAACCTCTACAATAACAAGGTGATCGGAGAATATGAGTTGCAGACGGCCCGCAACAGCTATCAGACCGCTAAGGCTGGCGTGCGCCAAGCTCAGAGCAGCGTCAGCTCGGCCAATGCAGGCCTGAAGCAGGCAGAGGCTGCCGTAGCAGCCGCCAAGGCACAGCTCGCCACGGCCAAGGAGAACCTTTCCTTCTGCTATGTAAAGAGCCCGGCCAATGGCGTGGTGGGCAACCTGCCCTACAAAGTGGGCGCACTCGTCAGCCCGTCCTCGGCACAGCCCGTGACGACGGTCAGCGACATCTCGACCATCGAGGTCTATTTCTCCATGTCGGAGAGCGACATCCTCAACCTCACGCGCAGCAACAATGGTCTGGCAGGAGCCATCAACAGCTTCCCGGCCCTGAGCCTCCAGCTCACCGACGGTTCGATCTACAACCACGAGGGCAAGGTGGTCAAGACCTCGGGCATCATCGACCCGACTACGGGTTCGCTCTCCATCATCGCCCGCTTCCCCAACCCAGAGCGTCTGCTCAAGAGTGGTGGCGCAGGCCAGGTGATCATCGCCAAGAACAACAACCACGCCATCCTCGTGCCGATGGAAGCCACGACGCAGGTGCAGGATAAGTACTTCGTCTATAAGGTGGACGGCAACGGCAAGGTGCACTACACAGAGGTGACGGTAGATCCGCAGAACGACGGCAACAACTATATCATCACCAGCGGACTGAAGATGGGCGACCGCATCGTGGTCAAGGGTCTGACGGGCCTCACCGACGGACAAGAGATCAAGGCCCTCACGCTCCAGGAGTATGAGGCTGCTATGAAGAATGCCGCCGAGCTGGGTGCCAAGCAGGGATCGTCAGAGGGCTTCCTCGACGCCATGACGGGCAAGGGCGACAAGAAGTAAACCAAGAGAGTGCCATCGGGGGGAGGACTTGGGCCTCCATCCATCAATGGTCAACACATAAAAGAAGAAAACTATGACATTTACTAATTTTATCAAGCGACCGGTACTCTCGACGGTGATCTCCATCTTCTTCGTACTCCTGGGTACGATCGGACTGGTGTCGCTGCCTATCGAGCAGTACCCGAACATCGCGCCACCTACCATTAGCGTGATGGCCAACTATCCGGGCGCTGACGCACAGACGGTGCTCAACTCCGTGGTGACGCCGCTGGAGGAAAGCATCAACGGTGTGGAGAACATGACCTACATCACCTCGTCGGCAAGCAATAGCGGCCTGGCACAGATCACGGTCTTCTTCAAGCAGGGATCCAACGCCGATATGGCTGCCGTCAACGTCAACAACCGTGTGCAGCAGGCGCAGGCTCTGCTCCCGGCAGAGGTGACCAAAGCGGGTGTGACGGTATCGAAGCGACAGAGCTCCAACGTCATCATGTACTCGCTGACCACGGACGACGGACGCTACGACACGAAGTTCCTCAACAACTACAACAACATCAACGTCTCGCCGGCACTGAAACGTGTCAACGGTGTGGGTGACGTGCAGAGCCCGTCCACGGCCGACTACACAATCCGTATCTGGCTCGACCCGGTGAAGATGAAGAACTACGGCCTCATGCCGTCCGACATCACGGCAGCCCTGGCCGAGCAGAACCTGGAGGCTTCTCCGGGTACGATCGGCGAGCAGAGCGACGTGGCCTACCAGTACACGCTCCGCTACAAGGGCCGTATGAAAACGTCGGAGGAGTATGGCAACATCGTCCTCACGAGCAATACCAATGGTCAGACGCTCCACCTCAAGGATGTGGCCAGAATAGAACTGGGTCAGCAGTCCTACGGCGTGCAACTGAAGAACAACGGCCATCCTGCCGTGATGGGTATGGTGCAGCAGATTGCAGGATCCAACGCAACCCAGATTGCCAAGGACGTGAAGGCCGAGCTGGAGCGCCAGGCAAAGAACTTCCCACCGGGACTGAAATATACCATCGAGCAAGACGTGACGGAGTTCCTCTACGCCTCCATCGAGGAGGTGATCTTCACGCTCTTCATCACCCTGCTGCTGGTGTTCTTCGTCGTCTATATCTTCCTCCAGGACTTCCGCTCCACGCTGATTCCGATGATCGCTGTGCCGGTGGCCTTGATAGGTACGTTCTTCTTCCTGTGGATCTTCGGATTCTCCATCAACTTGCTGACGCTATCGGCCCTGCTGCTGGCTATCGCCATTGTGGTCGATGACGCCATCGTGGTTGTCGAGGCCGTTCACGCCAAGCTCGACATGGGCTACAAGAGTGCGCTCACGGCCAGTATCGACGCCATGAACGAAATCTCGAGTGCTATCATCTCCATCACGCTTGTGATGTCGGCCGTGTTCGTTCCTGTGTCGTTCATCGGTGGTATGAGTGGTACGTTCTACCGCGAGTTTGGTATCACGATGGCTATCTCCATCTTGATCTCTGCCGTCAACGCCCTGACGCTCTCTCCGGCCCTTTGCGCCATCTTCCTGAAGCCGAAGGACGAGGAGGCGAAGGCCAACGGCGGCAAGAAGATGTCCTTCGTCGATCGCTTCCACGCAGGCTTCAACCACTCGTTCGACAAGATTACAAACAAGTATAAGAAGGGTGTGGAGCGCATCATCAACAACCGCATCGTGACGGGTATCTCTGTCGTGGCGGGCATCGTGGCGCTGGTCTTCTTCATGGGTACGACCAAGACGGGTTTGATCCCTGACGAGGATACGGGTACGCTCTTCTGTACTATCTCTCTCCCCCCGTCAACGGGCCAGGACAAGACGCTGGAGGTTGGCGAGAAGATCGACGCCATGCTGGCCACCAACCCGTGGATCGAGCGTCGTGAGATGATTGCCGGTTACAACTTCATCGCTGGTGCCGGTTCTGACCAGGCCACCTTCATCATCAAACTGAAACCGTTTGACAAGCGTAAGTGGGGTATGATAGACCGCATCAAGTCCGTGTTCACGGGTGCGGGTATCGCAGGATTGTTCATCGATCCGAGTTCGTCCAACTCCGTGCTGGGTATGATCTATAAGCAGACAGCCACCATCAAAGGTGCACAGATCCTGGCCTTCGCGCCGCCTATGGTGTCCGGATTCTCGGCTACCAACGGTCTGACCTTCTCTATGGAGGACCGCACGGGTGGCGACCTCAACAAGTTCTACGACGTGACGCAGAAGTTCCTCAAGGCGCTGGGTGAGCGCGAGGAGATCCAGCGAGCCATGACCTCCTACAACCCGAACTATCCGCAGTATATGGTCAACATCGACGTGGCCAAGGCCAAGCAGGCCGGAACGTCGCCCCAGGCCATCCTCTCCACGATGTCGGGCTACTTCGGTGGTCAGTACGCCAGCAACTTCAACGCCTTCGGTAAGCTCTACCGTGTCTATATACAGGGTAGCCCCGAGAGCCGCATGACGATCGACAAGCTCAACGATGTCTATATACGCACCAACAACGGCATGTCGCCCATCAACGAGTTTGTCACGCTGAAGAGAACCTACGGTCCTTCCAGCATCAACCGATTCAACCTCTTCACCGCCATCACCATCAACGCCACGGCTGCCGACGGCTATTCCTCTGGTCAGGCCATCAAGGCTGTGGAGGAAGTGGCCAAGCAGACGCTGCCCGACGGCTACACCTACGAGTATTCGGGTCTGACCCGATCGGAGCAGGAGTCGAGCAGTTCGACGGGTATGATCTTCATCCTCTGCTTCATCTTCGTCTATCTGATCCTCTCTGCACAGTATGAGAGCTACTTGCTGCCGCTGGCCGTATTGCTCTCCGTGCCGTTCGGTCTTGCAGGTGCCTTCATCTTCACGCAGATCTTCGGCCATAGCAATGATATCTATATGCAGATCTCGCTGATCATGTTGATCGGTCTGTTGGCCAAGAACGCCATCTTGATTGTACAGTTTGCCCTGGAGCGCCGCCAGACAGGTATGGCCATCCGCTATGCCGCCATCCTCGGTGCTGTGGCTCGTCTGCGCCCGATTCTCATGACCTCACTGGCCATGATCATCGGTCTGCTGCCGCTGATGTTTGCCTCAGGTGTGGGCCGCAACGGTAACCAGACACTGGGCGCTGCCGCCGTCGGTGGTATGTTGATCGGTACAATCTGTCAGGTGTTCGTCGTCCCGTCGCTCTTCGCCATCTTCCAGTGGTTGCAGGAGCGCATCAAGCCGCTCGAGTTCCACGATGAGGAGAACGAGGAAGTGGCCCGCGAACTGGAGCAGTACGCCCAGGGACCTGCCGGCGAATACAAGCTGGACAATGCCCCCATGTGATAACAGGTGAGCCGTCCTCCCCTTCCCACGCTCCTCAAGGGGCGATGGGAAAGGAGGCTTCCCAGACAATATAATAAGGATACTTATAATAATAGACAATATGACAATCAAAAATATGACGCGCATGACGGGTGGTCGCCTGCTGCTCCTGGCAGGTCTCGCCACACTCTCGCTGACGGGATGCAAGAGCCTCTATGGCGACTACGAGCGTCCCGAGGTGAAGACGGACGGCATCGTGCGCGACCCCGTAAACGACCAGGCCACGCTGGAGGGTAGCAACGACTTCGGCAACCTGCCGTGGCGAAGCGTCTTTACCGACCCGCAGTTGCAATCGCTGATCGAGAAGGCATTGGCCAACAACCCGAACCTTCTCAACGCCATGCTCAACGTGGACATTGCCGAGTCGCAACTCAAGGCCGCCAAGCTCGCCTACCTTCCCTCGCTGGTACTCGCCCCGACGGGCACCATCACCCACATAGGTGAGGGCGAAGAGGCCAACAAGAGCTACACGCTGCCCCTCGCGGCAAGCTGGAACGTGGACCTCTTCGGTACACTCCGATCCTCGAAGAAGGCTGCCGCTATGTCGCTCCTTCAGACCAAGGACTACCAGGTGGCGGTACAGACACGCCTCATCAGCAATGTTGCCAACCTCTACTACACGCTTCTCATGCTCGACAAGCAGATGGAGATCGTCACGGACATGGAGAACCTCACGAAGGACACCTGGGACATGATGAAACTGCAGATGGAGTTTGGACGCGCCCGCTCTACGAGCGTGCAGAGTGCGGAGGCTGCCTACTATAGCGTGAAGAACCAGAGCGTGAACATCAAGCGACAAATCCGCGAGAGTGAAAACTCCCTCAGCCTCCTGCTGGGAGAACCTGCTCAGACCATCGCTCGTGGCAAACTCGACGGCCAGTCGCTGCCTGAGAGCTACGCTGGTGGCGTGGGTGTGCAACTGCTGAGCAACCGCCCCGACGTACACGCCAACGAGATGGCGCTCGCCAGCTGCTTCTATGGTGTGCAGAACGCACGCAGCCGCTTCTACCCCTCTATCAACATCACGGCCAACGCAGGCTGGACGAACGGACAGGGCACGATCAATCCGGCCAAGTTCTTGGTGCAGGCCGTAGGTTCCCTCACCCAGCCGCTCTTCATGAAGGGTCAGCTGAAGGCGGGCCTTCGTGTGGCTGAGGACCAGTATAAGCAGGCTTACAACACCTGGCAGAACTCCATCCTCACGGCAGGATCGGAGGTGAGCAACGCTCTCGTGGCCTACAACGCAGCCAAGGAGAGCGAGGAACTGGAGCAGAAGCGCATCGACGTGCTCAAGAAGAACGTCGAGGATATCGAACTGCTCTACAAGCAGAGTTCAAGTACCTACCTGGAGGTCATCACGGCACAGCAGAACCTGCTCAACGCCCAGGTCTCACAGGTGCAGGATCAGTTCACGAAATTGCAGTCGATCGTCAACCTCTACTATGCCCTTGGCGGTGGTAGCAATTAACTAATAAGACAGTAAGATTATGAGTAGCACAATAATCAGTCCGAAGGCCGAGGTGTCTCCCAAGGCACGTATCGGCGAAGGTTGCAAGATATTCCCGTTTGTCTATATCGAGGACGACGTGGTGATTGGTGACAACTGTATCATCTTCCCCTTCGTGTCAATCCTCAACGGCACACGCATGGGCAACGGCAACAAGATCCACCAAGGCTCCGTCATCGCTGCCTTGCCGCAGGATTTCAATTTCAAGGGTGCCAACTCCCAGGTCGTCATGGGCGACATGAACATCATCCGCGAGAACGTGGTCATCAACCGCGGCACACACGAGGGTGGCAAGACGGTGCTGGGATCGCACAACGTGCTCATGGAGGGTGTACACATCTCTCACGACACGCGGGTGAGCGATGCTTGCGTGATCGGCTATGGCACGAAGATAGCCGGCGATTGCGAGATTGAGGACGGAGTGATCTTCTCCTCATCGGTCATCGAAAATGCCAGGACGCGTGTGGGTCGTGGCGCGATGATCCAGGCTGGAACGACCTTCTCAAAGGACGTCCCGCCCTATATCGTAGCTGGTGGAACGCCGGTAGGCTATGGTGGTGTCAACACCACGATGGCACGGGCTGCAGGAATAGATGAGAAGGTGATCAAGCATATCGCCAACGCCTACCGCCTGCTTTTCCATGGTCAAAACTCGGTGTTCGATGTTTGCCACCAGATCGTCGAGCAGGTGCCTGACTCGGAGGAAATACGCATTATCGTCGATTTCCTTCGCAGTACAAAAGAAGGAATCATTAGTAAATTATAGTTTCATACCTATCGTAATTTACAAGAAAGAGGGAATGGCCGTGAGGTCACTCCCTCTTTGCTTTATCATTCTGGCCCAGACGAAAGAGGACGTTAGGCCTGCAATAGGATGGCGAAAAAATGATGAGCCGACTCGATACAGAGCCTCATCAATAGGAGGCGGTACACTCGATGCCCAACGCCTTCACGCGGTCGCGGATGGCGTCGAGCTCCTCATGGGTGGCCTTTTCCAAAAACTGTCCAGGTGTCTCGCGGTCGATGGTGTAAATCATCACTTCGCGAGGCGCGATATATTTCACGGCCTCCAACCACGGGGCAACATACTCTTCTCCTACATTGGTCACATCCTCGCCCTCATCGTTCTTTCCACGAAGGAACATGGTCTGGACAATACATTGCCCGTCAAAGGACTTCATGCCTTCTATGATCTTCTTCACATCATAGGAAGGCAACGCAGGACGGTCAAGGCGCTTTATATAATCGGGGTTGACCGTATCGAGCTTGAGGATGTTGTTATCGACCTTGGCCAAGGCGGCATGGACCGCAGGGCGATGGATGAAAGTCGAGTTGCTCAAGACAGAGATCTTGGCCTCAGGACAGTAGGCGTCGCGCAGACGGATGGTTTCGTCGATGATCTCGGGAAAGTGAGGATTACTGGTCGGTTCGCCATTGCCTGCAAAAGTCATCACGTCGGGATGGACTCCCTCCTCATGCATCTCCTTGAGTTTCGCCTCCAGTGCGCGGGAGACCGCCTCGGTGGTCGGGAAGGGAGTATGCGTGCGATGGTCGGCGTTGTAGCCACACTCGCAGTAGATACAGTCGAAACTACAGAGTTTGCCGTCGGCAGGTATAAGATTGATGCCCAAGGATATTCCGAGCCGCCGACTGTGCACGGGCCCATAGATGGGCGATGGAAATAGAATTGTTGACATAATCGTGTTCGTATGTTTATTTCTTGCAAAAGTACAACATTCTTTTCACACACCCAATCTTTTCACTTAGTTTGTTGTCAGCAATCACATAGGCAAGAAACAGGAAAAGGGGGTTGAAAAGGACGAAGAACCAAATAAAACTTAATATATTTGCCTATTTTGCATTTTTACGTTACCTTTGCAGCAACATTGGCTTATTGGCCTTATTGCGATTTTTAGAATAAGAAAGTAGAAGTTAGTTTCAGCAATGAAAAAGAAACGCAATCAAGCCCGCAATCACCGCAGTTTGCGGGTTATCACGCTATGTATCAGCACGGCCATGGTGCTGGTTCTGATAGGTATAGTCGTATTAACCGTATTCACAGGACGCAACCTCTCCAACTATGTGAAGGAGAACCTCACCGTCACCATGGTATTGCAACCCGACCTCACTCCCTCTGAGTGTGCAGCATTGTGCAAGAAGGTGCAACGCTTCAACTACATCACCAACGTGGAATACACGAGCAAGGAGCAAGCCCTCAAAGAAGGCACGAAAGAGCTGGGTGCCAACCCGGCCGAGTTTGCGGGGGAGAATCCTTTTACGGCAGAGATAGAGCTGCGTCTGAAGGCCAACTATGCCAACAACGACTCTATCAAGAAGATTGCCGCCGACCTGAAGCAGTTTAATGGCGTCTCTGACGTGACCTACCGACAGGACCTGGTCAACAGTGTGAACAAAATGTTGCGCAAGATCAGTTTCGTACTGCTGATCATCGCAGCACTCCTGACGGTCGTCTCGTTCTCCTTGATCAACAACACCATCCGCCTCAGCATCTATGCGCGTCGCTTCGCGATACACACCATGAAACTCGTGGGTGCCTCGTGGGGCTTCATCCGACTGCCTTTCCTGCGCATGGCCGTGGGACTGGGCTTGCTCTCTGCCGTCATGGCATTGATCGTGCTGGGAGCCGGCATGCTCGCTCTCTACAACTATGAGCCGGAGATGCTGACGATCATCAATGGCGAGGTCATGGCCTTTACAGCGCTGGTAGTCCTGGCCGTAGGCATCATCCTCACCACGATCTGCTCCTGGCTCTCGGTCAACAAATTCCTGCGCATGAAGGCGGGAGACCTCTACAAGATTTAATCACCGCCCGAAATGGGTCGGCCTCACTATCACGAGAAGGAAATAATACAAACATAGAATATGGATAAAAGTAAATTAGCTTTCGGCCGCATCAACTACATCCTGCTTGTAGTAGGTGTGGCGATCGTCGTCATTGGCTTCATCCTGATGAGCGGCGGCACATCGACCAAGGAGATGTTCAATCCCGAGGTGTTCAGCCCGACGCGTATCAAGGTGGCGCCTGTCGTCACGCTGGTGGGTTATATTACCATCATCGCCTCCATCCTCGTTCGTCCGAAGGGCGGAGAGGCAGGAGCCGAGATGGCAACACAATCGTCTGAAACCAACGTCACGGAGGCATAATGGACCTGATAGAAACCATCATCATCGCCATCGTAGAGGGATTGACCGAGTTTCTTCCCGTTTCTTCCACAGGCCACATGATCATCGCACAAAACCTGTTGGGAGTGCCGAGCACGCCGTTTGTCAAGGCCTTCACGGTCATCATCCAGTTTGGCGCCATCCTCTCGGTGGTCCTGCTCTACTGGAAGCGCTTCTTCCAACTCAACCATACGCCAGCACCAGAGGGCAGCACGTCGCTCCAGAAGTTCCTTCACAAGTGGGACTTCTACTGGAAGATCTTCGTCGCCTTCGTCCCTGCAGTCGTTCTGGGTGGCCTCCTCAATGGCGTGATAGAGCATCTGCTCGGCAGCGTCACGATCGTTGCTATCATGCTGGTTGTTGGTGGTGTCTTCATGTTGTTCTGCGACAAGTGGTTCTGCCATGGCAAGGAGACCAACCCCGTCACCGAGAAGCGTGCGTTCCGCATCGGCCTCTGCCAGTGTCTGGCCATGATACCTGGTGTCAGCCGCAGTATGGCAACCATCGTCGGTGGTATGGCCAACGGACTGACGCGTAAGCGCGCGGCAGAGTTTTCCTTCTTCCTGGCCGTGCCCACCATGTTGGCTGCCACGTGCCTGGAGGTGTTGAAGATGATCCTGGCTGGCGAATTCGACGACATGTCGGGCAATATCTCCACGCTGCTCATCGGCAGTTTGGTCTCGTTTGTGGTAGCCATCCTTGCCATGAAATGGTTTGTCAGTTTCATTGCTAAATATGGCTTCAAACTCTTTGGCTGGTACCGCATCATCGTCGGACTGCTCATCCTGGGACTGCTCCTCACGGGCCACTCACTCCAAATGGTTGACTAAGCCGGGATGACAATCAATTTCAAAGAAGGGATACTCATCCCCATCGACAAGCCCTATGGCGTGACGAGTTTCAAGGCCCTCGCCCACATCCGCTACCTCTGCTCCCACGCCTTGGGTGGCAAGGTGAAGATGGGACACGCTGGCACACTCGATCCGCTCGCTACTGGCGTCTTGGTGCTTGCCACGGGGAAAAAGACAAAGCAGATCGAGACGCTGCAGCAACACACGAAGGAGTATGTCGCCACGATACAGCTGGGGGCGACGACCGTGAGCTACGACATGGAGCACCCGGTCAGCGCCACCTTCCCCACGGAGCATATCACCCGAGAGCTGATTCTTGAGACGCTGCAGCAGTTTATTGGCGAGATAGAACAGATACCGCCTACCTACAGTGCAGTAAAGGTCAACGGTGTCCGCGCCTATGACGTGCGCCGCAATGGCGAGCACATAGAGCTCAAACCCAAGCACGTCCGCATCGACGAGATAGAAGTGGTGTCGTTTGATGCCGAAAAGATGCAGCTCGTCCTGCGCGTAGTCTGCGGCAAGGGCACCTATATCCGTGCCTTGGCCCGGGATTTGGGCCGCGCACTCTCCTCGGGAGCTTACCTCACCTCCCTCCGTCGCACACAAGTGGGCGACGTGCGGGTGGAGAACTGTCTTTCCTACGACCATTTTGAAGAGTGGCTGGCACAGCAAACAATAGAAAAAGAAAACAAGTAAGATATGAAACTATCGCAGTTTAAATTCGATTTGCCACAGGACTTGGTGGCACTCTATCCCCATTCCTCCACCCATACCATCACTCGACCCAACGGAACAACTGCCGAGTTTGACGTGGTAAGGCCCGACGAGGCGCGGCTGATGGTGCTCCACAAGCAATCGGAGACGATAGACCTGTATCATAAGGACGAGGAGGGCAACCCGATAGAGGGCGACTACATCCTCTTCAAGGATCTTGTGAACTATTTTGGAGAGGGAGACACCTTCGTCTTCAACGATACCAAAGTGTTCCCCGCCCGTCTCTACGGCACGAAGGAGAAAACGGATGCCAAGATCGAGGTGTTCCTGCTCCGCGAACTCAATCCCGAGATGCGCTTGTGGGACGTACTCGTCGAACCGGCACGCAAGATTCGCATTGGCAACAAACTCTTCTTCGAGGAGTCGGGCACCATGGTGGCTGAAGTGATCGACAACACCACCTCAAGAGGGCGCACCCTGCGTTTCCTCTACGACTGCCCGCACGATGAGTTCAAGAAAGAGCTCTTCGCCCTGGGCGAGGCACCACTGCCCCGATATATCATCGACAACCGTCCGAAGGAGGAAGGACAGGACTTTGCCCATGCCACCGAAGAGGACATGGAGTACTTCCAGACTCCGTTCGCCAAGCACGAGGGAGCTGTCACGGCACCCAGCACGGGCATCCACTTCTCGCGCGAGATGCTCAAGATGATGGAGATACGAGGCATCAATCCTGCCTATGTCACCCTTCATTGCGGTTTGGGCAATTTCCACAAGATTGAGGTGGAGGACCTGACGAAGCACAAGATGGACTCGGAGCAGATGTTCATCACGTCTGAAGCCTGCGAGGTCGTTAACGACACGAAGCGCAAGGGCCATCACGTGTGTAGCATTGGAGCAAGTGTGGTCAAAGCCACAGAGACGGCTGTGGGCACAGACGGCCTGCTGAAGGAGTTTGAGGGATGGACCAACAAGTTTATCTTCCCTCCCTACAACTTCGGCTTGTCCGACTCGATGGTAGCCAACTTCTACCACCCCTACTCTACGCTACTGATGACTCAGTGTGCATTTGGAGGCTACGACATGGTGATGAAGGCATACGAACTGGCTGTCGCCAACGGTTACAAATTTGGATGCTACGGAGACAGTCTGCTCATCCTCAACGACTAATCAGCCTTGCTACATTGTCTGTATCTCTCCTTGGGTTCCAATCTTGGCAACCGTAGGCAACTGCTCCAGTCAGCCATCGCCCTACTGAGGGAGCGTGTCGGCTCGGTGGAACGCATATCTTCCTTTATAGAGACGGCACCATGGGGCTTCGAGAGCGAACATCAGTTTCTCAATGCCTGCGTCTGCATCAACACCAGGATGACCCCACGCGAGGTGCTGGAAGCTACGAAACAGATAGAGCGTGAACTGGGCAGGACACGGAAGTCGTCCAATGGTCAATATGCTGACCGCCCGATAGACATCGACATCCTCCTCTATGATGACATACAGGTAAACGAGCCCGATTTGGTCATTCCGCACCCCCACATGGAGGAACGCGATTTTGTCATGATTCCTTTACAAGAAATCAGACCCGGAAAACAGGGGTAAGCCCTGCTATCAACAACAAAGGTTTTTCTCTTTCGTGAGAAAAACCTTTGTTGTTATCATACCCTTTAGAGGGGGATTAACTTGCTCCGCCAATGAAGTTAACTTCAAAGGCCAACGAAGTTAACTTCATCGCCCCACGAAGTTAACTTCATCGGCCTCCGAAGTTAAGTTCATTTTTTCACCCCTTTTTCTATACTTTTGGCCTATTTTAGCCTCTTTTCCCGCTACAACGGGTCTATGTGGCGAATGAAGCAGGATTTGATGAGAAACTGCCTTTGGAAAGCAAAACGAATTGTTTAGATTTTTCGTTTTGATTTGACGCAATCATCATACACCATCAGTCCTTTCACCGTTAGTAGATATTTCTGGCGAGGATGACGTGGCGAATTGGGGTATTTCATTTTTACCAATCCTTCTGTAATGGCTGGCGTAAGAGAATATTCAAGGAAATTGGGGCGGTTCTTCAAGCCGACAGCTTCCATCATTTCCTTTACGCTCTTTTCACCTGTGCCAATTGCAACAAGCAACCGTTTTATATTTTCTGATAAGTTTGATAGCGAATCACCAGAACTTGCATGGGTACTTGTATGGATACTTGTATGGGTGCTTGTACTGGCTGCATCTACATCGTTATAACCTACAAGCATATAGCGGTTCTTCAGCTCATGATGTTCACCCAACAACAAATTACGGAAGAACCTAATAAGGAAAGACTTATTGGGTTCTATACCCTTTGACGGATTACGATAGTTCGCACGAACAAGGGCATTACGGAAATACCACGAGTTGTCGGCAAATAAATCGTTATCGACCTTGAATCCAATTGAACGCAAATATTTAATGACGAACACCGCAGTGGTTCGTGTGTTGCCCTCACGGAACGGATGGTTTTGCCATAGCAACGTTACAAAATCTACAATGTGGTCAATAATTTCATCCGTGTTCAATCCATTGTAATTAAAGTCCTTTTCTTGTTGAATGTCATATCGCAGCGCCATCATAATGTCGGCAGCACGTCCATACACAACACTATCGCCACGTAACACCCATTCCTTTTTGCTGATGTCATAGGGCCGCAGTTTACCTGCATGTTTGAATACGCCCTCGAACAAGTGCCTATGGATATTCAAAAACTCCAACGCGGTGAACGAGAAAGACTGCTCGTTCAGCAACTTGGCAATATTGGCAGCTACTCGATCGGCCTCTTCCTTTTCTGCATCGTCTTCGTCATGTGTTGTTTTGTTGACATAGTACGACTTCAACTGTTCACGCACATCATCAATGGTAATGTCACCTTCAATATGCCTGACGGCCGTCTCCTTCAGATAGTCGGAAACCTTCAGACCATCCACATCCTGCAGACCGATAGCCGTACGCCATACCGAAGCCCTCTCGCGCTTATGTGGCTCTGCCACACGCTCGTAGGCTTCGAAATCAAGATATTGTTGTTTATGCTTATTCATAATGATATAAAACTATTAATAAGGAACAGCCATATCAATTAAGTCCGACAGAGCGGTTTCTATATCTTGTCCATATTGCAAGCCTGCTGATTTCAATAACATTGTATTTGCTATTCTGTCAGTGAAGACTATTGCTGACTTCTAGCATATAGATATCTTTTTAGATTATCCACTATACAACATTAATCATCTTGATGTTTTTTACAACCTTCCACCCTGCTCCTCAATAAGCTGTTGGATGGCAAGTTTGAGTTGATCCATATCATGGAAAACGACTCCATGCATTCCCACCTTTCGCGCGCCCTCAATATTGTCTGGGCGGTCATCTATGAAGACGCACTCCTCGGGACGCACACCAAACTTCGAAAGAAACAACTCGTAGATTTCTCGTTCGGGCTTCAAGTAGTGACAGGTGTAAGAGATAAGGCTATCCTCCAGGGGAGAAAACACCCGGGGGAAACGGTCGATAACCTCATGTACCTTCGCAGACCAGTTGCTCAGACCCAACAAACGGTAGCCCTCAGCTTTGAGCTGGCACATCCATTCATACATCCCCTCCGTCTCTCCCGTAAACATATCAGCGAAATGCTTGTCGAAACGATCTATCGCATCGGCATACTCGGGCCATTGACGTTGCTGACGCTCTATATAGTAATGGAAAGGATGAAGGGCGCGATCTACCTCGTCGCTAAAACTATGCGGCAGCGCTTGGGCAAAAAACTGACGTGCCTTCTCCTCGCTATGAAAATAATCCGAGAAATAGGCGATGAAATCATGCTGCACGAGCACGCCGCCGAAGTCGAAAACAATGTTTTTTTTTTTTTAACATAAAGCTCTAAAGCAGCCAAAGGAGAATAAGAGAGGTTGGAACGTA
>OLFZ01000780.1_pt1 | contig 32329 bp, 31 predicted proteins | sample 1604861 | NCBI WGS metagenome assembly OLFZ01 (sample SAMEA3888895, study PRJEB22519) | human gut metagenome | biome: human gut; feature: human-associated habitat; material: faeces | place: Denmark | collected 2011 | reverse complement strand
TCGCGTTTTATCGTCCTTTATTTTCCTTTATTCCGCGGTGGCCTGTACGGTGGCCAGCTGGCGCGCACATCTGGGACACACCAGCTTGCCCCGGAAGTCCATCACGTCCTTGCCGCTGCCGCAGAACACGCACCCGGCGTGGGCGCGGCGCAGCACGATGGCATTGTTCTCCAGCGAGATCGACAGCGCCTCTCTTTCTCCTATATCCAGCACACGGCGCATCTCCACCGGAATGACCACTCTGCCCAAATCGTCGATGCGACGGATAATACCGGAAGTCTTCACACTCCGTTCCCCCCTTCTATACAGCTGCAATAAATTTGCGGCATTTTCAGCTTCAGTTTAACATAATTTGCCAAATATGTCAACAGAAAGTCGGAACCTGTCGATTATTTTTGCAAATAACCGCTCAAAGCGGCGCGTAGACTGTCCGTAAAGGGGGCGGGGGCATGACAATGGGCATCCTGTGGACGGGGATGGTGGCGGCAGCGCTGGTGTGCGGCGCTGTCAACGGGCGATTGACGGCGGTGACGGCGGCGGCACTGGAGGGCGCAGGCGCGGCGGTGGAGCTGACGCTGGCCATGGCCGGGGCGCTGTGCCTGTGGTCGGGCGTGCTGGAGGTCATGGCGCGCAGCGGCATGGCCGACGGCCTGTCCCGCCTGCTGCGTCCGGTGCTGCGGCGGCTGCTGCCCCGCGCCGGAGACGACAGCGAGACACTGGCTGCCCTCAGTGCCAACGTCAGTGCCAATTTGCTGGGGCTGGGTAACGCCGCGACGCCGGCGGGCATCCGGGCGGCGCAGCGCATGGCGCAGGGCTGCGGCAGTGTGGCCAGCGACGAGCTGTGCCGCTTGGTGGTGCTGAACACCGCCTCCATCCAGCTGCTGCCCTCTACGGTGGCGGCCATCCGCGCCGGGCTGGGCTGCGCCGCGCCGCTGGATATCCTCCCGGCGGTGTGGCTGTCGTCGGCGGTGTCGGTAACGGCGGGCCTGCTGTGCGCCGGACTTCTGCGGCGGCTGGGGAGGGCGTGACATGGAGCCTTTTTCCTCCTGGATACTGCCCCTGCTGCTGACGGCGGCCGCCCTGTGGGGCTGCCGCCGTCGGGTGGATGTATACGATGCGCTGGTGTGCGGCGGGAAAAACGGTCTGCATGTGGCGGTGTCCATCCTCCCGGCGCTGGCGGCGCTGCTGACGGCGGTGTATATGCTCCGTGCCAGCGGCGCGCTGGACGGGCTGACCCATCTGCTGGCGCCGCTGCTGACGGCGTTGGGCGTTCCTCCTGAGACGGCGCCCCTGCTGGTGATCCGCCCGCTGTCCGGCTCCGGCGCGCTGGCCGCCGGCAGCGACCTGATGCGGCAGTACGGCACGGACAGCTATATCGGCCGCTGCGCCGCCGTAATGCTGGGCTGCACGGAGACGACGTTCTACACCGTCGCCGTCTACTTCGGCGCGGCGGGCATCCGAAAGACCCGCTACACCGTCCCCGCCGCCCTGACCGCCGACGCTGCGGCGTTCCTGTCCGCCGCCCTTGCCGTGCGGCTGTTTTTCGGTCAGTAGTCCACCTTCATCAGGCACAGACCCTCCGGCGGGGCGGTGGGGCCGGCACGCTTCCTGTCCTTGGCCAGCAGGATCTCCTGCACATACTCCGGCTCCCAGTAGCCCCGGCCTACCTCCAGCAGCGTGCCCACCAGAATACGCACCATGTTCTGCAGGAATCCGGTGCCGTGGAACGTGAAGATCACCCGATCCCGCCGCTGCTCGATGCCGATATGATCCACCATGCGGACGGTGCTCTTTTTCATGCGGGGGTTGCCGCAGAAGGACGCAAAGTCCTGCTCGCCCAGCAGATACGCCGCCGCGCGGCGCATCCGCTCCACATCCGGCTCGTAGTCCAGCAGCGTCACATATTTCCGGTCGAACACCGGCTTCACCGCGCCCACATGGCAGGTGTAGCGGTAGGTCTTGCCCAGCGCGTTGTACCGGGCGTGGAACCGGGGCGCGGCCTCCTTTACCTCCCGGACGGCGATGGCGTCGGGCAGGTAGCGGTTCATGTAGTCCCGGATCTCCTCCGGCGTCAGCGCCGTGTCCAGCACCACATTGGCGGTCATGGCGCGGGCGTGTACCCCGGCATCCGTGCGGCCTGCGCCGATGACGTTCACCGGCGCGCCCTGTAATTCGCCCAGCACCGTCTCCAGCTTCCCCTGAACGGTGTCCTTCCCCGGCTGGCGCTCCCAGCCGAAAAAGCGGGTGCCGTCGTAGGCGATGGTCAGTCTGTAATTCTGCTGCATAAAAAATCACGCCCTTTCCGCTCCATTGTAGCAGAAAGGGCGCGATTTGTGAAGTGCTTAAAGCCAGCCCATCATCTTTACGAAGCTCCACAGCAGCTTGCCGCCGTAGAAGATGATGACGGCGCCGCACACCTTGTTGATGATGTTCAGCACCTTCTCGTTGAATTTGCTGCCCAGCAGGGATACCAGCGTGGAGACGGTCAGGAACCAGATCACCGAGGCCGAGCCGAAGCCGCAGATAAAGGGCAGGTCGCCGCCCGGTGCAAGGGTGGCGCGGAACGCGCCCAGCATCATGGTGCCGTCGATGATGGCCTGGGGGTTCAGCCATGTGACCACAAAGGCGGAGGCGGCCAGCTTCCAGAGGGGTACGTTCACGTCCCGGCCGCCCTCCAGACTGGCCTTGGAGCGCAGAAGTCCGATGCCGATGTAGATGACGATCAGACTGCCGATGCCCAGAATGACCTTTTGCAGCCACGGCAGCGCCTGCATCAGCGCGCCCGCGCCCAGAAAGCACGCCACGCCCAGCGAGATGTCCCAGAATATCACGATCAGCGCCGTGAGGTAAACGCGGCTGCGCTTCTGGGTCAGGGCACTGTTGATGACGAACAGGTTTTGCAGCCCGATAGGGGCGACGTAGGCCAGCCCCATGGTCAGCCCTTGCAGATAGATGTTCATGTTGCCTATTTACTCCTTTTTTCTTACCTGCTATAATCATAGCACCATCAGCGCAAAAAGCAAGAACGCAGATTTTTGTGGGTAAGTAAGGAGGAACTGACCATGTCCGATGCCCATTACGACTGTCCCTGCATGGAAAAATGCCCGCTGCACCACGCTATGCTGCTCATCGGCGGCAAGTGGAAGGTGCAGATCCTGTGCGCCGTGGCCAATGCGGGAGCCATCCGCTACAACGCCCTGCGGGGCAAGCTGGACGGCATCAGCAACACCGTGCTGGCCGGCGCCCTGCGGGAGCTGGAGCGGGACGGGCTGGTGACCCGGCGGGAGTATCTGGAGGTGCCGGTGCGGGTGGAGTACAGCCCCACCGATAGCTGCCGGGAGCTGCTGCCTATTCTGGAGCAGCTCAGTGACTGGGCGGAGGCACGGATGTGAACGCGCCGGAGAAGTAAACAACACTTGACATTTGCGGCGCTGTGTGGCAGTATAATGTCAAGTGAACTTTACTTACGGAGGTGCGCGCATGAAACGGATAACGGCCATGCTGCTCTCGCTGCTGCTGGGAGCGGGACTGCTGACAGTGTGCTGGCGCGGCACGGAGTACCACAGGGAGGACACTGAGAGGGAGAACGGCGTGACGCTCTACGTCCGCCGCGACCGGCAGGCGGCCTTTGCCGGGAACCTGACGTGGGACGGGCAGAGCGACACCGTCGATTACGTCATCCCCGACAGGGTGGACGGTGCGCCTGTCACGGCGCTGGGCGGCCTGCTGTACGGCACCGCCTTCAAAAAGCTGCCCTGCGGCTGGGGCGTGGCGCTGCCGGATACGTTCCGGGGCGCGGAGCGGTGGCAGTATCTCCTGCCGGGCGGAAGCGGCACGGAGATCACCCTGACGGTGCGCCTGCACATCGGGCGGTATGTGAGCCATATAGAAAACGTCGGTCTGCTGACGCCTGTGGGCTATTACAGCACCGAGGGAAGCTATGTGATCCGGCAGGAGTGGGTCGTGACCTGCGATCCCCTGAATCAGACGTTTTACGCCGAGGGCGGGCGGCTGTATCACCGGGCGGACGGCACACCGGCGGATATCTGCTATGATACGGAGTGGTGGTATGAGGAACAGAGTGGCTGAGCTGCGGCGCGAACGGAATATGAGGCAGGAGGAGCTGGCAGCGGCGGCGGGCATCTCCCGCCAGTCGATCATCGCCATTGAAAAGGGACGCTTCAACCCGTCGCTGGAGGCGGCTATCCGCATCGCCCGGTGCTTCGGTGTGCCGGTGGAGGCGGTGTTCTTCCCGGAAGCGGATGGCTGGCGCTGCCGCCCGGAGACGGGGGAGGGGCGGCTGATCGCCGGACAGGGTGCGCCGGAGCTGGCGCACATCACCTACGGCGGCTATCCCCTGCGGTATAACGGCGGTGAGGTGGTGGCGGCCTGCAACGCCATGACGCTGCTGGGCGCGGCGGTGTCGCCGGAGGATGTGGCCGGTGAGTTCGAGGACAACGGCATGCCGCTGCTGGGCGGCGCACTGGGCACCGATCCCCGGCGTCTGCCAGACTATTTCGCCGCCCACGGCGTGACCTGTACGCCATGCCGCCGGGATCGGCTGCCCGGCGAGGGCGTGTTCCTGTGCAGCTACGCGGCGCTGCCGCTGCTGCGGGAGGTGCGCGGAGTGCACACGGTGGCGCTGCGGGTGACGGCGGCGGGGGCGGCGGTATGGAACGAGCGCGACGGCGACACGGAGCCTGCGCTGTACCCGGATATGCCGTCCTTCCTGAAGGGCAAGGCGCTGGCGGCGCTGTATCTACTGCAGAAGAAATAAAAAAAGAACCGCGTGAGCGGTTCTTTTTTTATTCCTGCAGCGTGTCGATAAACCCACGCCCCTGTCATTCCGAACCAGTGACCGATGTCACTGGTGTGGGAATCCGTAACCTTTTAGCTGGGAATCTGCGGAAAAGTGCAGGAATTATGCGTTTTGGAAACGGATTGCCACGCCAGTCTGTACCCCAAGGGCACTTGCTTCGCGGCGCGCACTGGCTCGCAATGACAGGCTTTTTTATTCCTGCTCCCACTGGGCGGTGAGGGTGACGGGAAGCGGGGCTTGCCAGTCGGTCTGGCCGTCGGCGCTCCGGGCGAAAAAATCGGCGGCGGACAGGGTATCCACCTCCGCGCCGCTGGCGTTCAGCCAGCCGGTGAAGCGATAGCCCGCCCGGACAGGCTCCGGATAGGCGCACAGATAGACGCTGCCGCCGGAGGCCATGGGCACCGCCGCGTCATACTCCGTGACGGCTGCACCGTCGTCCAGCCGGAGCGTCCACGGATAGCGGCTCTCCTCCGTTCGCCGCCATGCGGCGCGGAGCACCAGCGTGCGGACGCCGTCACTGCCGGGCTTGATGCGGGCGGCAAAGGCGGCGGTCAGGGGCTCCTCCGCCCGCGTCCAGCGCTGACCCGCAGAGGTATCATACCGGGCGACCCAGCCCAGGAACTGATAGGCACCGTAGGCCGGTGCTTCCGGCTGGGGCAGGGACAGGGGCGCGTCCGCCAGCACGGAGATATCCACGTCGCTCTGGGCGAGGATCACCGGTTGGCCGTCCGCGCCGAAGGTATCGTTACATATGGTGTAGTGCAGCGTGCTGCCGGCGGCATATTCCTCGTAGGCGGCGGGCGCATCATCGGCGCCGGGCACGCTGTCCGGCGCTACGGCGCCGGGAGCACCCAGCAGGAGGGAGGCGGTCAGTGCAGAGCCGCCCACCAGAATGTAGGCCAGCTTCTTCCACTTGGCGGCCTTGGCCTGGAGGGCACCGGCGGCCGCGGCCTTTTCGCCGGGCAGCGCCGTATTCGGCGGGAGCAGCTCCGGCGGCAGGGTGAATTCCGGCGGGGGAGCGGCCGCGTGCTCCGGCGGCGGAGTCAGTTCTTTGTTTCTGTCGTCCATGGCTTATTTCGTGTGAATGTCCATCTGGGGATAGGGGCACTCCACTCCCAGACGGCGGAAGCCCAGCAGCAGCTCGCGGTTCAGGGCGCGGGTACCGGCGTAGATGTCCTTTTCCGCCACCTTGACCCAGAAGCGCAGCACCACGCCGGACGCGTCCAGCGACTGGACGCCCAGATATTGGGGTGCGTCCAGCATCACATCGGAACGGGCGGCGCGGATCTCCTCCAGCAGCGCCGGGAGCCGGCTCTCCAGCTGCGCCAGATCTGTCTCATAGGGAATGGAGATGTCGCTGACCGACCAGGAATTGTTATCGGAGCGGTTCAGGATATTCTTCATTTCGGAGTTGTTGATGATCTTCACGTTGCCGCCGCCGTCGGTGATGGAGGTGGTGCGGATACCGATGCGGGTGACAACGCCCCGGAAGCCGTTGACCTCCACGATGTCCCCCACGTTGTACTGGTTTTCCAGCAGCATGAACGCACCGATGACAACGTCGGCGATCAGACTTTCGGCGCTGAAGCCCACCACCAGAGCCAGAACGCCGACGCTGGCGATGATGGTGCCCACATTGACGCCCAGCAGGGACAGACTCTGGCAGACGATGATGATGCCCGCCACATATTTGACAAGGCTGGCCAGCAGGGACAGTATGGAGCCGCCCCGGTGGGAACGCGGCTTGATGCAGCCCAGCACGAAAATGATGATGTTGGCGGCCAGCAGGATGACCAGCACCATAATGACCAGCTTCAGCAGGGAGGTCATATTCACGGTGAAGACGGCACCCAGTTCCTTGAAGTCGAACAGGTCTGTGAAGCAGCCGACGGCGATGACGGCGGCCAGCAGAAGCAGATAGATCAGCATGTGGCGGATGCTCTTTTTATCCGAGGCTTTTTTCAATTTCGCGCCCTCCCTTACGGTATCTGATGAGCTGATTTTAGCATATCTGCCCGGTATAATCAACACAGAGTGCGGAAAAAAGCGAAAAACCAGTACCGCAAAGCGAAAATTTCACCGCATGTATTGACAACGGCGGACGGCGGCGTTATAATCGGCGCTCTGAGAGGATTATTTGTCTATACTATACAAAAGAACGGGGTGATTTCTGTGAAAACAGCCCATACAAAGCGGGAGCCTATGGATCTGACGCAGGGCAAGTGCTGGCGGGTGATCCTGCTGTTTTCTCTGCCGGTGATCCTGTCGTACCTGCTGCAGCAGGTGTACTCCATCAGCGACGCGGCCATCGTGGGGCAGACGCTGTCGGCGGCGGAGGTAGCCGGTGTCAACGATACCAATTCTCTGGTGTTCATCTTTTTGCAGTTCGCCTTCGGCGTCAGCGCGGGCTTCTGCGTCATCACGTCCTACTATGTAGGCATGCACGACGAACGGGGCGTGCGCCGCTCGCTGGCCACGCAGCTGCTGCTGTCCGCCGCGCTGACGGTGGTGCTGACGGCGCTGGCGCTGGTGCTGCTGGATCCCATGCTGGCGTGGATCAACGTGACGCCCGCCCACCACGAGGTGTACACCGCGGCGCACACCTACTGCGCCATCATCTTCGCCGGTATCGGCGCGCAGCTGTTCTACAACTTCATCTGCTCCTTCCTGCGCGCCATGGGCGATTCCGTGACACCGCTGCTGTTCCTGCTGTTCTCCACGGTGCTGAACGTGGGGCTGGATCTGGCGTTCATTCTGGTGTTCCGCTGGGGCGTGGCGGGCGCGGCCCTTGCCACGGTGCTGGCGCAGCTGGTCAGCACCATCGGCTGCTTTATCTACGCCTTTGTGCGCTATCCGGTGCTGCGTCTGCACCGGGAGGACTGGCGCATCACCCTCATGGACGTGAAGCGCCATCTGGCGCGGGGCATCCCGCTGGGACTGCAATTCTCCGTGCTGGCCATCGGCATCATCGTCATGCAGGGCGGCGTGGTGAAGTTCGACATGCGGGACGGCGTGATGGTGTCCAACGCGGCGCAGAACGGCTTCGGTGCGGCCAACCGGCTGTTCAATCTGGTAGCCACGCCCATGAACGCGCTGGGCGGCGCCATGACCAGCTTCACGGCGCAGAATCTGGGCGCAGGTCAGTACGACCGCATTCGCCGGGGCACGCTGCAGGCGCTGGGCATGGTGTCCATTCTGGCGATTCTGGCGGCGGGCACGGGTCTGCTGCTGACAAGGGGCGACTTCTGCTACCATGTGTTCCTCAGCGCCGACAAGGTGACGCCGGACGCGGTGCGCTACGGCAACTCGCTGCTGTATGTGGACTTCTCCATGTACCTGTTTCTGGGCTTCATCTTTGTGGTGCGCAACTGCGTGCAGGGCATCGGGCGCAGCGGCTTCGTGCTGGGCGCAGGCGCGGCAGAGCTGGTGGCGCGTATCACCGTGTGTCTGGTGCTGCCGGGGCTGTTTGCCGGCGGCGCCGTCAGCGCCGATGCACCGGCCATGGCCTTCTACGCCCTCTGCGCCGCCGACCCCATGGCGTGGATCGCGGCGGATACGGTGCTGTGCATCCCCTTCTTCCGCAACATACTCAAGAAGAACTATGGCTACCTGCGCAGCGGCCGCGCATAAGAGCATAAGAACCTAAAAGGGAGCACCGCTGCGGCGGTGCTCTTTTTTGATGGCCGCGGAGCGGGACGCCGCGGGGCACCGTTCCCTGCGCAGGCAGTCTTCGGGCGTTTCCCTCGAAGAAACTTTCGCGCTTTAAATCTATCGGTTTGTGCTGCAAATAACGTTAAAAATCGAGCAAACACGATAATTTCTTCTTACGAAAACGATTTTTTATTCCTTGTTGACTTTTGCCGCTTTTTGTGTCATTCTTGTGAGTAACATACGATTTGTTCACGCGGTAGGCGGACATACGTTCACGCTGCGCGGACGAAAGGAGGAGCCCTCTTGAGCAGACTTGACATAAAAAGCCCCAGCCGCGCCCAGACGGTGGTGGACAATCTCTACCGCGACGTGGAGCGGCGCATCGCCGCCAGCCCTCCGGGACTGTGCCCGGTGGATATGTCTCTGTCGTTTTTGCAGCTGTGCCACGCCCAGTCCTGCGGCAAGTGCGTGCCCTGCCGCATCGGTCTGGGGCAGCTGAGCAAGCTGATCGCCACGGTGCTGGACGGCACCGCCGACATGAGCACGCTGGCCATTATCGAAAAAACCGCCCGCACGGTGGTGAACACCGCTGACTGCGCCATCGGGCGCGACGCCGCCCGGCTGGTGCTGGACGGTCTGGAGGGCTTCCGCGACGACTACGAGGAGCACATCCTGCACCATCGCTGTCTGGCGGGCTTGCAGCTGCCGGTGCCCTGCGTGGCGCTCTGTCCCGCCGGCGTGGACGTGCCCGGCTACATGGCGCTGGTGGGGGAGGGGCGGTGCGCCGACGCGGTGCGCCTGATCCGCAAGGACAACCCCTTCCCGGTGTCCTGCGCCTATATCTGCGAGCACCCCTGCGAGGCGCGGTGCCGCCGGAATATGATCGACGACGCCATCAACATCCGCGGCCTGAAGCGCTTCGCCGTGGACAACGCCGGCGATGTGCCCCAACCCGCCTGTGCACCGTCCACCGGCAAGAAGGTGGCGGTCATCGGCGGCGGCCCCAGCGGGCTCAGCTGCGCCTACTATCTGGCGCTGATGGGACACAAGGTCACGGTGTACGAGGAACGCAGCAAGCTGGGCGGTATGCTGCGCTACGGCATTCCCAACTACCGCTTCCCCCGGCACCTGCTGGACGCGGAGATCGAGTCCATCCTGTCCCTGGGTATCGAGGCGCACACGGGCATCACCGTGGGCGTGGATATCTGGGTGCAGGAGCTGCAGAAGGAGTATGACTGCCTGTATATCGCCATCGGCGCCCATCAGGACAAGAAGGTGGGCATCCCCGGCGAGGACAGCAGGAACGTCATGTCCGCCGTGGAGATGCTGCGCTCCATCGGCGACGATGTGATGCCGGACTTTACCGGCAAGCGGGTGGTGGTCATCGGCGGCGGCAACGTGGCCATGGACGTGACCCGCAGCTCCATCCGTCTGGGCGCGGAGAAGGTGACGTGCGTCTACCGCCGCCGCGTGGAGGACATGACGGCGCTGCCAGACGAGGTCACAGGCGCTATGGCCGAGGGCGCGGAGATCGCCGCGCTGATGGCACCCGTCCGCATCGAGGCGGACGAGGACGGCAGTGCCGCGGCGCTGTGGGTGCAGCCCCAGATCATCGGCGAGGCCGATAAATCCGGCCGTCCCCGTCCCAACAAGGCCGACCTGCCGGAGGTGCGCATCCCGGCGGACATCATCGTGGTGGCCATCGGTCAGGGTATTGAGATCCAGGGCTTCGAGCAGGCGGGCGTGCCCATCAAGCGGGGCACCTTCGTGGCCGGCCTGTCCGGACAGGTGGGCGACATGGACAACCTGTTCGCCGGCGGCGACTGCGTCACCGGCCCCGCCAGCGCCATCCGTGCCATCGCCGCCGGCAAGGTGGCGGCGGCCAATATTGACGAGCATCTGGGCTTCCACCACGAGATCAAGGTGGACGTGGACATTCCCGGCCCGCGGCTGAACAACCGCGCGCCCCACGGCCGCATCAACACCACGGAGCGGGAGGCCTGCCAGCGCCGCTGCGACTTTGAGGACATCGAGTGCGGCCTTACCGAGGAGGGCGCCCGCACCGAGGCGTCCCGCTGTCTGCGCTGCGACCACTACGGCTACGGCATATTCCGGGGAGGGAGGAACGAAAAATGGTAACACTGACCATCGACGGCCGCACGGTGACGGTGCCGGAGGGCACCACCATTCTGGAGGCGGCGCAGACCCTGCGCATCACCATCCCCACCCTGTGCTATCTGAAGGACATCAACGAGATCGCCGCCTGCCGCATCTGCATGGTGGAGGTGGAGGGCTACGCCCGGCTGGTGCCCTCCTGCGACAGCGCCGTGGCCGAGGGCATGGTGGTCTACACCAGCTCGCCCCGGGTGCGGGAGGCGCGCCGCGTGAACCTGCGCCTGCTGCTGAGCCAGCATGAGACAAAGTGCACCAAGTGTACCCGCAGCGGCAACTGCAAGCTCCAGCAGCTGACCAACGACTATAACCTGCTGGGCGACCACTATATCGACGACCTGAAGAACATCCCCACCGACTACTCCAACCCCGTGGTGCGCATCGAGAACCGCTGCGTCAAGTGCATGCGCTGCATCCAGATCTGCGACAAGGTGCAGACCATGGGCATCTGGGATCTGATGGGCACCGGTACCCACACCACCGTAGGCGTGGCGCGCACCCGCACGCTGGGCGAGAGCGGCTGCACCTTCTGCGGCCAGTGCATCACCCACTGCCCCGTGGGTGGTCTGCAGGAGCACGACGACACCGGCAAGGTGTTCGACGCGCTGGCCGATACGGAGCGCATCACCGTGGTGCAGATGGCGCCCGCTGTGCGCAGCGCCTGGGCGGAGTATTACCACCTCGACCCCAAGTTTGCCACGGCGGAGCGTATGGTCACGGCTTTGAAGACCATGGGCTTCGACTATGTGTTCGACACCGATTTCGCCGCCGACCTGACCATCATGGAGGAGGGCAGCGAGTTCATCGACCGTTTTACCCACCGCAACAAGCACCGCTGGCCCATGTTCACCAGCTGCTGTCCCGGCTGGGTGCGGTTCCTGAAGGGACAGTTCCCCTCCTACACAGAGAATCTCTCCACCGCCAAGAGCCCCCAGCAGATGTTCGGCGCCGTGGCCAAGAGCTACTTCGCCCAGAAGCTGGGTGTGGATCCCCACAAGATATTCGTGGTGTCCATCATGCCCTGCACCGCCAAGAAAGCGGAGTGCGCCCTGCCCACCATGAAGGACGCCTGCGGCGACCCGGACGTGGACGTGGTGCTGACCACCCGCGAGATCGTGCGCATGTTCCGGGGCGAGTCCATCAACCCCGCCGTTCTGCCGGAAACACCCTTCGACACGCCGCTGGGCACCGGCACCGGCGCGGCTGTGGTGTTTGGCGCCACCGGCGGCGTCATGGACGCGGCGCTGCGCAGCGCCTACTATCTGGTCACGGGGAAGAACCCGGACGCCGACGCGTTCTCTGCCGTCCGCGGCATGGACGGCTGGAAGGAGGCCACGTTTACCATCCCCGGCGCGGGCGACGTGCATGTGGCGGTGGTCAGCGGGCTGGGCAACACCCGCCGCCTGATGCACGCCATTGACGACGGAAAGGTGAGCTACGACTTTGTGGAGGTCATGGCCTGTCCCGGCGGCTGCGCCGGCGGCGGCGGTCAGCCCATCCACGACGGGCAGGAGCTGGCCGCCTACCGCGGCGATATCCTCTGGAGCATCGACAAAAACACCAAGGTGCGCTTCTCCCACGAGAACGCCGATGTGCAGGCGTTGTACCGGGAGTTCTTCCGTGCCCCGCTGGGCGAGAAGTCCCACCATTTGCTCCACACCGACCACACGGCGTGGAAGATGCCCAACGAGAAATAAAAAAAGAAAGCCCCACCGGGGCTTTCTTTTTTGCGCACCTGCCATCCCGCAGGCGGCATCCCGATGTTCCGCCGTAGGGGCGGACGACTCTGTCCGCCCTGTATGACCGCCGAACCCTGTTGCAGGGCGGGGCCCGCGTGCCCCGCCGGAAAACATGCATATCGTGCGGCGGGACACATGGGTCCCGCCCTACAGGACGGGCGCGATAAACCGCCCGTAGGGGACGGCGTCCTCGATGTCCCGCCGTAGGAGCGGACAACTCTGTCCGCCCGCAGGGGACGGGGTGCGCTCATCGACAAACAAAAAAGAAAGCCCGTACAGGCTTTCTTTTTCGATATACAGGTATGCGTTACTCGTCCAGATTCTCGATCAGCTCGGCCAGCGCGTCAACAGCTTCCTTCTCGTCGCTGCCGTCGGCGATCAGCGTCACGGTGGTGCCCTTCATAATGCCCAGGCTCAGCACGCCCAGCAGGCTCTTGGCATTGACGCGGCGCTCTTCCTTCTCTACCCAGATGCCGCTCTTGAACTCGTTGGCCTTCTGGATAAAATACGTAGCGGGTCTGGCGTGCAGACCGACCTCGTTCTTGACTGTGATCTCCCGTGTATACATGAAACAGCACTCCTTACGCACAATTTTGTTCTGCCGCGCCAGAGGGTGCAGCGCGTGGTCCCCAACCCTCACCATTTACTATTATACCGGTTTGACACAAAAATTCAATGGGCATTGATACGAAAATCCCTCGTTTTGTCCCATGATTCGTGCCGCAATTTGTGGAAAATGCCCTACTTCAGCTCTACAACGGTGACGCCGGCCTCGCCCTCGCCATATCGCCCCAGCCGGAAGGACTTCACCTGCCGGTTCTTTTTCAGCAGCTGGTGCACGGCGGCGCGCAGCGCGCCGGTGCCCTTGCCGTGGATGATGGTCACGGTGCCCAGCTTGGAGCGGGACGCCGCGTCCAGGTAGTTTTCCACCACGCTCTCGGCCTCCAGCGTCTCCAGTCCCCGGATGTCCAGCTCGGCTGAGGCTCTGGCCGCCGTGTTGATCTGCACGGACGGACCGCTGCGCTGCCGGGCGGCGTCGGACTGCTTTTTCTTCTTTTCCACCTCCTCCGCCGTCTCCAGCAGCCGTACCTGCGCGGCCTTGACGGTCATCTTCATCTTGCCCGCCTGCAAAAGCAGCGTGCCGTCGCCGTTGACGGCCAGCACCGCCGCGCCTGTGTGGACGCCGGCCAGCTCCACCGTGTCGCCCACGGCGATGGGGCGGCTGGGCGCGGGGATAGGCTCCGGCGTGTCGTCGTGCCGGTGCAGGTCGCTTTCCGCCTCGTTGAGACGTCGCTTCACGTCGCTTTTCCGCTCGTTCAGCATCTGATAGTCCGCCTGCCGCTGCTGCTGCTTCCGCAGCTCGTCCAGCTCGGCGAACACGGCGTCCGCCTGCCGCTGCGCCTGCTGCACGATGCGCCGGGCGTCGGCCTCGCCCTTGCTGCGGGCGTTGTCGCGGGCTTTTTCCATCTGCTCGCGGAACGTCCGCGCCTTCCGCGCGTCCTCCTCCCGCTGCCGCCACAGGCGATCCGCCTCGTTCTGGGCTTTTTCCAGCCGCTGCCGCTTTTCCTCCAGCTGGGTCAGCACGTCCTCAAACCGCACGGACTCATTGTCCATCTGCGCCTTGGCGTTTTCGATCACGCTCTCGTCCAGCCCCAGCCGCCGGGAGATGGCGAAGGCATTGGACTTGCCCGGTATGCCGATGAGCAGCCGGTAGGTGGGGCGCAGCGTCTGCACGTCGAACTCGCAGCTGGCGTTCTCCACCCCCGCCGTGGTCATGGCGAAGGTCTTTAATTCCGCGTAGTGGGTGGTGGCGGCGGTCAGCGCGCCCTTGCCCCGTACATCCTGAATGATGGCGATGGCCAGCGCCGCGCCCTCCACCGGGTCGGTGCCCGCGCCCAGCTCGTCGAACAGGATCAGGCTCCGGTCGTCCGCCTGCTTCAATATCTCCACCGTGTTGGCCATGTGCGCCGAGAAGGTGGACAGGCTCTGCTCGATGGACTGCTCGTCGCCCACGTCCGCCAGCACCCGGTCGAACACCTGCACCGCGCTCTGATCCCCGGCGGGGATGTGCAGGCCGCACTGTGCCATCAGGCACAGCAACCCCAGTGTTTTCAGCGTGACGGTCTTGCCGCCGGTGTTGGGACCGGTGATGACCAGCGTATCGTATGCGCCGCCCAGCGCCACCGTCACCGGCACCGCCTTGGCCGGATCCAGCAGGGGGTGCCGCGCCCGCCGCAGGTCGATGCCGCCTTTTTTGCGCACCAGCGGCCGCCCAGCGTCCATGGCGTAGCTCAGCTGGGCGCGGGCGAAGATGGCGTCCAGCTGCACCAGCAGATCGTAGTCGTACAGAATGTTCTCCCGCTGCGCCGCGCACTCGCCGGACAGCATCCGCAGCACCCGGTCGATCTCCTTTTCCTCCCGCGCCTGCAGCTCCTTCAGCTCATTGTTGGCCTGCACCACGCCCATGGGCTCCACGAACAGCGTGGCGCCGGAGGAGGAGATGTCGTGTACCAGACCCGGCAGACTGCCCTTGCACTCCGCCTTGACCGGCACCACGAACCGCCCGTCCCGCTGGGTGATGAGCGCCTCCTGCAAAACCTTGGCGTAGGAGGGGGAGGAGATGATGCGCTGCAATATCTGCCGCCCCTTGGTGGCGGCCGCCCGCATTTTCCGGCGGATGTCCGCCAGCTCCGGGCTGGCGGTGTCCGCGATGGTCTCCTCGTCCAGAATGGCGGAGCGGATCCTGTCCTCCAGATAGCGGTTCACATGCAGCGCCGAGAACAGCCGGTCGATGGCCGTGGCCTCGCCCTGCCGCTCCGCGTCATAGTCGCTGACACGCCGTGCGGCGGTCAGCACGCCGGCCACGTCCAGCAGCTCGCGGGTGTTCAGCACGCCGCCGTGGTCGGCGCGGTTCAGCGCCTGGGACACGTCCTTCACCCCGGCGAAGGAGGGGCTGCCGTGCAGACCCAACCGCGTTTTGGCGGCGTCCGTCTCGTCCAGCAGATGCTCCACCGCCGCCGCGTCCGTCACCGGCCGCAGCCGCAGACACCGCGCCTTGGCCTCGTCGCTGACGGCGTGGCGGGAAAGCAGCTCCAGCACCGCCGGCAGCTCCAGTGTTTTAATGGATTTTTCAAATAAGTCGCTCATATATGTAGTTCCTCTTTTACCCCAACAGGGACTTGTAGTAGTCCAGCGTCCGGAAGCTGCGCTCCAGCTGGGCGGCGATAAACGCCTCTCCCGCGTGATCCAGCGCCTGCAAAGCGCTTTTTTCCAGCGTGAAGCTGTACAACCGCTTGCCGTCCGCGCCCAGCACATGCCGCAGCGCCGCCAGCCCGCCCTCTGTCAGGGGCAGGCGCATCCGGCTGTCCGGGCTTTTGCATCCGCCGCAGGTGATATATCCGCCGAATATATCCAGCATGGGTGCGCGCACATCCCGTGCGCCGCACACGGCGCAGCCCTCCGCCAGCGGCTCGAACCCCGCCAGCGCCATGAGCCGGAACTGGAAGGCCGCCTTCACCAGCTGCGGCTCCTTCTCCGTATAGCACAGGGCGTACAGCCCGTTCAGCAGCAGCGACAGGATCTCCGGGCAGGCCGTCTCCTCGGCGCACACCGCCTCCGTCAGCTCGCAGAACCACGCGGCCAGCGCCAGCAGCTCAATGTCCCGCCCCAGCCCGTCGAACAGCTCGACGGGCGACGCCTCGTCCAGCAGATACCAGCCGCCCCGCTTGTAGATGGTCAGCTCGGAATAGGCCGGCATCTGGCAGGCGGCGGCCAGCCGGCTGTTCTTCCGCCGTGCGCCCCGTGCGATGAGGGGTATTTTGCCCCTGTCCGGCGTCAGAACGGTCAGTATCCGGTCTGTCTCTTTTGTGTCCGTGACCCGCAGCACCACGCCGGAGGTCACTGCTTTTCCTGTTTGCATACCGTCTCCTGTGCGTCCCGGTAGAGCAGATACGCCTCCGGCGCGCCGGTGTCCAGAAATAAGTCCCAATAGTCCACGGCGTTCACCTCCACGCCGTTAGCATGGGAGCTTTCGCCGGATTTATGGCTGGAAAATTGTTGCTGTCAGTCCTCGTTGTAGCCTTGACTTCTGATAAAGTTCGGATTGTCTCTCCAATTCTCTTTGACCTTTACCCATGTCTGAAGAAAGACCTTGGTGCCCATGAACTTCTCAATGTCCCGGCGAGCGGCGGAGCTGATGCGCTTGAGCATCTCGCCGCCCTTGCCGATGATGATGCCCTTGTGACTGGCCTTCTCGCAGTAGATGGTCACGTCCAGATCGATGATGCCGCTGTCCTCCCGCTCGGAGAACTTCGTCACCTCCACCGCCGTGCCGTGGGGGATCTCCTTGTCCAGGCACCGCAGCATCTTCTCCCGGACGATCTCGGCGCATACCTGGCTGTCCGCCTGATCGGTGGTCATGCCGTCGGGGAACAGCTGGGGGCCGGGCTGGGCGTATGTTTCCAGCTGCCGCAGCAGCTCATCCAGCCCGTCGCCCGTCCGGGCGGACAGGGGGATGATGGCGTCAAAGCCGTCGTACACCTCATTGTATGCCGCGATGACCTCCAGCAGGGACTCCTTCTTTTCCACCGTGTCGATTTTGTTGATGCACAGTACGCAGGGCAGCTGCTCCTCCTGAATGCGTTGGAGCAGGATGCGCTCCGGCTCGCCCACATGGGGGATAGGCTCCACCAGCAGCAGCGCGCACTCCACGCTGCTCAGGCTCTCCCGCACCACCTTGACCATGTAGTCGCCCAGCCGGGAGCGGGGCTTGTGCAGACCCGGCGTGTCCAGCAGCACGAACTGGGTGTCGCCCCGGTTCACCACGCCGTAAATGCGGTTGCGGGTGGTCTGGGGCTTGTCCGAAACGATGGCGATCTTTTCGCCCACCAGTGCGTTGGTCAGGCTGGACTTGCCCACGTTGGGTCGTCCGCACACGGTGATCATAGCGGTTTTTGTGATGTTCATAGGTGATCCTCAACTTTCTTTCATTTGAGCAATTTTGACTATCTCTCCAGACCCAGCTGGGACATGATGGCCTCCTCGCGCCCGCGCATCTGCGCCTTCTGCGCGCCCTCGTCCATGTGGTCGTAGCCCAGCAGGTGCAGCACGGAGTGTACCGCCAGATACGCCAGCTCCCGGCGGTTGGAGTGCCCGTACTCCTTCGCCTGCGCCTTCACCCGCTCCATGGAGATGACCATATCCCCCAGAGGCACATAGCCGGTGCCGGGGTCGGCGTCCTCCGCACCGGGCAGCTGACCGGGTGTCAGCTCGAACTCCGGGAAGCTCAGCACGTCGGTGGGGCGATCCACCCCCCGCATGTCCAGATTGATGGCGTGAATGCCCGCGTCGCCCGTGACCAGCACGTCCACCTCGCAGGGAAAGTCCACCCCCTGGGCGGTCAGCGCCGTGCGGATGACCTTGCGGAGAAAGCTCCGCGTCGCCTCACTGATGCCGGGCACGTCGGCGGTGACGGGTATATAGTGTCGCTTCATTTCTTTTTCTCCTCAAATTTGGCGTAGGCCTCGATAATGCGCTGCACCATCACATGGCGCACCACGTCCTCCTTGGTGAGCTTGCATATAGCCACGCCCTCCACGTCCCGCAGCACCTTCATGGCCTCCTTCAGGCCGCTGACCTTGTCACTGGGCAGGTCGATCTGTGTCACGTCGCCGGTGATGACCACCTTGGAGCCGAAGCCCATGCGGGTCAGGAACATTTTCATCTGCTCCCGGCTGGTGTTCTGGGCTTCGTCCAGAATGATGAAGCTGTCGTCCAGCGTGCGGCCGCGCATGTAGGCCAGCGGCGCCACCTCGATGTTGCCCCGCTCCAGATACTTCTGGTACGTCTCCGCGCCCAGCATGTCGAACAGCGCGTCGTACAGCGGGCGCAGATAGGGATCCACCTTGGACTGCAGGTCGCCGGGCAGGAAGCCCAGCCGCTCGCCGGCCTCCACCGCCGGGCGGGTGAGGATGATGCGGTTCACCTGCTTGTCCCGGAAGGCGGCCACCGCCGCCGCCACCGCCAGATACGTCTTGCCGGTGCCCGCAGGCCCCACGCCGATGGTGACGGTCTGCTTCAGGATGGCGTTGACGTACTCCTTCTGGCCGATGGTCTTGGGCTTCACGGGGCGCCCCTTGCTGGTGATGCAGATCACGTCCTGCGTCAGCTCGCTGATGCGCTCGGACTGACCGGAGCGCACCAGTCCGATGACGTAGCGCACATGCTGGTCGGTGATGTTTTCGCCCTTGCCCGACAGCGTCAGCAGCGCCTGCACCGCCTTTACCGCCAGCATGACGTTCTCCGGATCGCCGGAGACGACGATCTCACCGCCCCGGTTCACCGCCTGCACCTGAAATTCCGCCTCTAAAAGGCGGATGTTCTCGTCAAAGGAGCCGAACAGGTTCACGGCCTCCTCCATGCGTTCAATTCCGATACGCTGTTCCATATTCCGGGTTTACCTCCCTGTATCGCTTGTTATAGCCAGCGGCGCGTCCACGCCGATCTGTTCCTCACATTCCGCCCGCAGCGTCACCATAAGGTACGCGCCCTGCCGCCGGGCGGACACGTCCGTCTGCAGGATGGCGCCGTCCTCCCCGATGGTCTGCCGCAGCTGCGCCAGCAGCTGGCGCTGACCCTCGGCGCGGGCGTCGTCCTCCGCCCGCTGGCCGCCGTACACGGTGTGCGTCACGGTCTTCTCCACCGCCAGCGTCACCGGCAGGCGCAGGCCGAAGGGCAGACGCAGACCGCGGTATTCTGTTATTTTATCACAATCCACCGGCAATACGCTACCCCCTGCGTATAATTTTATTCTCTGCCGCCCGATATCCACCGCCACGCGGGTGACGGCGCCCTCCTCGCCGGTCTTTTCGGACACGTCCAGCGGCACGGGCACCGTCCAGCAGTACCACGTCCGCGCCCGGATGCGCCCGTGGGCGCGCATATACCGGCAGCCTCGCGGCGAATCCGCCACGCCGCCCAGCAGCACCTGCCCGGCCTGCACCGTGTCGCCCACCTGTACGCAGGTAACGCCGTCCAGCGCCTCGATCTTTGTGATCAGGCCGTCCCTGGCGGCCACCACGTTCTGCACGTCGCTGTCCCGGTACAGATGGGGCGGGCGGGTGCGCTCCACCACCTGCACATGGGCGGTGCAGCCCCGGACGTTCACCGCCAGATACACCACGTCCGGCAGCAGCGGCAGCACCCGGTTGCGCAGGTCGTCCTGATCCAGCCCCACGCCCCGCGTCCCCACCCGCACGCCGCAGCGCTCCAGCGCCTGCAATATCTCCTCCGTGGGCACGGTGTCGTTGCCGCTGACGGCAAAATCCCATATAAATGCGCTGCCCAGCGCCAGCAGCAGCGGCAGCACCAGCGCCGCCGCCAGCAACACATAGCGCCTCCGGCACCGCCGCCACAGCTCCGGCGCGCCCGTTTTGCGCAGCAGCCGGATGTCCGCATCCGTGTCCGCCGTTACCTGCCGCAGCCGGCGCAGGCCGGGCAGGGTGGTGGTCACGCGGAAGCACCGCTCCGTCCGCCAGTCCACATCCCAGAAGGGGATGCCGTGGGCGGCGCACAGATTCACCACCCGCTCCGGCGCGGAGGAGGTGATCTCCACCACCGCCTGTCCCCGGAGATAGTTCACCGCTTTTCGATACATATTCGCTCACTCCACCAGCTCGATGCCCGCTATCTTTCCCGTCAGGCGCAGCTCCTGCTCCGTCATCACCAGCAGCTGCAGCCCCTCGCCCCGGATGCGCACCACCACGCCGCCGCCGTTGACGTCCACCGCCTCCGTGCTGTACGCCAGCACGCCCTGGTGCCGATCCATATACAGCTCCCGGTTGCCCAGCAGCTCGATCCGCGCCACGTCCGCGGCGATATTCACCGGCAGCTCCAGCCGCTCCAGCGCGTCCTGCCCCACCTGCGACAGCTTCCTTTTCAGCCCGGCCACACCGTCACCTCCCGTGCGATACAGGAGCCTATGCGCCCGGCGGGGCAAACTTGCCTGTCCGGCGGCGCGGCATTTCGGCGGCATCGGGCGCATAGGCTGGGTGCGGTGATGGCGATGAGAGGACGATGGCTTTGGGCGCTGGCCGCCGCGGGGCTGGCCGTGGGGCTGCTGGTGCAGGCGCAGACGGCGGCGGACGCCGTGCGGGAGGGGATAGACCTGTGTCTGCGGGCGGTGATACCGTCCCTGTTCCCGTTTTTCGCCGTGTCGTCGCTGCTGGTGTCCCTGGGCGCGGCGGACGGGGCGGGGCGCGTGTTGGCGCGCCCCTTCAGGCGGCTGTTCCGCTGCGGCGGCGCAGGCTGTGCCGCGCTGCTGCTGGGGCTGATCGGCGGCTACCCTGTGGGGGCGCGGACGGCGGCGGCGCTGGTGCGGCAGGGCGCGCTGACGCCCCAGGAGGGCGGGCGGCTGCTGACGTTCTGCAATAACGCGGGCCCCGCCTTCGCTGTGGGCGTGGCGGGGGTGACGGTGTTCTCCAGCGGCCGGATAGGGGTGTATCTCTACCTCATCCATGTGACAGCGGCGCTGGCGGCGGGACTGCTGCTGTGCCGCCGGGGAAGCCCCTCCGCTGCTGCGCCGCCGCCCGCTCCGGTGCGGACGGGTCTGGCGCAGCGGTTCCTGTCGGCGGTGACGGACGCGGCGGCGGCCATGGGGCGGGTATGCGCCTTCGTGGTGTTCTTTCTGGTGCTGCTGTACCTGGCGGAGACAGCCACCGGCCCGTGGAGCGCCCCCGCCGCCGGCTTCATGGAGCTGACCAACGGCATCCTGCGGCTGACGCCCGACCGCCGGGGCTTCGTCACGGCGGCGGCGCTGCTGGGCTGGGGCGGGCTGAGCGTCCACTGCCAGACGGCGGCGGTGACGGCGGGCAGCGGCATCCCCATGGGGCGGTATCTGCCCGCCAAGGCGGTGCAGGCGGCGCTGTCGGCAGGGCTGGCGTGGCTGGCCGCGCCGCATCTGCTGCCGTAGGGCACCCAACGTCCCCCTCCTGCGTAGAATGAGGACGGAGAGAAGTCTCCCATCATTCCCGACAGGAGGTCACACAGGATATGAGCATTGAGCTCCGTCATGCCGCCGCCTGCTACCAATCCGCCGACGGCGAGGTAGAGGCGGTGCGGGACGTGTCCTTTGCCGTCACGGAGGGCGCGTTCGTCAGTCTGGTGGGTCCCTCCGGATGCGGCAAGTCCACGCTGCTGAGTGCCATCGCCGGGCTGGAGCCCCTCAGCGGCGGCTCCATCCGGATCGACGGTCAGCCGGTGGAGGGCACGTCGCCCAAGGTGGGGTTCATGCCCCAGAGGGATCAGCTGTTTGAGTGGCGGAATATCTGGGACAACGTGACGCTGGGCCTGACCGTCCGCGGCGAGAAGGACGCGGCGGCCTATGCGCATGTGTCCGAGCTGCTGGAGCGGTACGGCCTTGCCGCCTTTGCCAAAAAGAAGCCGTGCCAGCTGTCCGGCGGCATGCGCCAGCGCTGCGCGCTGATCCGCACGCTGGCCACCCAGCCGGAGATCCTGCTGCTGGATGAGCCGTTTTCCGCGCTGGACTACCAGACACGGCTGGCGGTGTCGGCGGATATCTGGCGCATCCTGCGGCAGGAGGGCAAGACCGCCCTGCTGGTGACCCACGACATCGCCGAGGCGGTGAGCATGTCCGACCGGGTGATCGTGCTGTCTCGCCGTCCCGCCGTGGTGAAGGCGGAGCTGGACATGGGCCCTCTGCGGCCGCTGCCGCCCATGGAGCGGCGGGACACACCGGAGTTTCACCGGTACTTCAATACGATATGGAAGGAGCTGGACGTCCATGCCTGACAAGGCTCTTTCACCCCGGCGGGAGGCGTATCTCCTGCGTCTCCGGCGGGAGAACCGGCGGGTGCGGATATGGCAGATCGCGCTGGTGGCGGGGCTGTTCATCCTGTGGGAGCTCAGCTGCCGCGTGGGGCTGTCCGACGGCTTTCTGGTCAGCTGCCCCAGCCGCATGGCGCGGACGCTGTGGACGCTGTGCCGCTCCGGTGAGCTGTGGCGGCATATAGCCGTGTCCTGCGGCGAGACGGTGCTGGGCTTCACCGCCGGCACCCTGCTGGGCACCGCCGCGGCGGTGGGTATGTGGTGGTCGGACACTGCCGCCCGCATCCTCGACCCGTACCTGGTGGTGCTCAACGCCCTGCCCAAAACGGCACTGGGGCCCATCTTCATCGTGTGGATGGGCGCGGGCATGGGGGCCATCGTCACCATGACGCTGGCCATCTCCCTGATCGTCACCATCCTGAGCATGTACGCCGGCTTCCGCACCACCGACCCGGAGAAGCTCCGGCTGATGCGGACACTGGGCGCCAGCAAGCGGCAGATCCTGTGGCTGCTGGTGTTCCCAGCCAACTGTCCCACGCTGTTCTCCACCCTGAAGGTGAACGTGGGGCTGTCGTGGGTGGGCGTTATCATGGGCGAGTTTCTGGTGTCCCGCGCCGGGCTGGGCTATCTCATCGTCTACGGTTCGCAGGTGTTCAACATGGATCTGGTCATGGCCAGCGTGCTGGCACTGGGCGCGGCGGCGGTGGGCATGTACCTGCTGGTGCTGCGGGCGGAAAAATTCCTGAATTCTGTATGGGGGGTTCGCGTATGAAAAAGCGTATTATCTGCATTTGTATGGCCGCGCTGCTGTCGCTGTCGCTTCTGGCAGGCTGCGGCGCGGAAGGAAACACGGACACGGAGCAGGACGCGGCGGCGCAGACCGTCACTGTCCGGCTCAGCGAGGTGACGCACTCGGTGTTCTATGCGCCGCAGTATGTGGCCATGAGCCAGGGCTTCTTTGCCGACGAGGGGCTGGACATCGACCTGAGCAACGGCGGCGGCGCCGACAAGGTCATGACCGCCGTCGTCTCCGGCGGCGCGGATATCGGACTGGCGGGGCCGGAGAGCTGCATCTATATCCACGGGCAGGGCAAGGACGATCTGCCGGTCATCTTTGCCCAGCTGACCAAGCGGGACGGCTCGTTCCTGGTGGGGCGGACGGACGAGGACTTCGACTGGTCGAACCTGAAGGGCAAGACCATCATCGGCGGACGCAAGGGCGGCGTGCCGGAGATGACACTGGAGTACGTCATGCGGCACAACGGCGTGGAGCCGCAGGAGGACGCGGTGGTGGACACCTCCGTGCAGTTCAACATGATGGCCGGGGCGTTCACCGGCGGGCAGGGGGATTATGTGACACTGTTTGAGCCTACCGCCACCGAGGTGGAGCGCGCCGGGCACGGGTATATCCTCTGCTCCATCGGCGAGGAATCCGGCGAGATACCCTACACCGCCTACTTTGCCGCCCGCAGCTATATGGACGCCCATCCGGAGGTGATCCAGGGCTTCGCCAATGCCATTGCCCGCGCCCAGCAGTGGATCGTGGAGCACACCGACCGGGAGGTGGCGCAGGCCATCATCGACCAGTTCCCGGACACCGATCTGGATACGCTGGAGGCCGTCACCGCCCGTCACCGGCAGATCGACGCGTGGAACGCCGCGCCCATGATGGCGCGCTCGGCGCTGGAGCGGTTGGAGACGGTGATGACCGAGGCCGGCGAGCTGACGAAGGCGCAGTGGGTGGACTTTGACGCGCTGGTGGACAACAGCTTCGCGGAAAAGGCCATGGAGAGCATGAAATAGCAAAAAAGAAAGCCCGCAAGGGCTTTCTTTTTTTGCTATTTCAGCTCAGGGCGGAAATGACCTCCGCGTATTTGTCGATGTCGGACGCGCCGTTCCACGTCATGAAGCCGCCGGTGCACCCGGCGTCCCGCAGGGCACGCACCTCGTCGCCCAGCTCCGCCGCGCCGTAGTGGTTATACGGCTCCCGGATGGCGTTGTAGCACTGGATCCACGTCCGCACGGCGGCGGGAGACGCCGTTTCGCTCTGCCGCGCCATGGCGCTTTCGCCGAAGTTGTACACAGTGGTGTAGGGGTGCTCCCAGGGTTTATAGTCCCCCTGCGCGCTGTAATGGTCGGGGTAGGGCATGCCGGAGATGGCGTCCACCACGGAGCTGATGGCCGGCCAGTACTGGCCGCAGGCGGTGACATAGGCATTGGCGCACTCGCCGAACACGTCGCCGGAGATATAATACCCGGCCTTGTGCAGCCGTTCGGCGGCGTAGAGCAGGAACCGCTGCACGGCCTGCGCCTTGCTCTCGCCGTAGGTGTTCCGGTAGTCGATGGTGCCGGCCTTTTCGTACTTGTACGCGCCGTCGGGGAAGCGGATATAGTCGAACTGGATCTCGTTGAAGCCCAGCGCGGCGGCCTCCAGCGCCAGCTCTGTCTTGTACTGCCATACGGTGCGGTTATAGGCGCTGGGCCAGTACATGGAGCTGATCTTCAGGGGCGTGCCGTCCAGGTCGGAGATGACGTACTCCGGGTGGTCGGCTGCCAGATGCGCATCGTTGAACACGGTGATGCGGCCGATGACGTAGTAGCCCGCGTCGCGGAGCTTCTGCACGTTGGCCCGGAAGCCCTCCATGGTGGCCTGCGCCGCGGCGTAGGCCGAGGGGCTGTACTGCTGCATCACAGGCGAGGCATAGGACACCGCCGTGCCGTCCACAATGTCCACCACAAAGGCGTTGATGCCGCTGCCCTCCGCCAGACGGAGGTAGCTGTCGGCGTACTGGATGGCGCTGCCGTTGAGATACAGCGCCCGTACCTCCTCCGGCATGTCATTGCCGGGGATGGCGGCCTTTTCCGTGGGGTAGTAGTCCAGCCCCGCCGCGTCGCCGCCGCCCCACGCGTCGCCCCGGGCGGCGTGGCGCTGGTAGAGCGCGTCGTCGTACTGCGCGCGGGCTTCCTCCTCCGTCATGCGGACGTTGGCGGCGTCGATATAGCCCTCGCCCCGGTCACAGGAGACTTTCCAGCGGAGAACCTCGCCCTGCTCATCCAGTCCGTCGAAGCCGGTGACGGTCAGCGCCATGCCCTTTTCCACGGCGCAGCCGGGAACAGCCCCCGTCTCGTCCACAAGGCTCATGCCCCGCAGGGCGTAGACCGTTTCCACCTGCACCACGGCGGCATAGTCGTCGGTCAGGTTGGCGCGGTCGATGCAGGCGTAGCCCTCGCCGTTGACCACCCGGATGCGCTGGGCGTCGCCCTGGGCATCCTCCAGAACATACTGCACCTCGCTGCCGCGGGGCAGGGAACCCAACAGCTCTCCGTTTTCGTCATATACAGGAGCGGTGCTCTCCGCGGAGGCCACATAGCCCGCCGCCGTCTCCGGCACGGCGGGATGGAACTGCCGCCAGATCACATAGCCCAGCGTGCCCAGCGCCGCCAGGCACAGCACGATGATGACCACCGCCGCGCCGGTGCCGCGTTTCTTCTTGGTATTCGTTGACATAAGTTGATTTCTCCTTGCGTTTGTTGTCAGGCTGCGGCCATTATACGACATTCTGTTCTGTAAATCCACCTAAATCTTGTGGCAGCGCCGACAAAATTTTCGCATTTTTTGTGTTTTTCCCGTTTTTCTGGTAGACAACGGGATATACAGATGGTATACTACCCGTGTATATTATTATGTAAATCGGCGCGGGGATGACCCGCCGCCGGGCTTCCCATACAACTCATAGATAAGGCAGGGTGTGTGTTTATGAAAAGGACGAAACGGGGTATGGCGCTGATACTCTCCGCGGTGATGCTGGCAAGCTGCGTGACAACGATACTTCTGGCGGCGCACCGCAACTGGAAGGATCCCGGACTGGGGGCGCTGAGTCAGTATTATGAGACAGGAGAGAATGCCGACCCCGGCGCCGTTTCCACGGTGCCCGACGATCCCGGCGGAACCTCCTTCGGCCTGTACATGTTCGCCAGCAAGGTCGGCACAGTGGACGATTTCCGCCGCTGGCTGCGGAGCCACTCGTCCGCCCTTTACCGGGACTTCGGCGAGAGGCTGGATCAGGCCTACGGTACGAATCTCAGCGGTGGCAGCCAAGCCGGCTACGGCCCCAACTTCCAGAGAACATGGGCGGAGATCGGTCACGGCGCCAACGGTAAGGAGTTCGGCAACGCCCAAACGGAGTACTGGGGCAGCGTCCGCTATGAAAAGCTGATCGAGCGGCTGGAGAGCACCTACCGATCCTTCGACCTGAACAACTACTCTATCGCCCTCCAGAACGTTCTGTGGAGCCGCAGTGTCCATCACGGTGTGGACGGAGCTTATAACGTAGTGACCCGCGCCATTGATGGGCGGCTGGGCGGATTTGCCAACCAGAGCGAGGCGGAGCTGATCGCCGCCATCTACGCCGAGTGCAGCAAGCTGAACAACCAATACAGCGACATGACCACCCAGCTGTCCGACCGCTACGGCGTAAAGGGACGATCCATGGCGTATTTCAGCAAGGCGGGCGACGATGTGCAGTCTTCAGTGTACAGCCGCCTGCACATCAACGAGCCGGCGGACGCATTGGTGATGCGCTACCAGAATACCACCGCCCCGCTGGAGGGGAAGTATCAGATCCTGTATCTCTCCAACCAGAAGTTTGGCTACGCCGTGAACGAGGGCAATCTTGTGGACAGCGCCAAGGCATCCGCGCTGACGCTGACTTATTACAACTCCGGCCGGTATACCCTCGCGGCTGAGGACGGTAAGCGTCTGGCCGTTGTCAACGGTGCGCTGATGCTGCAAAACCCTTCTGCCGATGCAAGCCAGCTCTGGACGCTGACCAGCAGCAGTAACGGCTATGTGCTCTATAATGTGGGGGCAAAGCTGTATTTGACCATCACTGTCAGCACCACGGAAATACCCGATACGCCTGCACCCTCGGAACCAACGGAGGAGGAAACGGCAGCTCGCAACAAGCGTGTAGAGGAGTTGGTTGCCGCCCTGAACAGCGACGATGAAAATGCGCTCGATGAGGAGACGGCGGCACTCTTTGTGACCATGCTCACTGAAAAAATCGAAGCGCTGGTCACAGAGCATCTTGAAGGCAAGGAAGAGACCCAGGTAAAGGACGATCTTGCAAAAATGGAGGATGTCCAGCGGCGGATGGAAGAGCTGGAGGACAAGCTTCCCGAGAACGAGAAGGACATAACAGCCGATCAGAGAGCCGAGATGGAAGAACTCCAGAAGGAATATCTGGAGCTGATCAAGTCCTTTACCGGCAAGTCGCTGGATGAGATCATTCTCATTGTGGCCGGTGAGCTTGTGGACAAGCAGATCGCGGATGAAAAAGCTGCGGCATCCACGACCACCACCGTCACCGCGTATAAGGTCGGACTGAGCGCAGACGCCAAGGCCGCTACGCTGATGGCTGTCACGCCTGTGACAGGACAGGACAGCTGGAGTACCGTCGGGCTGTTTTATCCCCAGATGCCGGAGACGGATGATTTCGGAACCAAGATCGTCCACAATCTGACGGAGGGCAATTCCTCCTTCCCCATCCGAGGCATTGTCACCTGCACACAGGGCATCGGCACCGTCAAGGCCGTCGTTACCAACGCCGGCGGCGCTGTTGCCACCAGCAGCTCCGGCAACGCCGGCGGCGCCAAGTGGTTCGACCTGTGGGAGCTGGACAGTGCACTGACCATCAGCAAGCTGCCGCAGGGCAAATATACGTTTACCCTTACCGGCGCCAACAGCACCGGCACCTATACGCTGGTGAACAAGACATTTACCATCGGCGCGGCTACTACCACCACGCCGGAAGCGCCCGACAACAAGTATGTCGTGCAGTTTGTAGTAAACGGTAAGGTCGTGGATACGCGTACCTACACGGAGGCACAGCCCTATGGCGCGCTGCCGTCTGTCAGCGAGAGCGGTTTCCAGGGCTGGTTCTATAGTGACCGCGAGATATCCCAGAGCACGCCCGTGGCACCCAGAAATCACACCGTTACGGCCAAGTTCGGGACACTGCACACGGTGTCGTTCAAATACGACAACACCGTGTGGGATTCCTACAAGCTGGCACAGAACGACATCATCAGGATTCCCACCACCAATCCCATCAAGGCGGCAGACAAGAGCTATACATACAGCTTTAGCTACTGGAAGGACAGTGCCACCGGTGCGAAGCTTGCCAGCGGTACCCTGATGCCTGACAGTGATGTGACCTATGTGGCCGTGTTCTCCAAGACCACCAATTCCGGCGGCGGAGGGACAGGCGGCGGAACCGGCGGCGGCGGAGGCGGCGGAACTACGCCGGTCACGCCCTCCGGCAGCTACCTCACCGGCATCTCGCCCAACACCTCCGTTTCCAGCCTGACCGCCAGCGGCTACACCGTGTATAACGGCAGCAAGCAGGTGACCTCCGGACTGGTGGGCACCGGCATGACCGCCGTCAGCAGCGGCGGCTCCGTGACCATCGTCGTCACCGGCGACGTCAGCGGCGACGGCAAGGTCACCATCACCGACGTGGTCAAGCTGCAAAAGTCCGTGGTCGGCTCCGCCTCCCTGACCGGCGCTTACGCCAAGGCCGGCGACATCAGCGGCGACGGCAAGATCACCATTACCGACGTGGTGCAGGCTGCACAGGTCACTGTGGGACAGCGCACCATCAACTGACAGGAGGACTTCTATGAAGAACCGATTCCTTCGCGCTGCCGCGTCCGCCGTGCTGACGGTGCTGCTGGTGCTGACGCTGCTGCCCCAGCGGGCACAGGCCGCCGGCGCCACCCTCACCGGCACCTCCGCGCTGCTGCCCGGCGACACGGTCACGCTGACGCTGTCCGTGCCCAGCAAGGTCTACGGCCTGAGCGCCGACCTCAGCTACAGCGGCAATCTATCCCTCAGCAATTACAACTGCTCCGTCAGCGGCTGGAGCATCGTCATGAACAACAACAAGTTCAGCGCCTACGGCACGTCCAGCTCCAGCGGCGGCGTGGTCACCATCAAAATGAAGGTGTCCTCCAGCGCCAAGGAGGGCGACGCCCTGTCCGCCGCGTTCTCCAACGTGGTGGTGTCCGACGGCAACAGCGACACCGATCTGGGCAGCGCCAGCTGGTCGGGAAAGATCACCGCCGCGCCCAGCGGCAACTGTGATCTCAGCTCCCTCAGCTGCTCCAACGCCACCCTCAGCCCCTCCTTCTCCGCCAAGACCACCTACTACACCTGCACGGTGCCCTTCGCCGTGGAGAAGCTGGAGCTGAACTACAAGAAGGCGGACAACACCTCCAGTGTGTCCGTCAGCGGCAACGAGCTGGCGGTGGGTGCCAACACCGTCACCATCAAGGTCACGGCGGCCAACGGCACCACCAAGACCTACACCATCGATGTGACCCGCCAGCAGGATCCCAACTACAAGGCGTCCGCCGACGCGGCGCTGAGCACCCTGACCATCGAGGGCGCTACCCTGTCCCCCACGTTCACCCCCACGGTGACGGATTACATCGCCTATGTGCCCTTTGAGACGCGGCAGGTGACCATCGCCGCTGCCGCCAAGGACGAGAAGGCGCAGGGCGTCACCGGCACCGGCGCTGTGCAGCTGTCCGCCACGGAGAGCGAGACAGTCGTAACCGTCACCGGCACCGCCGAGGACGGCAAGACCAAGCAGGTTTACACCATCCATGTGCTGCGGATGCCCGCCTACACCGGCATTGTGCCCACTGTGGAGGTCATCGATCCGGCCACCATCCCGGCGGTCGCCCCGCTGGAGATCCCCGGCACGCTGACGCTGCCCCTGCTGGGCGAGGTCAGAACGCTGTATGTGGCCATCGCCGTGGCGGTGCTGCTGGTGATCGTCCTGTTCCTGCTGGGCTTCCTGATCGGCCGCGGCCACGCGGGAAGCGCCAACGACTATGAGGACGACGAGCCGCAGGAGCCGCAGCCTCCGGTGCTGGAAAAGCACCGCACCGTCTCCGTGCCCCGGCTGGTGCCCCGGCAGGAGGAGCCGGCAGAGGAGCCGCAGCCCGTCCGCCAGCCGGCGGCAGTGACCGCAGCCCCGGCGGAGGAGCCCGCACCCGCGCCCAAGGCCGAGCGCAGCGCCACTGACGAGCCGTCCCAGTCCGACGAGGACGAGGTGCGCACCATGTCGCTGGATGACCTGCTGGACGACATCCACAAAATGTAACAAAAAAAGTATCTGCGCCCGGCGCAGATACTTTTTTTTCGCCCGGAGATATGGTACAATGGCAAAAATCACACAGGAGGACGCCGCCATGAGCTACGCAGACCGCATATTCAAGGACAACTGCCGGGAGATCCTCACCCACGGCGTGTGGGACACGGATCAGAACGTGCGTCCCCACTGGGAGGACGGCACGCCCGCACACACGGTGAAGAAATTCGGCATCGTCAACCGCTACGACCTGAAGGCGGAGTTCCCCATCCTCACCATCCGCCGGACGTACTTCAAGACCTGCATCGACGAGCTGCTGTGGATCTGGCAGCAGAAGTCCAACAACATCCACGACCTGCGGGGACACATCTGGGACAGCTGGGCGGACGAGAGCGGCTCCATCGGCAAGGCCTACGGCTACCAGCTGGCGGTGAAGCACCGATACCCGGAGGGGGAGATGGATCAGGTGGATCGTGTGCTGTATGACCTGAAGCACAACCCCGCCAGCCGCCGCATCCTGACGAATATCTATAACTTCCAGGATCTGCACGAGATGGCGCTGTACCCCTGCGCCTACTCCATGACCTTCAACGTCTCCGGCCATACGCTCAACGCCATCCTCAACCAGCGCAGCCAGGACATGCTGGCCGCCAACAACTGGAACGTGGTGCAGTACGCCGTGCTGGTACACATGATGGCGCAGGTGTCGGGACTGGAGGCCGGCGAGCTGGTGCACGTCATCGCCGATGCCCACATCTACGACCGCCACGTGCCCATCATCCAGCGGCTGCTGGAGAAGGACGAGCGCCCCGCGCCGCAGTTCATCATCGACCGCTCCGTAACGGATTTCTATCAGTTCACGCGGGACAGCTTCTCGCTGGAGGGGTACGCCCCCCAGCCCTTCGAGGACAAGATCCCCGTGGCCATTTAAGGAGGGTGCCATGTACGCCATCGTTGCCGTGGATGAAAAATGGGGCATCGGCCGGGACAACGGGCTGCTGTTCCGCCTGCCCGCCGACCTGAAGCGCTTTCGTTCGCTGACGGAGGGGCACACCGTCCTCATGGGGCGGAAAACGCTGGAATCCCTGCCCGGCGGCCGCGGGCTGCCCCGCCGCCGCAATATCGTCCTGACCGGACAGCGGGACTTCGCGGCGGAGAACTGCCAGATCGTCCACTCCCCGGCGGAGGCGGTGCTCTCTGCCGATGAGGACACATGGGTCATCGGCGGCGAGAGCGTGTACCGGGCGTTCCTACCCCTGTGCAGCCGGGTGTACGTCACCCGCATCGCCGCCGACGGCGGCGCGGACACGTTTTTCCCCGACCTGTCCGTCGACCCCCAATGGCGGCTGGACAGGCGCGGGGAGGATATGACCGAAAACGACCTGACCTTCCGGTACGAGGAGTATGTGCCGCTGGCGTAGCCCTCTGCGGCAGGCGCCCCGTAGGGGACGGCGTCCTCGACGTCCCGTTCGGTTTGTCCCTTTTGTAGGGCGGGGCCCATGTGCCCCGCCGGAATAAGCATATATCGCGCGGCGGGACACACGGGTCCCGCCCTACAGGGTGCGAAGGCGGCACAGGGGAAACAGCGTCATCCGCCCCTACGGAACGGGACGTCGAGGACGGCGTCCCCTACACCAAAGAACCGTGGAGGCTTGCGTGTTATGATCTCGTATGAAAAGCTCTGGGCGACCATGAAGGAAAAGGGCGTGTCGCAGTACGCGCTTATCAAGAAGTACGGCGTCAGTCCGGGGCAGATCACGCGGATGAAGCGGAACGAGAGCGTCAGCACCCACACCATCGAGGTGTTCTGCAAAATACTGGACTGCGATGTAGGCGACATCATGGAATACATCGCGGAGGATAAATAAAAGAGACGGCTTAGGCCGCCTGGCATAAGAAAACATACGCCGCAAAAGGCGCGTTTGGCGCAGCCCCATCGTTGCGCC
>OLFZ01000772.1_pt1 | contig 32630 bp, 20 predicted proteins | sample 1604861 | NCBI WGS metagenome assembly OLFZ01 (sample SAMEA3888895, study PRJEB22519) | human gut metagenome | biome: human gut; feature: human-associated habitat; material: faeces | place: Denmark | collected 2011 | reverse complement strand
TATTCTCGCCTGGTTGGTAGTTGCCTGAGAAGGAACGGAATGCCATGCCCTCAGAATTGGAAAGGACGAACGACACCGATGCCGGGCTGTTGACTGTGAATTCCACATGTATGTTTCTGCCGCTATCGTCCATGCTGCAATGATAGTCCATAATATTATCGCCGGCCGCCTCTGACGGTTTTCCGTAAGGCACATACGTCCCGTCCTTCACTTTCCGGCGTACCTCAATGTTTGCCTCGTCAAGGTCGAGGTTTTCCTGTTCTTCGAGAGGACAGTATAAGGAATATTCCGCAACAGCCTCTCCTCTGTATGAATACTGGCAACGCTCCGCCACGGGATAACGATAGCCCGGAGCATACCATCGGTAAAGGTCTTCCTGCAATACTAAAGAGTCGCTGTTTATGCATGCCCGAATGCTGTCATCTGAAAAAACACCATAGTCTGACGGCACTTGCTCACGTGGAAAATACATTACATTCTCACGGCGGAGCGCATGTAGGCATATAACATTATGCAGCGTGTCTCCGTCTGCCGTAACAAGAGACCCCAGCCCGTCTGCACTAAGCGAATAGCTGCCACATGAGCGCACACGCAGCTTGTCGCAGAAAGTGCCAGTGCCATGAAACATTCCGCTTATACGATCGCCATAAGAGATAGGGAACATGAGATATGTCTGAGGCAGGTCATAATGTATATATGTCTGATTGTCCTCCCTTACTGAAAGTTTCAAGGCATTGTCCTCAAGGGAGAAATGGTTTAAGGCATTCCGTTCTGAAAAGTAAATATTGGGGAGAGAATCCTTTGACTGGTAGAATTTCTGTAAAACAGTAATATCGTCATCCTTCCTATGAATTGTCCATAGCTTTGCCTCCTTACTGTCCGTTCTCTCTTCCGTCAACAAGCACAATTCCTTCTTTATGACATCACCGCTACGGAACATGTTATGCAGCATGTCCACCTGTTGTGCAGTACAAAAAACAAATGAGCGGCACAGCATACACAATATTATGAAAACAGACTTTCCCATAAGATATGGTTTAGGTTTTTACATTAAACAAATTTAGTAAAATTATGTATAGGGTGTACGCGGGAAGCTGTTCTTTTAACAAAGATTATACTAACGGGTTGCACCCGAATTTTGAATTGATAGGGTAAATTACAGGTCACACGGTAGGAGGTACGGTTTGTAACCATACCACTCAATCTATATTAAATACTAATAATCAATAGATTTTTCAGACTGAGTGGTACGGCTTCAAGCCGTACCTCCTACAATATCAATTCAAAATGTGCTAATTCATAATGCGCCTTAGCGCACAACTCAAAATTCCTCGCTCGGCTTTGCCGCTTGCCTAAGCAAGAACTCAAAATTCCTAACTCGGACGGCGGATGCCGTCCGTCATGCAAATATCGTACAAAGAGTAAAAAGCTGTTACAAAATAAAAAATGATTCTATAGATTTTGAGAGCCGTTTTTCTGCTGTTTTGTTGCATTTGTGACACCATGATTTATCAATACAGCCTCTTTTACACTCCAATAGTAACCCTATAAGAGTGCAAGAGAGGCTGTATTGCTTGACAAGAGAGGCTGTGTTGGAGTGTAAAAGTGGCTCTATTGCAGCCAAATGAAGCTTGTTTTGCTTCGTCATTCATTGCACACTTCTCTTCTTAGCAGCATAATCTGCTGTATGTCAGCACACTATCGCTGCACGCTCAAAACTCAAAAATTTCGCACTAAGGATTTCTTTGTGCGCTGAACGAAGAGTATTGAGCGTTAGAAATGCAAATATTGTGTCAGACGGCAGATTGCTGTGTTAGGCAGGGCTTTAACAAAAACCTTTATCCACAATCCGCTTATGGGCGCAAATCCTATCGGATTTAAATAAAAGACTTTACATTAGGTCTTACGAGAACCAGTTCTCGACAACCTAATGTAAAGCCTTTTATTTGTGCACAGCACGCGCCCATAAGCGGAAAAACAAAGAAAAACACAATAGCGGCTGGCAACTGCCATCCGAATTTTGAGTTAGGAATTTTGAGTTTTGATTTATTCTCGGCTTCGCCTCCGATTATGAATTATTCAGTTATGAATTGGAAGATTTCATCCTATTAATTCAAAAATGAACAATTCATAATGCGCCTTGGCGCACAATTCCTAATTCTAAACTCAAAATTCCTAATTCGGACGGCACCCGCCGTCCGATTGTGTTTTTTATGTTTTTCCTTTTGTTGGCACAGTGATGCCGAAGCATCACTCATGATATCGTTTGGAGGATGGGTGTCGAGAGCAACGCTCTCGTAAAGCCCATTCGCCAAACGATATCATGAACCCGTAGGGTGTGACAACAAAAGGTATGTGGATAAAGGTTTTTGTCAAAGCCCTGCCTTCAATTCAAAATCGCAGGCGAAGTCGAGAACAATTCAAAACTCCAGATATGGCGCCAGGCGCTGCAGGTCGGCGGGCTTAAATTCCTTCATCCTGCCTAACTGGTCGATGGATCGGATTTCGCCGTGCAGACGGCGGTAGTCGGTGATGGCGCGTGCCTGATAATAATTAATGTAGGGATGGCGCTTTAGCTGCTGCAGGGTCAGGCGGTTGACGTTCAGGCGACGGACATTGCTGCCGTCGATATGGATATACGGGAGCGCCTCTTTCGGAAAGTTCTCTATCTCGAGGAGCTGCGAGGTGGAGGCGATGCCACCAAGACGTTCGCGCAACCTTACCACCTGACGGGCGTAATAGCTGCCGATGCCGGGGACACGCTTCAGTGCTGTCGTGTCCGAAACATTGATGCTTATGTGCTCGCCCTTGCTCAGTTTATGACCGTAACGCGACTCATCGTATGCAGCAGCCTCAGCCGAACCTGTTCCTCCATGCGATGAAGAACCTGTGCTCTCTGAACGTCCACGAGCGTCGCCTTCAGAGGCATAGCGTCTGTACTGGCGTCCGTCGGCATAATATCTGCGCTGCACCTCCTCCAGTTCGGCGGCAGGACGAAATTCGGGGGCTATGCGGATGTAGGGCGCAAGACGATGATATTGTCCCGCGGTCAGTCCGTAGACGCGACCGAAGTCCTCCTTACGCTGAAACACCCCACCCCGCGCCCTATAGCGCAAGATGTTGCGAACCAGCCAGCGTTGGAGTCCGAGGCGGAAGAAAGTTACTGAGTCGGCTGTGTTAGGGTCGAAGCAGAATGTCTCGACCTTACGTTCGGTGATATTGTCGTCTGTACGACGGTCTGCATTGGGAGTGAAAGAAGAAACGGCGCCTTTCTCCGTGTTCGCTATAGAGTCGCCCTTGTCCGCCTTTGCCACGTCGTTAGAACCGGAAGGGCATGACAAGATCATCATGCTCACTGCGACAACAAGCAGGAGAACAGCAAGACACATAAATGAGCGTCTGTCAGTTCGAGGCATGTAGAAGAATTCTTTCAGCTTCATACAGGTTGGGGTGTTTAAGGTTGCTACTTAATGGACAGCGATTTCCTTACTGTTCCATTATAAGTATTAAAGGTTATGTCTATCTCGTCCACATCGCTGAATTCAGCCATGGGGATGCTGACATACACTCGGGAGGTGTAGTATTGGGGTACGCCGCCTTGGTCGTGAACGAAGCGCAGTTCTGCCACCTTTCGTCCGTCCTCGGTGTCAGAGAAGCTGTCACAGACGAGAGCAATGGTCTGTCCTTGCGACGAATCGTCCATCTTGCCCGTCTTCAGCAGCAGCGCCACATTGACGTACTTGCCGTTCTTCGCCTTCCACACGCTCTCCACTCCGAGCGGCGCGTCGGTCATGTCCTTCACGTCCTCCGGCTTGTGCACAGCCATTACGGGTATCTGCGTCACGGCACGCAGCGCCACCTTCTCCGTCGGCTTCTTGTCATAATAGACCAGAGCACGATATACGGTGTCGGGCTTAGCTGTCCATCCTGCCTTATAGGGACGGTCGAAACTAAGCGATGCGCCGTCGTCCGTGCTGGCGGCTACAAGCGCAGCCGAAGCGTCTGTCGTGACAATGGCGAAGTCGGCGGTCAGGTACGAGTAATTGCCGTCGCCCGTGTCGTACGAGTCGGAGGAACATCCTGCCGACATCAGACCGACAAAGGCGGCGGCAACCGTAAAGAGCCGTATGCGATATGGCGTTTTGGGCATAATCAATACATTAAATGTTAAAGGCTCATCTTGTTGATGGCGGGGTTGGCGTACATCTCGAGGATGCGTTCGCGGAGGAACGGCATGTCGGGATTTGGGATGCTTATCTTTGCCAGCTGAGCAGACAGATAAGCCTCAAACTGTGCCTTGTCGGCATCAGTGTAGTTGGCTTTCTGTTCGTCGTTGCCACGAAGGAGGTCGAGAGCCACGTAGTTGGAAGGATAGAGCGTGTAGCCGCTCCATATCTGCTCGTCGAGGTGACGTGCCACGGCAGCGAAGAAGTCGGTCTTGGGCATGTCGTCAGCCAGCGTCTCCAGCCATCCGTCTATGCACGGAGCACAGCAGTAGGCGATGTGTCCCTTATAGCCCATGATGCCGGTCTGCATGCTTATCACGTCGTCCATCGGTCCCTTCTTCCATCCCTCCACGTCGCGACGCTGCTGCATCTCGGCAGCCTTGAGGAAGTCGCAGGGGTCATACTCGTAGCTGATTGCCAACGGTACGATATGGAGCGAGAGCAGGCGCTGCTTCACCGATCCTTCGCCTCCCATCGCCATCATCTTGAGGATGGCTTCCTGTGTGCGGTCGTCGGAGTTCTTGGCGCGTCCCTCACGCTGTGCTATCCAGATGTTGTCGTTCTTCTCGCTGATGACGAAGTGCATGTAGTCTGCCATGCGCTTTGACGATACGAGCATCTGCCTCATCGAGAGGCTGCGCTCCACGATGAACGACTTGTTGATGCGCACGAGGTCCTTCACCCACGGCAGCTTCAGGAGGTTGTCGCCGATGGCTATCTCCGTGGTGGTGTCGCAACCTGCGTCGAAGAGCAAGAAATGCAGCAGGGCTGAGTCGAGCACGATGTCGCGGTGGTTGCTCACGAAGGTATAGCGCTTCTTGAGGTCAATGGCGTCATGACGGAAAGACATTCCTAAGCTTGCCTTTGCCAGAAGCTTCTTCAGGAAGTCGTAGCAGAACGTCTTCTGGAAGTCGAGGTTGGTTTTGCAGGCATGCATTTTCTGGCTCAGCATCTCCACGGGCACGCCGGGATAGAGATAAGCCATCACCTGCAGTACCTGCGGGTCTTTCAGGAGGCGGTCATACACCTCAGGCAGCTCATCCGGTTCAAAGGGTCGGATGGCGTCATATTGCTTGCGTTGTTCAGGGGTCATCATATCTGATAAGTTGATAGTTAGGAGTTGAGAATTGAAAGTTCTTGCAAAAGCCGAGCGATGACATATTTTTAGATTACATTATATATAGTAATCATCAAAAGTAATCATAACTATCAACTTTCAATTCTCAATTCTAAAAATAAATTATTAAACAAACTGGTTCTCCACTATATCTGAGAGCACCTCCTTGATGTCCAGTCCTGCGGCTCTTACCTGCTGCGGTATGAAGCTGGTGGCTGTCATTCCCGGTGTGGTGTTTATCTCGAGCATGTTGATGACGTCGTTGCCCTCAGCGTCCTTCGAGATGATATAGTCAATGCGGATGATGCCGTTGCAGTGGAGGATGTCGTAGATGCGGCTTGTCTCCTCTGCCACGCGGCGAGCTGTCTCGGGATCAATGCGAGCCGGCGTAATCTCCTGCACCTGTCCGTTATACTTGGCGTCATAGTCGAAGAACTCGTTGCTGGTGACCACCTCTGTAGCTGGGAACACCACCGACTTCTTCTTTGTCTTGTAGCAGCCGATGGAGATTTCGGTACCCTCAAGCAGCGACTCAATCATCACCTCGTCGCTCTCCATGAAAGCCACACGGAGTGCCGGAGCGAGCTGGTCTGCGTTCTTCACCTTCGATACGCCGAAGCTCGAACCGTCTGCAGCCGGCTTAACGAAGCAAGGCATGCCAATCTCTTTCTCAATGTATTCTTCGGTGTACTTCGATTCCTCGCCACGTCTTATGAGCAGGCTCTTGGCCACGTTCACACCCCATCCGCGGAGATAGTGGTTGAGGACATACTTGTCGAAGGTCATTGCCTCCACCAGTACGCCTGATGTGCTGTACGGGATGTGGAGCAGTTCGAAGTAGCCCTGCATCACACCATTCTCGCCGGGGGTGCCGTGAATGGTGATGTACGCATAGTCGAACACGACCAGCTTGCCGTCTATCATGCAAGAGAAGTCGCTACGGTCCACACTGACCGTATTGCCGTCAGGAAGGTTTACCTTCCAGTCACGTCCCTTCACGTCCACTACATATACGTTGTAACGCTCCTTGTCGAAGAAGGAGTAGATTCCCTGTGCAGAGCGCATGGACACGTCGTGTTCTGATGAGTCACCGCCACATACGATGGCGATGTTGCGTTTAAGTGTTTCCATATTATGATTGTTATTCTATACCTATTTTATATATGTCTGTTACTATCGCTCCTCGAAGGTGTCGCGTGTGGTGCCCTTGATGTATCCTCTCCACTTCTGGATGAGCTGCTCCAGATCCTGCGGAAGGTCTGAGGTGAAGTCCATCTGCTGCTTGGTCTTGGGATGTACGAAGCCGAGGGTGCGGGCGTGGAGCGCCTGACGCGGGCAGGTCTTGAAGCAGTTCTGGATGAACGCCTTGTACGTGGCAGAGCGTTCGCCGCGGAGAATCTCCATGCCGCCGTAGCGTTCGTCGCCGAAGAGCGGATGTCCGATGTGCTTCATGTGGGCACGTATCTGGTGGGTGCGTCCCGTCTCGAGACGACACTCGATGAGCGTCACGTATCCGAAGCGCTCTATGACGCGCCAGTGTGTGACGGCTTCCTTGCCGATGCCTGAGTCTGGCGACATGACGGTCATGCGCAGACGGTCCTTGGGGTCGCGTGCGATGTTGCCTTCGATGCGTCCTTCGTCCTCAACGAGGTTGCCCCAAACCAAGGCATTGTAAGATCGGTGTGTGGTCTTGTTGAAGAACTGCACGCCGAGCGATGTCTTCGCCTGCGGCGTCTTTGCCACTACCAGCAGTCCTGACGTGTCCTTGTCAATGCGATGCACCAGTCCCACCTCGGGGTCGTTGGGGTCGTAGCTCTTCAGGTCGCGCAGATGCCATGCAATGGCGTTGACCAGCGTACCGGTGAAGTTGCCAGCACCGGGATGAACCACCATGCCAGCCGCCTTGTTCACCACCATTATGTCCTGGTCTTCGTAAACCACGTTGATGGGCAGGTCCTCAGCCACGATGCTTGTGTCGTGACGGGGACGGTCCAGCATGAGCGTCACCACGTCGCCGGGGCGCACCTTGTAGTTGCTCTTCACGGGGCGGTCGTTGACATGCACGAAGCCTGAGTCGGCGGCGTTCTGTATGCGGTTGCGCGACGAGTGTGGCAGCTTCTCCGACATAAACTTGTCTACGCGCAGCGGTGCCATGCCCGGGTCAGCCACGAAGCGGAAGTGCTCGTACAGCTGTCCTGTCTCGTCATCGTCCTCAGCAGGGGTAAGCAGGGTTTCGTCCTCAATGGGATTGAGTAGTGTGTCGTCTTCTATTTGCATTTAATTCTGTTGTATATATTTTTCTATCTGTTTACTGCTCCGGTCCGGTCACCTCGTGAAATTCGTCCACGTCGCCCGACTCTTCCTCCTGTTCCATGTCATATTCCGGTTCGGGAGCGTCGGTGTAGTTCACCATTTCGGTGGAGTCGCGCTGTCCGTTGCCCACCTGTATGGTGATATAGTCATTCACGGACACCTTGTCGCCGGCGCTCACATGACGTCCTTTTACGGTGATGCCGTACACCCACTCGCGCTCGCCGTCTATGTATTGCGGCTGCGTCAGCTTGAATCCCATGGCAGACAACTTTGCCATCGCCTCACGCAGCGAGCTGTTGTCGATGACATCGGGGATGGTGAGCGTCGGTGTGGACGTGGCGTTTACGACAAGATAAACAATGTGGCCCGACTTGACGTACTCGCCTGAGGCGGGTGTCTGCTCAAGGATGCAGTCGGGCGGCAGACCGGGCACGTAGCCCGTGTCGCTGACCACCACCTTCAGCTTGGCGTCTTCAAGGAGGTAGCTGGCATCGGAAAACGACTTGCGGCGCACATCTGGTATCATTATCTTCTCGCCGTGGTGCGTATAGACGTCAAGTCCGTATCTCACGCCGAGGCATACTGCCACGACCACAAGCGCCATGGCAATGAGATTGCCAAGGAGATAGCGGCTTGCGAGTTTGCGGAGGAATTCGAATGGCTTCATACTTCGTCTTTTCTTCGTTTTGTAAGTATGCAAAGATACGACTAACCGCGGAATATACAAAATATATGACTAAAAAACCTGAAAACTATTCCGTTTTTAATGTACGACATAAAGATATTATTTGTAATTTCGCCGTCAGTTACACTTATCCGCTTACATATTATATAAAGGACAGCATAGTTATGAAAGACATAAGATTATCAAGGAAAAAAATCATCATCTCGGTGCTCTTGCTCGTGGTGGTGGCTTTGGCTGGCGTGGTGGGATGGCAGCTCAAGCCTGCCTCTGCCGACGAGATGAAGCGCTGCATGCTCGTCGTGGAGCGCACGTCATGGCAAGCCATCTGCGCCGACGGACACCCCATACTCTTCTTCGACAGCCTCAGCACGGACAACAAGCCGCACGGCGTGACCGCATACCGCGACTCGGCGCTGCACCGTCATCACATGGCGGGCTGCTGGATTAACACGCTGCCTCTGCTGCCTTCATGCAAGGGTCGCGTGGCGTGCGTTGACGTCACGCCGAAGAAGCACGGACGCATAACCGCCGACTCGCTCCTCGTCTTCTGCCAACGCTCCGTGAAGGACCAGCTCCGCACGCTGCAGCAACAGCATGACGAGCTGGCTTACTATCTGCGCGTGCATGGCGTGCAGGACAACGGCTATCAGCAGATAGCGGGTATGGCTCAGTGGGTGAACAAGGAGTATGACGGCGTGAAAGCGGCGGAACGCATCATCGACAGCCTCATCGCCAAGAAGAACGTCAGGCTGACCATGAAGGACCAGAACCTTTACGTGGCTGTATATCGGGACGAAACGGGCAAGCTGACCCGTCAGCCTATGACCGTCGTCAGCAACGGCAACGCCTCCTCGCCCACCGTTCTCCAGACGAAGGACCAGCAGACGCCGGACGGCGTATCGGCGGTGACACGGATGCCGTGGAACCTCTCGCAGACAAGGGACGTCAGGGCTGTGGGGTTCGGCGGACTGGGCGAGAACGGTCTGGCATGCGACACGGTGTCGCCACAGATTATCCCCGGAAGCATCCGCAAGGGACAGCACAATCTGCCAAGCATCCTCGCCAGCGACGGCAGCGCTGTGTTTACGGCGAAGGGATGGCCGCTCGGCCTGGTAAAGGGCAACCGCATTGTCCGCATTGACAGATAGTTGTTAGCATGGGAATATAGAAAAAGACAACAAGCAATCATGAACACCAAACACTCACACATATTCTTTTCACCCCTCATAGCATTGCTCCTCACGCTGCTCCTCGCTGCATGCCGCGACGTGCCTTACGACGGTCAGACGGTCCTGACCCGTGGCGGCATGACTTACCGTGGCGGCATCAGCAACGGCAAGTATGAGGGTTACGGACAGCTGAGCATCGGCGACAGCGTCATTTATGCAGGACAATGGCACATGGGCAAGCGCTCGGGCAAGGGTGTCTGCCATGACTCTTTAGGCCACCGCATAGTCGGAACATGGCGGGCGGACACGCTGGTAAGCGGCACGCGCACCGACTCGACGGGCACTTACTCGGGCACGATGAACCGCGACGCCATAGCTGACGGTCACGGCCTGTTCACGAGTCCGGAGAACAGCGTATATCTCGGCGACTGGGTGGACGGTAAGCGCACGGGCTTCGGTTTTGCGATGGCAAAGAACAAGCGCCTCAGAGTGGGCGAATGGCGGGCTGACCGCTATCTCGGAGAGCGTCTGGAATACACCACAGACCGTATCTACGGCATCGACCTCTCGCGCTTCCAGCATGACGTGGGACGACGCCACTACCCCATCGACTGGAGCAAGATTCGCATCACGCACCTCGGCACCATATCGAAGAAGCGTGTGAAGGGCACCGTGGACTACCCCATCTCCTTCTGCTACATCAAGTCTACGGAGGGCACCTCCATACGCAACCGCTACTTCTCCGCCGACTATCTGGCTGCACGTGCGAAGGGCATCCCCTGCGGCGCTTACCACTTCTTCTCCACACGCACGCCGGCAGCGGCGCAAGCCCGCTACTTCATAGCCAACTCGAAATTCCGCAAGGGCGACCTGCCTCCCGTGCTCGATGTCGAGCCGACGCACGCTCAGATAAAGGCGATGGGTGGACCGGCGGTGATGTTCAAGGCGATAAGGACTTGGCTGCGCATCGTAGGCAAGCATACGGGCACACGCCCCATCCTCTACATCTCGCAGGGCTTCGTCAACAGATATCTCTCCACCGCTCCCGACCTGAAGCACGACTATAACGTATGGATAGCCCGCTACGGCGAATACAAGCCCGACATCAACCTCGTAATCTGGCAGCTATGTCCAGACGGTAGAGTAAAGGGCATCCACCCCGAAGTGGACATCAACGTCTTCAACGGTTACCGCCAGGAGTTTGAGGATTTCCTCAGAAAGGAGACAATCGGGCAGCGGAGCTGTCCGAATTAGGAGTTTTGAATTTTGAGTTTTGAATTGTTCTCGGCTTCGCCTGCGATTGTGAATTATTCAGTTTAGAATTACGGCAGACAAGGCAAACTTAGGAACCACAAGCAGCAGAACAAACCTAGGAGGCTATGGCGTCCCGCCGTAGCCACGCACCCACGAACAGTTATAAGCATTAGCTGCGAGTAGCCACGGACAAGCTGACAAAGCAATCTGCGGGGTGTGCGCTTGCTATGGGAGGCTGCGGGGCTACGGCGAGACGCCATAGCCTCCTATGTTTGTCTTGTCAGCTGTATTTTTTCAGAACAGACTCTTGATTATTTCTAACTGGCGACTAAACTGACCATCATCACAAGAAAGTATTGTGAACAGAATCACTAAACCTATTGCTCCTAAAAGCAGATTTATCTTTATGCGGTCTGTATTTCCAGATATTAATGCACGAATAATGCGATATAAGTACATCACTATCATAACCATTATGGCAAGCAACAGCACCCAATTGCCATAGTAGACAATTTCTCTGATTATTTCCCTCATAATATGATAATTAAGCTAATAATTTAACACGTTTTTACTGACTGATGGCGCAGCGAATTAATAACTACTAATAAAAAAATAATAACTTTGGCGATGGCATGGCTATGGATGCGAAACATATTTGCGTCCATTCTGGATGTAAACACCTTTCCGCTTTCCAGACACCATCCTACCCGACAAGTCATACACCTTGCCATTCTGTTCGGCATCCATCTGAATGCCATCTATAGCAGCTGTCTTAGAAGTGAAGCAATTTTCGTCGAAAACAAGTTTGCCGTTCTCATAGCAAGCTACGATATGCGCCTCATGCACATATGACATAACCTGCATTGGAATAAGACCGCCATCAGTATTGCTACCTATTCCTTCAACCCAATAGACATCTTCCTTTATATTTGGATTAGACAATCTCAGGCGACGGCGATACTGCCCATAACAATATATGGTATCCTCCTCAGCCACTACATCACCAACCTCCGTGGCAATATCACCTTTGCGAAGACTGAAATCCAACAACAGCACGCTGTTTTTGTCCGGCAGGTCGTATCTGTAGATTTTAGAGTCACGCTCATAAGCAAGCCAACAATTTTGCCTGCTTATAACGTCAGGTACAGAGTCAGTATACTCTTTACATATCAACTTATATGTCTGATCCCCCACGATAGTGTCCTTCACCACTTTGATGGTTAAAGGAAACTTACCGTCACGCTGTGAATATTTAACATCTTCCATACAATGCCATTCCTTGCCATCCGTAAGCATCGGAAGATAGTCTTGTGCATCTGCAACTCTTGCAAATAGCACAAATAATATTAAAAGAATGATTCTCATAGTTATTAATATTATATATTATACTACTTCTTTTTTATTATTTGTTTAGAATCTACGACAATACCATTAGTTATTAACGATACAATATAGACACCTGCCCTAATAGAAGAAACATCCATTTGCACATATGGAGATTCGCATGAAACATCGTACGATGCAACTTTGTTCCCTTCTGCTGAAGAAATCGTTAACATTGCATCTTTGACATTTTCTCCAAGTTCTACTTCTGCCACAAACTTGTTACCGGTATTTACCAAGTCTGTTATCGTTGCGTTAATTCTATTAAATAAACTTGCTTTTATCTCATAAATTTTTGGTATATAATTCTGCTTTGTAATACAAATCTTCAAATCCGTATTAACCTTATCTAATATTATATTTTCTACATTATTATAAACCTTGTAGTACGTTTTACCATAATCTTTACTACTCATTACACAGATTTTACAATCTTCTATGCCAGTGCGGATAATAATCTTGCTCCTCGTATACCTTATTCTGCTGTCTGAAAAAGATTTTGGAACTGTTGTGTAGATTGGCATTTCTGAATCACCAATTGGATTTAAATTATAAAGAAGCCATCTTCCACAGTTGTAGGTACCACAACTTGCCAATTTAGAGTTTTTTGCATAGGCGACTACCTTACCAAAGTTCTTATCCTTTAACTCTTCTGAAAAAAGATACTTATAAAAAGCTTCTTCATATTATGCGGATGGGCCAGAATATTTGAAATTATTTTCATAATACCAACCCGCTCGCGAACTTCCCAAATAAGCGATGACGCCACTATTGGGATTCCTTATAAAAGCCTCACTAAGACACGGTTCCTCCATATCAAAACCATTGGTTCTGCAAGCTATTGTAGTTATTACAGAGTATTGCTTACTTTTCATGTCGCAAGCTAATGTTTGATCATAACATTGATTGTTGGGCAGATTCCACCATGTATAATTACCATGAGTTATCATATCAATAAATGAATACCCGTTTGCCAACGCTTTAATAAAACTAGAAGGTGTTAAAGTGTCTATACTATCTAAATCAGAATGTGTATCATATAATTTAACCCTTTCACCATCCCAATATTTACCGATACTATTGTTGTATATAATATCTCCCGCGTATTCTGCATCACTATGTCCGTCATTTTTATTAAAAGATAACTTACAACCAGACATAAGTATTGAATTATGCCATCCATTAATAGAAGGATTCTGCTCATACATGACTAATTTCAATTGAGTATTTTTAACATCGGTTGATGTGTTTACAGGCAGACGAGTAACAAATATGTCTTGTGAGAAATCAACACTATCCTCTAATTCACCACAAACGCCATTGCCCGAAGCATCCCAGAAAGGGTCTTTTTTATAGTCAAGACACGCATAAAAGATGTCAGTAGGTACCATCTCTTTTTGATCAGTTCCCATGACATAACTATAGCATTTCTTAGAAGGCACAATAGAATCATCACCACCTAACAATAGATACTTAAACTTATATCCTTTTATGTGGTACAAATATAACAAATATGCTTTAATCCTGTCTGCAAGAGAAAGAAATGAGCTCTTGTCCATTTCTTTAATTTCTTCAATAGTTGTAATGGCCGTTCTTATGCCCTTTGTAATCTTCCATTGTACAAATGGTTGAAAATAATAAGACAAATCCTTTGATGTTATTATTAAATAATCAATACTATCACCTATGCCGTTGACATCACTCACAGAAGATAATGAAGAAGTGTATTTCTCGAAATTGATTTTATTTTCATTGCAAAAATTCACAAACCTTTCTCGTTTATCTGTGTTGGATGCCGTTTCTCTTTTACAATTAATATCGATATTAACATTATCCAAAAGATAAAGATTTTTGTTCAATGCATCATATACAAAAGGACACACCTGAAAATGCATTATAGTATAACCATCGAAATTCGAAGATGTTACGTACTTTACTTGTTCTGCCGGATATTTTCGTAGTGAATAATTTACATTAGGTTTAATATCCGTTGATAATATCTCACTGGTAGGAACAACATTAGGATTAGCTTCTATAGAAACATTCTCAAATAATAACTTTCTTGTTTCATCATAAAAAACTTTTTCAAATGTCGCTCCTTGCGGTACTTTAACCTCTACATCAATTAGAGGCAAACAAGGTTCATTAGTATCATTACCATAAGTAGACACTAATTCAGGGTCGTTTAACGAAATCTCAAGCGCATTAATTGAGTTAAACGAGAAACCAAATTGTTTTTCATTGAACGACATATGCAACCTCGTCGTTTCTTGTGCAACCAACACTCCAATCGGAATGAAAATCGCGATAAAGATTAGTAGATACTTTTTCATAATTCTCAATTTTGCAACACTATAAATAATTAAAAAAAATGCCAGAGCAATAAAAGTTCATGCTTATACGAGTAAAAACTAGCTGCTCAAAATCATCATATTGTAAAACTCGCTTAACTTAGTGTTGCTTAAAAATTAAACAAATATTCAATATGCACGCAAATATACACAAAAGACCGACATAATCCAAATTTTCTGAAAGTTTTTTTTAATAAATTAAGCAATTTGTCTCTACAAAGAAAAAAAATCAAACAAAAGAGACATCATATTTCATCTTATCAATTCAAAACATTTTTCAAATGTACATTATAAGATGTGCATACTGCTGTTTTGTTTTTTGCCTTGTCTGCTATATTATGTGGCAGACTAGCAGCTAGGGCTTGTAAGCAGCGAGGTTCCGCAAAGCGGGACCTACCATCAGAAACCCACTGCAAGCTGCGAAGCAGCGCAGCTGAGGGTACGGACAACCACCCCACCACAACAGTTCCGCGAAGCGGGACTGACACAGTCACTATGATATTGAGGACAGTACATAGGTCCCGCTTCGCGGAACCTAGAGAGAGTGTGAGCGTCTTTGCTTACCCACAGCGGCGCTCCTTCGGAGCTTGCAGTGGGTTTCAGATAGATACGTGTCCCATCGGGACACGGCGCTGCTCATACTGTCATACAATAACGGAGGTCGCCAGTGGTACAAAGTTACGTATTACAGTCAGCCTCCGAAGCACCGCAAAGGAACCACAACCAGCAGGACAAACTTAGGAGGCTATGGCGTCTCGCCGTAGCCACGCACCCACGAACAGTTGTAAGCATTAGCAGCGAGTAGCCACAGACAAGCTGACAAAGCAATCTGCGGAGTGCGCTTGCTATGGGAGGCTGCGGGGCTACGGCGAGACGCCATAGCCTCCTAAGTTTGTCTTGTCAGCTGTATTTTTTCAGAACAGACTCTTGATTGTTTTTAACTGGCGACTAAACTGACCATCATCACAAGAAAGTATTGTGAACAGAATCACTAAACCTATTGCTCCTAAAAGCAGATTTATCTTTATACGGTCAGTATTTCCAGATATTAATGCACGAATAACGCGATATAAGTACATCACTATCATAATCATTATGGCAAGCAACAACACCCAATTGCCATAGTAGACAATTTCTCTGATTATTTCCCTCATAATATTAAGCTAATAATTTAACACGTTTTCACTGACTGATGGCGTAGCCAATTAATAACTACTAATTAAAAAATAATAACTGACGATGGCATGGCTATGGATGCGAAACATATTTGCGTCCATTCAGGATGTAAACACCTTTCCGCTTTCCAGACACCATCCTACCCGACAAGTCATACACCTTGCCATTCTGTTCGGCATCCATCTGAATGCCATCTATAGCAACTGTCTTAGAAGTCAACTTATATGTCTGATTCCCCACGATAGTGTCCTTCACCACTTTGATGGTTAAAGGAAACTTACCGTCACGCTGTGAATATTTAACATCTTCCATACAATGCCATTCCTTGCCATCCGTAAGCATCGGAAGATAGTCTTGTGCTTCTGCAACTCTTGCAAAGAGCACAAATAAGGTTAAAAGAATGATTCTCATAATGGTTAATACTTTAACGTGAATATTAAGTTTTTGCAAAAATAAATAAAAAAAAGATGCGAAGCACCCCCCCCCAGTTAAATATTATAAAAAAAAACGAATAAATAATGGCATTTTTGTTAGTAAAATACGTATTTATATCTATATTTGCAACAAAACGAAGACTAATTAATTAACATCTATCAACAGCCAAATTCTAAAGATTATGAAAAGGGAATTAAAATTTAGGACTTTAGGAGTAATAGCTTTACTCGTAGGATTGTTGGCATTTGCGCCAACACTAATGAATGCCCAGACCTTCTTTAAGGAGGGCACGTCATGGAAGACGGAGCTATGGAACATGGAACCTAACCCCAAGATTCACATTCAGATTGTTTCGTTGGACGGTACGGAGACCATCGACGGATATGCTTCCATGAAGATGTATAGTGAATATGAGAATGATGCTACGTCACGAAAACTGGTGGCTTACATCCGTACAGATGGAGACAAGGTGTTCTTCATGAATCCGGAAACAAAGACGAAGGCATGGTACTTGATGTATGATTTCGGTCTTAAAGTGGGTGAAGGTTGCTACGTCTACAGCTGCGAATCTATGAATGCAGAGGAAGAACCACGCAGAAGTTACGTTATGTACACGGGCACTAATACCACAGAAAGCGGACTGACGGCAATGGAATTAAAAGAGTATTGGGACGAGACGTGCGATGAGTATAGGGGTTCTGGAAAATGGCTGAAGGGTCTTGCTTCCACAAGGGGAGTGCTATTAAACAGCTCATTCAGTATTGACGGCATAGGAAGCAGCTTGCTTGAGTGTTCTAACAACAACACCTTGCTGTATTCGAGAAACTCTACACAAGTGACAGACATCGAGGGTGCGGAACTAAAGGTGACAGTCAACGGACTGTCAGTGGAGGTCAGTGGCATCAAGTCGCCATGTCGCCTTACGGTGTATTCGCCGGACGGAGCTTTGCTGCAAAGCAAAATGGCAGAGGCGGGAAATACAAAACTCACATTACCCAAAAAGGGCATCTATCTGCTGAAGGTCGGTGACAAGGAGAGAAAGATTGCCTTGACGGCTGAGTAAACGCAGCTCCTAATCGGGTTTAAACAAAAGGCTTTACGTTAGGTCTTACGAGAACCATTTCTCGACAACCTAACGTAAAGCCTTTTATTTGTGCATAGCACGCGCCCACGAACACAACCAGCAAGGTTCCGCGAAGCGGGACCTACCATCAGAAACCCACTGCAAGCTGCGAAGCAGCGCAGCTGTGGGTACGAACGACACCCCCCTCCACAAACAGTTCCGCGAAGCGGGACTGACATATCCACGATGATATTAAGGACAGTACATAGGTCCCGCTTCGCGGAACCAAAAGAGTGTGTGAGCGTCTTACCCACAGCGGCGCTCCTTCGGAGCTTGCAGTGGGTTTCAGATAGATACGTGTCCCATCGGGACACGGCGCAGCTCATACTGTCATACAGTAACGGAGTATTGTCGTTTTAATCACCTGTCTTGCCATGCAAATATCGTACAAAGAGTAAAAAGCTGTTACAAAATAAAAATTGATTCTAGAGAATCGAAAAGCTGTTTTTATGGTGTTTTGCTGTGCAAACAGCACCCATGCCATACGATAGAGCCACTTTTACACTCCGAAAGTGCCACTATTAGACAGTAAAAGTGGCACTATTGCATGATAATAGTGGCACTATTGTAGTGTAAAAGTGGCACTATTGCAGCAAAAAACGGCTCTTTTGCGAGTCTGATTTCATAACGCTTCGTCAGAGAATTGCGTAACCTACTGTGCGCAAACGCATTAGCTCAAACCGCTCAAAACTCGAGAATTTCGTACCAAAGATTTCTTAGTGCGTTCATCTCATAGTATTGAGCATCAGAAATGCAAATATTGTGTCGGCGAGACGCCATAGCCTCCTAGGTTTGTACAGTTAGCTCGTGTATAATCATAGCGATAAACAGAATCTTTACATGCAAACGCGAAAAGAGCGCCAGCGTTGCTTTCGCAACACTGACGCTCTTGATTGTTATAGCCGGTCCTAGAAGCCGGCTAAGTAAAGGGGATGAGCTTATCGCTTCAGGTTCGGGTTACGCTCTGCCTCTGTAGGAGGATAGATGTGATAGACAGACTTGTCGCCTCTCCATGCACCCTTAGCCTGCATGTTCTCAGGAAGAACGAGGTCCTGCTTGAGTTTGTACTCGAACGGATTGCCCTTTGCGTCAACAGAGTGTGTAAGAGTGCCGGCGGGAACGAGGACGTCGCTCTGAGGACCAACGCGGTAATCGAACACTTCCTTCAGACGGTTCATACGGAACTCGTCCTCACGGCAGGTTACCATACCGAGTACGTTACCAGCCACCTCATATCTGTGCTCGTTGTAAGCAGCCTCAGCAAGCTGGTCGTTAGACATACCGTCGATGGCTGTCACGGCAGCAGCGTCGCTGTAAGCACGTGCACGTACCTGCTTGAGAGCCTCCTTAGCCTCAGAGATGTACTTGCCTGAACGTGCCGAAGCCTCAGCAAACCAGCAGAGCACCTCAGCATAGCGGATGAGCTGGTGGCGCTTGCCAAGAGTCATACCTGCATAGATAGGCTTGGTGCAGTCGAAGTCGGTCTTGACAGCAGCACCCTTGTCGTCAGCATTCACTGAGAAGCCGGTGAACATCGGACGGTAGTCAGAGAATACGGCATTGGTCTTGTCCTTACCGTCGTCACCCTTCTTCTTGTAGTAAGGCTCGCCGTCAACAGTTGCCCACCAGTCTACGTTGTTGCCGTTGCTTGTGAGATATGTCTTAGCGTAAACAGCGTCCTTACGGGGACCTGCGGGATACTTAGACCAGAAGTGGCGCTCGGCGAGGAAGTCGCCCCAGCCACCCCAAGGCAGCGAACTGGGAACGTGGCAGCAAGTGAGCTGTGAGTCGTCCCATCCCCAGCTACCGGTGTTGGCGTTATAGTAGATGCCGAGGATGCACTCGTTGTGATTGTCATCACCATAGCTGTAAACCTTGTTCCAGTCTGTGAGCAATGTCTGTACGTTGCGTGCCTTTACAGCATCGACAACTTCCTTGGCCTTGTCAGCAGCGAGAGCATAATACTCTGTCTTGTTGAGCGGATAGCCAGCCATTGACATGTATACTGCAGAGAGCATTGACTTGACAGCCTGAGACGTTACGAAGACGTTGGCATCGCCGATAGCCTTAGGAGCAGAATACTTCTCCGGCAGATTGCACTCCTCAGCTGCCTTGAGGTCCTTCACGATGTAGTTGAAGATTTCCTCTACAGTGGCGCAGGGAATTGCATCGGTGTTGTTCTTGAGGTCTACAGAGATGACCTCCTCAGGAGAGATGGGCACCTGACCCCATGTACGTACGAGTCCGTAGTAAGCGTAAGCACGCCAGAAGTAAGCCTGACCGAGCTGTTCGCCCAGCTCTGACTTGTCTGCCTTCATGAAGTTGGCGCAGTCGATGACGTAGTTAGATGCCTTGATGATGTTGTAGTACCAGCTCCAGAGGTCGTTGACACCCTTCAGATCTGTCGGGTCCTCGAAGACGTCGGCAGAGAGATATGCAGCCTTGTTAGAGCCAGTGGTTGACGTTACGTCATCACCCATACACTGTACGATCATAGTGTTGGAGTTGCACTGAAAGCCCTGTATATTCGAATACAATGAGTTAACGGCAAGGTCGAGGTCGGCCTTTGTCTTGAACAGCGTCTCATTGGTCAGCTGTCCCTTGGGGTCCTCTGTGAGGAAGTCGCTACATGATGTAGTGAGCAACATTGAAGCTGCAAGGACGCAGCCTGATAATATATTAATTTTCATGACTTATGTTTCCTTTAATTGGTTAGAAGTTGAATCGTGCACCGAAGGTGAATGTTCTCGGAGTCGGGTAAGTACCGCAGTCGATACCGCCTGTTGCGTCGCCGTCACCATTGTAGCCGGCAGGGTTAGATCCCTTGTAGTTGGTAATGGTGAAGAGGTTCTGGACGCTGAAGCTCAGACGGATGTCTGCAAACTTGGTCATGCTCTTCGGCAACTCATAAGCCAATGTGATGTTCTCGCAGCGGAAGTAGTTGGCGTTCTCCACCCACTTAGACGAAGCACCGATGTAGTTGTTGTTGGCAACTGTCGGGTTAGGCATTGTCTTGCCGATTTCGCTGAGGAAGTCAGCATCGGTGAACATACGTGAGTTGCCGATCATTGAGTTCATAGCGAAGCGGAGAGCGTTGAGACGCTGTACGCCGAATGCAGAGTTGAAGAACGCATTGAGGCTCCAGTTCTTGTATGACAAGGTGTTGTTCCATCCGAGTGTGAAGTCAGGTGTTGACTTGCCGAGAACCTTGCGGTCTGAATCCTTCGGGTCTCTTACAGCCACGCGCTCACCAGCCTCGTTAGTTGACCAGTATGTGTCGTAGCCTTCCTTGTCGATGCCAGCCCACTCCTGTCCGTAGAACGAACCGAGCGCCTCGCCTTCCTTGATGATACAAGGCTCAACCACTACAGACTGGAAGCTACCGGTGTGGATGACCGGCTGCTGGTCAGTGAGCTTCTTCACCTCGTTCTTCAAGTATGTACCGTTGATAGACGTCTGCCACTGGAAGTCCTTTGTCTCGATGACGCGGGCGTTAAGGGTGATGTCAACACCATGGTTAGCCACCTTACCGAGGTTAGCCATATAGGTGAAGCCACCAAGTGCGTTGGATGTGGTGGTAGAAAGGAGGGCGTCGGTGGTCTGCTTGTTGAAGTAGTCGACACTCAGCTCCAAGCGGTTGTTGAAGAAACCGAAGTCAACACCAAGGTCGAACTGCTTGGTCTTCTCCCACTTGATATCGGGAGTGGCGATTCTGTCAAGCTTGTAACCTACAGACGGAGTGCTTGTTCCGTAGTATGTTTCTGTCGGAGAAAGCAAAGCGAGTGTTGAGTACGGAGTGATGTCCTGGTTGCCGATGATACCGTAGCTTGCACGGATCTTCAAGTTGCTGAGCAGATCGCGTGTGCTCTCCATGAACTTCTCGTTGGTGACGGTCCATGCACCTGCGATTGAGGGGAAGTAGCCCCACTTGTTGTTGGTGAAGCGGCTTGAACCGTCGGCACGGAACGTACCGGTAAGCATATACTTGTCAGCGAAGTTGTACATTACACGACCTACACCTGAGAGGAGTGCCCACTCTGAATAGCCGTTGACGGCCTGCTGGGTGCGGGCGTTCTTGACGTTCCACCAGCCTACGTTCTCAGTAACGAGGTTAAGACCGGTGATACCCATATTGGTAGAGGTGCTCTTTGTAGCCTCCCATACGCCTGTAGCTGTAAGGTGATGGTCGCCCCAAGAGTTGGTGTATGTAAGGTTGTTGGTAGACTGGAGCAATGTGCGCTGTGAGTTGCTGTTGCCCATGTTCACCTGACCCGTACGCGACACCTTGCCGGAAGAAAGGCTGTAAGATGTATTATTCATATAGTCAACACCGTTGCTTGTCGTGAATGTCAAGCCGGGGAGGATGTTGAACTGAAGGTCGATGTGACCGTTGAATACGTCGTGACGGCGCTCGCTCTGGTTGCCTACGAGCATACCGTATGCGTTAGGCTCGATGGTACAGTACTGGTCCTGAGCATAATTGCCGTTCTTGTCGTACATGTTCATCGCGGGAGATGAGTTGAAGGCAATCCACAACGGATTGCTGGTGGCGCCGGGGAGGCTTGACACACCCTTGCCTACGCCACGAGAAGCGTTGACGTCAACAGTAACATTAAGCCACTTGTTGAGCTGAGTCTTGACGTTTGCCTTTGCTGAATAACGCTCGTACTGGCTGCCCTCAAGTGTACCCTCGTGCTTCATGTAGTTACCTGAAACGTATGCCTGCATACCGTCGGTACCCTTTGTGAAGACGAGCTTATAGTTCTGTGTCTGACCAGTGCGGAACATTGTGTCCTCCCAGTCAACGCCGGGATTTGTACCGTCAAGGAATTCCTTAACATCGCTCTCTTTCTTTCCTGCATAGTCGACAAGAGCCTGAGCATAAGCCTTTGTGCTCATCATCTTAGGCAGCTTGGTGGCCTTAGAGAAGCCGTAAGAAGCATCGAAGGTGATGCGGCTCTCGCCCTTGCGACCTGTCTTTGTGGTAACGATAACTACACCGTTGGCACCACGCGAACCGTAGATGGCTGTAGAAGAAGCGTCCTTCAATACCTGCATGCTCTGGATGTCCTCAGGATTGATGCCGTCAAGACCTGACTCGCGAACCATACCGTCCACTACGTACAACGGGTCGTTGCTCTTTGTGATAGAGTTAGATCCACGTACACGAATCTTTACAGAACCGCCGGGAATACCGTCTGACACTACGTTCACACCAGCCATACGGCCGTTGAGAGCGTCAGAAGCCTGTGTGATAGGCTGGTCCTTGAACGCCTTGTTGTCCATTACGGCAACCGAACCGGCAAGGTCTGCCTTCTTTACGGTACCGTAACCGATAACCACGACGTCGTTGAGAAGCTCAGCATCCTCAGAAAGAGTAACCGTAACGGCATTGCGACCGTTGACAGACACTTCCTGCGACTTGTAGCCTACGTATGAAATAAGGAGGGTGGATTTGGGAGAAACGCGGAGGGTGAAGTTACCATCCACATCGGTAACGGCTCCGTTACCTTTGTTGCCCTTCTCTACGACGCTAACGCCGATAAGGGGTTCACCGTTGGAATCGACTATGCGACCAGAGACCTGGTTATTCTGCTGGGTCAGGTTGGTTGAGTAAACAGAACGTGCGAGTTCGTTGGCTGCTGATGCGTTAGTGGCACAAAGCAACAAACCCACAGCAAACGAAGCCACCATGCACTTCGTCAACGGAAGTCTGGGGGGGCACTTCTTTACATTTTCCATAATCTGTAGTTTTGTTTTAGGTATAATATAGGTTTAAATATAATCTCTCTTAGGTTGACACTTTTTAGATTGCGCTGCAAATGTAATACATTTTTACAAAACTGCAAAACTTATATGAATATTTTAAAAAAAAATAAAAACAAAGCGCCCTGAAAAGGCTTTGGCATGCTTTTATGATGCCTTCACCTTTTCAGGGCGCTTCTTTAAGCTATGATATATTATGCGTTATATATCGTGTATGTCATATTTATGGTCTGACTATTCCTCAGACTTGTTCTGCTGTGAGTAGTCAGTGACGTTCTTGCGGTTGGCCTGGATGCGATCGTACTCTTCCTTTGAACCGACAATGATCTTCTCCCACTGACGCAGACCAGTACCTGCGGGGATGAGGTGACCGGAGATAACGTTCTCCTTCATTCCCTCGAGGTAGTCTACCTTTCCGCGGATGGCAGCCTCGTTAAGCACCTTTGTGGTCTCCTGGAACGAAGCAGCCGAGATGAAGCTCTTGGTCTGGAGAGCGGCGCGAGTGATACCCTGCAGAATCTGTGTAGATGTTGCGGGGATAGTGTCGCGAACCTGAACCAGACGGAGGTCACGGCGCTTGAGGCTTGAGTTCTCGTCACGAAGCTTGCGGGCTGAGACAATCTGTCCTACCTTGAGGACGTCAGAGTCGCCGGCGTCGGTGACGTACTTCTTGCCCCAGATGCGGTCGTTCTCCTCAGCGAAGTCGAGCTTGTCAACCATCTCCTGCTCGAGGAATGTGGTATCGCCCGGCTCGTCAATCTGAACCTTACGCATCATCTGGCGAACGATAATCTCGAAGTGCTTGTCATTGATCTTCACACCCTGGAGACGGTAAACGTCCTGAACCTCGTTAACGATATACTCCTGTACGGCTGTGGGGCCCTTGATGGCGAGGATGTCGCCCGGAGTGATGCTACCGTCAGAAAGCGGAGTTCCGGCACGAACGGCGTCGTGCTCCTGAACGAGGATCTGCTTAGAGAGCGATACGAGGTACTTGCGCTGGTCGCCAGTCTTAGATGTAACGATAATCTCGCGGTTGCCACGCTTAACCTTACCCATTGTAACCTCACCGTCGATTTCTGAAACGACTGCAGGGTTAGACGGGTTACGAGCCTCGAAGAGCTCTGTTACTCGAGGCAGACCACCGGTGATATCGCCTGCAGAACCTGCAGCACGCGGAATCTTCACAAGAGTCATACCGGTCTTGACGGTCTGACCGTCCTCGCAGACTACGTGTCCACCCACCGGGAAGTTGTATGTACCGATAACCTCGCCGTTCCTGTCGAGGATGTCGCAGGTCGGAACCTTCGACTTGTCCTTCGAGTCGGTGATGATCTTCTCGGTAAGACCTGTTGCTTCGTCGGTATCGGCACGGAAGGTAACGCCCTCAATAACGTCGTTGAAGCGGAGCGTACCTGCATACTCTGTAACGATGACAGCGTTGAACGGGTCCCACTTGGCGATGAGGTCGCCCTTCTTGACTACGTCGCCCTCCTTGAAGTAGAGTGACGAACCGTAAGGAACGTTGACCGTAGCAAGTGCTATGTCTGTATTCGGGTCGACAAACTGAAGCTCGGTAAGACGGCTGACAACCATGTGGCAGTCGACGTCCTTCTCGCCATTGTTCTCGACGAACGGAACAACACGGAGATCCTCGAACTTGAGCTTGCAGTCGTTCTTGGCAACGATGGATGCGTTGGCGGCAGCGTTACCTGCCACACCACCGGCGTGGAACGTACGAAGAGTAAGCTGTGTACCCGGCTCACCGATGGCCTGTGCAGCGATAACGCCGACAGCCTCGCCAAGCTGAACCATGCGCTGTGTGGCAAGGTTGCGACCGTAACACTTCATGCAGACACCCTTCTTGCTCTCGCAGGTGAGCACTGAACGAATCTCGACGCTCTCAATCGGAGAGTCCTCGATGGCCTTTGCCTTAGCCTCTGTGATTTCCTCACCGGCTGAAACAAGTACCTCACCTGTGGTAGGATCAACGACGTCGTGTACTGAAACACGACCGATGATGCGCTCTGAGAGTGAAGAGATGATCTCGTCACCGTTCTTGAGAGCGGTGCAGACAAGACCACGGAGTGTGCCGCAGTCCTCCTCTGAGATGATAACGTCGTGCGATACGTCAACAAGACGACGTGTAAGGTAACCGGCGTCGGCAGTCTTCATAGCGGTATCGGCAAGACCCTTACGGGCACCGTGCGAAGCGATGAAGTACTCGAGCACTGACATACCCTCCTTGAAGTTAGAGATAATCGGGTTCTCGATAATCTGGTGTCCCTCTGCACCTGCCTTCATAGGCTTGGCCATAAGACCACGCATACCTGACAGCTGCTTGATCTGGTCCTTAGAACCACGGGCACCGGAGTCGAGCATCATGAATACGGCGTTGAAGCCCTGGTCTGCCTCGGTCATCTCCTTCATAAGGATGTTGGCGAGGTCGTTGTTGACGTGGGTCCAAGTATCGATCACCTGGTTGTAACGCTCGTTCTCAGTGATGAAGCCCATGTTATAGTTGTCCTGGATGGCGCGAACATCTGCAGCACCGCGCTCCACGATACTCTTCTTTTCTGGCGGGATGATGATGTCGTCAAGGTTGAACGAAAGACCAGCCACGTAAGCCATGCGGTAACCAAGGTTCTTGATACCGTCGAGGAACTCGCAGGCACGTGCCATACCTACAGCCTTGATAACGTCAGAGATAAGTCCGCGCAGGGTCTTCTTAGAGATGACATCGTTGAAGAAACCTACCTCCTCAGGGATAATCTGATTGACGATTACACGTCCTACAGATGTCTCGATCATACGCTTCTGAGGCTTGCCGTCAACGAGGTCGTTAACGATAACCTTTACCTGAGCGTGGAGATCACACTTGCCTTCGTTGTGTGCGATGAGTGCTTCCTCGTCGCCGTAGAATGTCAGACCCTCGCCCTTTGCGCCCGGACGGATCTTTGTGATATAGTAAAGACCGAGCACCATATCCTGAGACGGCACGGTGATAGGAGCACCGTTGGCAGGGTTCAGGATGTTGTGGCTCTGGAGCATCAATATCTGTGCCTCAAGTACAGCCTCGTTGCTGAGCGGGAGGTGAACAGCCATCTGGTCACCGTCGAAGTCGGCGTTGAACGCAGTACATGCAAGCGGGTGGAGCTGGATGGCTTTACCCTCGATAAGCTTCGGCTGGAACGCCTGGATACCGAGACGGTGAAGTGTCGGGGCTCGGTTGAGCATGACGGGATGACCCTTCATTACGTTCTCGAGGATGTCCCAGATAACCGGCTCACGGCGGTCAACGATCTTCTTGGCGCTCTTTACAGTCTTCACGATGCCGCGCTCGATGAGCTTGCGGATGATGAACGGCTTGTAAAGCTCGGCTGCCATAAGCTTCGGCAGACCGCACTCGCCCATCTTGAGCTCTGGACCAACGACGATAACCGAACGTGCAGAATAGTCAACACGCTTACCGAGAAGGTTCTGACGGAAACGTCCCTGCTTACCCTTGAGCGAGTCAGAGAGCGACTTGAGAGGACGGTTGGCGTCACTCTTTACGGCGCTCGACTTGCGAGAGTTGTCGAAGAGGCTGTCCACAGCCTCCTGAAGCATACGCTTCTCGTTGCGGAGGATTACCTCAGGAGCCTTGATTTCAACAAGTCGCTTCAAGCGGTTGTTACGTATGATGACACGACGATAGAGGTCGTTGAGGTCGGAAGTGGCGAAACGTCCACCGTCCAGAGGAACGAGAGGACGGAGCTCCGGCGGTGTTACGGGAATGATCTTCATGATCATCCACTCAGGACGGTTGACGTCCTTGCTGCCGCGGAATGCCTCTACAACCTGCAGGCGCTTCAGAGCCTCAGTCTTACGCTGCTGTGACGAGTCGTTGTTGGCACGCTCGCGAAGCTCGTAAGAGAGCGAGTCGAGGTCGAGATTGGCGAGGAGGTCGTAAATGGCCTCCGCACCCATCTTTGCGATGAACTTGTTAGGATCGCTGTCGTCGAGAGCATCGTTGGCAGCGCCCAGCTTGTTGTCGATGATGTCGATGTACTCATCCTCTGAGAGGAGGTCCATCTTGTGTGAGCCGAGCAGCTCAATACCATCCTGATCGGTACGTCCCTCAAGAGCACCCGGCTGGATAACTACATACTTCTCGTAGTAGATCACCTGGTCGAGCTTCTTGGTCGGCATTCCGAGAAGGTAGCCGATCTTGTTAGGCAGAGAACGGAAATACCAGATGTGTGCCACCGGCACTACCAGCTCGATATGTCCGCTGCGCTCGCGGCGCACCTTCTTCTCTGTTACCTCCACACCACAACGGTCGCAGACGATGCCCTTGTAACGGATACGCTTGTACTTTCCGCAGGCGCACTCATAGTCGCGTGTCGGACCGAAGATGCGCTCGCAGAAGAGACCGTCGCGCTCCGGCTTGTAGGTGCGGTAGTTGATGGTCTCCGGCTTTGTAACCTCGCCGTACGAGTTCTCCAGAATCTCCTCGGGAGAAGCAAGTCCGATGGTGATCTTCGTGAAATTAGTCTTTACTTTTGTATCTTTCTTGAAAGCCATATGTTTCTTTTATTTAGGGATGTACGGATTAATCGAGTTTGATGCTAAGACCAAGACCGCTTAACTCGTGCAGGAGCACGTTGAGCGACTCAGGGATACCCGGTGTAGGCATCGGGTCACCCTTGACGATGGCCTCGTAAGCCTTGGAGCGTCCCACGGTGTCGTCAGACTTGATGGTAAGGATCTCCTGAAGTACGTGGCTGGCGCCGAATGCCTCGATGGCCCAAACCTCCATCTCTCCGAAACGCTGACCACCGAACTGTGCCTTACCACCGAGCGGCTGCTGAGTGATGAGTGAGTACGGACCGATGGAACGTGCGTGCATCTTGTCCTCGACCATGTGGCCGAGCTTGAGGAAGTATGTCACGCCGACTGTAGCAGGCTGGTCGAAACGCTCGCCTGTCTCGCCGTCGTAGAGGTGAGTAGAGCAAAGGTGAGGCAGTCCTGCCTTGTCTGTCCACTCTGAAAGGTCTTCCAGCTTAGCACCGTCGAAGATAGGTGTAGCGAACTTGACACCAAGCTTGCGGCCTGCAGCACCGAGAATAGCCTCGAAAATCTGTCCAAGGTTCATACGTGAAGGCACACCCAGAGGGTTGAGCACCAAGTCAACGGGACGTCCGTCCTCGAGGAACGGCATATCCTCCATACGTACAATCTTAGATACGATACCCTTGTTACCGTGACGACCGGCAAGCTTATCACCTACACCGATCTTACGCTTCTTGGCTACGTATACCTTAGCCATACGCAGGATGCCTGAAGGCAGCTCGTCACCGATGGTGATGGCAAACTTCTTACGCTTCAGCTCTGCGTCAAGGAGCTTGTACTTGCGGATGTAGTTCATGATGAGCTTAGAGATGAGCGTATTGGTGTGCTCGTCGTCTGTCCATCCGTTCGACTGGATGCCGTCATACTCAAGGTTCTTGAGCATTGTGGCAGTAACCTTGGCGCCCTTATTGATGATCTCAGCACCTGAGTAGTCCTTGATGCCCATAGAGGTCTTGTCCTCCATAAGAGTAAGGAGCTTGTCAACAAGGATGTCCTTGAGGTCGTCGTTCTTTGCCTCGTACTCCTCGTCAATCTTGGCAAGTATCACCTTGTCCTGCTTCTTCGACTCGCGTGTCTTGATGGCACGTGCGAAGAGCTTCTTGTCGATGACAACGCCGCTGAGTGACGGGTTGGCCTTGAGAGAAGAATCCTTTACGTCGCCTGCCTTGTCGCCGAAGATGGCGCGGAGCAGCTTCTCCTCCGGTGACGGGTCGCTCTCACCCTTCGGCGAGATCTTACCGATCATGATGTCGCCCGGCTCGATGCGTGCACCGATACGAACGATACCGTTGTCGTCGAGGTCCTTTGTGGCTTCCTCGCTGACGTTGGGGATGTCGCTTGTGAACTCCTCTACGCCACGCTTTGTCTCGCGGACGTCAAGTGAGTACTCGTCGACGTGTACTGATGTGAGGACATCGTCACGAACCATGCGCTCTGAAAGCACGATGGCGTCCTCATAGTTATATCCCTTCCAAGGCATGTATGCCACGAGGAGGTTACGTCCGAGAGCAAGCTCGCCGTTCTCTGTTGCATATCCCTCGGTGAGGATGTCGCCCTTCTTCACTCGCTGTCCCTTGTTACAGATAGGACGGAGGTCGATGGTCATGTTCTGGTTGGTGCGGCGGAACTTAGGAATGCGATATTCCTTGAGTGCCGGCTCGAAGCTTACAAACTCCTCGTCGTCGGTGCGGTCGTAGAGGATGCGGATGGTCGTTGCATCTACATACTCGATAACACCCTCGCCCTCGGCTGTAACCATAGTGCGTGAGTCCTCGCACACCTGCTTCTCCAGACCGGTGCCCACGATAGGAGCGTCGTTGTGGAGCAAAGGTACTGCCTGGCGCATCATGTTACATCCCATGAGCGCACGGTGACCGTCGTCATGCTCGAGGAACGGGATAAGACCGGCAGATACTGAAGCAATCTGCTGCGGCGACACGTCCATAAGGTCAACTTCTGAAGGCGGCACTACCGGGAACTCAGCGTTCTGGCGGCACTTTACATTGTCGCGGATGAACGAACCGTCCTCGCGGAGCGGAGCATTACCCTGACCGATGATGTGGCCTTCCTCCTCCTCAGCGGTGAGGTAGACAACGTTCTTGTTGTCGAGGTCAACCAATGAATCGTGAACCTTACGGTACGGAGTGGCGATGAAGCCAAGCTCATTGATGGTGGCGTATACACAGAGAGAAGAGATAAGACCGATGTTCGGACCCTCAGGGCTCTCAATAGGACAGAGGCGACCATAATGTGTATAGTGAACGTCTCGAACCTCGAAACCTGCGCGCTCACGAGAGAGACCGCCAGGACCAAGGGCTGAGAGACGACGCTTGTGCGTAACCTCGGCGAGCGGGTTGGTCTGGTCCATGAACTGTGACAGAGGGTTGGTGCCGAAGAACGAGCTTACAACGCTGGAGATAGTCTTTGCGTTGATAAGGTCGGTGGGCTGGAACACCTCATTGTCGCGGACATTCATACGCTCGCGGATGGTGCGGCTCATACGTGCCAGACCGATAGAGAACTGGTTGGAGAGCTGCTCGCCAACTGTGCGGACACGACGGTTAGAAAGGTGGTCGATATCGTCCACAGTGGCGTTCGAGTTAACAAGCTGGATGAGATACTTGATAATCTCTATGATGTCGCCCTTTGTGAGGACGCGAACCTCAGAATCGGTGTCGAGACCGAGCTTCTTGTTGATACGGTAACGTCCAACCTCGCCGAGGTCGTAACGCTTGTCAGAGAAGAAGAGGTTCTGGAACACTTCACGTGCTGAAGCGTCATCGGCAGGATCGGCATTGCGGAGCTGGCGGTAGATATAGAGCACAGCCTCCTTCTCAGAGTTCGACGGGTCCTTGCCGAGAGTGTTGAAGATGATGGAATACTTGGAAGCAGCGTCTGCGTCCTTGTGGAGAAGAACTGATGTGGGTTCTGCCTCGAGGATATCCTCGATGTTGTCCTCAGTAAGCTCTGTCTCACGCTCCATTACCACCTCGTTACGCTCGATTGAAACAACCTCGCCCGTATCCTCGTCAACGAAATCCTCGTTCCAAGACTTCAATACACGTGCAGCGAGCTTGCGGCCGATGCAAGCCTTCAGGTTCTTCTTGTTCACCTTTACCTCCTCGGCAAGGTCGAAGATCTGGAGGATGTCCTTATCCTGCTCGTAGCCCATGGCACGGAGAAGCGTAGTTACCGGCAACTTCTTCTTACGGTCAATGTATGCGTACATGACGTTGTTGATGTCGGTGGCGAACTCAATCCAAGAGCCCTTGAACGGAATGATACGTGCAGAATAGAGCACTGTTCCGTTGGCGTGTACGCCCTGTCCGAAGAATACGCCCGGCGAACGGTGAAGCTGTGATACTACGACGCGCTCAGCACCATTGATAACGAAAGTGCCGTTGCTCGTCATGTAGGGGATTGTGCCAAGGAAGACATCCTGGATGAATGTGCCGAAGTCCTCATGGTCGGGATCCGTACAGTAGAGTTTCATCTTAGCCTTCAAGGGTACGCTATATGTCAGACCACGCTCAAGGCACTCGTCAATGGAGTAGCGCGGCGGGTCGATATAGTAATCCAAGAACTCAAGAACGAAATTGTTACGTGTGTCGGTGATAGGGAAGTTCTCAGAGAACACCTTATACAAGCCGTCATTCTTGCGTTCTTCAGGCGGAGTGTCTAACTGAAGGAAATCCTTAAAGGACTTGAGCTGCACATCGAGGAAATCCGGATATGGCAACGGATTATGGACGCTGGCAAAATTTACTCTGTTATCAACAATTTTTGAAGCCATCAGAAGTATTTAAAGGGTGAGTGAAAAAATCAGTGAATGTGAAAAGACACAAAAAGGTTAGGACCCGCCTACTTGGAAGATCCTAACCATATAAGTTTTCAAGAAACGTTGTGGTTGATAAATTTAATGTGCGTAAACGCATTACGCGACTCGTCAACCACAGACGTCCGAGTAGTCAACGTAATGTTATATTACTTGAGCTCTACCTTAGCACCAGACTCCTCGATAGCCTTCTTCAAGTTCTCAGCCTCCTCCTTAGAGAGACCTTCCTTGATCTTAGCAGGAGCGCCGTCTACGAGGTCCTTAGCTTCCTTCAAGCCAAGACCGCAAGCTTCCTTAACTGCCTTTACTACCTGGAGCTTAGCGCCACCAACCTCAGCGAGGATAACGTCGAAAGAAGACTTCTCCTCAACAGCCTCACCGCCTGCAGCGGGACCAGCTGCTACAGCTACAGCTGCAGCTGCGGGCTCAATTCCGTACTCCTCCTTGAGGACTGTTGCCAACTCATTTACTTCCTTTACTGTAAGATTTACCAATTCTTCAGCAATAGCTTTGATATCTGCCATTTTATTTAAATTTTAATTGTTTTTAATGTTAATGTTTTGTGACTTGGAGTTGAATTACTCAGGACGCTCGCCCAAAGTCTTAAGCACACCGTGAATAGTGTTTGCGCCTGACTGAAGAGCAGAGATAACGTTCTTTGCCGGAGACTGCAGCAATGCCACGATATCGGCAATAACCTCGTTCTTGCTCTTGAGAGCTACAAGTTCCTCGAGCTGGTCAGCACCGAAGATGGTCTCCTCAGCATAAGCAGCCTTGAGTGCGGGAACGCCCTCTTTCTTGTATTCCTTAAGAAGCTTAGCGGGAACGTTAGCTGTATGACAGAACATAACAGCGGTTGTGCCCTTAAGAGCTCCGTACATGGGCTCGAAATCGATCTCGCTTGCCTGGAAAGCCTCACGAAGAAGGTTGTTCTTCACAACCGTCATCTTGATCTCGTTCTTGAAGCACTTGCGACGAAGGTTGCTTGTTGCCTCAGCGTTGAGTCCAGCAAGGTCGACGAGATAGAAGTGAGGATATTCCTTCAGCTTCTCACCGAGCTCAGCAATAATAGTATCTTTGATTTCTTTCTTCATTTTACAAAACTTTTAGAGTTACTCAACTGATTTCGGATCAACCTTGATACCCTTACTCATAGTGCTCGAAATAAAGATACTCTTGATGT
>OLFZ01000763.1_pt1 | contig 32912 bp, 26 predicted proteins | sample 1604861 | NCBI WGS metagenome assembly OLFZ01 (sample SAMEA3888895, study PRJEB22519) | human gut metagenome | biome: human gut; feature: human-associated habitat; material: faeces | place: Denmark | collected 2011 | reverse complement strand
CTTTCTCATAGGCCATTCCTACGCCACCATGCTCAAACTCAATCTCGGTACCCATGGTCCAACCTTTTCCGAAGTCGTAACCCAGGTAGATTACTGCATGAGGAATATCAAAACGACCATGACTAGGATCATTCTTGTGCTCGTCTGCCAAACTGTAACGGCTTACGTGATCGCTGTAGAAGTTGCGGCTCATGGCTACCTCGCCATAACCACCCACGCTGAGGCGCTTGCCGTTTACATGCTGCATCACGCTGTCGGCAGCCACAGTTTGTGCACTTGCCGTTGCCAAACCGGCAACCAGGGCAGCGGACATCAATCCAATTCTTAAACTGTTCATCTTTATTATTTTGAATTTATTGTTATCATTATCCTTAGATAAAAAAGAAAAGAGCGCGGATGTCTGTTTGCGGTCTCGACACTTTAGAGGCCTAGTATCTCCTTAAAGCCCTGAAGCTTGATAAGGAATTACGCAGCTCTGCCGCTCGGGAGTGGCAATCATCACCGCGCTCTTTCTCGATTTCGGGTGCAAAGGTACGGAGTTTTAAAAAATCTTGCAATACCTAAAAATCGGTAAACTACGGCATCCCCATTTCTAGGTATTGCGAGTTTCAAAACTTTTTTGTATATTTGCAGCCGAAATAGAAACATTATGAATGTTCTTGATACAAGGATGTTTTCATTTAAGGATAAAAGAAGATGAAAAATCAGAAGATGTATGAAGCTGACGATAAGATGATCAGCATCATTAGAGACAATTACAACATCTTGCAGAGCCTCGGCAGCTTCGGCATCAACCTGGGCTTTGGCGACAAGACTGTGCGTGAAGTTTGCGACGAGCAGAAGGTGGATACCTATACTTTCCTGTCCGTGGTAAACCTGACAATTAATGGTTACAAGGAGTATGACAATGCCGACCGCCTGTCGCTGCCGACCCTCTTGCATTATCTCAAGGCATCGCATGCCTATTACATAGATTTCCAGTTGCCGTTTATCCGTAAGGAACTGGTTGAAGCGCTGGATGAAAAGGATAATCTGGCACGCCTTATCCTCAAGCTTTATGATGACTATGCCCATAGCATCACCAATCACATGAAGTATGAGGAAAAGATGGTATTCCCTTATGTTCAGGCACTTATAGATGGTAATGCCAATGCAAACTTTGATATAGAAACCTTCTCGAAACACCATGCTCAGGTAGATATGAAGTTAAAAGAGTTGAAGAGCATCATCATCAAGTATCTGCCTTCGGATGGACTGCATAACAACCAGTTGAGTGCTACCCTCTATGATATATATAATAATGAGGAGTGGTTGAAGCATCACTCTGAGGTAGAGGAAGAAATCTTTATTCCTGCAGTAAGAAATGCAGAGCGTAAACTGAAGCAGAACGATGTGAGTGCCAAGATTTCGAGCATGATTAATCAGACTCCGATGAGCGATGAACAGTTGAGCGATCGTGAGAAAGATGTGATAGTAGCCTTGGTTCAGGGTATGACCAATAAGGAGATTGCGGATCATCTTTTTATATCTATCAACACGGTAATCACTCACCGCAGAAATATCGCCCGAAAGCTTCAGATTCATTCTCCTGCAGGCTTGACAATTTATGCCATCGTGAACAATCTGGTTGACATTTCCACAGTGAAACTCTAGTTTTTCCTTAGGAACAGTCATCATTGAAATGTTATTTTTTATAAAATGATAGTGCCTTCCCCACAAGCTGTGAGGAAGGCACTATCATTATATTTAGGTATGTGAAATCTTGCCGTCACCATTTAAGAGGATAATTTTGCTCGTTTAGATTTTGTTGATATCCACATATCCATGCATCACGGCATAGATAGTGAGTGAAGAAACGCTTTTAATTCCTAATTTTTCCTGGATATTCTTGCGATGAGTAATCACGGTAGTGAGTCCGATACATAGTTGATCGGCAATTTCTTTGTTGATTTTGCCTTGTGCCACCAGCGAAAGCACCTCGATTTCTCTATCTGTCAACACTTTTTCTTTTGGAGATGAGTCGCCCATCATCGGAATATGTTCACCATGGGGGTGACCTGAATGTTGCAGACTCATCAGTTCCTTGATCAGTTGCGTTTCTGGTACGTTGGTACAGATACAGTGGAAACCTTGCAGTTGCGAGTTGGGATCGAAACTGGGAGTCAGTACGATGGTATGATGGCGATGCTTTTCGTCAATGAAGAAGTTGCGATGCGCTAATACGATAGGCATTGCTACAAAATAGTGCATGAACCGCTCGGGTACACTCGATTCAAATTCACCGAATGTACCGAAGGTTTTGATTCTTACCATCGGAATAGCGCTTTCCAGCAGACTTTTCAGTCCCAATGCTGCCAGCGTATTATTATCTACAATGGCTAGTTCGGGCATTGATTTCCCTGCCATTGCTTTCATCATTTCTTCATTCATTATATCTTCTTTTTTATATATTTATAGGAAAGGGGTCAGGAAGGTGGCTGCAAACCATCCCTTGAATCTCTGCCACCCCGTGCGCCATTCTCTCCAGTTCTTTTCGTTGAGCAGGAAACTGTCTTTCTTCTCTCCATCGAAGAGCTTTACCAGCTGGTCTGTAGTGTAAGGGTCTACAATTACAGCATTCTCCTCGTAATCCCATCTAAGGCTTCTGGCATTGAGATTGGCGCTGCCAACCGTACAGAACTTTCCATCTACCATGATAATCTTGGTATGATGGAAGCCTGGTGTGTACATCCATACATGGCAACCTGCCTTCATCAGCTTATGGGCATTATAGAAACCGCAATCTGGAGTCAATGGAATATCGCTCTTGGTAGAGAGCATGATTTCTACCTTTACACCTCTTTTTACTGCATTCTTCAGTGCTTTCTTCAGCTTGTGGCTTAGGGTGAAGTAAGGACTGATGAGCTTGATGCTATCCTGTGCGTCGTTAATGGCGTTCACATAGAAATAACGGATGATATCCTTGGTGATATGGGGCTCACGGTTAATGATGCCTACCGTTTTATGATAGGCGGTAGCAGTGGTGTCGGGTTTGAGATTCTCTACCAGATAATCTTTTTTCTCCTTGCGGTAATACTCATCGCCGTCAATATGCTGACCGCTAACCTTGTTCCACATCTTGAGGAATATCTTCTGCAGGGTATTCACCTCGCTACCATCAATGCGGCAGTGCATGTCATGCCATTCGCCTACCACTTCTGTACCATTGATATAATAGTCGGCAACGTTCATACCTCCTGTATAGGCAATCTGTCCATCAATGACCACGATTTTACGGTGGTCACGGTTGAAGATGGCATGTACCCATGGAAACTTAACCGGCTTGTATTCATATATTTCAATGCCATTGGCACGTATTTTCTTGAGATGCCGTTTGCGCAACGGCTTGTTATTGGATGAGTTTCCGAATCCGTCATACAAGGCTCTTACCTTGACGCCTTCCTTTACCTTCTCAGCCAGGAGGTCGAAGAGTAGGGAGGCGATGCTGTCATTGCGGAAGTTGAAGTATTCCAGATGAATGCTGTGTTTGGCTTGACGGATTGCCTGAAACATATCATCAAATTTCTCCTGTCCGCTCATCAGGAGCGTAACAGAATTATCGTGAGAAAAGCTGACGCCTTTCCCACGAAGCTGGTTGACTATCAATGAATCACTGGTCTGTGCGCTGCACAGCGAACTGACAAGCATCAGTGTTATCGTTGTTATTATCTCTCTGAGTCTCATGTCAACTCCTAATAATCTATTTGCTATAAATTATTAATTATAAATTATTAATTAAAATCACACCATGCAGGCATAGTGATCAACAATGCCTTTCAAATGATTATCCTTATCTACTACGAGTACTGTATGTACCTTGTACTTATGCATAATGCGCTGAATTTCAGAAATCTTGGTCTTCGGAGTCACCATCTTAGGAGTGGTGGTCATGATGTCGTTCACCGTCTTGTTGAAGAACTCAGCCTGCCATTTCTCCATGGCACGGCGGATATCGCCATCAGTAATCAATCCGATGACACGATTGTCTTCATCAAGCGAGATTCCCAATCCCAGTTTGCCCTTGCTGACGTGGATGATAGCCTCGCCCAGGTGCATCTCCTTAGGGATGATTGGCATATCGTCGCTGAGCATCACATCTTCTGCGGTAGTCAGGAGGCGCTTACCTAATTCGCCACCAGGATGGAACTGCGCAAAGTCGCGTGGCTTGAAGTGGCGTACCTGCATCAGGGCTATTGCCAAGGCATCTCCCATCGCCAAAGCCGCAGTGGTACTGCTGGTTGGAGCAAGGTTCAGCGGACAAGCTTCCTTCTTTACCTTTACTGTGATATGGTGATTGGAATATTTCGCCAACAGGGAATTGGGATTTCCCGTAATCGAAATAATAGGCACATTCATGTGGAGTACCATTGGAATGAAGCGAAGCAACTCATCGGTCTGGCCACTGTTGCTCAGTGCCAGAACTACGTCTTTATCTGTCATTACGCCTAAATCACCGTGATATACATCCAGAGGATTGATATAGAAAGCAGGTGTACCTGTTGATGCCAGAGTAGCTGCAATCTTGGCACCTATGTGTCCACTTTTGCCTACACCGGTTACGATAATCTTTCCTTCGCAATGATACATCATATCTACTGCCTTCTCAAAATTACTATCCATATAGGAAATTTGATCGAGTATGGCTTGAGCTTCGTCACGAAGGGCTTGCTCTCCATACGAGCGGACTGTCTTGTTGTCAATATCGTTTATCTTGTGATTCATTATTTTCTAAAATAAATGTTCTTTATTGAATGGAACTAATATACTTAGACAAGTAAACTAATATACTTAGGCAAGTTAATTAATATACTTAGACAAGTAAACTAATATACTTAGACAAGTTAATTAATATACTTTGTTAAGCGAGCAAATCAGCTATGAGAGCCTCCAGCTTGTCTAATTCCAGCATATTGGCAGCGTCACTTTTTCCCTGATCAGGGTCTGGGTGTACCTCAAAGAAGTAACCGGTTGCGCCGAATGCCTTTGCTGCCATAGCCATGGCTGGTACGAACTTGCGGTCGCCCACGGTTTTGCCATCGCCAGCGCTTGGTCGCTGCACACTGTGAGTGCAGTCCATGATGACATTAGGAACAATCTCCTTCATATCAGGGATATTACGGAAATCAACTACGAGATTATTGTATCCGAAGCAGTTGCCGCGCTCGGTGAGCCATACTTCCTTGGCACCGCTGTCCAAGGCTTTTTCTACAGGATATTTCATATCTCTTCCGCTCAGGAACTGTGCCTTCTTGATGTTGACAATCTTACCCGTTTTAGCAGCTGAAACCAAAAGATCGGTCTGTCGGCAGAGGAAGGCTGGTATCTGGAGAATATCGCATACTTTGCCTACAGCCTCAGCCTGATAACTCTCATGAATATCTGTGGTGATGCGAAGTCCATACTTTGACTTGATATCGCTGAGCATCTGTAGACCCTTTTCCATACCAGGACCACGGAAAGAGTGGATGCTGGTTCGGTTTGCCTTGTCAAATGATGCTTTGAATATAATGTCGGTTCCTAACTTCTGGTTGATGCGAACGAGTTCCTGAGCTACTATGTCCAGTAGTTCCATCGACTCGATGACGCATGGTCCTGCTATGAATGTTGCCATAATTATACGTGTTTTATTGTTATTGACTGCAAAGTTATTAAAAAAAGAAGAGAAAAGCAAAGATTCATGAACCTTTTTTGAGATATTATCCTTTGGGGCGTATCTTTTTCAATTTATTATGATGATATTTCAATGAAATTCTGTAAATTTGCAGTGTCTTAGACGTTACTTGGATGAATGTTCTAAGGAAGAAATAGTATTGATTAATAGAATAGTCGAAGATGAAACTGATAGCAGATAGTGGTAGTACCAAGACCGATTGGGCATTGATAAGTGACCAGGGGGATGTGTTGATGACTTGTAATACTCAAGGCATCAATCCGATTCATCAGAGTGATGCTGATATATTGCAGATTCTCTGTGATAAACTAGTGTTGAACGAGCAGCCTCAGGAAGTGTTCTTTTATGGCAGTGGTGTAACTGAGGCGATGAAACCTCGTATGCAGTCCTTGTTGCAGCAGTCTTTCCCGGAAGCTAGGGTAGAAGTGGAAGGTGATATGTTGGGTGCTGCTCGTGCTCTGTTTGGTGATAAACCGGGTATTGCCTGTATCTTGGGTACAGGTGCCAACAGTTGTCTTTATGATGGAAAGAACATCGTTATGAATACTCCGCCGCTGGGTTACATCCTGGGGGATGAGGGTAGTGGAGCTGTATTGGGTAAGCTGTTTCTGAATGGTATCTTCAAGGGAACACTTCCAGCTTCTCTCAAGGAGAAATATCTGGCATGGTCAGGACTTGATTACCCTACTATTATTAATAAGGTATATAAAGAGCCTTTAGCCAATCGCTTTCTGGCTTCTATCTGTCCTTTCATTTCCCAGCAGATAGCCGAGGGAGAGAAACATGAAAACGGTAGCGATGAGCTGAACGAAGCCATGGCGCTCTACCGGATGATATTAAGTAGCTTTGACTTGTTTTACCGTAACAATCTAGTTCCTTATATTGATTATGTGAAGGCTAGCGTTGAGGACATCAGCAGGTTGACGTCGGGAGTGAAAGCTTGGGATGTTTCCTTGGGAGAAAACCTGGAACTGGGATTCGTGGGAAGCATTGCCCACTATTTCGAATCGCCTCTCAGAAACGTGATGGAAGATGAACATCACCTGAAGATTGCTCTCATATTAAGAGCCCCAATGAAGGGGCTGATTGCCTTTCATTCTCTTCGGAAAGGGTAACAGAATGGCAGTGAAGAAAAAGCTGGTGACGGGTGCTGCCATCAACTCGGGTAAGAACGCCTACGACTGGAGTAAGTACAAGAGTATCTATGATGCCAATGGTGATTTGATTGATACCGACTGGGTAGATTCCCAAGTATGACCATCTTCAACCGTGCCAGTGCATCAGTCAGCAATGCCAATATGTTGGAGGGTATTCAGGAGGCTGTGAAGGCAGCCGCTTGGCCTGTTAAATAAAGAAAGTTATGTGAAGTTTTTGGGTTTAGCATAAGTGTTTTGGGCGCATGTCAGAGTGTTATTTTCTGGTGTGCGCCCTTTTTGTGTAGCAATTTCTTTCCTAAAAAAGACAAAAATATGCCCTTGTAACATTCTGTACGTATCTGTTTAACAAATTACTACATAGGTGTAGCCGTTTTTTCTTTATCTTTGCACCGTAACTACATAAAACTATAACGAAATATATATAAGGAATATGAAAAAAATAGTTATGATTTTAGCGGTAGCTGCCCAGTTTGCATGGGCTAGTGCACAAGTGGCATCTGCTGATAGACGTATGACGAAGATGGGACTTACTGCAGCCCAGTTGGCGCATTATATGGCGCCAGGCGTCAACCTTGGTAATACGATGGAAGCTTGCGATTGGAATGATATCTTTACCAACAACGCCGGCTTGAAGTCGGAGACTTCATGGCAGAATGACAAGACAACTGAAAGTTATATCCAGAGCTTGAAGAAGCAGGGGTTCAACAGCCTTCGCATTCCTACCTCTTGGGTGGCTGGTCATATTGTAGACAAGGAGACGATGACGATAGATCCTGCTTGGATGCTTCGTATCAAGGAGATTGTGAATTATGGACTCAATGCCGGACTCTGTGTCATCATCAACGAACATTGGGATGGCGGTTGGATGGAGCATGATGCTTTTACCAATCAGGCGAATGTTTCAGAATATAAGGAGATGTATCGCAAATTGTGGGTCAATATTGCCAAACAGTTTAAGGACTATGATCAGCGCCTACTCTTTGCAGCATTGAATGAACCTGGAGTAGGTGGAGCAAGTCCGCAGGCAAAGGGTGAAATGCTGGCTCCCGACAGCAAGGAGTTTGCCGACAGACTCCTGGAATATGAGCAGGTGTTCCTGGATGCCGTTCGTTCTACCGGTGGCAAGAATGCCAAACGTGTACTCATCATGCAGTGTCCGAAGACGGAGATAGATCTGGCTGAGAAGAATACCTATGATATTGCCCGTCTCAAGGATTCGGCAAAGAACCGGTTGATGGCAGAGGTACATTTCTATGATCCATATATCTTCACCCTGATGGACAAGGATGCCGATTGGGGCAAGGTGGCACTCTACTGGAAGGGACATGCGCCTGCTGACGATCAGGGGCGTACCGTCAATACCATCTGGTATGGCAACAAGAATGTGGATGCCTATCAGCATATTACCAACCTGGTGATGAAGATGAAGAAGAAGTTTGTGGACAAGGGTTATCCTGTAGTCATCGGTGAATACGGTGCCAACCGCAAGGATGCTTCTCTCTATGGGGGTAATCAGAAACTGCATGATGAAAGTATGATGGCATGGTACAGTTCCGTTACTGCCGAGATGCTGAAGGCTGGTCTCATTCCCTACGTTTGGGACATCAACGTGCAGCCTCTTCCTCACATGACGCTCTTCAACCGTGCCAAGGAAGTAGTCTCCGACTCTTATATATTTAAAGGTGTAATGGATGGAGCTGAGATAGGTATGGAAACCTATCACAAAATCTATCCTAAACCATGATATCCGGGGCTCTCAGAGCCTCGGATTGGCAGGGGGAAAGCAACTAAAAACTTAACAGATGAAACATTGGTAAAAAAGTATCAGCATCTGCAATGATAGTATCATGCTTTTTGCCAGAAATGTCCTATCTTTGCATCAGATAACAATTAACAATAATATTAATAAACCTATTTAATTTTTAAGCTTATGAAAAAGTTTTTTACTCTTATGGTAGCAGCTTTTGCTGCAGTTTGTTCTTTTGCACAAAGTAGAACTACATTGTGGGAAGGTGAACAGATAATGGATGCAAAATGGCCTAAAGTTGGTGTTGAACTGTCCAACCTCGCTACAGCCAAGGCTGGCGATAACATCGTAGTTACAGTTTCTAAAGTTGATGCTTCTATTAATAGTGCGTGGGAGTGGGGCTCTCAGGTATTCTTGAAAGTTAATAGCGGCGCTGATGGCGGTTGGGTAGACATGGAAGGTACTTCAGCTGTAGGTTTAAAGGAACCTGGCGAGGCGAAGTTTGAAATTACCGATAAGGCTTTGGAGCAGTTTAAGGGGGCTACCAGCTTTTTCGTACAAGGTATGTGTGTTGTAGTTTCCAAGGTTGAATTGGAAAGTGCAGTAGCAACTACTTCTACTCAGATTTGGAGTGGCGAATGTGTTTTCGGTAATTGGGCAGAAGGTTTCAATGTTCCTGCTGAAAAATTTGCTGATGCTTCCGCTGGCGACATATTGGAGTTTGTTTATACCACCGATACTAATACAAAGGAAACCTGGTGGCAGTTTAAAACAATCTTCTCTGGTACAGAGGAAACGTTGTCTTCTAACAAGGGCGATTTGAATGAGTACGGTTGTGCTTCTGTTGCTAGCGGTAGTACATCTTATAAGATTATCTTGAATGCAGAGGATGTTGCTAAACTCAAGGAGAAGGGTATGTTCGTAAATGGACATTATGTTATAGTTACTGCTGTCAATTTGATTCAGGCAGCTAAGGATCCTTCTAGCGGCATTTCCAACGCTACGATCCTTACTCCTGCTAAGTCTACAAAGATATATAATCTTGCTGGTCAGCAGGTTGACGCTTCTTATAAGGGCGTTGTTATTAAGAATGGAAAGAAGTTTGTTCAGTAATAGGGAGTGTTTTTATTTACTCTTAGTTTAATAATTGGTTTAAGTACAAGGGGCTAGGTTGCGTGAGGCAATCTGGCCCTTTTAATTGCGTCCCGACGTAGCGCTTCTTACGTCCCGATGTAGGAAAAAATAAACGCAGGCAAATCCACTTTGCCTGCGTTTGTTTTTTCTGTTTCTTTACGTCTTAATGTTCCAGATACAAGCCGTTCAGCTTTTCTAGGAACACACTCACTTCATCGTTTACCAACTCCATGAAACCATGGGTCTTACTATTGGAAATTCCAGGATAAGGAGTGTAGTAATGCTCATTGATAGGTTCTCCTGCGTTTCTGCCGAACATCAGGTAAGCGATATGATGCTGTTTAAGTTCCGGCAGGAGTATATCAGCGAAGAGGCTGGAATCACCGATGGATTCGATGCCCGTTGTCATACCAAACGCATTGTTGTGCTCTTGTGCAAAAGGCAATGCCTGATCCACGATGTCCTTGATGCTCTTCTGGTAGAGTGGGAGATTAATGGCATCCTTAGACTGGAGATAAGTGATGTTGATGACATCAATATTGTGGTCTGGATAACGTTCCATCAGTTTCTTGCCTGGCTGGTAGGTCTCCGAATAACCGTAAACCACATTCGTTACTTCCTCATCTGATAAGCAGTCCTGTATCTTCTGATAAAGCTTACTGTAATCTTCCGCACTCAACTGACAGTACCATGCCTTGCCGTCTATCGGAAGGAGATTGAGAATCACCGGAGCCTTGATGCCGTAACCATCTTGCAAGGTATCAAGATATTTTGCCACTTGCTGGGTGTATTCTTCCAGTTTGTCTTCATCTCCGTTGTAGTTCGGCATCGTCCAGTTCATGATGAGCAAGCCTCCCTTGCGGAAGTGATTGAGCACATCTTCCCGGATTGCCTTGAATGGAACTCCGTCTGCATTCTGCTGCTTTCCGCTCTCGATGCCGCCCAGTTCATAACCGTTGGCTGCTGGTCGGTAACCGCAGAGTGCCTTCATGTCGCAGCGGTCGCTATCGCATTCCCATCTGTTCCAACCCATTCCGCTTAGGGTGCCGTACATCTGTCCGATGAGGGTTCCCTTGTTGGCGAAAGCCTTGAGGTTGGTTTTCAGATTCTCTGTGCGGGTAGTAAGACCGCTCATGGCAATCTCATCATACGATTTCTTTTTCTTTTCACCGCAGGATGAGAGAGCCATGAGTGCTGCAAAAATCAATAATAAATATTTGATTCTCATCTTCTTTTTTATTCGTTATAAGCCTTCTTCATGGCTTCTACCACGGTAGGCAAGGTCCACTGTGGCACACTTCTGTCTGTACCGTCGAAGATGCTCATCCAGTAGAAGGTGGCTACACCGTAAGCCTTTGCCTGCTTCACGATGTCGGCAGCCTGGTCGGCAGCAGCCTGAATCTCGCTGGCAGAACTGTTCTTGCTGACGCTCTTGCTTCCGTGAGTACCGTATTCACCGATGATGCAAGGAATGCCCTTGCTGATGAACTTGCTGTTCAGACGGGTGAACATATCAGCGATTTCCTTGCTGCAGGAAGCATCCCACTTGCCTTTGGCAAACCAGTCCCAAGGACCATAGGTGTGAACTTCTATGGCGATATGACCTTCTACCTTGTCGGTAGGGATAGAGAGGTTGTTCAAAACCTCGTCTCCGCTAGCTGCTGCATAGGTATTGACGATGAGGTTGCGGGTCTCGTTGTTGCCACCAGTGGCACGAACTGCATTTACGAAGCTTTGAGCATAACCGTTCAAGCCCTTGTAGCTGCTTGCGCTCTTTGGTGCATTCCAGGTGTTGTCGACATCAAGCATCTCGTTGTAACCTTCGAACACCAGGTGATGGTCGTAGTTCTTGAAACGGGTGGCAATCTGAGTCCAGAGATATTCAAACTTCTCCTTGTTCTCGTTATAGTTGGCTTCATCAGCCTTGATCCAGTGCTTCACATCCTCATCGTCTGCACCTGTATCATGGTGAACATTCAGGATGCAGTACATTCCGTTATCAATGACGTAATCTACGATTTCCTGTATTCTGTTCATCCAGGCTTCATCCACGGTTCCGTCTTCCTTCATGTGCTGGAACCAGGTAACTGGGATGCGGACAGAATTAAAACCGTTCTTCTTCAGGAAATCTACCATCGGTTTGGTGGTAGGAACCTGTCCCCAAGCTTTCTCGAAATCAGTAACAGAGTTGCTGTTCATGTTCATCCACATGGCAACTACATCTGTGCAGTTGCCGAAGTTGGTACCGATGCCCATGTTCTTCACTGCATCTACTGCACTTTCCTCTACATAGTTTGCATTCAGGTTCACCTGGTCGCGGGTAATCACGTTCTTGCTGCTCAATGCTGCCTTCCACCAGTCGTTGGATGGCATGTTGCTTCCATACCAAGGCATGAAGAAGCTCCATTTTGCACCTGCGTTCCATGCTTCATCAATGTCAGCTGTAGCAGTGTTGTTATCGATGTTGGTACCACATTCAGCCAGAGCTACGAGCTTGCCAGGATAGCGAGCCTGAATCTCCTTGAACTCCTGAGCCTGCTTGGTTGCATCATAGCCATAGAGGTCGCGACCGATGATATCTACATACTTATCGCCAGGATACCAGTCTGCATCATTGTTGTAGGTATTGGCATCGCCATTGTAGTTCTGTGTGGTCCATGCCCAAATCAGGTTGTGGATGCCCTTGCTCTGGAAGTAGTCGAACATGGTCTGCCAAAGTTTCTTATAGGTTTCAGCACCATCATATCCCCACCAGAACCAGGACTTGCCCCAGCTGGCACCTGATTTCAGACAGGTATTGCCGGCTGCCTCGTGGAAAGGACGCCAGATGGCAACAACGCCTGCATCCTGCAACTTCTGCAGAACTTCCACCACCTTGTCCATCTCCTGATAGAACCATTTGTTCTCCCAAGTGCCTGCCGTCAATGCGTTAGCAGCCTTGAAGGTGGTTTCGGATGGGGTACAGGTCACGCCACTGCCATCTGTTCCCGGAACGGTGCTCTCGGTCTTAGGCACGTTGAAGTGCCACATCAGCGATACCAGTCCACCATGGTCTGCCCAGTTGGTAACAGGGGTGATGTCGTTGTAGTTGATCCATCCGTTGGAACCCTGCTTAGGTACGTAGATGTGGATGAAATCATAGCAGTTGATGGCTGGATATTTACCTGTAGCCTGATAAATCTTATCTGCCTCTTGGGTGTTCCAGTTCACGTTGGCGATAACCGAAGAGAGGGTCTTGCTGCCATAGTTCAGCTGCAGATATTTGTAGAGACGTTTGGTCTTTTCTGTAGCAGCAGGGTCAGCGAGATTCACATCGCCTACTTCGCTTTCGTGATAGATAGAGAAGACGACATTGTTAATCTTGTTGATGTCGTAGGTTTCGAAAGCACCGAAGTCTTCCAGACCTTTCAGATAAATTTCCAGTTGGTTGCTGGCATTATGCTTCATGCTGCTGATGGTGTTGGTTTCGCCCGTCAGGTTCCATTCAGCTTGTTTTCCTTCAGAATTATTGATGGTAATCTTGTCACCATCGGTCTGTGCCAAGGCAGTGAATGAAATCATTACTGCCAGGAGTGAGAGTAATATCTTTTTCATTGTCTTGCTATTTTGATGGATTCGTTGTTTATTTTAATGATGTATACACCGTGGGTTAAACTATCAAGAGAAATGATGGTCTTGTCGCCTGCGATGACTGGAGAGAGACTTATTGCCTTTCCGTCGAGAGCGAAGGCACTCACTTGGTTGCGGGTGCCGTCTACGATGATGCGGTCACCTTCGAAGGCAAACTTGTTGTTCGTTTCTACTTGGTTGATACCGGTGGTTGTTCCATAGGTGAAGGTAGAAACCTTCCACAGTTCGTAACTGGCAGTAGTGGCAGTTGAAGTCACTGTCATCTTGTCATTCCCGAAGGTTACTTCCGGTAGCGTGCTCAATGCAAACTCTACCTTGCTTCCATCGTTGAATGATACAAACAGCGACTTGCCGTCGGCAGCTTTGGCTGAGATGCAGCTCAGAGCTACCAGTAAGGATAATGCTATTTTCTTCATATCGGGTTGATGTTTTGGTTAAAATCAAAAATGTGGCGCAGTTAATATAACTACGCCACAAATTTACAAATTATATTTCACATAAATGCGTTTTTTATGTTAAATATTCCATATCCTATGGAAGGATGGCAATCTTGGTTACATTCTTCATGTCACCCTGGAGAATGAAGGCTGTATCACTCCAGCCGTCAGAGATACTGTTTACTGCTTCCATCATGGCTGCATCGAATACCTTCACAACACAGTTCTGGTCACCATTCCAGTCGGCTACAGTATCAATACCGCCCCAGTTGGCGTTGTTGATCTGAACCTGTCCGGTAGCTCCTGCTTCCTTATAGAAGAGCATCTTGGAACCAACCTTGACACCCAACTTGATGAGGTCTGCCTTCATGATGCGGAAACGACCGGTGTCATCCCAAGTGAAGTTGTATGGATACTTGATGGCGCTGTTGTCCATGTTGTTTGTGATAGTAGCGATATCCTTTTCTGCAGGAACCACCTTGAACTCAGGACCTTCAATCTTGTTGCCGTCTGGGTCTTCCATCACGATCTTGTAGGTACCAACTTCTGCATTGGCAGGAACCTGGCATACAATCTCAGTATTGGTACGAGAGGTATAGCGGTTTACCTTGTAAGAACCGATATAGAGGTTCTGGATGTTCTGGAAGTTCTTACCAGTGATGGTGATGGTTGAACCTGCTGTAGCTTCTCCAGGAGTGATGGAAGCGATAGCTGGATCGGTAGCTGCCTTGATGCTCAATGCATCCTTCACCTCTATGGTTGTACCATTCTTCAGGTTAAGCTTGAAGCCTGTACCGGCGCAAGCTGCAGGAACTGTCACTGCGATGGCTTGGGCATTCTGAGCTGCAAATTTCTCAACGGTCTGTTCTACATCGCCAGGGAAGGTGATGCTCTTCACGAGGTCGAGATCTGTACCCTTGATGATGGTCTTCTCACCAGCTGTGATAGCTGCCGGTGTGCAAGAAGCTACGGTTGGCTTCACCAAAGTATAGGCAACAGTTACAGTCTTGCCATTGGCGAGACTCAATGTGATATCGCCTTCCTGTGCATCCTCAGGAACAGTGGCTGTAACCTTGGTTGTCTCTACCTTGTTGAGCTTAGACTCTGCTGCTTTAGGGAATGCGATGCCTGTAATCAGATCCATATCCTTACCGGTGATGGTGAGTTCTGCACCATTCTTCACTGGGTTAGGAGTGGCAACGAGCTGGGTAGGAACTACGGTGATGATGTTGCCTACAGGAACCTCGATACCGCTCTTGGTTACTACATAGAAGGTACCGTCTGTAGCCTTGGCAGGAACAGCAACAGTAATCTCTGCTACGCTCTGTGACTTGAAGTCGGCTGCATTTACAGTAGCGCCCTCAAACTTCACGCTGACAATCTGGTCGAATGAAGTACCCTTGATGCTGAGAATTTCGCCTGCCTTGATGTTGCGGTCCTTGATAGGAGTAGCCTCTGGAGTATTGATGGTCAACTCTTCCTTGGTCTCCAGGGAAGTACCGTCCTTGGTGGTATCTGTCAATGTGATGACACCTGTACGAGCCTCTGCCGGAATCTTTACCTGGATGGTATAGCGGTCGTGACCAACGAATTCTGCCTCCTTGATGGTATCGCTACCTGCGAAGATAACGCCGTGCATCAGGTTGAGGTAATCACCCTTGATGGTTACTACGTCGCCTACATTACCTACCATATTACCTTCGCTACCTACGAAGAACTTGGTGATTTCGATGTCCTCACGATAGGTGATAGGAGATACGGATGTAATCTCGCCGCCCTTCTTGGTCTTCAGGACAATCTGACCCGGTTCGCATTTCTCGGCAGGAACCTGGATGGAAATCTTGCTGTTGTAGCCGCTCTGGAGAATCTCGTATGCGGTGATAGGATCTGCACCTGGAAGGTTGACAGACTCAATCTGGTCCAGATTGGTACCATAGAGATATAAGGTACCACCACGGAGCACTGGGCATGGACCGAATGACTGGAGAGAAATCTCGTTACCATACTGGTCGGTAGAGAGGTCATCTCCGTCGCTGCACGCTGTCAGCGATAGCCCTACGAGGGCTACCACCAACATGGCGAATATTTTGCTTATCTTTTTCATATCAATTCAGATTATAAGTTTATTTGTTTGGAACCACACGGATGTTGTCAATCTTGATGATTGGATTACAGTCCACACCGGTAGGCAATACGCTGGCATCATTGTATGCACCCTTGACAACAAAGATGTTGAAGGCACTGAAGTCGTTCACACCTGTATAGCTCAATCCCTTGTTACCATCGTAGTCATAGACGAAGTCTGTCAATGGGATGGTAACGGTTACCCACTTATCCTCAGTGTTATATGTCTTGTCGTCTGTATTCTGCCAAGGCATATAGAGGGCACGTGCCAGTTTACCTTGGTCGTGGAAGAAGGTGTTGTTGGCTCCTGCCAATACGTTACCATAGATATCCTGTACACCTGCTGCACCATTGGAAACCTGGCTGACGCTACCGAAGTAAATCTGCATAGGAGCAGCCGACCAACCGTTGTCCTTTGGTATGCACATCTCAAACTTCAGACTCATGTTCTTCCAGTCGCTGAAGTCTGCAAGATCCTGCATACGTGGACGGCTGGAATAGGTCTCTGGGTCCTGCCAGCTTCCTGGCCAGTACTCGAATGAGAAGTTACCGTCGTTCCAGCCACCATCTGCGCCCATGGCTGTCTCACCGAGAACCATGTAGTTGCCTGAGAGTGATGTGCCATCGGATGTGATGGTACGATTGTGCCAACCATTGTTGCCCAATACATCTCCACCTTCCTTCCAAGGAGTATCAAAGTCGAAGAGCATACCGCGGTTGTCCATATAGCGGAAGCCTGCCTTGGTTGTACCATTGATGGTAGTGATGTAGATAGGCTCATGCTTAGGCATATCTTCTGGTATATTGAACTTGATGCTGTTCTGGCTGATCTTCAGGTCCTCGTAAGGAATGGTGTAGTTATCACCCACCTTGATAGTCAGATGACTGTTGTCGTAATCCAGGAAGTAGTCGCCCTTGATGGTTACTTCTTCGCCTGGAGCTGCCCACTCGTTGCTCATGCTGTTGATGGTTGGAGCTGGCACGATGGTCTTGAAATCGTAAGCCACGGTGTCCTGCTTGCTGGTGATGAAGTAGATCTTATCACTTACCTCGTTAGGGATAGCCTTTGGCACGGTTACGATGATGGTGTTGTCCGTCATGTAACTGGTGTTCAGGACTGCAGACTGGTCGTTGAAGTTGATTTTGGTCACACTTCTCAGGTTTCTACCCACAATACAGATGGTATTGTTGAGAGATGCACCAGTAAGCAGTGAGTCCTTGCTGGCAGCATCCACAGGGCGAACATAATCGATGGTAGGAGTTCCGCCTGCAACTTCATACTTGTCTGGCTCGTCCTCGCAAGAAGTGAATCCTGCGCTGGCTGCAACAAGTGCCATGGCGAATAAAGCCCCATTTATATTCTTGATATTCATAATGAAATTCTCTTAATTGATTAATAACTATATGTGTTACGTACATCTACATGGATTGGAGTAGCATTGCTACCCAGGTTAGGGTTCAAGGCTACATCCTCTGTTGGGAATGGCAATGTAAAGCTGCTGGCTGTTACATTAGGTGCTGGGGTATTCTCATCATACTGCATTTCTGAGTTGTCCCATGTACCACTGTTGTAGTATGCCTTGTAAACTGCATCGCAGTTCCACATCTGGTTGCGGTGCTGTGCCTTCAATTCCTTGATGCAGCTGTCTACATCGTAGTATGCACGGCGCACGTAGTCGTACCAGCGGTCACCCTCACCTGCAAACTCCAGGCGGCGCTCCTTCCAGATGTCATCGAATGTAAGAGAGGTCTTTCTTACGAAACCCTGGCACTCGTATGCACGGCCACGAACCTTGTTGAAGCAATCCAGGGCAAGTGCATCGGTATTGTTACCCATCTGTACCTGTGCCTCTGCATAAATCAGATAGATGTCTGAAAGACGGAGGAGTGGAGTAGGGAGAGCATTAGACATACGGGTTGGAGTGATGCCCAATTCTTCCTTGTGGTCATAGTTGTCACCATAGAGGTTCTTCACGTTGCTACCACCGCAAGGACCCTGGCACTGACCAGTTGCAGCTGCATTGTAACCCTTGTTATACCAGAAATCCAGGTAAGAGAATCCCTTCTTCAGACCGTCCTTCTGTGCATTGGCAGGAAGATCGTGGTCTCTCCAGAAGTAAGAATATACATCGCCTGGCATCATGATGGTTGCCTTACGACGGTGGTCAGGATCTACACGGCTTGCTGGATCATCCTTAGGAGATACACCGAAGGCTTCCATCAAATCAACCGATGGACCGCGCCAACCGCCCCAGCAGTCACCATTCTCATCGAAACCTTCTGGAGCCAAGTCGCTCTGGAGGGTGTTCTGAGAAGTCCACTGAGTACCTACTGTCCAGCGCCATGCAATCAGAATTTCGTCGCAGAACTGGTTAGAGCCACGGAAGATGTCCTCGTAGTGCTCCATCAGTCCTCTGCCTGAGTTCTCGATGACATCCTTGGCATATTCGGCTGCCTTCTTCAAATCGTCCTGATTCAAGGAGCCTGAAACACCTGCCTTGGTCAGATAAACCTTACTGAGCAGACCTTCTGCACAGTAGTAGTCGATGCGACCCGAAGTGCTCTTTTCCTTAGGAAGAAGCTCCATCGCCTTTTCCAGGGTCATGATGATATACTCATATACATCAGCCTTTTCTACCTTGCTCATCTGGTTGTAGTCACCCTTGCCAAGCGTCTCTGAGTTGCTGTGGATGATAGGCACATCACCGAAGGTACGTACCAGATAGAAGTATGCCATCGCCTTCCAGGCAAGACATTCGCCCATACACTGGTTCTTCACCTTCTCTGTGGTGTTGATTGCCTTCTGCAATGACTCGTAAACAGTGCTGCAGTGACCAATCTCTGCCCAGAGAGAGTAAGACATGTTTACCAGGTCCTCATCGGTACCATTGGTACTGAAGTTCATGTAAGGGCTTGATCCCCAATACATATTACCCGACATAACCTCACCAATTTTGATGAAACCACGCTGGAAATCATACCAAGGTGAGTTGGAGAGATAGTTTACGCCAGAGATGCAGGCTGCATCACCGTTGTAAAAGTTCTCTGTGTTGTAATTGTCCTCTACTGGCTTGTCAAGGAAGTCACTGCAAGAGGTCATTCCCATACCGAGGAGCATTACAAATGCTGTATATTTAATATTCTTAAATTTCATAACTGTTCGTTTTGGATATTAGAATGATAAGTTCAAACCAAATGTAACGGTGGTTGGAGAAGGGTAGCGACCGAAGTCCAGACCATATACATTCGCACTCTGAGTAGAGAGACCTACCTCTGGGTCGTAACCGCTGTAACCGGTGATGGTAAAGAGGTTAGATGCTGTGAGAGTCAGTCGGAGATTGGTCAGACCAATCTTCTGGATAAGCTTCTGGTCGAATGTGTATCCCAGAGCCATGCTCTTCAAGCGGAGGTATGAACCATCCTCGATATAACGGTCGCTGAATGCGTCGTTATCGTTAGGGTCGTTGATGGATGCACGTGGGTACATCGAGTTTGGATTGTCAACGGTCAGATTAGAGATGTTGTCATACCAGTTACCAGTCTGGTTACCATCCTTGGCTACGAGGTGAACTCGCTTGTTGACATCCTTCAACTGGTTGCTCCATGGAGAGTTCATGTGAGTCATCTTCATATTCAGATAGTTGGCTACCTTGGCGCCTACAGAACCGTTGATGAAGATATTCAGGTCGAAGTTCTTGTAGCGGAAGGTGTTGTTCCATCCGAAGGTCCACTTAGGGAGTGGAGAACCGATGTTGGTCTTATCATTCTCATCAATCTTGCCATCTTTGTTGATGTCCTTGTACTTCAAGTCACCTACGTAGGTGGTGTTGCTGCGGCTGAACTTAGATGGGTCGTCAATCCATGCATAGTGCTTGGTGCCATCTGCATCTGTTGTTACAGAGATTGGGTTGTTCTTCTGCAGGGTCTGTACTGGAGAACTGATGATATCGTTGTAATCCTTATATACTCCCTCTACTACGTAACCGTAGAAGTTGTAGAGTGATTCGCCTGGTGCAGAACGGGAAACAACGTCGCTCCACTGTCCCTTACCGAGCAATGCGGTACTGCCGGAAAGACTCTTCAACTTGTTCTTGTTGATAGAGATGGTGACGTCTGAACTCCAGTCGAAGTCCTTGGTGACGATAGGGTGGGTGTTGAGGGCAATCTCAAGACCGGTGTTCTCGATATCACCATAGTTTCCGTATGGGGCAGCGAGAGCTGAAGATGCATTACCGCTGGTACCCATGATGGAAGGCAGGTTGAGCTGCATCAGCATGTCCTTACTCATCTTCTTGTACCAGTCTACGGTCAGGTTCACACGGCTGTTGAAGAAACCGAGGTCGAGACCTACGTTCCACTGCTCCTGAGTCTCCCACTTGATGTCAAGGTTCTTCAGGTTGGCAGGACGGAAGCTGGTACCGAGGGCTGTATCCATGGTACTCATGGCAGAACCCCACTTGTAACCACCGATATTGGAGTTACCTGTCTGACCCCAACCGAGACGCAACTTACCATTGCTCAACCACTTGATGCCCTTCATGAACTGCTCGTTGGTGAAACGCCAACCCAAAGCCAATGAGTGGAAACCTGCCCAACGGTTGTTAGGACCGAAGTTTGAGCTACCATCATAACGATAGGTATAGGTAGCGAGATAACGGTCATCGTAGTTGTAAGTCTCACGGGTGAAGAAGGAAGCCATAGATGAACTACCCCATCCTGCGTTAGGCTTAGGGGCACCCTGTCCCAATGCTGGGTTGTGAACTACATCGTTAGGAAGCTGGGTGTTAAGTACAGCTAAATAGTCATATTTTGATTCCCAGCACTCCTGTCCGAGCATGGCAGTGATACTATGTTTGCCTATATTGGTAGAATATTGCAGATAGTTGTTCAATGACCAGAAGGTATTGCTGTTCTTCTGCAGACGGCTCTGGTTGCTCTGACGCTTCCAGGTTCCGAGGTCAATCATAGGACTGTAGGTGTCTGCCTTGGATGCACCGATGTCGAAACCTAACTGGCTGTGCCAGGTCAAGCCCTTCATCAGGGTGATATCTGCAAAGACACTACCGTTCAGGCTCTGACGGTCGAGCAGGATATCATCTTCCATTGCCAAAGCGATAGGGTTAGGATTGGTGAATCCTTCCTTAGATACGCTTGAGTAGCCGCCATCAATATTGTAAATCTGGATATCTGGAGGTGTAGTCAATGAGTAGTTGATCAAACCTTCTTCACCGTCTGCCAGTTTCAAGCTCTCTGATGTCTTTGAATAGGTAGCATTCAGTCCGAGCTTGAACCATTTCTTCAACTGTGCAGAGAGGTTTACGCGCATAGAGTAGCGCTGGAATTCAGAACCGATGATGGTACCGTCCTGGTCTGTCCAGTTGCCTGAAATATAGTAGTTTACCTTATCAGTACCACCCTCTGCGGCAATCTGGTGTGACTGCTGCCAAGCGGTCTGGAAGATAGCATCCTGCCAGTTGGTACCGATACCGAGGATAGAAGGGTCGCTATATACTGGGTCTGGCTTGGAGATTTCTCCCTGGTTGGCGAGGTCGTTGTAATATTCTGCAAACTCGCGCAAGTTCATGATATCCAGACGCTTGTTCTGACGGCTTGCAGCTACGCTACCAGTATAGGTAAACTTAGCTTCGCCAGCCTTACCCTTCTTGGTGGTAATCAAAACGACACCATTGGCACCCTGAGCACCATAGATAGCGGTAGCAGAAGCATCCTTCAATACCTCCATGCTGACGATATCGCTAGGGTTGATCAAAGACAATGGAGATACGGCTGAGTGAGAACCATTACCGAGCTTGTCACCCAAACCGAGTGATGAACCGCTGTTGCTCTGAGAATTGAAGATGACACCATCTACAACGTACAATGGCTCTGAGTTGGCGTTGATAGTAGCGATACCACGCACGCTAACGGCTACGGCAGAACCTGGCTGACCGGAAGTCTGGATGGCGTTCACACCTGAAATCTTTCCCTGGAAAGCCTGGTCAACGTTGGTAATAGGAGTCTGCTTTAAGGTCTTTTCGTCCATGGAAGCGGAAGCACCGGCGAGGTCGCTCTTCTTCATGGTACCATAACCTACAACCACTACTTCCTGAAGACTGTTATTGTCTTCGGTCAAAGTAATGTTGTACTTGTTCTGACCGCCCACCTTGAATGATTTGGCGATGTATCCTACGTAGGATACTTCAACGGTCTGTCCGGCAGCTACATTCAGCGTGTAGTTACCGTCCATATCTGTGACAACGGCATTTTTGGTGCCCTTAACTTTTACGGTAGCACCGATGATAGGACCCATTTCATCGGTAACATTACCTGTAATCTTCTTTGCTTGTTGAACAGCCTGGCTCGTTGTGATCTGGGCTGCGAAAGTTTGCTGAGGAGAGATGCCGAGAAAACTCAGGGCAGCTACGCCAGCAAGCAACTTTTCTCTACTTTTGATGTTCATAAACTTTTTGTTAGTTGGTTAAAACAGTTTGGCGTTTCCTCTGCCTGTTGAGCAGTTCATCTTCAAACACTTCTTTTTCGAAGATGCTCTCGTCATTTGGAGGAGATTCCAAACGGATAATCGCTCTCTGGTTCATCCTTTGCCCATACATCTTGATGGGGAGGAAAGCAAGAGGCTTGCTCTAGGTTGCCTTTTCTTGTTTCATTGTTGTGATTGTTTTTATATTGTTTATTCTTGTAATTTCTTATCTTTTAGGCTACTTTCGTATTCCGGTGCAAAGATAGCAGTTTTTTGCTGAAAACCTTGCACCTATTTTGCTGATTACTGATACTTTTCTGCTTTATGGCAGATATGATGCATTTTTTCTTGTCTCTGCATGCTGTAGAGTGTATGTTTTACATTTTATTTACGGTTTGCTTGACTTGTGTTAAGAAAAAAGGTTTTTCTGTGCCAATCTTGTTGTAATAACGTATGAGATCTCTATATATTATAAGGTTCGCGTACATTATATTATATATATCAGGAAATAGGTGCAGGTATATCTTCTAAAATGTAGTGAATAGACTTGCAAAAGAATACCGTTCATGTAGTCTACCTATGCTTTTTCTGCACTTTTTTTATTCTTTGAAATGAAAGTACGTTTATTCGGCAAAATAGTACATGGGTTTGTCGAAAAATATCCCTAACTTTGCAACCGTAAAACTTGACAGTGTAACTAACAATATGGACATAAAAATGAAGAATAGTAATGCAAAGGTTTTTAAGTTAATAATTATAAGTGTTCTGATAAGTGCGCTGGGTTCTTTGAACCTTCGCGCACAAATCAGAGGCAACAACATTGTGGTTTCGGTTACTCCTGATCATCAGAATTGGAACTACAAGGTAGGTGAGAAAGCTAACTTCACCGTCAATGTGAGAAAAAGCGGAACGCTTCTCGATAACGTCAAGATAGACTACGAAGCTGGTCCGGCAATGTTTCCGGAAGTGAAGAAGAGTGCTGTTCTGAAAGACGGAACCATGAAATGGAGTGGGGCGCTCAAGCAGCCGGGCTTCTATCGCTTCAAGGTGATTGCTCATGTTGATGGTAAAAAATATGAAGGACTCTGTACAGCTGGTTTCTCTCCAGAGAAGATTCAGCCGTTTGCCAAGGAACCGAAAGACTTTGATGCTTTCTGGAAGAAGGCGTTGGATGAGGCAAGACAGAATGATTTGAATCCTACCAAGGTGCTCCTCCCAGAGCGTTGCACCAAGGATAAGAATGTATATGAAATCAGCTATAACAACAACCGCTGGGGCTCTAAGATGTATGGCATCCTGAGTGTTCCGGTCAAGGAAGGTAAATATCCTGCTCTTCTCCGTGTTCCTGGTGCAGGTGTCCGCCCTTATGCTGGCGATACCTATACCGCTCCTGCTGAATGCATCGTGCTCGAAATCGGTATTCACGGTGTTCCTGTTACCATGGAGCAGAAGGTATATGATGATCTTGCCAATGGTGAACTGAATGGTTACTGGGATACTAATCTCGAAAATCCGAACCGCAACTCTTATAAGAGAGTCGTAACCGGTGCCGTCCGTGGTGTGGATTATATCGCTTCCCTTCCAGAATGGAATGGCAAGACCATCGGTGTGACCGGTTCTTCACAGGGTGGATTCCTTTCTATCGCTGTGGCCGCTCTCGATAAGCGCATCACCTTCCTGGCTCCTGTTCATGATGCTATGTGTGATTATGAGGCTGAGATTCACGGAGTTGCTGGCGGTTGGCCACACTACTTCTATAAGGAAGACAAGGCACTGGGTGCTGCCTGGAAAGAGCAGAAACTGACTGATTTGGAGAAGGCGCGCCTCGAAGGTGCCCGCTATTATGATGGTGCCAACTTCGCCCGTCGCATCACTTGTCCGGGTTGGTATAGCTTCGGATATAATGACGAGGTGGTTCCTCCTACATCATCTTACGGACTTTACAATAGCGTAAAGGCTCCTAAGACCTTGAGTCTCTATCAGATGACTGGACATTTCTGGTATCAGGAGCAGTGGGATGAATGGCAGCGATTCATCGAAGCGCAGCTTCGAAAGTGAAGAGTGAAGAACGAAGAGTGAAGAAACAACGTTCGGCGTCCGAATGGAAAGCCAATTCAAATGCTAATAATTTAACATTTAACACTTAACATTATAAAGATATGGTATTAAAGAAATATTTATTGAGTGCAGCTTGTCTGCTGGCGATGCAGGGAGCAATGGCCCAGGTGGACGGTGTCACTGGTGCATCAGTCCAGGCTGCCAATACATCCTGCTGCAAAGGCAAGAAAGATTGCAGCAAAACACCTGCAGGACAGCTGAAGACTCGGTTGCAGAAATTATTAAGCAAGGGTATCATGTTGGGTCATCAGGATGACCCGATGTATGGTACCACTTGGAAATGGGATGAAGGAAAGAGCGACGTGCTCCTCACTACGGGCGACTATCCTGCAGTGATGGGATTCGACCTCGGTAAGATAGAACTTGACAGCAAGGAAAATCTCGACGGCGTTCCTTTCGACCGTATGAGAAAGGAGATTCTGGCACAGCACAAGCGTGGCGGTATCGTAACCTTGAGTTGGCATCCATGGAATCCGGCAACAGGAGAGAATGCCTGGGATCCGAAGGGGGATGCCGTAGCTGCTGTTCTTGACGGAGGTGCTCAGCAGCAGAAGTTTGATGCATGGCTCAAGAAAGTATCAGATTTCATCCTCTCGTTGAAGAATGATAAAGGACAACTCGTTCCCGTTATCTTCCGTCCGTGGCATGAGATGAATGGCAGATGGTTCTGGTGGGGAGCCAACAGTTGTACACCTGCGCAATACAACCAACTTTACGCAAAAACCTATCACAGACTTACTGAAGCAGGGTGTAACAACATCGTATGGGCTTGGTCGCCAAACTTGGGAGACGAGAAGAACGTTGATGCTTTCTTGGAGCGTTATCCGGGTAATGAGTTCGTTGATCTGGTAGGCGTTGACATCTATGAGTTTGACAACAATGATGCCACCTATCAGAAGAATCTTACCGAGACATTGGATGTGATGATGCAGGCTGCCAAGAAAATCAACAAGATTCCTGCGCTCTCCGAGACAGGCTGCCGAGGCATTTCGCAGAAGCAGAACTGGTTCACCCAGACTCTTTGGCCAGTACTTCAGAAGTATCAGTTGAGCTACGTTCTCTTCTGGCGCAATGCTTGGGACAAACCTCAGGAGGAAGCTTATCTTCCAGGAGTGGGTGATGGAGCCATCGTCAATGACTTCAAGGCATTCAAGAACGAAAAGAAAGTCCTTTTTGTCAAAGACATCAAGAAAGTTAAGTGAAGAGTGAAGAACGAAGAGTGAAGAATTCAATAGTCTTTACTAATCATAAAGTTCAAAGTTTAAAGTTCAAAGTAAAAAATATTATGACAACATTTCAAGAAAAAGTGAAGGCTCTTCGTGCTCATCATGAGGAATTGCTGAGCCGTAAGAATGAACCGGTAGAGTGGGGAAACGGTATCTACGAGAAGTATAAGAACCCAATCCTCACCGCAGAACATACACCATTGGAGTGGCGCTACGACTTCGATGAAAAGAGCAATCCATATCTGATGCAGCGCATCATGATGAATGCTACCCTCAATTCCGGTGCCATCAAGTGGAACGGAAAGTATCTCCTCGTTGTTCGTGTAGAAGGAGCCGACCGCAAGAGCTTCTTTGTTGTAGCTGAGAGCCCTAACGGTATCGACAACTTCCGTTTCTGGGACGAGCCTATCACCATGCCTGAGGATGTGGTTCCTGCTACCAATATCTATGATATGCGACTCACCGCTCATGAGGATGGTTACATCTATGGCGTGTTCTGTGCTGAGCGTCATGATGATGACCAGCCAGGTGACCTCAGTGCTGCAACAGCAACAGCTGCTATCGCACGTACCAAGGACTTGGTAAACTGGGAGCGTCTTCCTGATTTGAAGACCAAGAGTCAGCAGCGCAATGTGGTTCTCCACCCAGAGTTCGTTGATGGCAAGTATGCTTTCTATACCCGTCCACAGGATGGTTTCATCGATACAGGTTCAGGCGGTGGTATCGGCTGGGCATTGGTTGATGATATCACCCATGCTGAAATCAAGGAAGAGAAGATCATCAATGCCCGTCACTATCATACCATTCAGGAGGTGAAGAACGGTGAGGGTCCTCATCCTATCAAGACTGATAAGGGATGGTTGCACCTGGCTCACGGTGTTCGTGGCTGTGCCAGTGGTCTTCGCTATGTGCTCTATATGTACATGACTTCTCTTGAAGATCCTACAGAGGTCATCGCAGAACCAGGTGGATACCTTCTCGTACCGGAAGGTCCTGAGTATATCGGTGATGTAATGAATGTAGTCTTTGCCAATGGTTGGATTGCAGATGAGGATGGCAAGGTATTCATCTACTATGCTTCTTCTGATACACGTATGCATGTAGCTACTTCTACCATCGACCGTCTGGTTGATTACTGCATGAATACACCAAAGGACGACTATCGCACTCAGTTCTCAGTGGAGAAGATCAAGGCTTTGGTTGCAAAGAATAAGGAAACATTAAATAAGTAATTTTTTCATAGGTATTAAGATTGTAGGGATTCTTTACCCTCGTACGTATTATAAATATGTACGAGGGGCGAATCCCTTTTTTCAATAAGTGAAGAGTGAAGAACGAAGAGTGAAGAATTCAACGGCTTTACTAATCATAAAGTTCAAAGCTCAATGTTCAATATTCAAAGCTTAAAGTTCAAAGTTCAAAATTAAAAGTTCAAAGTAAAACAATGGCTAGTATAAAAGAAAAAATTGCTTATGCACTCGGTGATGCTGCTGCCGGTGGTATCGTATGGAAGGTGATGTCTATTGCATTTCCTTTATTTTTTACCAATGTCTTCGGACTCTCTTTTGCCGATGCTGCGGTGCTGATGCTCGTGGCTCGTATGTTCGATGTGGTTACCGACCCGTTAATGGGTAGTCTTGCTGACCGTACCCAGAGCCGTTTCGGCACCTATCGTCCTTGGCTCATTTATGGTGCCATCCCTTTCGGATTGATATTTGCTCTCTTGCTCTACACACCTGACTTCGGTCCTGTAGGCAAGCGAATCTATGCTTATGCCCTCTATCTCCTGATGATGGCGGTATATACTATGGTGAATGTTCCTTACGGTTCATTGCTCGGTGTGATGACCGAAGATGATAATGAGAAGAACCAGTTCTCTTCTTTCCGTATGGTGGGAGCTTACGCAATGGGTTTTGCAACCCTGCTTTCCTTCCCATATCTCCAGAAGATGGTTGGTGGAACTGCTGCTCATCAGTATGCAGTCATTGGTGCCGTACTCGGTATCATTGCTGCTGTGATGACCTTGGCTTGTGGACTCCTCACCAAGGAACGTCTCAAGCCAAAGCGTGCTGAGAAATTCTCCTTCAAGCAGTTTGCTGACCTCGTTCACAACAAGGCATGGCTCTATATGACTGCCATCGCAGTCTGCACCAACTTCTTCAACGGTTTCCGCTATGCTGTAGCCGGTTATATGTTCGATTACTGTCTGCATGGCAATGTAACCATCGAGGGATTGATCATCAACTATACCGTATTCATGGCATTCGGTGAGGTAACCTGTATGATTTTCGGAGGTGTTTCTCCATGGTTTACCCGTAAGGTAGGCAGCAAGCGCATGGCTTTCTTCTGGGCAGCCGTTCTCTGTCTGGTTCTCTCCGTGGCATTCTTCTTCATCCCAATGGATCCAGCTTATATCTGGGTGATGATTGCCTTGGTTGTCCTGACTTCTGTAGGTATCGGTATCTATTCTCCATTGATGTGGTCTATGTATGCCGATGTAGCCGACTATCATACTGAGCATTTCGGAACCTCAGCTACCGGTTTGATTTTCTCTTCCGGTACGATGAGTCAGAAGTTTGGTACCGCCATTTCCGGTTCTCTTATCGCCCTTTTCCTGGGTTGGGCAGGTGCCAACATGATTACAGACGATATGGGTAATACGATGATCGACCCAGCCAGTGTCACCGACTCTGTGCTCACGATGGTATGGTCATTGTTCTCACTCTTCCCTGCTGTCATTGCCTTCCTGTTGATGGTATTGTCATGGAAGTTCCCTATCAAGAAGTAGAATGATGTACAACTGATAATCACTTGAAAAATGGAAAACTTGAAAGAAACAATGAAGGATGTCCTGGAGAACAACATCCTCAAGTATTGGATTGACAAGGTGAAAGATGAGGAAAACGGCGGCTTCTACGGTCGTGTAGATGGTAATGACCAGGTACACCCTGAAGCCGAGAAAGGTGCTGTGATGAATGCCCGCATCCTTTGGGCGTTCTCTGCTGCCTACCGTGTGTTGAAGAAACCGGAGTATCTGGAGGCTGCCACCCGCGCCAAGGAGTATGTCCGTGATCATTTCCTGGACAAGGAATATGGCGGCATCTACTGGAGCGTTGATTACAAGGGCAATCCGCTGGATACCAAGAAGCAGACCTATGCCATCGGTTTTGCCATCTATGGCTTCTCGGAGTATGCTCGTGCCACAGGTGATCAGGAAGCGCTGGATATCGCCATCTCCCTGTATCATGACATCGAGAAACATGCCTTTGATGCCAAGAACAATGGTTATATCGAAGCTTTGACCCGTGAGTGGAATCCGATTGCCGACATGCGTCTCTCGGATAAGGACGAGAATGGTTCCCGCACCATGAATACCCATCTCCATATCATTGAGCCTTACACCAACCTCTATCGCGTTTGGAAGACTCCGGAACTGGAGAAGAGCATCCGCAATCTTCTCGATATCTTCACCGATAAGTTGCTCAATAAGGAAACTTATCACCTCGACCTCTTCTTCAATGATGAGTGGGAGGGTAAGAGAAATATAGAGAGTTACGGTCATGACATCGAGGCATCCTGGTTACTCCACGAGACCGCCCTCGTATTGGGTGATAAGGAGGTGCTTCATAAGATTGAGCGCCTCATCCGCCGTATTGCTGAGGCTGCTGATGAAGGTTTGCGTCCTGATGGCAGTATGGTTTATGAGCATTGGAAGGATGGCGATAAGTTCGATCTGCAGCGACAGTGGTGGGTGCAGTGTGAGAACATCATCGGCCATATCGACCTTTACCAGTATTTCCGTACCGAGGAGAATCTCCTGGTTGCCATCCAGTGCTGGAACTATGTGGCAAAGCATCTCCTGGACGCCAAGAACGGTGAGTGGCATTGGGCTATCCTCGAAGATGGTTCAGTGAACAAGGAGGATGATAAGGCTGGTTTCTGGAAATGTCCTTACCATAACTCCCGCATGTGTCTCGAACTCATCGAACGAGACTATTAGATTGAAATACACATTTGAATAGTTGATTTTATAAGTTGATCCCGCAGTTTTGCAGATTATGCTGTTTTTTATTCTATATGGATAATAATTGGCGTAATTTGCGAAATCTGCGGGATTTTTTTGTTTATCCCAAATATTTATTGTAATTTTGCAGTCAATGCAGGGCGCTAGCCCCCATTATTCATTATAAATTGTAATTTATTCATTCAAAATAAATGTATATAGCAATAGCAGGAAACATTGGTAGTGGTAAGACCACGTTGACCAAGATGCTCGCCAAACACTATGGTTGGAAGAAGTATTTGGAGCCAGTGGCAGATAACCCCTATATCGATGACTATTACAAGGACATCCCCCGATGGGCACTCAACATGGAAGTGTTCTATCTCAAGCAGCGATTCAAGAATCTGCTCGAAATCCAGCATAGTACGGAGACGGTCATCCAGGACCGTACCATCTTCGAAGGTGTATATGTCTTTGCGGCAAACAACCGCAGAATGGGCAATATGGACCAGCGCGATTATGAAACCTACATGGAACTCTTCGAGTCGATGATGGAAGTGGCAGAGATGCCGAAACTCATGATTTATCTCCGTTCTTCAGTCCCTCATCTTGTCAAGAATATCCAGAAGCGGGGACGCGACTATGAACAGAAGATGCCTATCGATTATCTGGAAGGCATCAACAATCTCTACGAAGATTTCATCATGAACAAATATACCGGCAATGTGCTCATTGTGGAAGTAGACAATCTCGACTTCGAGCACAACCCCAAGCAGTTTGGTGACATCATCGATAAGATTGATGCCAAGCTCTTCGGCCTCTTTTCTTAAAGGTAAAAAAGTAAAAGGGTAAAAAGGTAAAAAAGTAAAAGCAAGAAGAACTAATCATAAAGTTCAAAGCTCAAAGTTCAACGTTCAAAGTAAAAAAGATGCATATAGCAATAGCAGGAAATATAGGTAGCGGCAAGACTACATTAACCAAGATGCTTGCCAAAAGATATGGTTGGAAGGCAAACTTCGAACCGGTAGATAATAATCCGTATCTGGCTGATTTTTATCAGGATATGGAACGCTGGGCGTTCAATCTTCAGATTTATTTCTTGAACAAGCGATTCCATGATGTCGTGGAAATCTCCCGTTCAGAACAGACCATCGTACAGGACCGTACTATCTTCGAGGATGCCCGCATCTTCGTTCCTAATCTTCATGACCTCGGTAAGATGAGCGATAGGGATTTCGATAACTATACCGATCTCTTTGATCTGATGATTAGTCTGGTGAAACTCCCAGACCTGATGATTTACATTAAGAGCAGTATCCCAACGCTTGTCAAGCACATTGAGAAGCGAGGCAGAGACTTCGAGAAGAGTATCCGCATCGACTATCTTCAGGGCTTGAACAACCGTTACGAAGAATGGATCAAGAGTTACAAGGGTCGCCTCATCATCGTTGATGGTGACAATCTGGAGTTTGGTGAGAATCCTGAAGACTTCCGTAAGGTGACCGATCTGATAGATGCTGAACTCTTCGGGCTCTTCAAATAAGAACTTAACCTTAGCCAGTGGTTCAACATGACCGTGTCATAAACCTAGATAAAGTTGGTGCATAACAGTTGACCACCGCATGCACCTCACCTGATGTACGAGTGCACAACAGCTGATATGCAAGCGCACAACAGCTGTTGTGCGGCCAGAGAAGCTATATATCTTAAAAACATATACTATCTTTTCCAACAACATATCAATAGTATACAAAAGACAAAGAGGGTGAGTCATAATTTTATGACACACCCTCTTTGTCTTTTTCCCAATAGCTTATTGGAGCAATAAGCTAAAGAATTGATTTATCTCTAGATAAACTTTCCTTTCTTCCGGCTGATGACAAGACCCTTGGCGGCTTTGCCTACTGGCTGACCAGAGAGGTTGAAGAGCTTTTCTTCTTCCTGGTCTCCCTGAATAGTAGGAGGGAGAATACCGGAAGTGCCTTTGGCAAAGACCAGATGGATGGCCTGCTTGCCCAAAGCCAGATTCTCACTATTACTCTTGCTCACCATGTTCTGTGGCAACCACGCACGGTAAGGCGATAACTGCGAGCCGGTGAACTTGTAGAAACCTAATCCCCAGGTACTCTTGTATGACAAGACGTAACCGTTGTTGTTGTCGGAAGATATATATTCCGACGTTGGGTTACCCTTCAGGATGGTAGGAACATCGCTTTTACGGGAAGTGGAGTGGAAGGCATACATATAGGATTCAGCTCCTTTCTCTTCTTCTTCGAGTGAAGGTAATCCCACCTTCTTTCTCTCGATGTTGGTACGTTCTCTGTCGAGCGTAGGAACAGAATCGTCTATCGTCGTCGTGGTAATCTTTGAATACAACATGAGGGAAACCTTGGTACCTGTACCTGCTGGAAACCAGAAGGTTGTACCCGGTCCGAAGACGCACCTGTTATCAAACTGTTCGTTCCTGATATATCCCTTCTTGCCTATATCGCACCAGAGGACAGCATCTCTCCAGTGTTCCGAATCTACACTGTTTTCACGCACTTTCACCCATACTTTTGAGGTCCAGAACATCTGCTTCTTCTTTCCTATATTCACGGTTTGAGCGCTTACCTTTCTGGCTTCTTTCGTTGAAGGATCTGTTGACGACTCTGTAGAAGCGTCTTCATATTCCTTCACTTTTCTGGCGAAATCATCCCACATTTTGGCTTTCCTCACCATCCAGCCAGTAGTCTACGATATAGTTGGTAGCAGCTTCGGCTGTCTTTTCAAAGAATATTGTTTTTTATTTAAGAATTTTTAATTGTGTGGAATACTGTGTTCGTATGGCAAATATAGAACACGTGCGTACCTAAATATATTATACTTAACTTTCGCATGTGGGGAAGTTAGGGAAGTTTAGGGAAGTTAGGGAAGTTAGAGAGAAGTTAAGGGACAAATGCCTTTTTGGCGTGTTTTTTTAAGCTGCAAGACATACCTTCGGTATAAATTTTGCCCTCATTTTAACATTTAACACTTTTAATTTCTTTTCTTTCAGAATTATTTGTTACCTTTGCAACCGCTTAGAAGCAATTAAATAAATAACGTTATAACAATTTTTATGAACTTTACACTATTTATCACCGTTTTGCTGACGGCTGTAACCTTG